>VFSW01000168.1_pt1 | contig 87362 bp, 76 predicted proteins | sample 5358111 | NCBI WGS metagenome assembly VFSW01 (sample SAMN11554181, study PRJNA540505) | mine drainage metagenome | isolation source: sediment from site ElyBrook_90M | place: USA: Ely Copper Mine, Vershire, VT | collected 2017
TCGTACAGGCGCATGAGAATCCGCCGCCCCTTGATCTTGCTGGCAGTCCGTCGCTCTTCCAACGCTTTCACATCACCGCCAAACTGTTTCCATTTGTCCGCGTCTTGATGCAATTCATCGAAAATGCGCCGCGCATCCTCCGTCGTCAGCTTTGCCAGCCACAAATGTCTTTCTTGCTGGTTGGATTTGTCCGCGCGCGCGTACCCTCGCAGCGTCTGCCGCACCAAGCGTTTGTTCAACTTTGATTTGATCTTTCCGCGTTTCTCCGCGTTCATCCGCGTCCTATTCTTCATTATCCCATTCTACCGCGTTTCGCGCAAAAATCAATTATCTGACAACTCGCTTCATAGCACACTCACCGGGTCCACATCCACGCGCCAGCCCAGCGGCAGCGCGATGTCTTGCAGCAATTCGCGCGGGTCAGCGCCGCGTAGCAAAATCTGGTACCGATACTCGCCGCGCACGCGATGAAAAAATGCCGGCGCGGGACCGATCAGGTCGATGGCGGGCAAGCCGCGCTGCGCGATCCGCGTCGTCAGCGCGCGGTGCAGCCGCGCCGATTCTTCTTGCGCGCGCTTTTCGCTGGCGTTCGAGTACAGCAATCGGATCAGTTGGCTGAACGGCGGATAATTCTGCTCGCGGCGAAACGCGATCTCGCGTGCGTAAAACGCGCGGTAATCGTGCATCGATGCGGCGACGATGGCGTAATGCTCCGGGCTGTACGTCTGCACGATGACCTTGCCGCCGAGAATGCTGCGCCCGGCGCGCCCGGCGACCTGCGTCAGCAGTTGGAATGTCCGCTCGCCCGCGCGGAAATCCGGCAGATTGAGCGACGTGTCCGCGCTGATGACGCCGACGAGCGTAACGAGCGGCAAATCCAAGCCCTTGGCGATCATCTGGGTGCCAATCAAAATATCCGCCTGATGCAGGACGAACTTTTCGAGGATCGCTTCGTGCGAATCTTTGCCGCGTGTCACATCCCAGTCCCACCGCAGCGTCCGCGCCTTCGGAAACATCGCCTGAATTTCTTCGTCGATCTTTTGCGTGCCTGCGCCAAAATAGCGAATGCGCGCGCTGCCGCAGTGCGGACATTTCGTCGGCACGCGGTCGCGGCGATTGCAATGATGACAAACGAGTTGATCACCGACGCCGTGATATGTCATGGGATTATCGCAGCGCTTGCACTTGAACACGCTGCCGCAGTCACGGCACAGGATGAACGTCGCAGTCCCGCGGCGATTGAGAAACAGAATCATCTGCTCGCGCGCCGCCAGCACGCGCGCCATCTCGCGCTGCAAGCCGCGCGAAAAGATTGAGCGATTGCCGGCTTTCAGTTCCGCGCGCAGATCGACGATCTCGACCGGCGGGAGGTCGAGATAGCGCGCGTCGGAATAATCCGCGCCAACTTCGTGAACGGCTAATCGCGAATTGCCAATTGCGAATTGCGAAACCTCGGACGCGATCACGCCGCGATGTCCCATGATGCGCTTTGGCATTTCGAGCAACTTGAACTCGCCGCGCGTTGAACGATAGTACGTCTCCAAATCCGGCGTCGCGCTGCCGAGGATCACGACTGCGCCCGTGAGCCGCGCGAGTTCCAGCGCGGCTTCGCGCGCGTGATAGTGCGGCATCGCTTCCTGTTTGTACGCCGGCTCGTGCTCTTCGTCGATGGCGATCAAGCCGAGGCGCGGCAGCGGCGCGAAGAGCGCGGAACGCGAGCCGATCACAACATCCACCTGCCCGTCGCGGCAGCGCCGCCAGGTATCGTAGCGCTCGCCGAGCGAGAGGCGCGAATGGACAACCGCCATGCGCTTGAAACGCGCGCCAAAGCGGCGAATCGTCTGCGGCGTCAGCGCGATTTCGGGCACGAGCATAATGGCTTGCTTGCCTTGCGCGATGATTTCCGCGAGCGCGCGCATGTAGATTTCCGTCTTGCCGGAACCGGTGACGCCGTGAAGAAGAAACGTGGCGAGGGGTGAGGGGCGAGGGGCGAGGGCTGCGGCAATCTCATTCCACGCGCGTTCTTGTTCCGCCGTGAGTTTTGGCGGCTCGACCACGTCGAAGGTGCGCCCCGCAAGCGAATCGCGCCAGACTTCTTCCTCTTCCAGCGCGACGACGCCCGCGGCTTCCAATTTTTTCAAATCGGAGAGCGTGCAATTCGTCGCCGCGTACAGCGCGCTGATCCAGACCGGCGCGTTCTCGGCGCGCAAAATATCGACGATTGCCGCGCACCGTTCTGCCTGCGCTGCACGCAATTTCATTGCAGTCAGCGCGTCGGCTGACGCCAACCGCACCGATTTGACGTGCTTCGGCTTGGCGCGCGGGGGCACGAGCACCGTGCGCTTGACGATGACGCCGCGCCGCGCGAGCGCGTCGGCGGCGCTGCGCAATTCGCGCGGCAGCGCGCCGAGTTTCATTTCGCCATTGCGCGTGAGCTGGTCGATCAGCGCAGTCTGCTTTTCCGTGAGTTTTTCGCGCGAAACATTGGGCGCAAGCGAGATGAGGATTTCGGGTTCTTGCTCGACGCCGGTGGGCAGCATCAACTGAATCGCGTCGTTGAGTGAGCCGAGGTACGTGCGCGCGATCCAGCGCGCCAGATCGATGTGTGCGGCGGAGAGGAATGGGCGCGGATCGACAATCTCGTCGATGTCTTTGGTCTGCTCGACCGGCGAGGTAGCGCTGAACGCGATGACGACGCCTTGCAGTCGCCGCGCGCCGAAGGGTACCCACACTAACTGCCCCAGCGCAATTTGATCCGCCAGGTGTTCGGGAATCGAGTACGTGAACGCGCGCTCGCGCGCGGATTCGGCGGTGGCGTTTTCTTCCTCGTGTGGTTTGGCGATGCCGAGCGGCGTGTTGACGACGACTTGAGCGTAGTTCATTTTGAGACCATAGACGGAAGACGGAGGACGGATGACTTGCTTCCCCCGTCTTCCGTCCTCCGTCGTTCGTCAGCAGTAAGAATCCATTAGCGTTTCGACCGGTACACTCCCGCCGCCATATATCCCACCACGTAGTCCGCGCGTTCGCGCTCACCGGTCACATCGCCGGAGTTGGTGCGATGCAGCACGCGCACGCGGTCCGCGCCGAGCGTTTTTGCCGCCAAGAGCGCGGTGATGATCGGCGCGTCGCCGCACGCGCGGCACTCGTGCCCTTGCCACATATAACGCACGAGTCCGGGAATGTCGTACGCGGCGGCGAGTTCTTCGGTGCGCGCGTCGAATTTCTTGACGGCTTGGTAATCGGGGAGATGCGAGAGGTCGGACGAAGCGACAAACAGGACGCGCCGCGTTTTCGCCAGTCCCGCCAGCGCGTCGGCAAGTTGCTGGCACGGCGCGAGTGCGTCTTCGCCGACGATGTAAAACGGCAGCGATAGCATAAGCGGTACGAGTTTGAAATCGCCGAGAACGCGCTGGAGGAACGGCAGCTGGATTTCGAGCGAGTGTTCTCTGTCTTGGGTCACCCGCGCGAGCGGCAGTTTCGCGGCAAGCGCGCCGATAAACTCTTGATCGAGTTCGATAGCGCCGAGCGGAGTGGCATAGTACCGATGTGCGCTGACGGCGTACGCGCCGAAATCGTCATAGTGGCTGGGACCCATCACGACGACGGAATCATAGGTGCGGTTCGTTAATTGACGGTACGCGTACGCGGCGGTGGATCCAGAGTACGGATAACCCGCATGGGGAGAAATGAGCGCGATAAGTTCATCGTCAGTCGGGAAATATTCCGCGTGCGCGAGCAAATCGTCAACCGTTTCCCGCAATTCGTCCAACGCGCCCGGATACCACGTGCCCGCAATCGGCGAAGGTCGTACCGTGCGCGGATCAATCGTCTGGGTGTTCATCGCCACGCCTCCGCAGAGACGTTTCGGCAAAACGTCTCTACTTTTTGAACCGGTACGTGATGCGCCCGCGCGTCAGATCGTACGGCGAAAGCTCGACGGTGACGCGGTCGCCCAGCAAGATGCGAATATAGTACATCCGCATTTTGCCGGAGATGTGCGCGAGCACCGAATGCCCGCTGTCGAGCTGGACGCGGAACATGGCGTTGGGAAGCGCTTCGGTCACGGTTCCCTCCGCTTCGATCACGTCCTTCTTTGGCTTTTTCTCTTCTCGCTCTTGCATCTGTCTGGGCATACAACCTCCGTTTACCTTTTTTTCTTGGGCGTCTCTTCAGTTTCAAAATCCATGGCATCCTCGTCTTGCGCCAGGACGGCGCGCGATTTGCCGCCGCCTTCGTCCGCTCCTACGATGCCGCGCTCTTCCAGCTGGTCCATCAAGCGCGCCGCGCGCGGATAGCCGATTCCAAGTTTGCGCTGCAAAAATGAAATCGACGTCCGATCAAACTGGCGCACCAGTTCGGTTGCCTGCTGGACCAGCGCTTCGTCGCCATCCTCTTTGCCATCGCCGCCCATCGACTTCCACGGCGGCTCCTGCGCGATGTCGCGCATATCGGTGATTGCCTTGTCGCGCCAGAAATGCACCAGCCGCGCCAGCTCATCGTCCGAGACGAAGCAGCCCTGCAGGCGCATCAATTTCGACGAATCGCTCGACATGTACAGCATATCGCCGCGACCCAGCAATTTCTCCGCGCCAATTGTGTCGAGCACGACGCGCGAATCGACGCTGCTCGTCACCGCGAACGAAATGCGCGATGGAAAGTTCGCCTTGATCAAGCCGGTCACGACATCGACCGAAGGGCGCTGCGTCGCGATGACCATGTGAATCCCGGTCGCGCGCGCCATCTGCGCGAGGCGCGTCAAGAGTTTCTCGGTTTCGTCCGGCGCGGCGAGCATCAGGTCAGCCAGTTCGTCGATCAGGACGACGATGTACGGCATCGTATTGTCGCCATCGGTCTTGTCCATCTTGTCGTTGTACGCGTCGATGTTGCGGACTTTGTGCTTGGCGAACAATGTAAAACGATTGTCCATCTCGCGCACGACCCAGCGCAAGCACGCCACTACTTCATCCGCATTCACGACGACGGGACCGAGCAAATGCGGAATGCCGTTGAAGTTGACCAACTCGACGCGCTTGGGATCGACCATGATGACGCGTAGATCGTCCGGCGAATTGTCGTAGAGCAAACACGCGATGATCGCGTTGATGCAGACCGATTTGCCGGAGCCGGTCGCGCCGGCGATCAACAGGTGCGGCATTCCACCCAGGTCGGCGGTCATCGCCGCGCCGGACACGTCGCGCCCGAGGGCGATCTTCAGCGGCGATTTTTTCTTCTTGAACGAATCGCTCTCCAGAATGCCGCGCAGCGCGACGACCGAGACTGATTCGTTCGGCACTTCGATGCCGACGATGGGACGACCCGGCACCGGCGTTTCGATGCGGATCGGCGCGGCGGCGAGCGCGAGCTCCAGATCGTGTTGCAGCGCGGCGATGCGGCTGACCGACACTTTGCGCTGGCGGATGACGCCGTCGGTCCCGCGCCGCGCGACAAAACCCGGCTCCAATCCAAATTGCGTGATCGTCGGACCGGCATTGATCTCGATCACCTTCGCCGGGATGCCAAAGTTCGACAGCGTCTCTTCGATCACGCGCGCCTTGCGGTTCGCGTCGGTTGCGCCGTATTTGGCTTCGCTTCCTTGCTCGAATATGTTATCGATCGGCGGTAGCGCCGGCGCGCGTTTGCGCGTACGATTGCGCGGCGTGAGGATCGTCTGCGATGTCGCTGCCGGGTTTTTCATCGGCGGCTTGGCGCCAAAGACCGGGCGCGCGCCCGGCGCGGCGGCGGTTGGCGCAACCGCCGGTGCAGGCGTGGCGCGTGGCGCGTTCGTGGGCGCAGGCGCGGGGCGCGCGTTCGGCGCGGCGGCTGGCGTGACCGGCGGCGCGGGCTTGGTCTTGGGTGCAGGCGCAGCATCGGTTTTCGTTTTCGCCGCCAGCGCAGCTGGCTCGCCGCTTTTTTCAGCAAGCGCGCGGCTCCAGTTGTACAAATGCTTCGTACCCAAGCCCAAGATGATCGGCGCGGTGATCAGCGCGAGCAAGACCAATACCACTGCCGCGCCGATGGGACCCAGCACGGACGCAAGCAGCGCGCTGATCGCCCAGCCGACGTAGCCGCCGCCTCCGGCGTCCGCGAGCACGCCCGCGTTCTTCGCGGGCGTGACCAAATGAACGAAAGCAAGCGCAGCGGCGAACAAGACCTCGGCGGCGAAGACGCGCCCCCATGCAATTTTGACTTGGTTCGATTCGCCGCGGCGCAGCAGCAACGCGCTGACTCCAAAGGCGACCAGGGGCAGCAGGTACGCGCCCCAGCCAAAGAGCAGCTTCAGGACTGCGCCTAGAGAATTGGTGATGATGCCGGGCGTCACGCCAACCAGTGCAAGCAGCGCAAGTCCGCCCAACGCGAACAGAATCAACCCGCCAATTTCGCGCTGGCGCGCTGGATCGATGTTCAGCCCCACTTTAGGCAGCGGTGGTTTGTTTTTTTGCTCTTTGGCTCGTCTGGTTGCCATTTACATTCCCGATTCCGCCAGACTTTCCCAGTAACCTGGATCGTTCGGCGGAGGCGGCGGTGCTCCGTGATTCGGGGTTCTCGCGTTGTTCGATACGCGCGGTCTCTTCGGTTGCGAACCGTTGAGCCGCAGACTCAGACGTAATCGCTGCTGGTTCGGATCGATATCGATCACGCGCACTTGCACGGTTTGCCCCTCCTGCACAATGTCGCGCGGGTGCAGGAAATTTCCTTCCGCCAATTCCGATACGTGCACCAATCCTTCGACGCCGTCGGCGACGCGCACGAACGCGCCGAACGGCACGACACTCGTAATCACGCCTTCGATCGTTTCGCCGGGATGCAGTTTCTCGGCAATCTGCGCCCACGGATTACTGGTCAAGCGCTTGAGACTGCACGCGATGCGCTTTTGCTCCCGGTTCACATCCATCACGTAGACATCGATTTCCTGTCCAGGCGACAAGACATCGCGCGGGTGTTTCACATATTGCCACGACAATTCGGAGACGTGGATGAGACCTTCGACGCCGCCGAGATCGATGAACGCGCCAAAGTCAGTGACATTGCGCACCACGCCCTTGCGCGTTTGCTGCGGCTCGATGGCGGCGAGCGCCTGATCGGCGTGCGAAACCGGCGGGTTCGCGACGCGCTCGGACAGGATGAGACGGTTGCGCGCGCGGTCAAGTTCGATGACCTTGAGCCGCAGTGTGCTGCCGATGCACTGCGCGAGCGCCTGCATCCGCTGTTCCTCCGGCATCTGTCGGGGAAAGGAGACGAGTTGCGAGGCGGGCACAAAGCCGCGCGTATCGCCCAGATCGACCAGCAAGCCGCCGCGGTTGTAGGCGACGACGCGCAGTTCCAGCGTGTCGCCGTTCGCGTAACTTTGTTCAGCGCGCGCCCAGCCGATCGACGCGGACGGAGGCGCGGCTGGCGCGGCATCCTCTTTCGGCGCAACGGACGACGCGCCGAGCACGGCGCGCCAGTACCCTTCATCAGGCGATTCTTCCCACGGTTTGACTTCATCCGACATCGGGAAACTCCTCGTCAAAAGCCAAGCACGCTAAATAAAAAATCGGCGCTTCTGCTACCCGCGCGTACGCGCGAGAGGCGAAACGACCGATGCCACACGAACGACCGACTTGTCACCCTCTCTCGCTAAACACCCAACCAGCGCGCGACCCTGAGCGAACCTAAAATCATTATAAGCGCAATGGCGCGAATTTGTCAACAAGTCTTGTTTGAGGTTTGAATCGATACCGATTGTTGACAGCCCGCCCAAGTTGTGATAGCATACCCCTGGTTGAATGAGAGAGGCAGGGCAGATTTCTTTGCTTCAAAGGAGACCCTCGATGGACCAGAAATCGCGCTCGGAAAAAATGGTGCAACGTCTTCGCGATTTTCGCGGATCGATTCCAGACGTCGAAGCCTCGGCGGTGGTGAGCGCGGACGGCTTGATCGTCGCCTCCGACTTGCCGCAGGGCGTGGAAGAGGATCGCGTCTCGGCGATGTCTGCTGCGATGCTTTCCCTCGGCGACCGCATCGCCACCGAACTGCGGCGCGGCGCGCTCGACCAGGTCTACATCCACGGCGAGAATGGGTACGTGGTCTTGATGTCCGCCGGCGAGGAAGCGGTGCTCACGGTGCTGGCGCGCAAAGAAGCCAAACTCGGCTTGATCCTCTACGATATGAGAAAAGCTGCCGCCGACATCTCGGCGATGATTTAGCCGCCGCCCTCCAATCATCGAAACGGACTGTCAGAAAAACACGGAGCGTACCAGCCCCGTGTTTTTATTGTGACGGAACGATTCGTCATACTCCCGCAAGGTCGATCCTGATTTTGTTGTGAGGTGGAAATGCCGAAATTCATCTTCTGCACGGGCGGAGTCGTTTCATCGGTCGGCAAAGGCGTCACGGTCGCGTCGATCGGGCGCATTCTGAAAGCGCGCGGCATTCGCGTTTCGATTCAGAAGCTCGATCCGTACATCAACGTCGATCCCGGCACCATGTCGCCGTACCAGCACGGCGAAGTGTTTGTGACGGAAGACGGCGCAGAGACCGATCTTGACCTGGGACACTATGAACGCTTTGTCGACGAAAACCTGACGCGCGCGTCGAATGTGACGACCGGGCAGGTCTATGCCGAAGTCATCGCCAAAGAACGCCGCGGCGATTTTCTCGGCGGCACCGTGCAGGTTGTCCCTCACATCACGAATGAAATCAAACGCCGCATCGGACTGGCGGCGAAAGAGACCGGCGCGGACGTGCTCATCGTCGAGATCGGCGGCACCGTCGGCGACATCGAGAGTCTTCCATTTCTCGAAGCTATCCGTCAGATGCGAAAAGACATCGGGCGCGAGCATGTGATGTACATCCACGTCACGCTCCTTCCGCACATCGGCTCTACCGGCGAGTTGAAAACGAAACCGACGCAGCACAGCGTCAAGGAACTGCGCGGCATCGGCATCCAGCCGAACGTCATTATCTGCCGTTCGGACTTTGCCATCGACGACAATTTGCGCGACAAGATTTCGCTGTTCACCGACGTTGAGAAAGAAGCTGTGGTGCCGCTGGTCACGGCGCGGAATATTTACGAAGTGCCGCTGGTTTTGGAAGATTTTGGCTTGGGCAAATTGGTGACGCGTCAATTGGATTTGCCCGACCGCACGCCCGACCTGAGCGCGTGGCGCGCTTTGATGCGCCGCATCGATGCGCCTAAGGAACCGGTGCGGATTGCCGTCGTCGGCAAATACGTCGAGCTGCCGGACGCGTACATCAGCGTGCGCGAGGCGCTGTTCCACGCCGGCTTGGCGAACGACCGCGCGGTCGACATCGATTGGATCTTGTCCGAAGACCTGGAACGCGACAAGAGCTTTGACCGGCTCACGCAGGCGGATGGCATCGTCGTGCCCGGGGGTTTCGGCGAGCGCGGCATCGAGGGCAAGATTCTCGCCGCGCGCTACGCGCGCGTGCACAAGATTCCGTACCTGGGACTGTGCCTCGGTATGCAGGTGATGTGCGTGGAGTTGGCGCGTTTTGTGCTGGAGAGCGACGAGCCGAATTCGACCGAGTTCAATCCGGGGACGCACTATCCGGTCATCGACCTCATGCCGGACCAGCGCGGCATTTCTGAGATGGGCGGGACGATGCGGCTGGGTCACTATCCGTGCAAATTGGTCCCGGGCACGGTCGCCGCGCGCGCGTACGGAGAAGACCTGATTTCGGAGCGGCATCGCCACCGCTTTGAGTTCAACAACGCCTACCGCGAAATGCTGAACAAAGCCGGGATGGAGTACAGCGGCTTGTCGCCGGAAGGCAACCTCGTCGAAATTGCCGAATTGCGCGATCATCCGTTTATGCTTGGCTCGCAGTTTCATCCGGAATTCAAATCGCGTCCCGATCGTCCGCATCCGCTCTTCCGCGAATTCGTTCGCGCGGCGGCGGAAACAGAACGCCAGGGGAAACAGAAAAAACTGCCGATGTAGGTCACTGGCAAAAAATCGCCAATCGTGATAGAATAAAGATAGTGAGGATGATTCGTTAGGAGGGAGGCGACCGCGTATGCCGATCAGGTTGCCCAAGATGAGTAAGAAAGAAAAACTAAATCTGCTCGCGGACATCGAAGACGGTTACCGTCCGTTCGATAAGCACGCGTTGACGTTGCTGCGTTCGCTGCTCGACGATCCCGATGCTCAGGTGCGCGCGGAGGCGATTGCCTGTTTGTGGAACGATCCCGATCCGCGCTGGATCGATCTGCTGATGCGTAAGGCGATCGGAGACTCGCACGCGGACGTGCGCACGCACGCGATTTCCGCGCTGGGGCGCTACGTGTTCGAAGGCGACGCGGCGGCGTTTGAAGACTGGGATGGGTACGAGATCAGCATTACGCCGGAGGATTACGCGCGCGTCACCGACTTTTTATTCCGCATCGCGCAAGACCCGGAAGAAGCCATTGAGCCGCGGCGGTACGCGATCGAGGCGCTGGCGTTCCGCGCCGAAGACGCCGACGTGCTCGACCTGATCGAATGGGCGTATCATCACACCGATCGGCGGCTCAAGGTCAGCGCGTTGTTCTCGATGGCGCGCAATGGCGATCCGCGCTGGACGGAATATATCCTCAAGGAACTCCGCAGCCGCGATACCGAGATTCAGTACGAAGCGGTCCACGCGGCGGGCGAACTGGGTCTGGAAGAAGCGACGGACACGCTCATCGATATGGTACGAAGCAAGAACGTCCGCAAGCCGCTGCGCCTGCTCGCCATTTACGCGCTGGGCGAAATCGGCGCGGAGAGTGCGTATCCCGTGCTGGACCGCCTGACCCACTCGCGCGACCGCGACGTGCGCGATGTGGCGCGCGAAGCCGTGGAAGAATGGCTCGCCGTCAACGCCGCCGAAGATATGGTCGACGACGCGTTGGCGGACGAAGAGCCAATGAACGCGTATCCCGAAGGTACCGCCCCGGACATCTGGGACGATGGAATGGGTTCGTTCTCGAAAAATTGAAATAGACAGGGGCGAGCCGCCGGCTCGCCCCTGCGATTTTACACGTACTTGCGCTCCACTCGTGCGCTGATCGTCGTCACCGTTTCGTAATTGCTCGTCCCCAGGTTTCTGGCGATCTCCTCCGCTCGAATTTCCTCCGCGCCCTGCTTGCCGATTAGCACCACTTCGTCGCCTGGCTCTACGCCGTCGATGTCCGTCACGTCGATCATCGTCAAATCCATGCAGACGCGTCCGACAATCGGCGCGCGCTTGCCGCGCACGAGGACGGCGCCGTAGGTGTTGGGCGCGCGGCGGAAGCCGTCCGCGTAGCCAACCATCACCACGGCGATGCGCGATGCGCGCGTGGTGCGAAAGGTACAGCCATAGCCGATGAACGTACCCGCTGGCGCTGATTTTACCAATGCGACCTGGGTCTTGAACGCCAGCGCCGGCATCAAGTCCGCGGGACGCGGCGCGTCATCGGACGGGTCAAGCCCATACACCAGAATTCCGCTGCGGACCAGATTGAACCGCGATTCCGGCAGATCGATGACCGCCGGGCTGTTCGCAATGTGGCGATAGTGCGGCTGGATGCCGGCTTGTTCCAATCGATCAAGCACATCGCGAAAGCGCGCCAACTGCTGCTGAGTATAGTCGCGTCCCCAGCCGGCAACTCCAAAGGCATCGGGCGTGTCTGCCATCGAAAAGTGCGTGAAAATCCCGTTGATTTCGACGTGGTCGAGACGGCTGACCGCGCGCGCCAACTCCACTGCTTGTTCCGGCACCACGCCGAGGCGCGTCATCCCGGTATCGATCTTGAGATGGACCCGCGCGCGGGTCTCGAGTTCGCGCGCCGCGTTAGAAATCGCCTGTGCGGCGTCCAGCGAAAAGACCGCCAGCACCAAGTCGTTTTCCACGCCTGCGCGCGCCCAGGGCGGCGGCGTCGCGCCCAGCACCAAAATGGGCGCGTCGATGCCGGCGCGGCGCAATTCAATGCCTTCGCCGACGGAAACGACGCCAAGCCACGCCGCGCCGCCGCGTAACGCCGCGCGCGAAACCGCGACCGCGCCGTGACCGTAGGCGTTCGCCTTGACCATCGCCATCAACTCGACGCCGGCTCCCGCAATCTCGGTCAGCCGGCGCGCGTTGTATTCAATCGCTTGTAAATCCACTTCGACCCAGGCGGCGCGAAGCGGTGTCTCTCTGTTCGTCATACCCGTCTCTTCAACGCGCGGCGAATGTTCCGTCGCGCCTCGGCAAAATAATCTGGATCGATTTCGAAACCGACGAAATCGACGCCTAACTCGACGCATGCGACGGCAGTGTGACCGATGCCGAGAAATGGGTCCACCACGCGCCGCGCGCGCTTGACGCCGTGCAATTGAATGCACATTTTGGGAATCTTGACCGGAAAGGTTGCCGGGTGCGGTCGCTGCGCCGCGCGATCGCGGATCGTTTCATACGGCACGAACCAGGTGTTGCCGCGGCAGCGCTTGCCGCCGCGCGCGGCGCGCCAGCGCGTCACGTTCGACTTGTCCTGATACTCGACGCCAATCGCCAATCGGTCGAGTTTCACATCGCCGCGACGGGTTAGATGGAAAATGTACTCGTGGCAATCGTTCACATAGCGCGGGCTGTTGATCGGCTTGAAATGTCCAATGGACACGTTGCCGGTGATGCCGGGATACTCGCCTACATCCTCTTTTTGAATCGCGATCGACTTGACCCAGTGGATCACGTTTTGCAGCGCGAAATATTTTTGCATCTCCTCCAGCACTTGAAACGGCACCCACGGATCGGACGGCTTGGAGCCGACGTTGAGGAATAGCGAGCCGTCGTCGCGCAAGACGCGCTGGACGACTTGCGCCCATTCGCCTAGCCAGCGTAAATAATCTTGCCGCGCGATCGTATCGTCATAGCGTTTGTATCGAATACCCAAATTGTACGGCGGCGACGTGACGACAACGTCGACCGAGCGCGGCGCGAGCTGATCGCGCATACCGGCGATGCAGTCCGCGTTGTAAAGCGTGTACTTGTGCGAGTCTATCTCGGAGGTGAAATTTTTCATCACGAACGATTATAGCACGGTGGTTGAGGTTAACAAAATTGAACGCTACGGGTTTGGAGACGTTGCCTTTTACAATCCGTTCGTTCAATGCTATAATGCGCGCAATCACGACGGGATCACAATCGCATCCGTTTCCGAAGGGGGCAAGATGCTATTACGCGGTCAACTCATCGCCGAGACGCCGATCTACCGGGGCAACGCGCGCAAGACGCTGTTCACGCGCGACGGCGATGGTTCGCAGCGATTGGTCTCGCTCGCCGGCGAAATCTCCGGGACGGCTCAGGCGCTGATGGATGCCTTTGTCGGTCAATCGCGCGACGGGCGGAACATCGGCTTGTTGAATCGGTTGTGGCTGCGTCTCTACGGTAGCCCGTTGCCGGCGGGACTGATTACGCGTGTCGAGTGCCAGTTGCAAAAAGAATCCTACCCGCGCGATCATTTCTTTGACTTGCGAATGGGTCTCCGCCTGGATGAAGACCGCTGGGCGTCCGAAGCGAATGCGAATTACAAGATGGAGACGCTGTTCAAGAATGCGGTCTTTGATTTTACGCTAACCGTCAACGACGCCGCGCTCCAAAAGGAAGACCACACCGCGCGGTTGTTCTACGCCCTCCAGGAATTGCGCGAGGGGCGATTCTGGTTCGGCGCGGGCAAGAGCAAAGGACTGGGACGCGTCCGGCTTGAAATGCAGCTTCCGTTCGCCGCGCCCGCGACCCCGCCGACGGTACGCGGCGAGGCGAACCACTGGCGGATCAACTTGACCTTCAACGCGGTCAACCCGGTGCTGGTCGGCTGGAACTGGGGAAAAGTGGATCCCGAAGTGCCCTCGTTCGCCGCCATCCAGGGTCGGCTGCTCGTCGAAGCGATGCGCGACCTGCCCGATCCGATTCGCCAGCGGCTGGCGATGGTCATCGGCGGACCGATCCTCAGTCCGGAAGATTGGAAGGAAAAACTCGCCGAGTACCTGCCCCGCGTTCTGGCGGTCTGGCTGCAAGAACGCTCTCGCGGCGAGGCGCAAGTCTGGATTCTACGCGCGCCGGCTCTGGCAAAGCTGGGCAAGGGCAAATTTCCACTTTCGCAAAAAGTGCTCGACGCGGTTCAACCGCTGTGCGATCAAGCCCTTCGCCAGTCAGTCCGACGCCGAAGCCGCGCTCAAAACGGCGCTGGGCGATAAAGCCAATATGGCGAAGCGAGTGCTCGAAGTGATGGAGCGGCAAACGCAGACGGGGCAGAGTCTGAATCGCGATGCCTGGCTCACGCTTGCCAACGGGCTGGGATTGGACGCTGCGCTGGAAGAACGCCTCGCTGCGCAGATTCAGAGCGAAGCCGCGCTCACCGAAATTCTCGCAGGCGCGTGCCAGCCCATTCTGCCGCGGCTCTACTTCCAAGTGGACCAACAGATCGAACTGCTGCAAAGCGACGCGTGGGTCGATGCAGAGATCGCGACGCGCGAACAGCACTTGCAGATCAAGGTGATGCTCTCGGAAGGCAAGATCAGCGAAGCGCAGTGGAGCAATCGTAATCAGCCGCCTGCCGGCGTCAGCGCGGCGGCGTGGCGCAGCTTTCTGGACGAACACAGCCGCGTGCGTTACCAGCACATCATGCACCCGGGCAATCTCCGCAAGAGCATCGCCAACGACCGCAACTTTATCGCTTTTCTTCAGGCGCATCGCGAGCGCACCCGCCAGGAATTGGCACAGCCGCCGCACATTGACTTTCGCAGCGGCGGTCCATTCAATCGCGAAGTCGCCCGCAAATACGGAAGCCCTACGACACGGTCTTTATGCGGATGCTGTCGTGGGCGCCGTCGTCCCAGGAACAAGGCGCGTGGGAGATCTACATTCCCGGCAGTACGATCAAGGGCGCGTTCCGCAAACGCGCGTCGATGGTGTTGAAAACGCTCTGGGGCGAATCGCCCAAGACCACGCAGTTGTTGAATCGCCTCTTCGGTACCCAGGGACAGCGCGGAACCATTTTCTTCTCCGACGCCTATCTTCTGGATCCGCACGCCACCGATCGCGCGTGGTGTTCGATGGACGGCGTGCGGATGGATCCCAAAACCGGTCGCCCGGTGGAAACGGCGAAGCACGATTATCTCTTTGCCTACGGCGAACAGCTCGCGTTCAAATTTCAGATGGACATTCAAGACATTGGCGAAAGCGACCGGACCGCGCTCGCTCTTTTTGCGCACCTGCTCCAGGATTTGCAGAATGGCGACATTCCCTTGGGCGGCGAAAAGACCAGCGGCTTCGGTTGGGTCAAAGCGCAAGTCACCGAAAGCGTCTGGCTCACTGCCGATCCTGACGGCATCACGCGCAAGTTGTTCGCCGATCAGTCGCTCGCGCGCGACGGACTGTGGTATCGGCTGACCTTAAAGGGTCAAGCGGCGACGGATCATCTGGCGCGGCTCCGCGCGCTGGAACCGTTGACGACTACGACTGCGCCCATCGCCAAAACGCCGCCGAAGGCGATGGCAGGTTTTATCTCGCATCGAGCGTTCGGCGGCTACTGCGGTACGCTGGCGGTGGAAGCGCAAGTCTTAACGCCGCTGCACATCCAGGAAAGCGGCGAACCCTCCTTCAAAGCGCAGCTTGCCGATGGTCCCGTCAACGGTTGGGACTTGTTCGCGATGGCTGGCTCGGAAGCCGCGCTGCGTCCCGCATCGACGCTTCGCGTGTACGCGCTGCCCAGTCGCAGTCTCAAAGGAATGGTACGTCACCTGTACTCGATTGCCAGCGATTCCGCCCAGCCGAGCGCAGACCTGAGCCATCTCAATCCCATCGACCGATTGTTCGGTTGGGTGGGGCAAGGTCAAAACCAGGCGATTATGGGACGCCTCGCGTTTAGCTTCGCCGAGTTTGCCGCGCCCGAGCTAGCGTGGTTCAAAATTCCGTATCCGTACACCGGTTGGAGTTTTGCCAACCGCCAATGGACGCATCAAGCCGGGCTCGCCGTGCCGATGCATCAGATCGCCAAGACCTGGCGGCTGTTCCCGCACGCGCCGCTCGCGCCACTCGTCCAGCGGCTCGACGATTTCCAACCCGATACCGCACAGGCGAGTTACCTGCGGGCGGTTCTGCCGGGCGCGCGCGCCCGTTTTACGATTCGGTTCTGGAATCTGGAGGAGCAAGAACTCCAGCGACTGATTTGGTGCATCGTGCTGGAACCGAAACTCGCGCACAAACTGGGGAAGCATCGCCATGTGGGGTTTGGCAGTCTACGCCTCCAGATTCTTCCCGATAGTTTTCTCATCGATTGGGACGCGCGCTATACGAGCCAGCCGGAGCGAGAAGGACATTTGCCTCTCGCGGTCAGCGACTGGCTCAAGCCGGCGGTCATCGCCCACTATGCTGAATTGCAAACCGCGCTGAATGCCGAGTCGCTTTGATCGAGTGCGCCAGAGTCGCACCGGCGCAGAATTACTCGCCACGTTGCGATACTTTGAAACACATCCCGAGCTCTCCGACGACGAGCAAGGTTACGCCGGCGGCGGAGAATTCGGTCCGCCTCATTCTGCTTTAGACGGACCTTGCCTGCGCTGCTGGCGAGAACCGTCGGCGCGCACGGCAACCCACCCCGACGCTTGCTACTGCTCCACGTGTCAGGCAATCCTGAATAATGCATTGAATCTCGGCGCGCTCTCGCGCCACGCCGTCGTCGTTTGGGGATTCGTCAATCAGTTGCCGCGTCCGCTGCGCCTCGGCTTGGCGTCCGAAGAGGACGCGCGCGAGAATTACAGTTTGGCGCAGTACGTCCACGACGAACACCATTTTCTGCTGATGGCGTCTCATCGCCAACTACGTCCCTGGCTTCAGGAACTCGCGCTCTATCACGGCGGCGACCTGAAGGGCTTACTCCAGATCGTCCCCACGACCGGCGGCAAGGACACGCACATGGGCGAACTCCTTTGTCGAATGGTGCACAACGAAGCGCGCTTTCCCAGCGATCGGTTGCGGGTTCGTTTCTTTGCTGAGCCGTTTCAGGTGTTTCATCCGCGCCCCTACGACCGTGAAGGCGTGCTGACTTTTGAAACGGATGAATTTCTGCAGATGCTGGACATGGCGGTCGTGTTCCGCTCGCTGTTGATGCCAGATTCGCAAAAACTGCTCCATCGGCTTTTACTGATGGAGGACACCGGTGAGTCGCAATTCTATTGGGGACGATTCCTGGGTGAACTCAGTCCGGAAGCCAAAGATATGCTGAACGCCTGGAAAATTCGTGCGTGGTCCAAGCCGCAGATCGAACTGTTCTACGAACTGGTTGCGTATGTGGGATTTTATCAACCCCGTTAGTCTGATCCGTTATCTCATCGTTTGGCAGGTCAACAGTTCGCTGGTTCAACTGCCGCGCTATCTGCCCACCGAGTTGTCGCAGACGCTCGGTCTGCTGATCGCCAATCGCCTGCCGACGCAGCAAGCGCGCGATTGGCGCAAGGCGGTTGCTGCCTGGGAGCAATCTGCGGTAGCCGCCGCGGCGGATGACCGTCGCCGACCGCCAACCGCCAGCCGTCCGATCCCCGACGTGACCTGGCCTCTCGAATCCGTGTTGTTCGTCTATCCCGGCAAACGCGCGTACGGACTAGGCGAAACGATTCTGTGGGAGTTGAAACTTTTGGGAGATAGCGCAGATCACGGGCTTTTTTTAGAATTCATTTTGCCCGCGATGGAAGAAGCTGCCACGACGACCGATCCGCGTTGGCAGCGCCCGTACAGTCTGTGGGGACACTTCGACACCCGCGCGATTTATGCGGCGCGCGGCGCGCGCTGGGAGCCGGTCGTCAGCGACGGACGCTTGAACCTGGACTATCGCGCCGTCGCCACGCAATGGGCGGAGGGACTGACCTTAGGTTCGGACCTGACGCGCCGCTTGCAGCGACTGACCTGGATCACGCCTTTCGACTTGACGCAGCCGCGCGTGTCGGATTCGCCCCAGCGTTCGCCCAAGTCGTCCATTCTCCACAACATCCTGGACGCGTTGATGGAACGCATGACGCTGTTTCTGCCCGGCAAGCGCCGCGTCGCCGCCGACGCGTGGGCATTACTCAATTCAGACGAACAAACGGCGCTCTGGCTCGCGCTGGAGCAAACGCTGCCGCAGCGCTCATTGCTCGATCCCGCGCCGCGCGACTGGCCCGGGCGATGGATGGGCGCGCAAATGTTCAAGACCATTCCGCCGCGCCTGCTGCCTTACTTGGAACTCGCATCGATTCTGCACATCGGCAGGCAAACCCATTTGGGATGCGGCACCTTCCGACTCGACTGAAGGCGTGAGCGTTCGATCGGATGAAAATGCGGATGCGGTAGGACAAATTTCCGAATTCGTCTCACATTTTCGGGGGAGACTCATGTCGCGCTATGGTTTTGACCACTTTATCATCCTCGTCAACGATCTCGCCGCCGCGATGGAAACGTATCGCACGCTCGGCTTTGACGTGCGCGCCGGCGGAGAGCATCCCGCATTCGGCAGTCATAACGCGCTTGTCGCGTTCGCGGACGGCGCATACCTCGAACTCCTCGCGTTCAAAGACGCCGCGCTCGCGGAGCAATCCTTCTGGCGCGACGCCGTCAAGATGTTGCGCGTGCGGCAAGGTTTTGGCGGCTGGGTGCTCGCGTCGAACGATCTGGCGACCGATGTGGCGCAACTCCGCGCACAGAAACTCGACATCGCCGATCCGAATGCCGGCGCGCGCACGCGCCCCGACGGTCAACGCGTCGAATGGCAGACCGCGATTCTGGGCGGCACACCGAGTGGCGCGCTGCCGTTCCTGATTCAGGATGTGACGCCGCGTGAACTGCGCGTCGAATCACCTGCAGAAGGATTGGGCAAACAAGCGCGCGTCAAGGAAGTGGTCATCGCCGTCAAGCACGCCGACCTCGCGCGCGAGGCGTACCGCGCGCTGCTTGGCGTCGAACCGCGCCGCGTACACAACAACGCCGGCGATGTCGCCGGCTATCGGTTCACGCTGCCGTGGGGCGCAGTCATCGTCGCGCAGCCGGAAACCGGCGGCACCGCGATGGCAGACCAGGTCTCGACGCGCGGCGAGGGGCTGTACGCGCTGACGCTGGCGATGGACGACGTGAATCCGGCGCGACGCGTGATGAAGACGCATAACATTCCAGTCGAAGATGAGGCGTACGGCTTCTTGATTTTGCCGGACGCCGCATGCGGCGCGCGCCTCCGAATGTTACAGGCATAGAGAAAAGACTGGCGCAGACCGACAAGATCTGCGCCAGTGGGTTACTCCGCCTGAACGATGCTGGGAATCGCTTCTGTCAGTTCCGGGATTTTCTTTCTCGGCTGATTGGTCGTGGTGATCACGACCGCCGCGATAATAATCGCCGCGGCGAGAAGGGTCTGAACCGTGAGCGCCTCGCCCGCCAGCGCCCAGCCGAGAAAAACCGCGACGACTGGATTGACGTACGCGTAGGTCGATGAAAGCGCCGGCTTGACGGCTCGCAACAGCCAGGTGTATGCGCTAAAGCCGACCCACGATCCAAAAACGATCAAATAGCCGACCGCGACGAGCGATCGCAGCGACACTTGATCGAGTCTGAGCTGTCCGAATTCTCCGGTGAGCGCGCCCGCCGCCAGCAGTAACGCGCCGCCCGCGATCATTTCCATTCCCGTCCCCATGAGCGATGCGGCTGGCAGCGGCGCGTGACGCGCATAAAACGAACCGGTCGCCCACGAGAGCGCGGCAAATATCAGCGCGATCACGCCGACCGTGCTGATCGAATTGCCGCCCGCCAAGTTCACTGGATCCGCGAGCAGCGCGATGCCGACCAGACCCAGCGCGAGACCGATCGCGACACCGACGGTTGGTCGCGTGCCATCGCCGCGCAGCCATTCGAGCAGCACCATCCACACCGGGACGGTCGCGATCATCAATGCCGCGAGACCCGACGGCACCGTTTGCTCTGCCCACGCGAGGACGCCGTTGCCGCCCATTAGCAAAAGCCCGCCGACAATCGCCGTCGCGCGCCATTGGCTGCGCGTGGGCGCAGGCGTACCGCGTAGGCGCAGCCACGCGTAGAGAAGCACCCCCGCGATGACGAACCGCGTGCCCGCCATCAAGAACGGCGGAATCGTCTGAACTGCAAAGCGAATCGCGAGATAGGTCGATCCCCAGATGCTGTAGACCGCCGCAAACGCTGCGATCACGCGCCAGCGAGAGGGCGCGCCTGAATCCTGATTATTCACCCGTCTCCTTCTCGATCATAATATCCGCGACCAGAGTCGCTTTCATCTGTTTATCGGTCGAGCGCGGCAAATCTTACCGCGCCGAAACGGAAACAGTGCGGGGCTGATCTGCACTATTCTTCCGATCGCGGACATTACGCGCTGGCAGCTTCCTGCACCGCGCGAATATTTTCCTCCGGCGTGTCCACCGGAATCACGCAGCCCGCGGCGGCGATGAACCCGCGCCCGCCGGTCTGCGCGATTGCGTCGCGCACTTCAGCCCCAACCTCCACGCGCGATTTTGCCGCTAGCGTGTCCCACTCGTTGATGCCGCCGGCGAGCGCGCCGGAGTGTTTCGCGCGCGCCTCTTTCAGCGTTGGCGCGGTGCGCCGATCGTGCCAATTCAGGACATCGACGCCCCACCGGGCGAGCCGATCAAAGTAAATGTCGATGCCGTGAATGTGCAGGAAGATGAAATCCGGTTTGACGGCGCGGATCGCCTCCAGCACTCGCAAGTCGTACGCCTCGCCGAATTGGCGGAACTCGTCTTCGCTCAGGTATTTTCGCGTTGCCATTTGCGTCGCGAAGAAGATCGCGTCCGCGCCGGCGCGCAGACTCTCGACCGCAAAGCGCGCGGTCGTCTCTGTCAATGCGTTCAGCGCGCGATGCAGCGCGTCGGGATGCGCGCGCAGATCGTCGAACAGACGCTCGCTGGCGAGGTTGTGCGCGGAATTTAGCGGCGAAAAGATCGTTTGCAGAATCGGCACGTCTGGCGCGGCATCACGGGGCACATTTGAATTCACCGCTAGCCGGGTATCCCCCCGTGATGCTGCGCCACCGCCCAGCCGCTGGCGGACCAGTTTCAGCGCGGCGGTCTCGCGCGCAAACACCGGGTTCTTCGCGTCGAGCGGAACGATCTTGTCCCAATCGCCCGGCGCGTTCACCGGGCGCGTGACGTACGCGCGCGTGCCTTCGCGATTCTTGCCGTCGCGAAACGTAGCGCCGTACATCTCGGCGGGATAACCGGACGCCGGAGTGACCTTGACGAAATCGAAATCGAACTTTTGCTGGAACTCAACGACGCGCGCGGCGAGTGTTTCGGCGCGCAGGTCGTCGTTTGGAAAGTGCCGCCACAGCGCGACCGGCACGCGGTCGACGGGCTGATTTTTCAACGCGGCGTGAATGCGTTCGCGATGGTTCATTTTTATCCTCGATTTCTAGTGTAATTTCTGAAACCTTGCCGTCGATAATCCGAAAACCGCGCAGCGTTGCCTGTTCGGAATTCATGAGCGAGATGAGCAGGTAAGCCACGTCGGGATAGAACGCGCGCGCGATGTCGGTGGGCGAGGGGTACGCCGGCGACGCGGGATGCGAATGGTAGATCGCGAGATGTTCCCAGCCAAGCCTCTCGATCTCGTGGAACGCGCGCAGTAATTCATTGGGATCGGCATTGTAGTGGACGCGCGGCTCGGGATGGATATTCGCTAGCGCGTAAATCTTGAGCGCGCGTTCGTTCTTGCCGGCGATGATACCGCATGTTTCGTTGGGCGCGTCGCGCCGTGACTGTGCGATGAGTTGGGCGAGTTGTTCATTGGTAAGCTTCATAAACCCTCATGACAATGAACCGCAAAGGACGCGAAGAACACAAAGAGAGTAAGAGCCTTTGTGCTCTTCGCGGTGAGAATTTTATTCCGCCGCATAAACGATCTTGCCGCCGACAATCGTGTGCTCCGCTCGCGTCGATAAAATCTCGCGCGGCGGAATTTCAAAAATGTCTTGCGAAAGGACGATCCAATCGCTCCCTCCCCTGTCGAAGACGGGGGAGGGCTGGGGTGGGGGTAAATACGCGCGCACCGCCTCTTCCACTGACAGCTTTTCTTCCGGATACCATCCGCCGCGCGGCTCGCCATCGGCGCGCTCGCGCGTGACTGCCGCGTGAATGACCGCCCCCGGATCGAGCGTCTCCACTGGACAGTCGCTGCCGAAAACTACTCGCGCGCCGGCGTTCAGCAGACTCTTGAATGCGTACGCGTAGCGCGCCCGTGCGCCGAGAAATCGATCCGCCATTTTGTAATCGCTCGTCGCGTGAATCGGCTGCATCGATGCAATCACACCGAGCGCGCGGAACCGCGGAAGGTCGGCAGGATGCAGGTGCTGCGCGTGCTCGATGCGAAGCGGCGCGTCGAATCCTTCGTGGCGCAATTTCTCGTACACGTTCAGAACTTGGCGATTCGCGCGGTCGCCGATGGCATGCGTGCAGACCATCATCCCCGCGCCGGCTGCCGCGCGCGCCAGTCGTTCGATTTCCGCCGGCGGCGTGGTCGGAATTCCACGGTTGTCCGAGTTCCCTTCGAATGGTTCTAACATCCACGCCGTTTGCGAACCGAGTGAGCCATCGGCGAAAATCTTGACGCCGCCGACGCGCAGCCATTCATCGCCGAAACCGCCGCGCAAGCCGAGCGCGAGGGCGTGCTCCAGATTGGCGCTCGGGATCATGTGCGTCACGCGCAGCGTCAACTTGTCTTGCGCGTGCAATCGCTGAAACGCGCTGAATGCGCTTGCGCCTTCGACGTTGTGGATACCAGTCAAGCCGAGTTGATGCGCGCGGCGAATGGCGCTCAAGAGTTCGGCATCCGTGATCTCCTCCGCATCGAAGCCGCGCTTACCCTCGAACAACCCCATTGCATTCTCGCGCAAGATGCCGTTCGGCTCGCCTGCCGCGTCGCGTTCGATCACGCCGCCGGTCGGGTCGGGCGTTTCGCGCGTAACGCCGCGCGCGCGGAGTGCGGCTGAATTGACCCACAGCGAATGTCCGTCTTTGCGGTCGAGCACGACGGGAGTTTCCGGCGTGACGGCGTCGAGCGGCGCTTTGGTTGGAAACGCCGGCGTGATCCAATCGAGATGATTCCACCCGCCGCCGATAATCCAATCGCCGGACTTGGCGTTTGCTGCGCGCGCGGCGACGCGCGCGACGGCTTCTTCCAACGATCGCGTACCGTCGAGATTGACGCGCGCAAGACTCGCCGCATACGCGGTAAAATGGATATGATGATCGATCAAACCAGGAATCACCGCGCGCCCGCGCAGATCGATTGTTTCCGTTCGCGCGCCGCGCATCGCCAGCGCATCGTCGTCGAACGCGGCGACGCGTCCGTTCGCAAACGCGATCGCGTGCGCGCGTAGACGCGCGGAGTTCATCGTATGGATTTTGCCGTTCGCGAGAACAAGGTCAGCTGGCATTATTTGACAAAACCGCTATCCACGGATGAATCATACGTGACCGGCGCGGCGATCAACTTTTTGTCCATCGCCCACTTGACCACATCGTCCCACTGCGCCGGTGTGGGAATCGACGGGTCGGGGAACGGCGGAAACTGGTACTTGTCTTTCAACGCATCCGGCACGCGACTTTGCTGGATCAATATGTTGCGGAATTGATCCGGTTTGGCGCGAATATCGTTGATCGCTTGATCGTACGCGGCGAGAAATTTTTTGATGTCGTCCGCGCGCTGCGCAACCAAGTCCGTGCGGAAACTGATAACACTCATGCTGTACTCGGGATGCTTGGTGTCGTCGACGATGATTCGCGCGCCTTGCAAAATCGCGAGCGACGCGAGTGGGTCGGGCAGCGTTGCCGCGGCGACCTGTCCCTGCATCAACAGTTGAAAGCGCGTGGGGATCGCGGGTACGTTCGTCGTCTTGATGTCGGCGTCCGCCAAGCCCTCTTTTTCCAGCAGGCGCTGCGTGACGTACTCGATCACCGAGTTCTGCGAGATCGCAATGTCCTTGCCTTTCAAATCCTGCGCGGTCTTGACCGACTTGTCATTCGTCAGAATCCAGTACTCCGCCGCGTTCGGAAACGCCGTACGCGCCACGCGGACGATTTTGATCTTGGGCGTTTGCGCGTTGAACAGAATGGTCGAGACCAGGTCGTTCAGTTCGCCGTCGATCTGCTGCGTCGCCATCAACTGATCGCGCTCCGCCGCGCTGCTGACCGGCACGAGTTCGACAGTCAGTCCCTGCTGTTTGAAATAGCCCTGCGCGGCGGCGATATAGAACGGCACGACATCGGTGATCGGCAGCACGCCGATGCGGAGCGTGCCTTGGCTCGTCGGCGTGAGCGGCGCGCGCGTCGCGGTCGCGCCGGCTTGCGGCGCAGTTGTCGGCGCGGTGGTCGGTGTCACTGCCGGCGCGCACGCGGCGAGAAGCGCAAGGAAGATTATTAGGGCAGAGAATTTGCGAATAGACATGATGCTCCTTATCTTGATTTATGATTTGCGATTTATGATTTCAGGTTTAACTCACACACGATTCCGATTCATAAATCAGAAATCTTAAATCTTAGATTTTCTGAAGTCCAAGCAGCGCGCTCACAAACACAATTACACTGATGTAGCCATTGACGTTGAAGAACGCGAGGTTGAGCCGCGAAAGATCGTTTGGCTTGACGATAGAATTCTCGTACGCCAGCAGCGCGGCGACCGCGAGCCAGCCAAGCCAGTACACCCAGCCGAGTCCAGCGACAACGCCGACCACCGCAAGTGCGACGACGGTGATCGCATGGTTCACGCGCGCGAGCGTCAGCGCGGTTGGAATGCCAAAGCGCGACGGCACAGAGTACAATCCTTCGCGCCGATCCACCTCGACATCCTGGCACGCGTAGATCAAATCGAATCCCGCCATCCAGACGACGACGACGAACCACAACAGCAGCGCGAGCGGATCGACCGACGCGCGCATGGCAACCCAGCCGCCTGCCGCGGCGATGCCATCCGTCAAACCGAGAATCCAGTGCGTCGCCCACGTGAAGCGTTTGGCATAGTGATAGCCGACGAGGAAAACCAGCGCGGGCACAGAGAGCGTCAGGCACAACGTATTCAGCTGCCACGCGGCGAATTCAAAGACGACGAACGCAATGACGACGATCAGCGCAACCCCGCGCGGCGAGATCAGTCCGCGCGGCAACGGACGATTCATCGTGCGCGGGTTGCGGGCGTCCAGCTCGCGGTCGATCAAACGATTGAGCGACATCGCCAGCGTGCGCGCGGACGCCATCGCTACTGTGATCCAGACGAATTGATGCAGCGTCGGCAGTCCGCGCGCGGCAAGCACCATGCCGAGGTACGCGAACGGCAGCGCAAAGATGGTGTGTTCGAATTTGATATTGTCGAGAAGAATTCTCAAACGTGCCAAAAATGCCAAAGAAGCCAAACGTGCCAAACCTTCACTCCTCGTTCATTTTCCTTTTCGTATTGGTGATGATCGCGTTGATAATTTTGATCAACTCGACGCATTCTTGAAACAAATCGCTGACCTCCTTTTCTACAAGCAATCCAGACTCACGAATATTTCTCAACCAGAATCGCGTTTCTTGCGCTTCTTTGAGCGCGATCTTCATTTTATGTAGAAAATCTTCAGTTGATTCTGCGGCATCAGATTCTTCCGTGTTCGCGCCAATCGATGTGCCTGATCGCAATACTTGTCTGCCAATCTCATGCCCCGCTACGTCTCTCGGCAATCGTCGAACCATCTTGGTGATCCTGACGCCAAACTGGAACGTGCGCTCACACAAATCTGATCCCTTGCTCGAATGCAGTCGCCTCACGTTGCCTCCTTTGGCAAATCTTGCACCCCGGTCTCTTTGGCACTTTTGGCTATTTAAATCCGTACTCTTTCCACCGCGCGTCCACCAGCGCCTTGATTCCCGGCGACATCGCGATTTCTTCGGGCCAGGGCTGATGCGGACCTGGGTCACGCTCCGTCTTGCGCGTCGCGTCGATGCCCATCTTGCCGCCGAAATTCTTTTGCAGCGCGGCGTGATCGAGATCATCGCTTGCGCCGCTGACGATCTGCACATCGCGCAGCGGATCGTAATTCGCCAGCACCTCGAACGCGACTTGCGACAGGTCGTGCACGTTCACGTCCGCGTCGACGACGATGATCGTTTTCGTCAGCATCATCAAACCGAGACCCCACAAGCCGTACATCACTTTGCGCGCGTGACCAGGATAACGTTTCTTGATGCTGACGATGACGAGATTGTGGAACACGCCTTCGGCGGGCATGTTGATGTCCACCACTTCGCCCATGAAAAGCCGGATGAGCGGCAGGAAGAGGCGCTCGGTTGCCTTGCCCATCCAGTAATCTTCCATCGGCGGCTTGCCGACAATCGTCGTCGGGTAGATCGCGTCGCGGCGATGCGTGATCGCGGTGACGTGCATCACCGGGTAATTGTCGGCGAGCGAGTAATAGCCGGTGTGATCGCCAAATGGTCCTTCTATTTTCTGTTCGCGCGGATCGACGTACCCTTCGATGACGATTTCCGCCTCGGCGGGCACTTCCAGCGGCTGCGACACACAGCGCACGAGTTCGACCGGCTTGCCGCGCAGCCAGCCCGCGAGCATCATCTCGTAAATGTCCGGCGGCAGCGGCGCGGAACCCGCCCAGATGATCGCGGGATCGCCGCCGAGCGAAACCGCGACCGGGATTTTCTCCGTGCCGACCTCTTGCGCGACGCGCTGATGCTCCGCGCCGCCTTTGTGCCGCTGCCAGTGCATCCCCAGCGTTTGATCGTCGATCACCTGCAGGCGATACATCCCGACGTTGTGCCGTCCGGTTTGCGCGTCCACGCTAAAAACGGAGGGCAGCGTGATGTAGCGTCCCGCGTCGAGGGGCCAGCATTGCAGAACCGGCAGCGATGCAAGCGACGGCTTGTCTTCGATCACTTGCTGGCATTCGCCGCGCGCGACGATCTTCGGCTCGACCGCGCGCAGCGCGCTGAGCATCTCCAGCCCGCGCTGCGCCTTGTCGATCAAGCCGCGCGGCATTTCGAGCGACACGAAATCGGAGAGTTTCTCGTTCAGATCGTTGAGGTGTTCGACGCCGAGCGCCCACGCCATCCGCTGCTCCGTGCCGAAGAGGTTGATGGCGACCGGCATTCGCGAAGCGTGCCCGCGCACGTTCTCGAAGAGCAGCGCGACGTTCTGGTCGCCGCGGCTTTTCATCACGCGGTCGGCAATCTCGGTGATCTCCAAGTCCTGGCTGACCGGCGCGGCGATACGTTTGAGTTGCCCATTCTTTTCGAGGCGATTCAGGAATTCGGTGAGGTTGTGGTATGCCATCGTTCCTCCGGACGCGAATAATATCATCAAACGATTGGCTTGGCAAACAAGTTTGACGCTATCGCGCACCGCCGTTATAATCTGAGCCACAAGAATTAGTTGAGGACAGCCAAATGATCATCGATGCCCACACGCATATCTTCTCGCCGGACGTGATCGCGGACCGCGCGCGCTATGCCGAACGCGATCCGTTCTTCGGCGATCTGTACAGAGGGCACGCCGCGCGCATGATCGGCGCGGAAGAACTCATTGCGGCGATGGACGCGGCGGGCATCGACCAGGCGGTACTCGCCGGCTGGTGCTGGCAGCCGCACGAGATTTGCGTCGAACAAAACACGTGGACGATGGAGGTTGCTCGGCAGCATCCGGATCGTTTGCGCGCGCTCGCGGCGATTCAGCCGAACGCAGGCGCGGCGGCGATTCGCGAGTTGGAACGCTGTATTGCCGGTGGAATGATCGGACTGGGCGAGCTGAACGCGGATGGGCAGCATTTCGACTTGGACAACGCGAATTTCACCGCGCTCGCGCGCCGCACGGCAGAGTTAGGTGCAGTAATGCTGCTGCATACCAACGAGCCGGTGGGACACAATTATCCGGGCAAAGGTCGCTTGCCGCTCGCAGACGTGTACGCGCTCGTCAAAGCCGTGCCGGACTTGAAATTGATTCTCGCGCACTGGGGCGGCGGATTTCCGTTTTACGAATTGATGCGCGAAGTCCGCAAGGCAGCGGCGAACGTCTTTTACGATTCCGCCGCGTCGCCGCTGTTGTACTCGCCGCAGATTTTCCGGACGATCATCGACATTGTCGGCAGCGACAAGGTTTTGTTCGGCAGCGATTTTCCGCTGCTCCTCTATCCCAAGCGACAGACCGAACCAGATTATGCGCCATTCCTCGCCGAGATTCGCGGGCTGGGATTATCGGCGGAGGAATGGGAGAATGTGATGGGGCAAAACTCAATGCGGGTTTATGGTTGATCGCGACTTGACAGCCCTAATCATCTCGCTATACTTGGGCTGGTGGTTCGTTGCAATCGGGAGATGATACATGTCCAAGACAATCGCACTGGATGAACTCGTCGTTCCTATTTTCAGACATGCCAGTGGACAGACGCCGCTTGTGCTGCGAAAGTGACGCGCTTGTGAGTGAAAACAACCCTGCGAAGGTCGAAGACCTTCGCAGGGTTTTCTGTTTTACTGTTTCACTGTCTCACTGACCGCTGTCTCACTCGTATCGAAGTGCCTTGATGATCTCCATCCGCGACGCCTGGCGCGCGGGCAACAGCGCGGCGATCACGCCGAAGATCAAGCCCACTGCAATCGCGGCGAGCACACCCGCCAGCGGAAACGAATACTGCATCTTGAAAATCCCGCTTACGTTTATCCCTTGCACGAACACATAACTGAGGTACAGTCCCGCCAGGATGCCGAACGCCGTGCCAATCGCCGAGAGCAAGAGGGCTTCCGCGACGATCGTCCGCCACACCTGACCGCGCGTCGCGCCGATCGCGCGCAACATTCCGATTTCGCGCGTGCGCTCGATGACGCCAATCGCCAGCGTGTTTAGAATGGCGATCAGCGACGGAAACGCCAGGATGGCTAACAGAACGTACATCCCGGCAAAGATCGAATCGTACTGTTGGCTGAATTCCGCCATGTACTCGCGCCCAGAGACGAGCCGGAATTGCGGATAGTCTGCCACGATCTTGTTCAACCATGTTTCCACGGTCGCCGGGTTAGCGCCCGGCGCTAGATCGATCTGGTAGAAAATATCTTCGCTCTTGTGGAAATCCACTTGCATCACCGCCTGCGAAATGTACGCGGTGTTGATCTTCATATTGAGCACATCGCCGCCGATCGCGACGACGCGATAGTTCTGTTGACCGTCCGGCGTCGAAAGCGGAATGACATCGCCAACTTTCAGGTTGGCTTGCGCGGCGAGGATGCCGTTCACAATGACGTTGCGTTCGTTGCGCGCCAGCGCGGCGAAGGCATCCTGCTGATTCCCGGCTTGGAAATCCATCGATGAGATTTTGGGATACGCGACCGGATCGATGCCCAACACCGAAATCGTCGTGTCGCCGGAACCCTTGACCGACGCGGATCGAATGTACGATTGAGCGTAACGCAAAGTGCTGACCACCCCCACGCCATCGATCGAGCGAATCTTGTCGGCGAGTCCCTGAGTCGCGCCGATGTCCCCTTGCCACGCGGCGACCGATGGCGGCAGCAGCAAGTAATCGCTTCCCAGCGATTTTTGGAACAACCCCAGTACCGTATCGTTCAGCGAGAACATCATGCCGCCCGCGCCGACGACAATCGCGAGACCAATCATCGTCGCGCTCGCAGTGATCGCCGCGCGCGAGGGCTGGCGCGTGAGATTGCCCTTCGCGAGTTCGCCGGTGCCTTCGCGCGCAAAAACCAGCGCGACCAAAACACTGAGCGTGTTCGCAATCGGTTTGACGAGCGCAGGCGCGACGAGGACCAGACCGACGAGGAACAGCAAGCCGCCCAGCGCGGTCAGTTCGAAACTGCCGGACAAGAGGCCCACGATGGCGACGACGATCATCAGCGCGCCGACGAGGGTACTGATCCGACCGACACGCGCCGCCGTTTCACTGACCGATGGGCGCAGCGCTTCGATGGGCGTGACGCGGCTGGCAGTGAACGCGGGCAGCAAGCCAGCAAAAACAGTGACGCCGACTCCCAGCACGACCGATATGACGACGAGCATCGGATCGACGGTGGTTACACTGATCGATACATTCATAAACTGTTTGATGAACGGCTCTGTAAAGTTCGTCAGGGCTATCCCGAACAGATAACCAATCGTCAAGCCAATCGCCGTGCCGACGATGCCCTGCACCAATCCTTCGGTAAGGATCAACCCGATGATCGTGCTGCGGCTCGCGCCAATTGCGCGCAGCATTCCGATGTCGTGGCGGCGTTCGGCGACGATGGTGCGGAAGGTGTTAAAGATGATGAACCCACCCATCAGCAGCGTGAGAAAGCCGAACAGGTTGAAGATGGCTTGAGCTAATTGTATTGCGCCCAGGAATTGCGAGCCGCTCGTCAATCCACCCAGGGTATAATCGCTGCCCAGTTGGTTTTTGATTTGATTGACGATGGCTTGGCTTTGCGTTTTGTCGGTCGTCGCGAGATTGGCTTCGATGGTGTTGATGCGGTTTTGCATATCGAGCAGTTTCTGCGCCTGGGTCAACGTGATGAGCACCGGCTCGTTGCCGATGAGCGCGCGGCTCGGCAGCAGACCAACAATCGTTAGCTTGACGACGCCTTCGGTCGTCGGCACTTTGAGCGCATCGCCCAGTTTTAGCCCCAGCGAATCGGCGAGCCGCTGACTAATCACCGTGACATCGCCGTCGCCCTGACGCAAAAAGCGTCCCTGCGTGGTGGCGTAATCGTGCAAACTGGGCGCGAGCGTCGGATCGACGCCGACAATGTTCAGCCCCTGGACGGTCGAGTTGCGCCCATAGAAATTGGGCGGCAGAGTGATGGGGCGATCAATCGAACCGGCGATGACCTTGATGCCCTCGATGGATTTGATCTTGTTCACCACACTCGTTGAGAAGGACTCGCCCGATTTGAGCGCGACCATCACGTCCGCCTGTCCCGATGCGGAAACTAGACCATTTTGAAACGCATTCATGAACGTCGGCAGGTAAATGCCGGTGCCCATAATGACCATCACGCCGATGACGATGGCGAACGTGGTGAGAAACGTTCGTAATTTACGCCCCCACAGATAGCGGGCGGCGAGTGTAAGTTGGAAGTTCATAGTCAAAACCTCTCTATCTACTGCTTCGGCTCGATACTCACTTTCGCCGTCATATTCCAGCGCAGTCGATCATCCATCTTGTCCGGCGTCACAGTGACCTTGTAAACGATATCACCCTGATGATTGGTGCCAAACGACTCGATGTTCGTCACCTTGCCGGTGAGGTTGAGGTCTGGGATCGCGTCGAACGAAAGCGTGGCGGCATCGCCCACGTGCACATTGACGATGTTGATCTCGGTCAGATCGGTCGTCTCGACCTTCCACGCGGAAAAATCTGCCAGCTGGATGATGGGTACGCCGGCGGTCACGGCTTCGCCTACCTTGGCGTCGATGGTGGCGATGGTCCCGGCGAACGGCGCATGCAGCTCGGTGTCTGCCAGCACGGCTTGCGCGCTCTGCACATTCGCCTGCGCGGCGGCGATGCCGGCGTCCGCTGACGCAATGTCTGCGGCAGACGGCGGCTTCATCAAATTATCCAGCCGCGCCTGCGCGGCGTTCCGCGCGTTGATCGCGTTTTCTAGCGCCAACGTGGTCGGTAGCATTCCGACCTGCGGATTGCTCCCGCCGCCGGCGCGATCGTACGCGGCTTGCGCTTGTTGCACCGCGGCTTGCGCGTTGGCAAGGTCGGCGCGCGCGGCGATAATGAGATTCTGGTCGACTGGCTGATCGAGTTTCTGCCGCGCCGCTTGCGCCTGCTTCAACGCGGCTTGCGCCTGCGCGACGGCGGCTTGCTGCTGTCCGGCGGCGAGGCGGACGAGCACTTGCCCCGCGTCCACGTGGTCGCCTTCCTTCACCGATACCTCAGCCACAATTCCGCTTGTCGGCGTGCTAAGCGACGCGCTCTTGATCGGCGTCACCGTACCTTGGGCGATGATACTGCCCGCCAGTCCGATGGGATTCACGGACGCGGCGGTGGGCGTCGCCGAGGTCGTGGGTTGCGCTCCACTGCAACCGGCGAGCGAAATCGACGTTAGTATAATGAATCCAAACGCAAGAATTAGCTTTCTCACGATGCATCTCCAGAGTTTCATCGCCAACGCTAGGCGATCGCTTTCATCCTATCGGCGACAATGTTGGTGTTGTCTTTACTGTCCTTCGACTCGAGCCGCGCCTCGTCGACGATGGTTCCGTCCTTGAGAAAGACGATGCGGTCGGCGTACGCCGCAATGCGCGGGTCGTGCGTTACCATCAACACGGCGCGTCCCCAGGTCTTGGCGACCTGCTGAAGCAATCCCGCGATCTCGTCGGACGAGCGCGTGTCCAGATTTCCGGTTGGCTCATCGGCGAGAACGAGGATGGGTTCGGTGATCAGCGCGCGCGCGATCGCCACGCGCTGCTGCTGTCCCGCCGACAACTGATCGGGGCGGCTGCCTAGCCGTTCGCCCAGCCCAACTTTTTTCAACCAATCGATCGCCCTTTGTTTCGCCTGCGAGGCGTTGCTGCCGTCGAGCAAGAGCGGCAGCGCGGCATTCTCCACCGACGAGAGAATCGGAATGAGGTTGAAGAATTGAAACACGAATCCGATTTTCCGGCGGCGCAGCTGCGTGATCGCGTTGTCGGACATCTTGGCAACCGGTTGACCATCGATGCTCACGCTTCCTTCCGTGGGACGGTCTAATCCACCGAGCAGGTGCAACAGCGTCGATTTGCCGCAGCCACTCGGTCCCATTACCGCGACGAACTCGCCCATATTCACCGTCAGATTGACGTGATCGAGCGCGACGACGGCGGTATCGCCCTTGCCGTACACTTTCGTTAATTTCTCTGCCTGAACGAGAGACATTTAGACTCCTATTTTGATTTATGATTTCAGATTTTGTGGCAACCGGCAAATCCTAAATCATAAATCTGAAATCCTAAATTTTCCTGGGTCTTCCGCGCGGCTTTGTTTCCGGCTCCGGCAGCGGTTGCCGCTTGACCTCATCGAGCCGTCCTTCAGCCATATCGATCCAGCGCAAGTCGGCTTCCAGGTGCATGATCGCCTTGTCGAGCAGCAGGATTCTCGCCAGTTCGGTTTTCGGATTCAGGCGATTGCGCTGCGTGGTGACGGCGTGCATTTCTTGATACAGTTGGTTGCGCTGAGTTTGCAAGAGCGCGCGCGGATTCGCTTCGCCCGACACCAGACTGAGCATCAGCTTGATGAAGAACTCGTCGCGCTGATGTTCGTGTTCGATGCCGGTGGCAAACCATTCGAGGAGCGCGGTGCGCCCCGCGGGTGTGATCGTGTAAACGCGTTTTTCCGGTCCTCCATCTTGCCCCACAGATTCTTCGGCGACCAGCTGGCTCTTTTCCAACCGCGCGAGCGTACTGTAAATTTGTGCCGGCTTGACATCCCAATTCTCCTCGCCGCCGACGACCGCTTCAAATGCCGCGCGCAATTCGTACCCGTGTCGCGGGTGTTGAGCGAGCAGACCAAGCACGGCGTGGCGAACAGACATATGGCGACCTTTGGTCTTTGTATCAAAATTTAGCCGTTTTTCAGGCACGCCAGAAACTATACTACCAGTTACTAGTTTTGTCAAGGTTACATAAAGTCGAAAGCGACTATCTGGTCAACAACCGCTTGAGCACATCCGGACGATTGGTCGTAATGCTGTCCACGCCCATCTTGATGAACTTGGTCATCTCCGATTCCGAGTCCACCGTCCACACGTCAACGGACATTTTGCGATTGTGCGCTTCCTGCACGAGTTTCGGTGTCAGCAACGCGCTATTGACGCCGATCCCGTCCGCGAAACGCGCAACGTCGTCGATCACCGCCGCCGGCTGGTCGAGGTCATGGCTCCGGAAATAAGTGAACGAGAGCAGCGCGGTCGTCTTGATTTTTGGATTGATCGCGCGCACGCGCCGCAGCGTATCCAAGTCGAGCGATGTAAGGCGTACGCGGTCGAGCATTCCGCGCGCCGTGATCTCGTCGATCACCTTCTGCTCGATGCCGGGGTACGGTTGGTTGTCCGCGTTCACTTTGATTTCGATTTCGAGCTGCACGCTCGTCGGTTTGGCAAGGTCGAGTACCTGCGCGAGCGTTGGCACGATTTGCTTTTCCGCCGCGCCTGGAAATTTCGCAGCGGCGTTGAACGTCTGCAACTGCGCGAGCGTCAAATCGGCGACGCGTCCCACACCGTCGGTCGTGCGGTCAATCGTCGGGTCGTGGATGACGACCGGCACGCCGTCCTTCGTCAGATGCACGTCCATCTCGAGAAAATCCGCGCCAAGCGCGATGCCGTTGCGGAAAGCGGCGAGCGTATTCTCCGGCGCGAGTGCCCCGCCGCCGCGATGTGCGCTGACCAAAATCGTTTTGCTCTGAACCACCGGCGATGGCGCGAGCGTTGCAGTCGGCGCGGCAGGCGCGCTGCACGCGACGAGGGCGAGAAGCGCAATGGAAATTCCAAGCCAGCGTTTCATGGAAACCTCTAAAAAAGTAAAACGTGAAACGCGATCTCACGCATCACGTTTCACGTTTTACGCTTTACGTTTTACAGCGGCAGTGTCGCGTCACAAGCAGACTATTTGACGGTCTGGTTGTACTGGACGATGGCTTGCGTGACATCGGACGCCGCTTTGTCCAGCGCGTCCTTCGCCGTTGCCTTGCCTTGCAGCACCGACTCGATGGCGACTTCAACGGTCTGCCGCGCGGTCGGGAACACGCCGATCAACCCGCCCTGCGTGATGCGAGTGTTCGGCGCCATGTGCAGTTGATCGATGGCGGTTTGGAACTGCGGATACTTGGCGCGCCAATCCTTATCCGTTTGCTGGTCGTAGCCGGCTTTGTTGGTCGGATAGTACCCGGAGCTGATGTGCCAATATGCCTGTTCCGGCGGCGAGGACAGGAACTTGACGAGCTGCCAGCCGCAGTCCTGTTCGGCTTGCGGACGCCCGTTCAAGATCCACAGCGACGCGCCGCCGATGATCGTGCCGTACTTGGTGTACGCGTCTTCATTCGGGCGTGGGTAGAACCCGGTGCCAAGCCCGAACTTGCCCTGCGTGGCATCGAGCAGGCTGGTGAGTGCGGCAGTGGATTCGATGATCATCGCGGTCTTGCCCGCGACGAAGGCATTGCGCGTGTCGGTCGTGTTACGCCCATAGTTCCCTTCCACACCTTCGTCGTACATCTTCTTCCACCAGTTGACGATGGCGAGACCTTCCGGGCTGTTGAACGTCGCCGCCGTCGCGATGGAATCGCGGCCGTTGCCGTTATTGGTATAGTATCCGCCCGAGACGGCGAGGAACTGTTCGAAGAACCAGCCGTAGATGGCGAACGAAACGCCGTACTGCGTGACTTGGCCCGACGCATCCTTCTTGGTCAATTTCTGGGCGTACTGCTCCACTTCGTCGAACGTGCGCGGCGGTTTGTTCGGATCAAGCCCGGCGGCTTTGAACGCGTCCTTGTTGTAATACAGCATCGGGTTGGAGCTGTTGAACGGCATCGATTGTAGTTTGCCATTCACCGTGTAATACGCCAGCAGGTTCGGCTCGATGCCGGAAATGTCGTACTTTTCCTTGTCGATAAAGTCCTGCATTGGCGTCGCCACTTTCAAGTCCACCATCAGTTTGGTGCCGATGTCGTACAATTGCATCACGGTCGGAATATCGCCGGACTGCAACCCGGCTTTGAGTTTGTTCAACGCATCGTCGTACGAACCCTGGTACGTCGCCGTGGCGAAGCATTTGGTCTGCGAGGCGTTGAAATCGCTGATCATCTTCGGGATGACTTTGCCGCCCACATCGCCGCTCTGGCTGTGCCAGAACGTGACTTTGGTCGCGCCGGCGGGAACCGGGACCGAAGTCGGCGCGGCGGTCGCGCCGGGTACGGTAGCGACCGCCGCCGGCGCAGTTGTTGGCGCTGCTGCCGGCGCGCACGCGCTGATTGCCAGCGCGAACGCCACGAGCGTCACGATCACGAGAATTGCGCGTTTCATCTCTTTCCTTTCCTCCTCGAGAGTTAAGAACCTGTCTTAAAACTCACGCAAAGCCGCAAAGTCGCCAAGAAGTTTTTGCTAAATCCTTTGCGTCTTGGCGTCTTTGCGAGAGATTTAGAACTTTTCAGACAGACTCTAAGAATCATCGTGCATGTAAGTGCCAGACAAATCTTTTTCGATTGCACCTCCTTACGGGATCAACAACACTTTGCCCATCGCCTGGCGACTTTCGAGATGGCGATGGGCGTCAGCGGTCTGCGCGAGCGGAAACGTCGAGTCGATGCGCACTTTAAGTTTGCTGGCGCGCATCCACTGAAAGAGATCGTTCGCGCGTTGCGACAATTCCGCGCGGTCAGCGGTATAGTGGGCGAGGGTGGGACGCGTCAGGAAGAGCGATCCTTTGGCATTGAGCACCTGCGGATCGAAGGGCGGCACTGCGCCGCTGGACTGTCCACACAACACCATATAACCGCGTCGGCGCAGACAATTCAGACTCTTGTCGAACGTCGTCTTGCCGACCGAATCGTAGACCACATCGACGCCTTTGCCGTTCGTCAGCCGTTTGACCTCGGCTTCAAAATCGGTCTGCTCGTATAGGATCACCTCGTCCGCGCCGGCGGCGCGCGCGAGACGCGCCTTTTCTTCGGTCGATACGGTCCCGATCACGCGCGCGCCGATGTTCTTGGCGATTTGCACGAGCAGCGCGCCGAGTCCGCCCGCGGCGGCATGCACTAGCGCGGTCTCGCCGCGCTGGAGCGGATAGGTGCTGTAGGCGAGATAATGCGCGGTCAGTCCTTGCAGCAGCACTGCCGCCGCGTCGCGCGCGCTCACGCCAGCGGGCACCGGCACCAGCCGCCACGCCGGCACGACCGCGTATTCGGCGTAGGACCCCATCGTGGTCGTGTACGCGACACGGTCGCCCACCTTCACATCGGTCACGCCCGCGCCAACCGCATCGACGACGCCGGCGGCTTCCTGCCCCAGCGTGAATGGCAGCGCCGGCTTGTAGAGTCCGACGCGCTGGTAGACATCGATAAAGTTCACGCCGATCGCTTCGATCTTGAGCCGCGCTTCGCCGCTGCCGGGCGTAGGCGCTGGAATGTCTTCGTACTTCAGAGCATCGAGTCCGCCGAATTGGTGAATGCGAATGGCTTTCATCGTTTGATCCTTTACCCCTTAACGGCGCCTGCGGTGAGACCGCGAATGAGTTGTCGATTTGCCAGGACGAATAGTATGATCGTCGGCAGGAGAATGATGACGATGCCTGCCATGACGATGTTGAACGTAAAGCGCTCTTCATCTTGCAGCAGCGTGATGCCCACCTGCACCGTGCGCATACTCTGATTGCTCGTGATCAGCAGGGGCCACAGATATTGATTGTAGGTTTGCAGAAAACTATAAACGGCGAGCGTGCCGAGCGCCGGGCGCGCCAGCGGCAGCACGATGGTCGCCAGGAAACGCAGATGCCCGCAGCCGTCGATGGTTGCCGCGTCGTGCAAGTCTTTGGGAATCGAGAGAAAAAATTGCCGCAAGAGGAACGTGCCGAACGCGGTCGCTATGAACGGCACGGCGAGTCCCTGATAGGTATCTGCCCATTTGAGCGAGCGGACGAAGAGATAATTCGGAATGATCGTCGCTTCCCAGGGAATCATCAGCGTGGAGAGGAAAAGGAGGAAAAAGAAATTCCGCCATTTGAAATCGATGAAGGCAAACGCGTACGCCGCGAGACTCGCCGTGATCAATTGTCCCAGCATCACGAGCGTCGATTGGACGGTGCTGTTGAACAGATAGCGCAAGAGCGGCGCTTGTTGCAGTGCGGCGGCAAAGTTTTCGAAATGCAGCTCGGTGGGGAAGAGCGTCGGCGGATAACTGGCGGCTTGTCCCGTGGAGAGCAGACTGGTATCCAGCGCATAATAGAGCGGGAAGAGCACGGCGGCTGACACGAGAATCAGCAGCAGGTAGAGGAACACCTTGGGAAGCGTGCGGCGGAATGAAAAATTTCTTGTCATTGGTAAAAGACCCTCCGCTCGATGACGCCAAATTGAATCACCGTGAGAATGAGCATGACGAAAAAGAGGATGGTCGCCTGCGCGGCGGCGTAGCCATAGTTGCCGTTGAAATAGAATTGACGATAGATCGCGTACACCAGGACATCGGTCGATTGGACCGGTCCGCCGCGCGTCATCACCTGGACCTGGGTAAACGTCTGCAGCGCGGCGAGCGTGTCCACCACGATCAGGAAGAACATCGTCGGCGACAGGAGCGGGAGCGTAATGTGACGGAAACTATCCCAGAACGCCGCGCCGTCGATCTTCGCGCTCTCGTAGAATTCGTCCGAAATGCCTTGCATCCCGGCGAGCAGAATGATCGTGTTGAGACCGAGCTGCAGCCACATGGTCGTAATCGCCACCGAGGGGAGCGCCGTCGCCGGGCTGGTCAACCAGTTCACGGTTGGCAATTTCAGCAAAGTGAGAAAATAATCGAGCGGACCGGTCGCGGTATTGAAGAGGTACAAGAAGATCAACGACGCCGTGGCGCTGGAGACAGCAATCGTGTAGGAAAAGATGATGCGGAAAATCGAAACGCCGCGCAGTCGCGCGTTGGTCAAGATCGCGAGGAACAGCGAGACCACGAGCGTCATCGGTACGGTCAGCAGCGCGAACGTGACCGAGACCGTCAGACTGTTCGGAAAATCGGGGTTTGTCAGCAGCCGCTGATACTGATCCAATCCGACGAAGACGGATGGGCGGCCGAGGGGATCGGTGGCGTATGTGCTGAGCCACAAGTTTTGCCAGAGGGGCCAAAATACGAACAGGACAAAAATGACGAGCGAGGGAAGCAGGAAGAGCATCGCGCGGATAAAGTCTTTCGTCGCTCGGACCCTCGCGCCGCGCGAGGGGCGCGGCATTGCGCTTGCACTTGATGGCATAGTCTCATCCTTGAGTTATGGTCACGGTCGCGTGCATCACGATTCTAGCATATTCGTCGGAAAGAATCAAATCCCTACTCATGATCTCACGATCCACCACCTACAGCCCACTCGATTCCCAATTCGCGGAGTCGCGCGCGCGTCGGCGCGCCGTTCTCATCCCAGCCCATCAGCCGATAGTACTCGCGCGTCGCCGCCGCGAATTGATCGCGTGGCAGTGGGACGCCCGCCAGCGGTCCGGTCTCGAACGGCTCGAAGAACCGCGCGGGCAGCGTATCGTCGCGCGCGTCCCAGCCCTCGCGCAAATTGTAGACACGCGCCAGCGTCGCCGCGCGTTCGCCGATGCGGAGGTACTCGTGCGCGTCCGCGTCCCAGCCGGTGACCGCGTTCGTCAGCGCGACCATCTGCTCCACCGAGTACGGCAGGAACATGCACATCACCGCGCTGTCCCAAAAGTGCATCCAGTTCTGGAACGCCGCCAGCATCCGCACCTTGTCCGCGCTCAAATCGTTCGCCGGCAGCGGACGCGCGGCGGGCTCGAGCGCGCGGAGGTCGTTCACCGGCGCGCCTTCCTTGAGATAGTACGTGTCGTGCATCGCGTGATTGTGGTCCGCGCCGGTCGGCGACACCGCGTAGCCAACGCCCAGCCCTTGCTTCAGGCGCGGTTCGTGCATCGGCAGCTCTTGCCCGTGCACCTGCATCGCGAACGCGTCCGCGCCGCGTCCAATCTGCTGCGCCGCACGCGCCACACCGTTCGCCAGCACATCGCCGATGCCCTCGCGCCGCGTGATCTTGTCGATCAACTGCAGCATCGCGCGCGCGTTGCCGAATTTCAGTTCGATGCCGTCGGTCTCTTTCGTCGACAGGATGCCGCGCTCGAAACATTCCATCGCGAACGCGATGACGCCGCCGAGCGAGATCGTGTCATAACCATACGCCGCGCACAACTCATTCGCCTTCGCCAGCGCGATCAGATCATCGATGCCTTCCAGCGAACCAAATGCCGCGAGCGTTTCGTACTCCGGTCCGCCGTAGAGCGGATCGACCGCGCCGTGCGCGCTCTCCTTCACCTGCACGACGCGCTTGCAGCGCACCGCGCACGCGAAGCACGTCTCCTGCTTGACGAGGATCGACGCGCTCATCGTCTGCCCGGTGATCTTTTCGTTCGCGTCGAAGTGACCCTCGCGGAAATTGTACGTCGGCAAGCCGCCGGCTTTGCTGAGCGAGCGCAGGATACGCGCGGTGCCGTGCTCGTGCAAGCCGGCGACGAGATCGAGATGCGCGCCCATCCATTTCGAAATTTGCTGCACGCCGGCAGGATTGGCGATTTCCATCGCGCCTTTGCCCGGCTTGGCGCGCACGACAACGCCTTTCAGATTTTTCGATCCCATCACCGCGCCCAAGCCGCTCCGCCCGACGAAATGCGAGCGATCGTTGACGATGGCGGCGTAGCGCACCAGATTTTCGCCGGCGGGACCGATGAGCGCGGTGCGAATCGCGTGGTCGCCTAGTTCTGCGCGCAACGCGTCTTCGGTTTCGCCGGTCGTCTTGCCCCAGAGATGCGCCGCGTCGCGAATTTCTACACCGCCATCGTGAATCCAGAGGTACACCGGTTGGTCGGCGCGCCCGGCGACGACAATGCCGTCGAACCCGGCGCGCTTTAACTCCGCGCCCCAGTAGCCGCCGCCCTCCGCGTTGCCAAAGCCGTCCGTCAACGGCGATTTCGCGCCCGCGCCGTTGCGTCCCTGCCCGGACACTGCCGCGCCGGTCAGCGGTCCCGCCGCGAAGACGAGAATATTCCGCGCGTCGAACGCGTCGATGCCGCGCGGCAATTCGGTCAGCAAATAGTACGCCACCATTCCGCGTCCGCCGAGATAGGCGCGATAAAAATCGTCGCCGCGCGTTTCGATCTCGGATTTGCGCCGCGTCAGATCGACGCGCAGAATTTTGCCGGTATAGCCGTAGGACATAGACGCCTCCAATCGTGTCCTCATCTCCCAGCGGGAGGATTCGCGCGAGATTATACCACGTCCGCGCGGCGTTCAGCAAGGCGCGAAAACTGGTGATTACCCGTCTCTTGATCTCACCGCAGAGACGCCGAGGTCGCAGAGAAGAAAAAATGAGGAAACTCTGCGCGCTCTGCGACTCTGCGGTGAATTCTGGGCAGTCACCAGGCGAAAAGCAAAAACCCCTCTGGGATTCAAGAGGGGTTTCAGATGCGAAAGGTACATCCGCGCGGCGGTGAACCTGAGCAGGTGCAGCTCCACGATCCGCCAACGCATGCGGGCGACGACCAGCACGCCTTGTTGCCGCAGTCAAACTGCGCGCTGCACACCGGGGCGGGTCCAGAACAGGAGCCAGGTGTCGGGCCGCCGCCAGGAACAGGGACGCAGGTTCTTGGCTGGGCTACGCACGGGTCCGGAGAACCCGGGTTATCGGTACAACATTTTTGATTTCCACATTGTGATCCAGAATATGGATCACAACCATAGGCGTGTGGAATAGACACAGTAAATAAAGTGAAAAAGAAAAATAGGCCGAGAATCTTTTTCCAATGCATCTTGACTTACAGAATACCAAAACAAATGATTGAAAGTCAATATAGTGCGGATTTATTGTGATGCGGGCGGGAGGGGAATCAGTGCGTCTTTTTGGCTCGGAGCAGTAAAGCTTACTGCGGCAATAATTGTTACGACCTGATTTTCATCGTGACGCAGTATTGCATTGACGTCGGATTCCATCACGGAAATACCAAAAATCTCGCCCTTTGACAAAGAAGAAACGTCTACTCGACCATCTGGCACGGGGGAACCCACAAAAAAAATTTTGCCGTTGGGAAAAACCTGAGTTCCTGCTGTGGCATTGAAATAATAGGGGCCGTCCCCGTTTTCCCCGTAAAAAACAAACCGCATAATTGTTTCACCGCTGGCATCGACGTGTGCGCCAAGCAATTCTACCCCATTAATATGTTTATTAAAAGCCGCAGTATTACCTGTACCACCGGACGGAGTTATGCGGGCTTTTATCGCATAGCCGTCGGGCAGTGCTCCTGCTATTGCTTTCAGTTGGGCGGCATACGGACCTGTTCCTACAATGTCGGGGCCGGGCGTCGGCGGCTCGATTTTCACATTTGCCGGCGCGTCGACCGACGCCTTTCCGTCAACGGTTGATTGAGGTCCGGCTTGCACCGAGAAACCCAACGGGTTTCCCGTTGTGGCAAGGGGAACGGAGAGCGGGATTTGCTGAACATTACCTTCCGCGTCGGTCAGCGTCAAGACGAAACCGCGCTGATTAAATCCGATCACCCGCGCCAGGTGGGCTGAGGCGGCATCGCTTCCCTCAACCGTAGCAAGCGTCTCTTGTGCGCCATAGTCCCATACCATCCATCGACCGTTCTGATAGAGAATACCGATCTGCGCATTGAATCTTCCCGTCTGCGGCACCCCCAGGACAATTCCCGAACTCGCGCTGGTGTCGGCGCTTTTTGCGGTGATGTCAAACCGCACCTCTTCGGCGGGATTGAACGGGAATGTGGCAAACGCGGACGAAGGGCTGGCATGGTCGTATCCCGATGTGTCGCCGTTGGCGAAGAGAAGCGATGTGGGGGCGACTACTTGTTGGTATCCGTCGGGAGTTCTCATAATGTCGGGGGCGGAAGTGGGTGTTGATTGAGGCGGTTCCGGTGTCGGTTCGACCGGCGTTTTCGCAACTATCATGGGTGGAAGCGGGGGTGTGTCGGTGGGTCGAGGTGTGGCAATTGCGGTTGCGCGCAGCGCGGTCGGCAGCGGCATCGCAGTGGGCGCAGGCGCGCAGGCGGAGAGGAAGAAAAGCGTCAGCAGCAAAACAACGCCGCTAGACAGAATCCAACGGCGGTCTTGAATATGTTGCCGTTGCGATGGCTTCATCGCCCAATCTCCTGGTCCAAGTTGCTACTTGGTTTAGCGGTCTTTCTCGATCGGCAGGTCTCTAACGCGGACGTTCCCCTCGGTCACTGTGATGATCGCGCCTTGCTCGAGGTCGGTGCGAAATTGTTCGATGATTTGACAGCTGCTACAATTTATCCACAAGCGTGTTGTACTGTTCTACGGTCAGCCCTATGTCCCGGATGATCTTTCGTAATAGCGGGCGAACGATGGCTTGATTGCCGTGATCTGGAATGACGATGACGCGTCCGTCCTCCGCCTGGAAGATATTGTGACTGCCGCGCGAGCGTTTCCAGTGAAACCCTGCCATTTCCACAACGCGTGCTAAATCACGGTACGCTAGCAACTTGAGACTACTCACATAGCCACCTCAACGCGCTGTAATCCAACGAATTGTGGTAGAGGCGCAATATCTTGTTTCGTTTCTAGGTAAACTTGAATGGCTTCGCGTATATTGCGTTCTAAGTCTACCATATCTTGCGCTTGGGTGTAGCAACCAGGCAATTCCGCGACTTCGCCGACGAGCCAACCACTTTCGGGATCACGCTCGACAATGACTGTAAATTGTTGCGTCATTTCTCACCTCGCACTCGCCTAAACCAATTCTTGATGTTCTTCGCTTTTGAGTATATCACGCGGCGTGTGGCGCGTCAAACCGCCGCGCCGAATCCACGCGGGTTTGATTTTCAGATTGTTTCCTGTTACAATAGACTCATCATCCAACGACGAGGCACCCATGCATCTCACCCGTCTCGCGCTCACCAACTTTCGCAACTACGCGCACCTCGAACTCGACCTCGCGCCGGGCGTGACGCTGCTGCAAGGCAACAACGCGTGCGGTAAGACGAGTCTGCTCGAGGCGATTTTTTATCTGGCAACCGCGCACTCGCCGCACGCCGGCGCGGAGCGCGAATTGATTCGCTGGGGCGCGAACGATGAGCCCATCCCGTTCGCACGCGTCGAGACTGAGGTCGCCAAGCGGAACGATACGCGCACGCAGTTGGAGATTGTGCTGGTGCAGGCGGCTGAGGAAAAAAGCCGGGGCGAAAATGAAGAGGCGCGTAAAGCCAACGCACGCGTCAGCAAGCGCATCAAGGTCAACGGCGTCGGCAAACGCACGCTCGACCTACTCGGTGAACTGAACGCGGTGCTCTTCTTGCCCGAAGACCTCGACCTGGTGTTCGGCTCGCCCGGCGACCGCCGCCGCTATCTCGACAACACGCTCTCACAGATCGATCCGCGCTACGGTCGCGCGCTCTCCAAGTACAACCAGGTCGTGGAGCAGCGCAACAGTTTGCTGCGCGATTTCCGCGAACGCGCCTACAATCCATCCGAGCTTGCGATCTGGGATCGGCAATTGATCGACGAGGGGACGTACCTGATCGTGCGCCGCGCGGAGACCATCGAACGCTACAACCAGTTGATCGCGGATATTCACCCGCACCTGACCGATGGACGCGAGGAATTGCGCTTGGTTTATCAGCCGAGCGTCGTGCTGGATGCGACGGCGCTTTCGTCGACCGAAGGCGCGCGCGCGGCGCAAATCGCAAAGAAATTCGAGCAGCAGCTCGAAATGCTGCGTCCGCGCGAACTGGGCGCGGCGCTGACGCTCGTTGGTCCGCACCGCGACGACGTGCGCTTTCTCATCCAGCGCAATCACGGCGCCGCGCCCAATCCCATCGACGCGATCACGTACGCGTCGCGCGGACAAGGACGCACCATCGCGCTGTCGCTCAAGCTTGCCGAAGTCGCGCTGATGAAAAAAGAGACCGGCGAAGACCCGATCCTGCTGCTCGACGACGTGATGTCGGAACTCGACGCGGCGCGGCGCGCCGCGCTCGCGCAGACCGTGATCGACGCGCCGCAGGCGCTCATTACCGCCACCGACTTGCAGGATTTCACTCCCGAATTTCTCGAACGCGCCCGCGTGTTGCAGGTCTGCGACGGCGCGATAATGTCGTAGAGACGACCCGTCGGTTCGTCCCTACGTGTTTTCCGGTTTGCGCGCGATGAATTTCGCGCTGTACACCGGCTCCGTCAGATTCTCTCCGCCCGAAACTTTTTCCACGCCGACAAAACCCGCTGCGCGCAGTTTGTCGGCATACTCCGTCTCCGGGATTGCGCCGCTCACGCATGACGCCCACGACGCCAAGTTCGACCGCAGCGCGTCCGGCAGCGGCGCGCGCGTCACTATATCCGATATCGCGACGCGTCCACCCGGCTTGAGCACGCGAAACGCTTGGCGAAAAACGCGATCCTTATCCGGCGCGAGATTCACCACGCAGTTCGAGATAATCACATCGACCGACGCGGCATCCACCGGCAGGTTCTCCAATTCGCCCAGGCGAAATTCGACGTTCGTTGCGCCGACCTTCTTCGCATTCGCGTTGGCGAGCGTGATCATATCCGGCGTCATATCGACGCCGACTACGCGCCCGCTCGCACCAACCAACTTTGCCGCGTACAGGCAATCCAGCCCGCCGCCGCTGCCGAGATCGAGCACCGTTTCGCCTGGTTGCACACGCGCGATCTCGAGCGGCGTGCCGCAGCCCAGCGACGTGTTGACAATGTCAGTCGGTAGGGCGATCGCATCTGCCGAGATGACGTTTGTCGGCGCACAACAACTGGACGCGTTATTGTCCGCCGGCGCGCAGCAGCTGTCGCGCGTGCCTGCCAGCGCATCGCGCGCGATGCTCGCATAATGTTCGCGCACCTGCGTCTTGATGTTCTGGTCGTCCATCTTGCCTCTCCTTTCAAATCGATGTATTTGAATGTGTCGATATATTGCTGGGAGAAAAAGCCGCTCGTCCAGCGGCTTGCTCACGCGCGCGCCTTGCGCGGCGATTTGGGAATGACCGCCAGCGTCTTTGCGGGTACGAACTTGGACCACAGCATCCCGCAGCATTCTTCAACGTTGTCCTCATCGAGCGCGTACAAGATTTCCTTGCCGACGCGGCGGCGGGTCACCAGCCCTTCGTGTTTGAGAATCTTGAGATGATGCGAGATCGTCGGCTGCGACGAACGCTTGAACGCGGCGACGATGTCGTTCACTCGCAGTTCGCCTTTCTTTTGCAACAATTGCAGGATCTCTTGCCGCGTCTCATCGCCCAGTGCGCGGCAGAATGCCACACAATCGACTTCTCTAGTAACCACCGGAGCACCACCCTTACGTATTGATAAATTTCAATACGTCGATATTATACCACACGATTTCATCTTGTCAAGGGTTTCTTTCTCGGCGCGCCGGCGGCGCGAGGGTACTTGCCCGGCGTCGCCGCGACCTTGTCCACGACGATCAGATGCCGCGGCTCCAAGCCGGGCAGTTGCACCGGCGTTACGTCGCGCAATCGTCCGCCCAATTCCTTCAGCGCGGGCGCGGCGCGGCGCACTTCTTCCGCGACCTCGACGCCTTTTTGCGCGACAAACACCCCGCCCACGTGCACGAACGGCAGCGCGTACTCCAGCAGCGTCGCCAGCTCCGCCACCGCGCGCGCGACGGCGGCATCGTATTTCTCGCGCTGCGCCGGATCGTGCGCCAGCTCTTCCGCGCGCGCATGCAGCGCGGTCGCGCCGCGCAGGTTTAGCTCGGCGATAACGTGGTTGAGAAATTCAACCTTCTTGCCGGTTGAATCGATCAGGGTGACGCGGAGCGCCGGACGCGCGATCCTGAGCGGCAAGCCGGGAAAGCCCGCGCCGCTGCCGATGTCGAGGAGCGACACGGCGGTGGGCGCCAGCGCCGGCGCGACGGAGAGCGAGTCGAGGAAATGCTTGACGATGACCTGGTCGCGCTCGGTGATCGTCGTCAGGTTGAAACGCGCATTCCACGCGATCAGTTCGCGGTAATAAATCTCGAACGCTTCAAGTTGCGTGGCAGAGAGTTCGATTCCAAAGACGCGCGCGTGATCGGCAAGAGCGATTGGCAACATCGGCTGGATTATACCACAGGAAGGCGATCTGCCGCGTGATTTGTCACCAACCAACGCGTGTGCTATACTCATCGTGCCGCGCGCCCAAGGAAGCCCGCGACAAACATCGAAGGAGATTGTTGAATGAGTACTCTCACGTTGGTTCGCACTATCGAACAAGTCGATCCGGAAATCGCCGCGATCATCGAGCACGAGCGGCGCAGGCAGAAAGAAGGGTTGGAGCTGATCGCGTCGGAAAATTATACCAGCAGTGCGGTTTTGCAAGCCGTTGGCTCCGTGCTCACGAACAAGTACGCCGAAGGGTATCCCGCCAAACGCTATTACAACGGCTGCGAGTTTGTCGATCAAGTTGAATCGCTCGCGATCGAGCGCGCGAAAAGACTTTTTGGCGCGCAGCATGCAAACGTGCAGCCGCACTCCGGCTCGCAGGCAAACCTCGGCGCGTACGTCGCACTGATCCACCCGGGCGACACCGTGCTGGCGATGAGTCTCGCGCAAGGCGGACACCTGACGCACGGCGCGAACGTCAACCTGTCCGGGCAGCTGTACAAATTCATCGGTTACGGCGTCAACAAGGAAACCGAGACGCTCGATTACGACGAAATCGCGCGACTCGCGCAGACGCATCGCCCCAAGTTGATCGTCGCCGGCGCGACGGCGTACCCGCGCAAGATCGATTTTGTCCGGATGCGCGAGATCGCGAAATCGGTGGGCGCGCTGTTTATGGTCGATATGGCGCACATCGCTGGACTCGTCGCCGGCAAAGTCCATCCCGATCCCGTCGCGGTCGCGGATGTCGTGACGACGACGACGCACAAGACGCTGCGCGGTCCGCGCGGCGGAATGATTTTATCGACCGAAGAATTTGCCAAGGCAATCGACAAGGCGATTTTTCCGGGAACGCAGGGCGGTCCGCTGGAGCACGTCATCGCCGGCAAAGCCGTCGCGCTGCAAGAAGCGCTGCAGCCGTCGTTCGCGGAGTACGCCCGACAGATCGTCGCGAACGCGCGCGCGCTCGGCGAGCAATTGCAGGCGCGCGGCGTCCGTCTCGTCTCCGGCGGAACGGACAATCACCTGCTGCTGGTCGATTTGAGCCAGCAGCAGGTAAGCGGTAAAGACGCGGCGAACGCGCTGCAAGCCGTTGGCATCACGTGCAATAAAAATCTGATTCCCTTCGATCCGCAATCGCCGAACGTCACCAGCGGTATTCGGCTCGGCACGCCGGCGTTGACGACGCGTGGAATGCGCGAGCCGGAAATGCGCCAGGTCGCCGACTGGATCGCGGACATTGTCACGCATATGGACGACGCCGCGCTGCACGCGCGCGTGCACCAAGCCGTAACGCGTTTTGCCGCGCAGTACCCGATGCCGGGAATCGACGCGTAGTTTGCAAGTAGACCGATAGACAAGAACACAAGAAAACAGGTAGACAAGAAGCGTCGTGCTTGTCTACCTGTTTCTTTGTCTACCTGTTTTCGCCGGTTTACGCGCGTCCGTCAAATCGATAGCCCACGTCGCGCTCGGTGTGGATGTAGCGGGGATGGTCGCGCGGCTCGCCGAATTTGCGGCGCAGGTGCGAGATGAATACTTTGAGCGAGTTGAAATCCTGCTCATAACCTTCGCCCCAGGCGTAGCGCAGCAGCGTTTCGCGCGTGACGACGCGTCCTTCGTGTTTGATTAGACACTCCAACAGACGCCATTCTTTCGGCGAGAGCAGCGCGGGGGTTCCGGCGATGTGCACCTGCCGCCCCTCCACGTCGATACGGAGATAGCCGTCGTCGTACACATGCGCCTTGCTCGTCGCGCCCTGGCGGCTGCGCCGCAAGATCGCGCGGATGCGCGCGACCAGTTCGTCGTTATTGAACGGTTTGGTGACATAGTCGTCCGCGCCGCGCGTAAAGCTCTCGACCTTTTCCTTTTCTTGCGAAACAGCGGTCAGCATGACAATCGGTACCTCGGACGCCTCGCGCAGCTGTTGGCATACTTCCTTGCCGTCTTTACTCGGCATCATAATGTCCAAGAGCACGAGATCAGGATGGGCGTCATACGCGATGTGCAGACATTCGGAACCATCCGCCGCCTGGAGCACGTCGAATCCCTCCTCTTGCAGCAGCGCGCTCAGAACCGTCCGCAGCGATGGATCGTCGTCGGCAATCAGAATGGTGTCCTTGTTTGTCATTCATGCCTCCGCAGGGTGAAATGAAAAACCGCGCCGCGCCGTTTCTTGCTGTCGATCCAAATCTCGCCGCCCATTTCCTGGACCATGCTTTGGGCGATCGAAAGACCCAGCCCGTGACCATAGCTGCGCCGCCCGGTCGATTGGGACGCGCGATAAAAAGGTTGAAAGATCCGTTCGCGGTCTCCGATGGGGATACCTTCGCCTTGATCCTGTACCGCAATATCGACCATGTCTGGATCGAGCAAACGGATCGAGACGGTCACCGCGCCGTTTTCCGGAGAATAGCTCACCGCGTTGTCGAGGAGATTCCGCAAGATATTTTCGACCTGGTCCGCATCCGCGTAAACCGTCGGCTCGGGTCGGCACGACTTGACGCGAAAGCGGCGTCCGCTGTGCTCGGTCTGGAATTTCTGGACCAGCCGGCGCGCGAGCGCGGCGATGGGCAGCGGCGCGAACTGGATCGGCTGCGGCGATTTCACCGTCGCTTCCATATCCAGGAATTCATCCGCGAACTTCTTCAAGCGCACGCTGTCGCTCTTGACCACGTTCCACAGTTGGGTGCGCCGCGCCGTGGACAAGCCCCGCCGCTCCAAAAGCTGCAGCGCGCTCAGCAGCGCTGTGAGCGGCGAGCGCAGTTGATGCGCGACCATCGTCAGAAAATGCTCGCGCGCCAATTCCTCCTGCTTTTCGCGCGTGAGGTCCCAGAACGCGCCGACCGCGCCGCTCACGGCGCCTTTTTCGTCGAACAGCGGCGCGACGGCTTCCGCCACCGGGATCACGCGGCTGTCGCGCGTTTTTAACTGGCGTCCTTCCGGCTCGTACACCGATTCTTTGCGCTCCAGCGCCGTACGGATCAGCGGCGAGGGATCGCCAAAAATTTCCTGCCACGTCTTGTCCTGTACCTCGCTCAGCGTCCAGCCGGTGATGCGTTCCGCCGCGCGATTGAGCATGACAAAACGACATTCCTGGTCGGTCGCGTAGAGTCCGCTCAAGCCGCTGTCGAAAATCGCCTGAACTTTGCGTTTTTCGCCCAGCATATTCTGGAACAAGACCGCGTTATGGATCGCGTTCGCCGTTTGGTTTGCAATCGTCTGCAACAACTCCACCTCGCGCGGCTGCCAGACGTGCGAGGTGGAGTTTCCGATCGCCAACACGCCAATCACGCTGTCCGGGACCGGCATCGGCACGGCGAGAAACGAGCGGATGCCGATGCCGCGAAATCCTTCGCGATGCACGTCCGGCACAGCAGCGTCCGCATCCATATCGGCGATCGCGTACGGCGTCCGCTGATCGATCAGGGTGCGGAATGTCTCGTCCAGCTCAATGTGTCCTCTCAATGGAATCTTTGAATTCACCGCGCCAGACACAATCTGCATCGCACTATTATCGATCAAGCGCAAACTACACAGGTCCGCCGGCAAGAGTTTCCGGGTCCATTGCGTAGCAATCTCGGCGAGTACCTGCGGGTCTAGACTGGTCGTGCACGCCGCGCTCAACTGCGCGAGCCCTTCCAGTTCGCGCACACGGCGTTGCATTTGCGCCCACAAGTCGTCGTTCTCCAGCGCCACGCCGATCTGGTTGCCAATGTTCTGCAACAGTTCAACGTCGGACGGGTCGTAGCCGGCGCGGATTTTGCTGCCGACAAAAATTGCGCCGACGGGAAATCCTTGTTTTCTCAGCGGGACGCAAATGCCGGAACGATAGCCGTCGGCGCGGGGTCCGGCGAACCCTGGCTCTCCGTACATCGCCACATCGTCTATTGCGAACGCCTGCCCGTCGACGGCGATACGGCGCGTCAGCGGATCGTCCAGACCGAGGCGCTGCACCTGGCTCAGCAAGTTGTCGCTGATTCCACGATGCGCCGCCAGATTCAGAAACTGCTGGGATTCGTCGATCAAACATATGGCTGCCGAGTCCATTCCCGTAATGGAGACGATTTGCTCGCAAATGCGATTCAGCGATTGCTCCAGCTCGAAAGGATGACTGAGGATATTTGCAATTTGGTTGAGCGCCGCCAGCTCTTCGGTGCGATAGCGCAACGTTTCCGTGAGTTTCCGTCGCTCGGTGACATCGCGGCTGATCGACTGATAACGCACGATGTTGCCTTGCGCGTCGCGCACCGCACGGGTCGCGTAGTTGACGGTTCGGATTTCGCCTGACTTGGTTCTGATTTTCGCGTCCTCGCTGGTCAGGATACCTTCTTGGATCAAGCGCGCCGTAGCCGCGTGTCGTAACGCCGCGTCGTCCGCCGCAAAATCCGTCGTTCGCATCGTCAACAGCGCGTCGTGGTCATAACCGAGCAACTTGCATGTGGCGTCGTTGACGTATAGGACGCGCCCTTCGGGATCAACCTCCCAAAACGCGTCGAGACTATTTTCCATAAACGCGCGCCGCCACTCGGCAGCTTCGCGGACGGCGGCGTGCAATCGCGCGTTCTCAATTGCCATGCCCACCTGTTCGCCGATGGACATGAGCAAGTCCACGCTCTTCGGCTCCAAGACTCTGCCCACCCGAGTCACCACCAGCAAGATACCCACCGCGCGCCCCAGCGCGGTCAGCGGCAGCAGCACGAAGGAATCGATGCCTTGCGCGTTGAGGACCTGGCTCACGCGCTGACCAATTGCGGAAACCGCGCTCAGGCGGCTCTCGGCGCGGGAGGCATTGGCGAGCAGTTCTTGATCGAGGGTGATTTGGCGCAGCGGTTCGACGAGCGCGGGAGGCAGTGTTTCTGTTTTTGCCAGTTCCAGTCCGCCCGCTTCTGGCTGGACCAGCACGAAACAACCAAAATCGCCGCCAACCACGCGCTGGATTCCCGCCAGACTGGATTGCAAGACATTGTCCAGATCGAGCGAACGGCTGATTTCGATAATGACCTGCGCCAGCGCGCGCAAATCCGTCAGCGCGCGTTCGAGGCGGCGCTGGTCCGCGCTGATTTGCAATTCGGGCGCAGAAGGGTGGCTCATCTTTCAGTCCATTATCTGGAACGTCGCGCGGGGTGTACCCGCACCACAGGCTACTTGGTCAGCAGCATGACGTAATCGTACAACCGATCGCGCGGCGCGTCCGGGTGGAGCCAGGCATCGTGACTGACGATGCCTTTGGAAGTCACCTGCCACGGATGCGCGAGCGCGCGTAATTGCTTGGGGTCGCGATAATAGCCGGTGAGATTGGCGGTACCAAAGATCCCCTGAACCTCGATGAGGTCCGGATCGGTGTTCCAATTCTCGCTGGCATTGTTCGCAAAGAGCAAACTGCCGGGCGCAGCCCAATCGTACAGCGCCTGCCACGATTGGCGAACTTGATCGTCGTCCATCGCGTGGGCGAGGTTATAGAAAATGAATCCAACGCGTCGTTCATCTCCGAGGAACTTGCGCATCGTTGGATGGTTCAAAAGGTTCGCCGATTGCGCCGCGTCGCATTGAAGATAGATCGCGTTCGGATTGCCCTCCAGCAAGTCTTGCCCATACGTGACGGTGATGGGATCGATGTCGCTGTAGACGACCTTGATCGTTGGGTCCAATTGGTGCGCGATCAGGTGCGTGTTGTCGCAGGTGGGAAGCGCCGAGCCAAAGTCGATGATGGCGCGGATGCCGTACCGATGGAAATACTCGACGCCGCGCCCGACCATCTGACGCGCCTCGACGGTCAAGGCCTTGGCAAGCGGAAATCGCCGCGCGACTTGATCGGCGAGCAGCCGGTCGATTTCGAAATTGTGGGTGCCGCCTAACCAATAATCGATGAGCCGCCCGGTGTTGGGTTTGGTCAAATCAAGTTGCATATGCTCCCCCCTGCCTCGATTATATCCCGATTTCGGGCGCAAATCAAAAAGCGCGACGCGCCGCGCGGGCGCGTCGCGCTCGATGGCGGAATCGATCTATCCAAAGCCGATGTAGGCGCGCGCGAGAACCAGTCGCTGGATTTGGCTGGTGCCTTCGTAAATCTGCATGATCTTGGCGTCGCGCATAAATTTCTCCACCGGATAGTCGCGCATATAGCCCATCCCGCCGACGATCTGGACGGCGTCCGTCGTGACCTTCATCGCTATGTCCGCGGCGTACGCTTTCGCCATGGACGATTCTTTGGTGTTCGGCTCGTCCTGGTCGAGCAGCCACGCCGCATTCCAGCACAAGAGCCGCGCGGCTTGAATCTCGGTCGCCATGTCTGCGAGCATAAACTGAATCGCCTGCTGCTTGGCGATCGGGCGGCCGAACTGTTTGCGTTCCAAACTGTACGCCAGCGCGAAATCGAACGCCGCGCGCGCGACGCCGACCGCGCCGGCGGCGACGACGGGACGCGAGTGATCGAACGTCTGCATCGCGATCACAAAGCCATCGCCTTCCTGACCCAGGCGATTTTCTTCCGGCACGAACACATCTTCGAAATGCACCTGCGCGGTATGGGACGCGCGGATGCCCATCTTTTTTTCTTTCTTGCCCGGCTTGACGCCGGCAAACGATCCTTCCACGATGAACGCGTCGATGCCGTCTGCGCCTAGACTGGGATCACGCGTGGCGAAGACGGTGTAGACATCCGCGATGCCGCCGTTGGTGATAAAGTGCTTGGTGCCATTGAGCACATAGCCGCCCTCCACCTTCTTCGCCGAGGTGCGGATCGACGCCGCGTCGCTGCCGGCTTCCGGCTCCGTCAGCGCGTACGCGCCGAGCATTGGACTGCCGTCCTTCTTTTTCTGGGTCAGCATCGTCAGGTATTTTTTCTTCTGCGCGTCGTTGCCCGCCAACAGAATCGGCAGCGCGCCCAGCATAATGCCGCCCATCGATGTGCCCATCCCCGCGCAGCCCCAGAACAATTCCTCTTGGACGATGCAGTCCGTCACGTGGCTGGTGACGCCCGCGCCGCCGTATTCTTCCGGCAGCGCGTACGTTAACAGTCCAACGTCCTGCGCTTTTCTCAACACGGGCCAGGGAAATTCTTCCTTCTCGTCATAGTCGTGCGCGACCGGGCGCATTTCCTTTTCGGCGAACTCATGCGCCATTTCTTGCATGTTCCGTTGTTCTTCGGTCAAATCAAAACCGATCATTGAATTCCTCCTTCAATAATTTCAGGTTTTCGATTTCAGATCGACCAGCGTCCAAATCCGCAATCTGAGCTATTCAATCTGCAATCTTTATTACGCCAGTTTCTGCCAACCGGGCAATCTCTTCCTCTCCCATCTCTAATCGCTCTAGTATTTCGCGCGTGTGTTCGCCCTGGCGCGGCGGCGGCGTCGGCGAGTTCGGCGCGAATACGAACACCGATCCGATTTGCGGAATCTTGCCGATGCCCGGCACATCCATCTGCGCGATCAAGCCGCGATGCCGGATGTGCGGGTCGTCGAACACCGCGCTGAAATCACGGACCGGCTCGATGCACGCGTCGAGCGTTTTGAACAACTCCAGCCATTCGTCGAGCGTGCGCGTCTTGAAGATTGCCGCCACGTCCGGTACGGCGTCGAATTCCTGCTGCCGCGCGTTCAAATCGTCGCGCTCGACCGCCTTGCAGAATGCCGCCCAAAAATGCGGCTCGATCGCGCCGATCGTGATGTATTTGCCGTCGCGCGTTTCGTAGACGTTGTAGCATGCCATTCCGCCGTTCAATTGCATCTTGCCGCGCTCGGTCTTTTTACCCGCCGCGTACGTTCCACCGATGATCGTGCCCGCCCACGACAGCGCGCCGTCGAACAGACTCACGTCGAGGTACTGCCCCGCGCCGCTCTTGTCGCGGCTGATCAACGCGGCGAGGATCGAAATCGTCGCGAGCATCCCGCCGCTCAAGTCCGCAATCTGCACCGCCGGTGGAATCGGCGGACCGTCTGCCGCGCCATTGGCGGCAAGCAGTCCGTTCAGCGCGATGTAATTCAAATCGTGTCCGGCGCGGTCTTTGTACGGACCGCTTTGTCCGTACCCGCTGAGCGAGCAGTAAACCAGGCGCGGGTTGATCGCGCGCAGCGCGTCGTAACCAATGCCCCATTTATCAACTTGACCGGGGCGAAAGGATTCCAAGACCACGTCGGCGTCGCGTACGAGGCGCATGAAAACTTGTTTGCCACGCGCGTTGCGAAAGTTCAGCGCGACGCTTTTCTTGTTGCGGTTGACCATCAGGTACGCCGCGCTGATCGTCTCGCCCGTCTCCTTGTTTTCCACAAAAGGCGGAATGAGCCGCATATAGTCGCCCAAGCCGGGCGTTTCGATTTTGATGATCTCCGCGCCCAAGTCCGCCAGCAGCATCGTTGCGTACGGACCCGGCAACAAACGGGAGAGATCGATGATGCGAATTCCGTCGAGAGGTTTCATGGGCAATGAGCCAATGGGCCAATTGTCCAATGAGCCAAAACGCCAAATTCGATTCTTTTTTGGCTTGTTGGTTCATTGGGTAATTGGCTCATTCTTTCCTTCACGAGATATTTTGCAAGACAAGCGCAATGCCCTGCCCGCCGCCGGCGCACAGCGCGATTACACCAAATTCCGCGCGGCGATGTTTAAGTTCGTATGCCATCGTCAGCAGCAGGCGGCTGCCGCTCATTCCGACCGGATGACCGAGCGCGATGCCGCCGCCGTTCACGTTCAATTTTTCAGGATCGAGATCGAGTTCTCGGATCGTCGTGACGATCATCACCGCGAACGCTTCGTTCACCTCGAACAGCGCGATGTCTTGCTGTGTCAACCCGGCTTTTTTCAGCGCGGCGGGAATCGCGACGACCGGCGCATAGCCGGTGATGAGCGGATCGACGCCGACGACCGCCCACGACACGATTTTCGCGAGCGGCTGGATGCCAAGCGCGTTTGCCTTTTCGCGCGAGGCGACGAACACCGCGCACGCGCCATCGTTCATTGTCGACGCGTTGCCGGGCGTGATCGTGCCGTCGGATTTCCATTTCGGCTCAAGCCGCGCGAGTTTCTCGAGCGACGTGTCCGCGCGCGGACCTTCGTCTTTGTCCAGAACGCGCATTCCCTTTTTATCCGGCAACTCCATCGGCGCGATCTCTTCGCGCATCCGCCCCGACGCGGTCGCCGCTGTTGCGCGCTGGTGCGAGATAAGCGACCATCGGTCTTGTTCTTCGCGCGACACTTCGAACTGGGTCGCCATGTTCTCCGCCCAAATCCACATCCCGCCCGCGCTCGGATCGTCCGACAATTCCCACATTCCGTCGATCAAGACCTGCGGACCCATCTTGACGCCCCAGCGCGCGCCACGAATGAGGTACGGCACAGTGCTCATCGACTCGACGCCGCCGGTGAGCACGAGATGCGCTTCGCCGGCGAGGATGTCTTTCGCGCCCCAGACTGCCGCCTCGAGTCCGCTCGCGCACTGCCGGTTGATCGCGATGCCCGGCGCGTCGGGAGGAATGCCCACGCGCAGCGAACAAAAGCGCGCAATGTCCGGCGCGTCGCTGCCCTGAAACACTTGCCCGACAATCGTCTCGTCGATTTCGCGCGGATCGATTTTCGTTTTGGCGAACGCGGCGCGGAAGGCGTGCTCCAGCAGCGTCGGCGCGTTCACCTCGCGCAGACTGCCGCCGAAAGAGCCAATGGGCGTACGCGCGCCGTCAATCACGACCGCTTCGGTCATTGTGTTGCTTCCTTCACGTTTCACGCATTACGCTTCACAACGTGAATCGTAAAACGTGATGCGTGAAAAATTCCGGTCTCTACTTCACGTTCGCAACAATCGCGTCTTCCAGCGTCTTGGTATCTTTCGTTTCCAGCGACTCGGCGGAATAGACGATCGTGCCGTTCGCATCGATGATGACGATGGCGACCGGATTTTCGACGCCGAACGCTTTGTAGACCGCCTGCGATGGATCGAAGATCGCCGGGAATTTCGCGCCCATCTGCATCATAAACGATTTCGCCATCGAAACGCTGGGCAGTTTGTACGAGACGGTGATGATCTCGGTCTTCTCCCGATGCTTCTTCCACATGTCCGTGACCGCTTTGATCTGCCCGGGGTCGATGCGCGTGCTGGAAAAAATCAGGACGACAGGTTTCTTGCCTTTGTAGTTTTCCGAATTAACTTCCGGTCCGGTCAGGTTCATTCCCTTGAATGCTGGGGCTGCAGTGCCCGCTGTCAAAAGCGCCATGTCAACCTCCTTGGTCTAATTTTAGATTTATGATTTCAGGTTGAAAGACTGATCTGCGCTATCCACTCACCACTACCCACTGACCACTTTCCGCCGACCGCGCCACCGCGTCGACGACTTGCTGCGCGGCGAGTCCATCCGCGAAATTGCTCGGCACGTCGAGCGCGTCGGCGTCCGCGCGAATCGCCGCGAAGAACGGATCGGTCATTCCGCGGAACGCGGACACGAGCGACCGCGCGTGGTCGGAGGTCTCGAACCCTGCGCTCAGTCGCGGCGAGATTTCGAGTTCGGCAAATTGCTTTTCGCCGCGCCGCGCGCCGTAGAGCGAGCCGATCCAGTTCACGCGATTGCCCGGATCGGCGTCAAAGACGAGCACGCCGTCGCTGCCGTACACTTCGATGCGAATCGCGTTGCCGCGCCCGATTGCCATCTTCGTCGCGTGGAAGATCGCCTGCGCGCCGCTTGCCATCTCCGCGACGAACGACGCGGCGTCGTCCGCGTCGACCGCGACCATTTCCTTTGTCGCCGGATGCGGACGCTGCCGGGTGAAGGTCGCCAGATGCCCGGACACGCGCGCGAAATCGCCGACCCACCAGCGCGTCAGGTCGATGATGTGCGAGCCGAGATCGCCGAGGACGCCGGTGCCGGATTCGCTTTTGCTCATCCGCCAGGCGAACGGCTTTGCCGGATCGAGGTACGAACCGTGCTGGTACATCGCGACGACGTGGTAGGGGCGACCGACAAAGCCGGTATCGATCAATTCTTTGGCGCGGCGCGCCGCCGGCATTGCGCGATAGTCGAACATAACCAGATGCTTGCGCCGGCGCGCGGTCGCGCGGGCGAGCATTTCGTGCGCTTGCATCGCGTTCATTGCCAGCGGCTTTTCGCAGATGACGTGCAGCCCCGCGTCGACGGCGGTGAGCGTGATCGGATGATGGAGGCGGTTCGGCGTCGTGATCGCGATGCCGTCCAACTTTTCGCGCTCGAGCATCGCGCGCCAATCGGCGTAGACGCGCGGAATATGGAATTTGTCGGCAACGGATTGCGCGTGCGCGGCGTCGCGCCCGCACAGCGCGGCAAGCTCGACATCGTCGCGCGACGCGAGACCGGGGAGGTGAAATCCTTCCGCCCAGAATCGCGTGCCGATCGCCGCAAATCGAAAACGTTCCGTCATTTGCGCCTCCGCGCCAGCCCGTCGACGACGAGATCGGAAAAGATCACGGCGATTTCGTGCGGCGTCAAGCGTCCCTCCGGCGAGTACCATTGGTACAGCCAGTTGCACATTCCGAGAATGGCGTGCGCTGCCATCTTGCTGTCCACGGCGCGAAAATCTTTTTGGGTAATGCCTTCCTGGATGATTTGTTCGAGCAGCCGCGCGTGCCGTTCGCCCTCGGCGCGCACGCGGGTGTGAGTGCGCCCGCTCAGCGCGCGGCGTTCGGAAAGATAGACCGAGTACGTATCGAGCTGCTCGCACAGCGCGGTGAGGTGCGCTTCGATGGCGCGGTGCAGCTTGTGGGTGGGAGAATCGGCGGAGGCAATAATCGATTCGAGTTCTTGGGTGAGCGCGCCGGTGCTGCGTTCGAAGATTTTGTAGAGGAGTTCTTCTTTGCTGGAGATGTAATGGTAGAGCGATCCTTTTTGCAAACCCACCGCGTCGGCAATGTCCTGCACAGAGGTGGCGTGATACCCCTTTTCCCGGAAGATGCGAACGGCTTCCGCAAAGATCTTTTCGTCCTTGCTCGACGCGTCCGCGACGACGCTCTTGCGCATATCGGCTCCCCGCCGCAATCCGGCAACTAACAATCTACCGACCGTTTGGTAGATTGATTATACCATAGGGGCAAGGCAATTGTCAAAAACACCAGGTCAGTCATTCAGGCAATCTCTGTTCACCGCGGAGCCGCAGACGATGGCACGGCATCCAATGCCGTGCCATCGCACAGAGGAGAAAATATAAAAACCTCTGCGTCTCGGCGGTGAATTTGGGGCTGGACCGAGCAGTCACTTTTTGACGCTCTCGCCGCGTTGTGTTATGATGATTCAAGTTCCGTAAGGAGAGGTTGCTTGAGAGTTCCACCGCGTCTCGTCCGTTTGCTGCTCCTCGTCGTCGCGCTCGGCGCGTTGGGTGGTCTGGGTTCCACCGTTGCCTCCTGGATGCAAGCCGACAGCCCTGCGCCGCCCGCGCTGCCGCCGCGTCTGATCCCCGATACCGACGTGAGTCCGTACGGCGCGAACTTTTTCCTCGACCGCGAAGTGGAGGATTGGAAACGCGACCGTACCGTGCGTATGGCAAGCGAAGCCGGCATCGTCTGGGCGAAGCAAGAATTCCCGTGGGAAGAAATCGAAAAGCGTAAGAACCAGTTCAGCTGGGATAAGTACGATCAGATTGTCGCGACGTTCGAAAAGTACAATATCCAAATCATCGCGCGGCTCGATCGTCCGCCGGCGTGGGCGCACAAGGACACGTCGATTCCGCAGGGACCGCCGGACAACATCAACGATTACGGCGATTTCGTCGATGCGTTCGTGCGCCGATACAGAGGTCGCATCCATTACATCCAGGTCTGGAACGAGCCGAACATTTATCCGGAATGGGGCAATCGTCCGGTCGACCCCGCCGCGTACGTCGAGCTACTGAAGGTCGCGTACACGCGCGCCAAAGCCGCCGATCCGAACATTCGCGTCCTCTCCGCGCCGCTCGCGATGACGCTCGGCGAGGCGTGGGCGCCTGGCTCGCCGCAGTGGCGCGATATGAACGACCTGGATTATCTCACTGCGATGTACCTCGACGGCGCGAAAAACTATTTCGATATTCTTTCGGCGAACGCGTTCGGTTTGCGCGCGACACCGGAAGATCCGCCGGACCCGCGCCAATTAAATTTCCAGCGCGTTGTGCTGGACCATCAGATCATGGTAAAATTTGGCGACACGAACAAGGCGGTCTGGATCAACGAGTACGGCTGGAACGCGTCGCCGCCGGATTTTGCGCCGGACAAGTTGGTCTGGGGACGTGTCACGGAGCAGCAGCAAGCTGATTACACCGTGCGCGGCATCCAGGAGGCGCGCGACAAGTGGCCCTGGATCGGCGTTTTTAACATCTGGTACTTTCGTCAGGTCGGCGACATTCCACCCGATCAGTCGGATTACTATTTCCGGATGGTCGACGTGGACTTTACGCCGCGCCTCGTCTACCTGCGCTTGAAGGAAGTGGCGACCTTCCCGGTCGTCGCGCAGCCCGGGCTGTATCAGGAAATGAATCCGGCGGTCAGTCTGACAGGCAGTTGGCAGCCGTACCTCAATCCACGGTCGAGTGCGGGAGCGGAAATGGTGACGCGACAGCCCGGCGCGCGCGCGACGATCAAATTCTGGGGCGATGGGTTCGACTTGATCATGCGGCGCGGTCCCACGCTCGGACGCGCGTGGATTACGCTGGACGGTCAGCGCGTGTCCAACCTGCCGCTCGATCCGAACGGCAATAGTTACGTCGAACTTGCCGCGCCGAACGACGAATTTCAGGTACGCGTCCCGGTCGCGCGCGACATTCCGCGCGGCACACACACGGTCCAGGTGGTGGTCGGCGATACCGGCGAGGTCTCGCTCGACGCCTTTGAAGTGATGGCGGATGGACAGCACGTGTTCCCGCTGCCACTCGCGCTCGGGTTCGGCGCTGCGTTCGTCTTGGCGATCGCGCTCCTGATCTTCAGTCTGCTCCGGTCGCGGCGGCATCGTTCCCAAGGAAATCTCGATGGACAACGCGCGCCTGCTTAGAATTCTCCTGATTCTGCTCATCCTTCTGGCGTCGTCGTTCCTGGCGCAGATGTTGTGGCAGCTCATCAGCGGATATGCCGATGTGATTCTGCTGTTCGTCCTCGGCTGGCTGCTGGCGTTCGTGTTAAACCCCCTGGTGAGTCAGTTGAGCCGGCACCCGGTGCCGGCAGTGCTGCGCCCGCTTATCGCTTCGGCGCTAGGCGAGCCGCGCGCGCAGGCGGCGATGCAGGCGCGCATGCCGCGCGCGGTGGCGGTGGTGATCGTTTACATCATCCTGCTGCTTGCCATCGTCATTATCCTCGCGCTGTTTATGCCGGCGGCGATCACGCAGTTGTCGCAATTGGCGAACCGAATGCCGGACTATGTGGCGCAGACGCCGGCGGCGACGCAGTGGGCGCAAAGCCAGCTCACGCGTCTCGGCATTCACCTGAACGTCAACGACGCCATCAGCGCGGGGTTTGCCAGTCTGCAGGGTTATGCGACGACGGCGATCGAGAATACGCTCGCCATTTTGACGAGTTTGTTCGGCTTTTTCGCGAATCTTTTCTTCGTCTTGATCCTGGGTTTTATCATGACGCTTGACGGTCCGCGCCTGCGGAAGGTCGTGCTGCTGCGCTTGATCCCCCAGCGATACCGCGCCGAGTCGCATTTCTTCTTGGAGAGCGTCGATCGAACCTTTGGCGGTTTCATTCGCGGTCAGTTGACCCAGGCACTGCTGATGGCGGTGGGCGTCGCGGCAGGGATGGCGATCGCGCGCCTGAACTATGTGTTGATCGCCAGTTCCTTTTCCGCGCTGTTGATGTGGATTCCGCTGCTCGGTCCGTTCCTCGCGCTGATTCCGCCGGTGTTCGCGTGCCTCGTGCAGACACCTGGCGCGGCGGTGTGGTTGACGCTCGGTTTGCTCGCGTATCAAATGGTCCTCGTCAACGCGCTGATGCCGCGGCTTATGAGCGATGCGCTCGGCTTGCATCCGCTGTTCGTGTTTGCCGCCTTGCTGATCGGCGTGCGTGCGGCGGGCTTTTGGGGCGCATTCTTCGGCATCCCGGTCGCCGGCGTCTTGTGGGCGATGGCGATGTTTTTCTTCGAGCGCTGGCAGGGCGATCATCCGCTGAATCCCGACCTCGAAAAAGAGCAGGCGGACTAGTGTCCCGAAGGGGCTGACCCTTCGGGACTTTTTTCGTACCGAAAAAGTCACTTGACAGGATAGGCGAGCCGGCGTATAATGACGGCAGGATACCCCCCCGGTGGGGGGTGGGGTAGGAAAGGCGGAGCGATGGCAGGAGTAGAAAAGCACGATTTGAAGAACCGCGCGTTGACCATTCAAGGACACATGGGCGCGGTGGTTCGGATGCTCGACGAGGACGCGTACTGCGTTGACATCATCAAACAGACGCAGGCGATCCAGAAAGCGCTCGATAAGCTGAACGCGTTGCTGCTCGAACGGCACCTGGATGGCTGCGTCACGACAGCGATTCGCGGCAATCGACCGAAGGAACGTGAGCGCGTGATCAAGGAACTGATGGACGTATTTGAAACGACGGCAAAATTATAGCGGATGGCGGATAGTGGACCGTGGACAGAACACCCAACCACTAACCACTGACCACGATCTACTTGGAGTTACAATGGCTTTGAAACAAGTGGCATTACCCATTCAAGGAATGACGTGCGCCGCGTGCGTCGCGCATGTCGAGGGTGGGCTGAAGGACGTGGACGGTGTCGCGACGGCAACCGTCAATCTCGCCAACGAACGCGCGACGGTACAGTTCGACCCCGCGAAAACGGATATCGATAAAATGGTCGCCGCGGTGCGCGACGTGGGCTACGATGTCATCGTCGACAAGGTCACGCTGCCGATTGGCGGAATGACCTGCGCGTCGTGCGTCGCGCACGTGGAGGGCGGACTGCGCGAGGTGCCCGGCGTGCTGAACGTGAACGTCAACCTCGCGACAGAGCGTGCGACAGTGGAAATGATCCCTGGCGCGGTCACGCTCGCCGATTTGAAGCACGCCGTCGAGGACGTGGGTTACGAGGTGTTGGACCTCGGCGGCAAAGAAGAGGAATTCGTCGACCGCGAGCGCGCACTGCGCGAGGAAGAACGCCAGCGCGAATGGCGCGATTTGGTGATCGGCATTGCGTTCACGCTGCCGCTCTTCGTCCTCGGCATGTCGCACGATGTGTTGCATTTTATGCTCGGGCGAATGGATGTCCTGCCGTGGCTATTCAACTCGCCGTACTTTAATTGGCTGTTGTTTGCGCTGGCGACGCCGGTGCAGTTTTACGTCGGTCGATCGTACCATCGCGCCGCGTGGAAATCGGCGCGCGCGCTCGCGCCGAATATGGATTTGCTGATCTCGCTTGGCACGAACGCGGCGTACTGGTTCAGCGTGATCGTTTTATTCGCGCCGCTCTTGGGCGTCACGATTGAATCGCACGTCTATTTTGAAAGCGCGGCGGTCATCATCACGCTCATCAAGGTCGGCAAGTACCTTGAAGCGCGCGCGAAGGGGCAGACCTCGGACGCGATCAAAAACCTGATGAAGCTGCAAGCCAAGACCGCGCGTGTGAGTCGTGATGGGACTGAGATCGAGATTCCGGTCGATCAAGTCCGTGTCGGCGATCTCATCAGCGTGCGCCCTGGCGAAAAGATTCCGGTGGACGGCGTTCTCCTCGAAGGCAATTCGACCATCGACGAGTCGATGATTACCGGTGAGAGTCTGCCCGTCGAAAAAACGGTCGGCGATACGGTGATTGGCGCGACGCTGAACAAGATGGGCGCGTTCAAGTTCGAAGCGCGCAAGGTGGGCAAAGAGACCGCGCTCGCGCAGATCATCAAGCTGGTCGAAGACGCGCAAGGATCGAAAGCGCCGATCCAGCGGTTGGCGGACCAAATCGCCGCCGTGTTCGTGCCCGCGGTCGTCGGCATCGCGCTGGCGACCTTCGCGGTGTGGATGATCTTCGGTCCCGCGCCCGCGTTCAATTTCGCGTTCGTCAATTTCGTCGCGGTGCTCATCATCGCGTGTCCGTGCGCGCTCGGACTTGCGACGCCTACGGCGATCATGGTAGGCACCGGCAAGGGCGCGGAGAATGGCGTGCTGATTCGCAGCGGCGGCGCGCTGGAGACCGCGCACAAGGTCACGGCGATCATCCTCGATAAAACCGGCACGCTGACGCAGGGCGCGCCGGCAGTGACCGACCTAGTGGTCAGTGGTCAGTGGTCAGTGGATAGCAAAACTGACCACTATCCACTATCCACCGACCACTTGCTCCAGCTCGTTGCTTCGGCGGAGAAGAACAGCGAGCATCCGCTGGGGCAAGCCATCGTCAAGCGCGCGCAAGAACTGGGATTAACGCTGAGCACGCCGTCGGAATTTGGCGCGGTGGCGGGGCATGGCGTCCACGCGCGCGTCGACGGGCGCGAGCTGTTGATCGGCAATGCGAAATTGATGCGCGATTCGAATATCGTGCTGGATGGCTTGGAAACGGAATCGGCGGCGCTGGCGGACGCGGGCAAGACCGCGATGTTCGCCGCGATCGACGGCAAGCCGGCGGGGCTGATCGCCGTGGCAGACACGCTCAAGCCCAATTCGCGCGCGGCGGTCGATGCGCTCAAGAAACTTGGTGTGAAAGTGTACATGCTGACCGGCGACAATCCGCGCACTGCGGCGGCGATCGCCAAGCAGGTCGGCATCGACAATTACTTTGCCGAAGTGCTGCCGCATCAAAAAGCCGACAAGGTGAAAGAGTTGCAGCAGCAAGGCGAACAAGTCGCGATGGTTGGCGACGGCATCAACGATGCGCCCGCGCTCGCGCAAGCGGACATTGGTATCGCGATCGGCACCGGCACGGACGTCGCGATGGAAGCCGCGGAGATCACGCTGATCTCCGGCGATCTGCGCGGCGTGGTCACCGCAATCGCGTTGTCGAAGCAAACGATCCGCACGATCAAGGGCAACCTGTTCTGGGCGTTCTTCTACAACATCATCGGCATTCCCATTGCGGCGGGCGTCTTGTATCCGTTCTTTGGTCTGCTGTTGAATCCGATGATCTCCGCCGCGGCGATGGCGTTCTCGTCCGTGTTCGTCGTGACCAATTCGCTGCGGCTGCGAAATTTCCGCGCGCCGTCGATTTGAGTATAATAGAGGTGGATTGGGGACACCGAGGTCTGTCGAATCGGCGTCCCCAATTACATTTGTGCAAAGGCGGCGCGGAAGCACGTGAACAAGTTCTTCAAAATCGTGAAACATGCGGTCGTTGGATCACTGGAGGCGATTTCGCTGGTCGTGATGGTTGGCGCATCCAGCATTCTTACGCCCATTGGGGCGTATCTGATCCTGGCGGGTTTGTTTGTCGGTGTGGTAGGGTTAGCGATTTACGACGTATGGCGAGTGTGAGACTCGCGGGAGATCGATATGGCTGAAACGACCGTGACGGGGCGGACGCGCAGTCTGGTGATCGCGCTGGATCGCTTGGCAAGTTGGATTGCGTATCATTGGCTGACGATTTTCATCGTCATCTATGGCGTATACGTTCTCACGCCGTTTGCTGCGCCGATTCTGATGGAGATCGGGCAGACGGGCGCCGCGCGCGGTATCTACACGGCGTATAGTTTCGTCTGCCACCAACTGCCGGAGCGCTCGATCTTTTTCTTCGGTCCCAAGCCGATGTACTCGTACGCCGAGATCAAGGCGGTGTGGCACCTCGATGGCTTTTGGGGCTTGCGGCAATTCATCGGCAATCCGCAGTTCGGGTACAAGATGGCGTGGAGCGACCGGATGATTTCGTTCTACGGGAGCATCTGGGTCGGTGCGCTGCTCTTCGCACTGCTGCGTAAACGCCTCAAGCCGCTCTCCGGCATCGCCTGGTTTGTCATCGGCATTTTGCCGGTGGGCATCGACGGCGTGTCGCACATGATTAACGATGCGCTCGCCGGCACCAGCGGGCTGGGTTATCGCGATACCAACGCGTGGCTTGCCTACCTCACCGGCAACATCTTTCCCTCCTGGTTCTACGTCGGCGACGCGTTCGGCTCGTTCAATTCCGATATGCGCTGGATCACCGGCTTTTTGTTTGGGCTGATGACGGTCTGGTTTATCTTTCCGATGATCGAAGCCGGGATGCGCGACGTGCAGATGAACGCCACGCGGCAGTTGCAGCGCGCGGCAGAAAGGGCGCAATGAAAATCGAATTGCTTTGGTTCGATGGGTGTCCATCGTACCAGAATGCGCGTGCGTTGCTGGACCAAGTGCTGCACGAAGAGAAAATTGACGCGGCAATAGAAATGGTGCAAGTGCGCGACGACGCAGACGCAATGGCTAGAAAGTTTCTGGGTTCACCGACGATTCTTTTCAATGGCGTCGATCCATTTGCCGAACCCGGGCAGGATAACTTTGCGATGCAATGCCGCGTATACCGTACGCCGGACGGCTTGAAAGGCAGTCCGACCAAGGAAATGCTTCGGGGTGTGGTGACGCGCAATCTGAAATTGGGATTGCCTGACGATGGGTGAACTTTTGGCGGCGATGTACGATCCGCTGATCGCGCCGTTCGATCCGCTGGGCGTGCGCCACTGGCGCGAGTGGGTGGTGCGCGCGGCGCGCGGGCGCGTGCTGGAACTGGGCGTCGGCACTGGCTTGAATCTGCCGCTCTATCGTGCGGCGGCGTCGATTGCCGCGATTGACCCGGATGGCGCGTCGCTGCGACGCGCGCTGGCGCGGCGCAACGGGCGCGGTGAAGCGATCACGCTGTACCAGGCGCGCGCGGAAGAGCTGCCGTTTGCCGACGAATCGTTCGACAGCGTGGTCGGCACGCTGACGTTTTGCACGATTGGCGATCCCGCGCGCGCGCTCGGCGAGGCGCGGCGCGTGCTGAAACCCGGCGGCACGTTTCGCCTGGTCGAGCACGTGCGCGTCGAGAATCGATTCATTGCCGGCGCGCAGGATTGGATCACGCCAGTGTGGAAGGAATTCGCCGGCGGCTGCCACTTGAACCGCGATACGCGCGCGGCGGTCGAGCGCGCCGGGTTCCGCGTGCGCGCGGTGCAGCGGCATATCGGCGGACTGTTTATCGGAATTGACGCGGTGAAATAGAGATTGGAGATTAGAAGTTAGAAGTTGGAGGTTAGAGGTTGGAATGTAGCACGAGTCTATCTTCCAAGGTCAAACGTCCAACCTCCAACTTCCAATTTCTAACTTCAACTTCCAATATCCAAATTCCAACAGGAGGAAATCGAATGGAACACAAAGACCCGGTGTGCGGGATGACAGTCGTGGAAGGCAAGGAAGCTGCCAAGTCCGACTACAAGGGTACGACGTACTACTTTTGCTCTCGCGGCTGCAAGGTCGCGTTTGACAAGAACCCGGAAAAGTTCTTGAAGGAAGGTCCGATGAAAATGCCCGGGATGGGCGGAAACTAGATCACGCGCCAGCCGCGCGCCGCATCGTGGACGTTATCCGGGATAACTCGCTCTGTCCGCCAAGACCGCGAAAAAGAATGGCAGAAGTTTCGCACCCTGCGTGGATCGAGCCGGCGGTTTCGGATAACGTCCATCATCATTTCACGGGCTGGCAGCCGGCGCGATGTCCCGGTAACATTATCCGGCGCGCGTTGATTGACCTGGGTGGACAACGCGGGTATAATCTTTGCGAATCTTCAAGCGAGTGGAGCTCTGGTGAAAACGATTCCCCGATCCGCCGACGGACGCGTGGTCGCGTTTATGGACATCGGCACCAACTCGGTGCGGCTGCTACTGGTTCGCATTAACCCGAATCATTCTTACGCGACGCTGACGCAGCAAAAAGAAACCGTGCGCTTGGGCGAAGGCGAGTTTGTCGATCAGCATTTGCGCCCCGAAGCGATGGACCGCGCGGTGCTCGTCTGCCGCAAATTTGCCGAGCTCTCGCGTTCGTACGGCGCGGCAGAAATTATCGCGATCGCCACGTCCGCAACGCGCGAGGCGAAAAACCAGGACGAGTTTCTGCGCCGCCTGCGGCGCGAGGCAAAGCTCGACGTGCGCGTGATCTCCGGCAAAGAAGAAGCGCGTCTGATTTATCTGGGCGTTTCCAGCGGGGTGCATCTCGGCGACAAGGAAGCGGTCTTTATCGACATCGGCGGCGGCAGCACAGAAGTGATCGTGGGCGATCAGCGGCAGTACCATTACCTGAGTTCGCTCAACCTGGGCGCCGTCCGCCTGACGACGCTCTTTTTCCTGCCGAACGAGACCGCGCCGGTCGAGCCGAAGCAGTACGCGTTGATCCAGCGTTACGTGCAGAACGCGTCGGTCCGCACGCTGCAGCAGATGCAGAAATACCACCTCGATCTTGCCTTTGGCAGTTCCGGCACCGTCGAAAATCTGATGGACATTGCGGCGCGCGTGTTTCAGAATCGCGGTCGTTGGCGGGACGATTCGCTCAACCGCCGCGATCTCAAGCGCGTCATCGAGCTGCTCCGTTCTCTGCCGCTTGATGAGCGGCGCAAAGTCCCCGGCATCAATCCAGAACGCGCCGACATTATCATTGCCGGCGCGGCGATCATCGACACGCTGATGGAGGAGCTCAAGTTGCCGGAGATTCGGATCATCAGCGAGCGTGGTCTGCGCGAAGGGCTGCTGATGGACTATCTCGCGCGCAGCGAGCACGCGGGGCTGGTGCGTGGTATGTCCGTCCGCGAACGGAGCGTAGTGCAGCTGGGACGCGCCTGCAATTTCGACGAGCCGCACGCGCGTCACATCGCGCAATTAGCGCTGGAAATGTTCGACAGCGCGCAGAAAGCCGGTTTGCACGATCTCGGCGCGCGCGAGCGCGAGCTTTTGGAATACGCCGCGCTGCTGCACGACATCGGCGCGTTTCTTTCGTACAACAACCACCACTTCCACACGAACTATCTCATTCGGAACGCCGACCTGTTGGGGTTCGATCAATCTGAGCTTGCCATCATGGCGACCGCCGCGCTCTTTCATCGCAAGAGCCAGCCCAGCAAAAAGTACGCCGAGTTCGCCGCATTGGACAAACCAACGCGTCGCATCGTCGAGTGGTTGAGCTTGCTGCTGCGACTCGCCGAGGGACTCGACCGCAGTCACATGGGAGCGATCAAACACGCTCGGCTGCGCGCGGTGGGACGGAACAAGGCGAGCTTGGAGATTACCGCCGCGAAGGACTATCAGTTGGAATTGTGGGGCGTGCAGGACCGATTCAAAGCGGCGGAAAAAGTGCTGGGGCGCAAGATCGAACTCCAAGTGGTCGGCGGCAAACATCCGCGACGGATTACAGAGCCGCCACAATTGCCGCGAGTCGCTGACTAAATTCCACGCTCGAAATTTGTTCCCACACCGGCGGAAACGCAGCCATCCGTTCTTGAATTTCGTTTTGCCGCGCCGCAAGGTACGCCGCTACGCCCGGCGCGACGATCACTTCGGACGATTTTTTGGCGCGCTGGCGGCGTCCCCATGCGCCCCACATCAAAAACTCGCGCAGCGCGTTGCACGTCACCACCGCATCCTGCAAATTCCCCAGATGGTCCTGCAACCGCTTCATCTGCTCGATCAGCGTCTCCGCTTCAGGCGCGAGAATTTCCTCGAAGAACTCGAGCGTATACCGCAGTCCTTTCGACGCGATGCGAAGCTGGTGCAGGCGCGTGAGCCGTACGTCGGGCTGAGTCACCCATTCGTCGTACGCGCGCACCGCGGCGTAGCGTTCGTGCAGCACGACCGGCAGAACGAGCCGCGCGCGGTACGGCAGCGGCTCGTTTGCTTTCGACCAGACCGACGCAGCGCCCGCGCCGGGCGTTTGCAGAAACTCGCCGAATTGTTCTTTGAAGCGGGCGTACGCGTCACTGTCCAGAAAAGCCAGCAACGTTTGGCGCGCGCGATCGTGTTCGACTTGCCACACCGTCAGCAGCGGCTCCAATTCCGATTGCCGGTCCAGTGGCAGCGCGTCGAGGTACTGCTGCGCTTTTTCCCGGAACACGTCCAGGTCGCGCACTGCGCCGAGCGCGCGTCCGGCGCGCCGCAGCGACTTGGCGAACGGCTTGATCGTTCGCCGGTCGAGATAGCTGTCGAACACGCGGAGCGCGGCGCGCATCCGCCGCGTCGCCACGCGCATATCGTGCAATTCTTCGATGTCCGTCCCCGCGCGCGTGCCGGCTTCGTGATCGAGCATTCGCTGAAAGTGGAAATGCAATGTCTTGCGCGCAGCTTCCGCCATCGAATCGTTCAGGTCGATGCCGGGTTTGGCAGGCGCGCGCGGCGCGGGCGGCGTCTCGATCTCGACGCGGGATTCGCCGAGCAACGACTGCGGAAAGACCGCCAACCCCTTTTGCTCGAACGCTCTCTGCCAGTACTTGACGCGGCGCGTCGAAAAGCCAGCGCGCGCCGCCGCGTCGATCTCGGTCGCGCCGTCATCCAGTGCCAGGAGCGCTCTGGCGCGCCGGCTGGACGAATTGGTCTGTTGCGCGATGCGAGTCACGACCGCGCGCTCGTCTGCCGTCAACACGCGCGGCGCGGCGGCGAGCCAATCCAGCGCGCGTTCAAATTTCGAGCGCGGTTCGGGTTGGAGTTTCCATTCGTCTTGCAGACACGTTACCAGTGCCGCCAGAGCGTCCGCGCCGTCCGGCTCTGTCAATTCGATTTCCAATTCAAAAAACGCCAGCGACGAATCTCTGGCGTCTACGCGCACATCGTCCAAGCTCAACTCGGCGATCTGCTGTCCGTCGCGGCTGATCGCGCGGGCAACGCGCGTCTGCTCGATCACGCAGAGCGGCGCAAGCGGCGCGTCGCCGGCGACGCGGAGCACCAGACCGCGCGCGGGACTGGGAGACCACTCCGCCGGCGGCTGATCGGACGGCAGTGTCGTTTCAAATTCTTCGCGGCGATGCACCGCGCCGTCCGGATGCTGGAGCGACTTGACGGTGATGAGGATTCCGTCGTCCCGTTCGCGGCGGCGGCACGCGTACCCTGCCGCAAGGATCCGACGGTCGCGCGTGTCCAGGTATGTATCGCGTACGCGCTGGACGCGACCTTCGGACAGCGGCAAGCCGGCGAGGCGGTCGATGGCTTGTAGCCGCTGGAAAGTCTCTGCGTCGGATACGGCGAACTTGGCTTCGATTTCCATATTATCTCTTAAAATCACCACCAAGACGCCAAGTCTAATCGCATTTTTTCCTTTGTGTCTTTGTGACTTGGTGGTAGGTTTTCAGATGGTTTCTTACAGCGCCAGCGCTTTCGGCGGAACGAGCCAAACGAGTTCACCTTTCAGGTTCGTCGCGTTCAGTTCCACCAGCGCCAAGCCGCCTTTTTTGCAAACCACACGACCGCCGCCAATGAGATAGCTAATCGTCTCGCTGAAATCCGGCTCGTGTCCCACGAACATCAGCGCGGCTGCCTTTGGATAAGCCGGCAGGATTTTCGCTAGCGCGTCCGCGTCAAATCCCGGCGCGAGCCGCTCGTCCGTGACCAGTTGGTTTTGCATTTTCAATTCGCGCGCGACGATCTCGGCGGTCTGGACCGCGCGGACGAGCGGGCTGGTAATGATCGCATCGAGACCGAGTTCCAGTTTCGCGAAGACCGCCGCCGCGCGCGCCATACGCGCCTTGCCCTCATCGGTGAGCGGACGCGCCGCGTCGTCGCCGCTCCATTCCTCGCGCTCCGCCGCCAGACCGTGTCGAAGGAAATAGAGTTTCATGCGATCACCGTTCCTTTATTGATGAGCCACGCCTGGCTGTCCATCGGCGGATTGGTTGGATCGGGCTTGAGCCGGCGATACGTTCCGTCGGACAGCATCTGCCGCGCCTTGATGTTATCGGCAAGATAAATCGCGAGAACTTGATCGCGCAAGTGCCGAATCAGTTTGGGGTCTTGGACCGGGAAGAGAATTTCGACGCGTCGGTCAAGATTGCGCGGCATCAGGTCAGCGCTGCCCAGATAGATTTCTTCCTTGCCGCCGTTGCGAAAATAGTAGACGCGGCTGTGTTCCAGAAATCGTCCGACGATGCTGACGACGCGAATATTTTCGCTGACGCCTTCCAAGCCCGGACGCAGGCAACACATTCCGCGCGCGATCAAATCTACCTTGACGCCGGCTTGCGACGCCTGATAGAGCAATTGAATGATCGATTTATCGACGAGCGCGTTGAGCTTAAAGATCAAATGTCCCGGCTCGCCGCGCTGTTGGTGTTCGATCTCGCGTCGAATCAGGGCTTCAATGCCGGCGCGCAGATTGATCGGTGCGACGAGGAACTTGCGATAATCCTTCTTGTTCGAATAGCCGGTCAAATAGTTGAACAGGTCGGTGGCGTCTGCGCCAAAAGCATCGTCGCACGTGAAAAGTCCCAGGTCGGTGTATGTTTGCGCGGTGGACGGATTATAGTTGCCGGTCGAGAGGTGCACATAGCGGCGAATGTGCTCGTCTTCCTTGCGGATCACGAGCGCAATCTTCGAATGAGTTTTCAATCCGAGCAGTCCGTAAATGACGTGCACGCCTTCGCCTTCCAGCGCGCGCGCCCATTCGATGTTCGGCTCTTCGTCAAAGCGCGCTTTCAGTTCGACCAAGACCGCCACCTGCTTGCCGTTGCGCGCCGCCTCCAGCAGCGCTTCCACGACCGGCGAATTGCGACCGACGCGGTACAGCGTTTGTTTGATGGCGAGTACGTTCGGGTCAGCAGCGGCGGCGCGCAAGAAATCCACGACGGGCGTGAACGAATCGTACGGATGATGCAGCAGAATATCCTGACGGCGGATCGCTGCGAACAGATCGCCGTCGGCGTCGTTGAGGATGGGCGGAACCGCCGACAAGAAGGGTGGGTCTTTCAAGTCATAGCGATCTAGCGCGTAAAGACCGCCCAAGTCGCTCATACCGACGGGCGGCGCAAGCGTATAAATATCTTCGGGCTGTAAGCTAAGGTTTTCGATCAGGATGTTTCGCACCGACGCCGGCATTTCCTGATTCACGGTGATGCGGACGACCGATCCAAAGCGCCGCTGCCGGACGCTGCGCTCGATCGTCTCGAGCAAGTCCTCCGCTTCCAGTTCCTGGATCAGCACTTCGGCGTCGCGCGTCACGCGAAAGGGATGCGCTTGGAGCACTTCCATACCCGGGAAGAGCACGCCGAGGTTCGCGGCGATGACCTGTTCCAGCCAGACAAAGGAATAATGATGCGACGATGGCTGTCCATTGCCGGAGATCGCCTCCGGCGCGTGCTTGATCGGCAGCAGACGCGGTAAAGTGTGAGGCACCTTGACGCGCGCAAACCGCTCAACGCCGTTTTGATCGCGGACAATGACGGCGAGGTTCAAACTCATGTTGGAGATGTGGGGGAAGGGGCGACCGGGATCGTACGCCAGGGGGGTGAGCACCGGGAAAACGATTTCTTCAAAGTATTCCTTGACGCCCGCCTTTTGCGCGTCGTCGAGCGTGGCATAGTCCAGGAGGTGAATGCCGGCTTGATCGAGTTGCGGCAGCAGTTGACGCAAGCACTCGCGCTCGTCGTCCATCAGCTGCACCGCGACGCGGTGAATCGCCGTCAGTTGTTCGGACGGCGTCAAGCCGTCTAGCGAAAGCTCGACCACGCCGGCTTCAATCTGCTGTTTGATGCCGGCGACGCGCACCATAAAGAACTCGGCGAGGTCAGCGCCGACGATGGAAAGAAACTTGACGCGTTCGAGGAGCGGATTGTGCTCGTCCTGCGCTTCTTCCAGGACGCGGCGAAAAAATTCCAGCAGACTCAGCTCGCGGTTGACGTAGAGCTTGGCGTCGCTGGGAACGAGCGGCGGTGTGATGGCTTGGACAGATGGATTGGCTTTGCGGAGGGCGGGAGTCGGTTTCGTTTTCGCCACGGGTACCTCCACGCCAAAGTATACCTGACACTGGGTGCGCCGTCAAACGCGTGACGCGCTGGGGTGTATTTCAGTTTGCGGGCATGAGTTCATCGTGGATGAACGCACGGGGATAAATCCCACGTGCTACGAAGCGGCGTCCTGTAAACAGGACTAATAATTTTTTTGACAAACCTCTCGATTTGTTATATGATTCACCAAGTTGAGATCAATCCTTGCGCGTCAGGTCGTCAATGCCGATTGACTATTTGCCCATTCTCGTCATGGTCGTCGTGGTGGTCGCGTTCGCGGCGATCGCGTTGACGCTGTCTTCCCTCACCGGACCTCGCCATCCAACTGCCGCCAAGCTCGAGCCGTATGAGTCGGGCATGCCGCCCTTCGGTTCGGCGCGGCGGCGCATCTCCATCAAGTATTACCTCACGGCTGTCCTCTTTATTCTGTTCGATATCGAGATCATTTTCTTCTATCCCTGGGCGGTCCTCTTCCGCCAGTTGAAATTATTTGGGCTGGTCGAGATGGGCGTCTTTGTGCTCATCTTGTTGATCGGTTACGTCTACGTTTGGCGCAAGGGCGGATTTAACTGGGACTGATTCCGGAAGTTAGAGATTAGAGTTTAGAGATCGGAAATTGGAGTGTCGATGCTTTCTGAATCGGCGAAGACCGAGATCAAAACATTGATGACGAAATACCCGGACTCGCGATCGGCGATTATGCCGGCGCTGCACCTCGCGCAGCGGGAGATTGGCTGGCTGCCGGATGAAGCCATTCAAGACGTAGCGGATTTGCTCGGGCTGTCGAAAACTGAAGTGAACTCGGTCGCGACGTTCTACACGATGTACGCGCGCGAAAAACCCGGCGCGCATACCATCTTCTTTTGCGCCGATCTGCCGTGCGCGCTGCGCGGCGCGGAAGACATGCTGGAGCATATCGAACACAAGCTCGGCTGCAAAGCGGGGCAGACCTCCGCGGACGGCAAGATCACTCTGCGCGAGGCGGAATGCCTCGGTGGGTGCAATCACGCGCCGGTGATGCTGATCGACGGCGTGGAGCATCAGCAAGATTTGACGATCGAAAAGATCGACGAAATTTTGGAACGGTTGAAGGCGTAGCTACGCAATACGCACTACTCAACACGTATTGCGTAACCTCTGAGGTTGACCTGACATTGGATCCGTTGGCTCTCGTCATCATCGAAGCGTTGATTAAAAGCATCGTCGTCATCATTGTTCTGCTGACCGGCTTTGCGTATTTGACGTTGATGGAACGGATGGTCGTCGCGCGGATCCAGGTGCGCGTGGGACCCAACCGCGTCGGTCGCGTGTTCGGCATTGCCGCGCTTCAGCCCATCGCCGACGCGATCAAGATGATTTTCAAAGAGGACTTTATTCCCGCGAACGCCGACAAGTTGATCTACGTACTCGCGCCGGGCATCGCCGTCGGCACCGCGCTGTTGGCGTGGGCGGTCATTCCGCTCAATCCGCCGCTGACGATTTTTGGATACACCATCAACTTTGAGATCGCGAACGTAAACGTCGCGGTGCTGTATCTGCTCGCGATCGGCTCGCTGAGCATTTACGGCATCGTCCTGGGCGGCTGGAGCGCGAACAACAAGTACTCGCTGCTGGGCGCGCTGCGCTCGACGGCGCAGATGGTCAGTTACGAGGTCTCGCTGGGGCTGTCGCTCGTCGGCGTGTTGATGGTCAGCGGAACGTTGAGTCTTACGCAAATCGTGCAGCAGCAATCGATGATCTGGAACGTCGTGTGGCAGCCGCTCGGCTTTGTCATCTATCTCGTCTGCGCGCTCGCCGAGATCAACCGCGTGCCGTTCGACCTGCCCGAGGCGGAAACCGAACTGGTCGCCGGGTATCAGACCGAATACTCGTCGCTCAAGTTCGCGCTGTTCTATATGGCAGAGTACATCAACATGCTCACCATCAGCGCGATCGCGTCGACGGTTTTCTTGGGCGGCTATCAAGGTCCCTTCGGAATTTTGCCCGGTGTGCATTGGCTGTTGATCAAGATGCTCATTTTCATCTTCATCTTCATGTGGATTCGCGGCACGCTGCCGCGTTTTCGCTACGATCAACTGATGCGCTTTGGCTGGCAAGTGCTGCTGCCGCTCGCACTGGCGAATACATTCGTGACCGCCGTGGTGTTGGTGCTGCTGGGCAAATAGAAGGATTCAGTGACGATGCTGAAAGAACTCGAGCCGATCGCAAGCAAATTGAGCGAAGCCAACTCGATTCTTGTTCGCACGCTCGGCGCGCTGACCGAGGAGCAAGCCGCGCAGGTTCACGTGACGCCCGAATGGTCGGTGAAGGACGCAGCGGCGCATCTGGCAGGCGCCAAGCGCGGCATGTTTGGCATGGCGCAGCGGATGGCGAAGGGCGACGACCCGCAGCTGCCGCCCGATTACAACAACGATACGTACAACGCGCGCCAGGTCGCCAAGCGGCAAGAGAAATCGCTGGCGGAGGTGCGCGCCGAACTGGACACGACGCACGCCGAACTGACCGCGTTCCTGCAAAACCTCACGCAGGAGCAACTTGATTTCTGCGGTCAGCATCCGATCTATGGCGAAATCAAGCTCAAGGACTTGCTGGTCATTATCTACAGCCACGAAACGACGCACACGAACGAGATTTCCGCCAAACTGCACGAATCGAAAAAGTAAATGAGTCTCCTTGTCTTTTATCTCTTTGCGGCGATTGCCGTCCTTGCCGCCCTCGGCATGGTGGTGCTGCGAAATCCAGTGCACAGCGCGCTGAGTCTCGCGCTGGTCTTTGTTTCGCTCGCGGCGATGTACGTGCTGCTCAGCGCGCCGTTCATCGCGGTCGCGCAGGTCATGATTTACGCCGGCGCGATCCTGATCCTGTTCGTCTTCGTCATCATGCTTCTGAGTCCGGGCACCGACCAAGGCGTGGGCGCGCTGAAAGCGCAGCGCGGACTGGCGATTCTCTTCGGCGCGGCATTGCTGGTGCTGCTGATCGCCGTGTTGGGCGTGGCGGTGCTGCCGCCGACGCGCGGTACGTTTACGCCCGAAGCCATCGCGGCGGAAGGCGATACGCAGGCGGTGGGCGCGTTGCTCTTCACCAACTTTTTGCTGCCGTTCGAGATCACGTCGATTTTGTTGCTCGTCGCTATCGTCGGCGTGATCGTGTTGGCGAAGAAGCGCCAGTCAATCAGTAAACAGTAAGCAGTATTCAGATAACAGACCAGTGCAAACTGATTACTGAACACTGAAAACTGATTGACTCGGAGAGAGAATGCTTACCGTAAATCATTTTATCTTACTGAGCGCGATCTTATTCTGCCTTGGTGCGGTGGGCGTACTCATTCGCCGCAACCCCCTCGTCATGTTTATGAGCATCGAGCTGATGCTGAACGCGGCTAACCTGGCGTTTGTCGCGTTCTCGCGCTATTTGAACAATCTCGACGGTCAGATTTTTGTGTTTCTCATTCTGACGGTCGCGGCGGCTGAAGTCGCGGTCGGTCTGGCGATCATCGTGGCGATGTTCCGCGCGCGCGAGAACGTGGATGTCGACGAGGTGAATGAACTCAAAGGATGATTCGATGAGCGAGAACGTGGAACTGGTGAACAAGGCGTTCCGCGTGATTCTGCTCGCAATCGACGATGTGGTTGGACCGCACGGGACGGCGGCGATTCTGCGGCAGGCAGGACTCGCCCAGTACATTGACCATTATCCGCCCAGCGATTCGGCTTATGGCGGTCACCAGTTGCGCTATATGAGCCAGATCAATCGCGCGCTGTTCGATATTTACGGTCGGCGCGGCGCGCGAGCCATCTTGCAGCGCGAGGGGCGCGGTCGCGCGAGAAATGGAATCGAAGAAAATGGTCGGGTTGCCAGCGCGACCAAACTCGCGGCGAAACTGCTGCCGCGTCGAACGAAGGTGAAACTGACGCTGGACACCGCGGCGCGGGAATACAGCGAGCAGTTGGGCACGCACGTCAGCATCGCGGAAGAAGGCGACGTTTTCTTCTGGCAAGACCCGCAGTGTGGCAACTGCATTGACTGGCAGAGCGAGCAGCCGGTCTGTTTTACGACGGTGGGTTTCATTCACGGTCTGGTCGCGTGGATTTTGGAAGACGAGGATTTCAAGGTGGAGGAGGTCGCGTGCCGCGCGGCGGGCGCAGCGGTGTGCCGGTATAGGGTGGTGCTGGGTTAGCCATCGGATGAATCCGACGGCTATCGTGCGGCAAACCCGTGCAACGGGTTTCGCGATTGATAGCCGTTCGTTTCAACGAATGGCGTGCCGCGCGGTTGGCGCGGCGGTGTGAAGGCATAGGGTTGCTGTCAGTTCGTGATGATGCAGAGGCGTGTCATTCCGTTGTCGCATAAAACTCCGTCAGGGAATCTTATGTTGTAAAAATGTCGCCTAAACAGTAGCTAGGAGCATTACCAGGAATCATAATGCTGTACGCAATTGAAGACGATGGTGGCAGGTTTGTCGTGAGAGAGCGCTTCGTTGAGAAGTCAGCTGTAGACCTTGGCGTTCCAGAGAAGACCATTGAAGACTGGATTGCTAGCCAACCCGAGCTACTCTTCCCGAAGGAACGGGTGCTTGTCATAGGTCAGTCAATCGCCGGGCAAAGTATGGCCGATGTGCTTGCGCTCGATTCCGTCGGCAACCTTGTCGTGGTTGAGGTTAAGCGGGATTGGTCAGACCGCTCCACCGTCGGACAGCTTCTCGAATATGCAGCCGCGTACAAAGATGCCGCCTACGAGACGTTCAATCAACTTGCCCAGCGGTACGGCAAGTGGCCAGGGGGAGAACTCATTCAGAGATTTAGGGAGTTTGCTGAACGGCTGGATTTCGCGGTAGAAGAACTTGGCAAGAACCAACGTGTCTTCATCGTCGCACCGGATTCGGATTTTGGGCTCAAGAATATAGTTGCCTGGCTGCAGCGCTACCACGTCCCGATTGAGTTCATTCCCTTTCGGCTCTTGGCCGATCAAAACAACCAGCTACGCATGATTGATATTGCGGGCGCCTCGGCCGAAGTTGAACAAGAGGAACCGACTGACAGCTGGGCAGGTCATTGGATTTTCAATACCAACGAGACTCACGCCTCAGGTGCGTATCAACGCATGTTTGAAAGAGGCGTCATTGCGATATACGGCTACGAAAATGGCGGCGCGAATTTGGAGGGTGCGACCATAGGGCAGAAAGTCTTCGCATACGTAAACGGACAGGGACTTAGAGCGCTTGGTGAGATCACAGACCCCACTGTGAAGGCTGGTAACGGAATCTTCCTCGACGAGAGCGGCAATCAGCAGCCGGAGGAGTACCATGTCGCTGTCACGTGGCGTGCCGTGTTGCCCCCGGACGTTGCAATCTCGAACGCTGAGGCATCAAGTATTGGTTACAGTCTTCCCGTCCGGACAGTTTTTGGTCGATTGCATCGTGGTCGCCTTGCCGCAAAACTGGAAGAGGAGATCGAGCGGCGCGCCAACTCCTAACCAAGGCATGCAGCCGGCGGCGAAGAGCACGCCGCGGCTGAGGCCTCAACCGTCAGGCATTCTCAAATCAGTACTAAAAAATCACGGTGATTTCATCAAGGAACTACTAACTTGATCAACTACCTCTGGCTTGTTCCCGCGCTTCCGCTCGCGGGCGCAGCAATCAACGCAATCTTCAGCCGTAAGATGCCGCGCTGGCTCGTCAGCGTGATCGGCGTCGGCTCGGTCGGCTTGTCGTTCCTCGTCGCGCTCGCGGAATTCTTCACCGTGCTCGGCGCGGGCGCGCAGGGCGTCTTCAACGTTTCGATTTATTCTTGGATTCCCGTCGGCAATTTCAAGATCGATGTCGCGTTCCTGCTCGACCCGCTCTCCGCGCTGATGCTGCTCGTCGTCACCGGCGTTGGTTTTCTCATCCACGTCTATTCCACCGGCTATATGGCGGAAGACGAGAGTTATGGACGATTCTTCACCTATCTCAACCTCTTCGTCTTCTCGATGCTCATCCTCGTTCTCGGCAGCAACTACCTTTTGATGTACGTTGGCTGGGAACTGGTCGGGCTGTGCTCGTATCTTCTGATTTCCTTCTGGTTCACGCGCCCTGCCGCCGCGGCGGCGGGCAAAAAAGCGTTCATCACGACGCGCATCGGCGACTTTGGTTTCGGTCTCGGCGTCATTTTGATTTTTGTCACCTTCGGCTCGCTGAATTTTGCCGATGTCTTTGCGCGCGCGCCGCAAATGTTTCAACTCGGCGCGCCAATCATCACGACGATCACTCTGCTGCTGTTTGCCGGCGCGGTCGGCAAATCGGCTCAGTTGCCGCTCTACGTCTGGCTGCCCGATGCGATGGAAGGTCCCACGCCGGTCAGCGCGCTCATCCACGCGGCGACGATGGTGACGGCGGGCGTTTACATGGTCGCGCGTTCGCACGTGCTGTTTTCGCTCGCGCCGTTCTCGTCCGAAGTGGTTGCGGTCATCGGCGCGGTGACCGCGCTCTTTGCGGCGACGATCGCGCTGACGCAGATGGACTTGAAGCGCGTGCTGGCGTACTCGACGATTTCGCAACTCGGCTACATGTTCCTCGGTGTGGGCGTCGCGGCGTACGGCGCAGGCATCTTCCATCTGATGACGCACGCGTTCTTCAAAGCGCTCCTCTTCCTCGCCGCGGGCAGCGTCATGCATGCGATGAACGGCGTGATCGATATGCGGCAACTTGGCGGATTACGCAGCAAGATGCGCTGGACGTACATCACGTTCTTCGCCGCCGCGCTTGCGATTTCCGGTTTTCCACTCTTCTCCGGCTTTTTCAGCAAAGACGAAATCCTCGCGCAGGCGTTTGAATCGGGACACATTATTCTGTGGGCGATTGGACTGCTGACTGCCGGGCTGACCGCGTTCTACATTTTCCGCGCGTTCTTCCTGACGTTCCACACGCAAGCCCGATGGACGGAGGACGGAGGACGGAAGACCGAAAGCAGGCATTCCCCGTCGTCCGTCGTCGGTCATCCGTCCTTCCACCCGCACGAATCGCCCGCGTCGATGACCGTGCCGCTTGCAATCCTTGCGGTGCTCGCGGTTGTCGCCGGTTTTGTCGGCATGCCGAGCGTGATGGGACCGAATTTCCTCGAAGGATTTTTTGCGCCGGTCTTCGGCGAAGCCGCCGCGGCGATTCCTGCCGGCACAGAATGGATGTTGATCGGTGCGTCGGTCGCGGTGGGATTGATCGGCATCGGCGTCGCCTACTGGTTCTACATCGCCAGTCCCGAAATCCCGGTGAACCTTGCGGCGCAATTTAAGGGCATCTACACGCTGCTCTGGAACAAGTACTATGTCGATGAATTCTACAGCGCGGTGTTTGTAGAACCCGGGCGGCGGCTGGCGATGTTCCTGTGGCAGGTGATCGATGTACAGGTCATCGATGGCTTTGCGAATGGTTTGGGGCGCGCCATGGCGTCGTTCAGCGGCGCGCTGCGCGGCTGGCAGACCGGCTACGCGCGTGCGTACGCGCTGCTGATGCTCGTCGGTACGGTGATCGTGATCGGTTGGTTGATGTTGCGGTAAAACGACGGAAAACGAATGTTGGCTTATCTTTCTCTTCTCATTGTTCTCCCGCTCCTCGGCGCGCTGGTACTGCTGTTTGTGCCGCGCCAGAATAACGACGCTGTCCGCTGGATCGCGCTGGCGACCACGCTGGTCGAATTGGCGATCAGCGTCGCGCTGTTTCTCAGTTTTCGTTCGGACAGCGCGGCGGCGCAGTTCGTCGAACGCGTGCCGTGGATTCCACAACTGGGCATCTCGTATTACGTCGGCGTCGATGGCTTGAGTCTGCTGATGGTCTTGCTCACCGCGTTCTTGATGGTCATCGCCATCGGCGGGTCGTGGGCGGGTATCACCGAGCGCGTCAAAGAATATCACATCATCTTTCTCATTCTCGAAGCGGCGGTCATTGGGGTGTTCGTCGCGCTCGATCTGTTCCTGTTCTACGTGTTTTGGGAATTTACGCTGATCCCGATGGCGTTCCTCATCGGTATTTGGGGACACGGGCGGCGCGTCTACGCGGCGGTCAAGTTCATCCTGTTCACGATGTTCGGCTCGCTGCTGATGCTGGTCGCGATTCTGGCGCTCGTGTTCGCGCACCGCGACGCGACCGGCGTGCTGACGTTCGCGCTGCCGGAAATCTTAAAGACGCCTGTGCCGCTGGGCTTGCAGGGCTTGCTGTTCGCGGCGTTCGCGCTCGCCTTCGCGATCAAAGTGCCGATGTTTCCGTTCCATACCTGGCTGCCCGACGCGCACGTCGAAGCGCCAACGGCGGGCAGCGTCATTCTCGCCGGCGTGTTGTTGAAGATGGGGACGTATGGTTTCATCCGATTCAACATGCCGCTCTTCCCGGAAGCCGCACGCAGTTTCGCGCCGCTCTTGATCGTGCTGGCGATCATCGGGATCATTTATGGCGCGATTGTTTCTGCGGTGCAGCGCGACGTCAAGAGTCTCGTCGCGTTCTCCAGCGTCTCGCACCTCGGTTTCGTGATGCTCGGCTTGTTCGCGTTCAACGCGCAGGGAATGAGCGGCGGCATTTTGCAGATGGTCAACCACGGCTTGTCGACCGGCGCGCTCTTTTTGCTCGTCGGGATGCTGTACGAGCGGCGGCACACGCGCTTGATTGCCGATTTCGGCGGTATCGCCAAAGTGATGCCGATCTTCGCGGCGTTCTTCCTGCTCGTGATGTTCTCGTCGGTGGGCTTGCCGGGACTGAACGGCTTTGTCGGCGAGTTCTTGATTCTCGTGGGCGCGTTCCAAGCAAATCCGTGGTACGCGGCGTTCGCCGCGACCGGCGTCGTGCTCTCGGCGATTTATCTCTTGTGGATGTACCAGCGCGTGATGACCGGCGAAGTGACCAAGCCCGAGAACGCTGCGCTGAAGGATTTGTCGGCGCGCGAGATCGCGCTGCTCGTCGCGCTGGTCGTCTTCATCATCTGGATCGGCGTCTACCCGCGCACGTTCCTAGACCCGATTCAGGCGAGTGTGACGAATCTGTTGAATGTAGTAAGGTAACTTGTCGTGTCATTGCGAGGAGCGTTCTCTGCGACGAAGCAATCCCCACAATTGAATATGGAGATTGCTTCGCCGCTCTGCGGCTCACAATGACACAACCGGATTAAAATGCCTATTCTCGTTCCTGACATCAACCTACGCATCATCGCTCCCGCGCTCATCGTCACGGTGACCGCCATTGTCGTTTTGCTGGGCGAATTGGTCACGCCGGCGGAACGCAAGCGCTGGCTTGGCTACTTGAGCATCGCCGGCTTGGTCGTCGCGGCATTCGCGGCGTTCAGCTTGTGGGGCGCGAACGCGTCCGGTTTTAGCGGCATGGTCGTCGCGGACAACTTTGGTCTGTTCCTCACGCTCACGATTGCGCTCAGCGCGGCGCTAAGCATCTTATTGTCGATTCCGTTCATTCACGCGCACGAGATCGATCAAGGCGAATATTACGTACTGCTGCTCGCCTCGGTCGCGGGAATGATCGTGATGGCGACGGCGACGGACCTCATCGTCATTTTCTTGGGACTGGAACTGCTGTCGCTGCCGCTGTACATCCTCGCCGCGTTCCAACGCGAAGATACGAGATCGCTCGAAGCCGGCATCAAGTACTTTTTGCTCGGTGCGTTCTCGTCTGCCTTCTTCCTCTACGGCATCGCGCTCGTTTTTGGCGCGACCGGGACGACGAATCTAGCGAAAATCGCTGCATCGCTCGCGCAATCGGCGGGATCGCCCATGCTCAGCATCGGCGTCGGTCTGCTGATGGTTGGATTTGCCTTCAAGGTCGCGCTCGTGCCGTTCCACTGGTGGACGCCGGACGTGTACGACGGCGCGCCGACGACGGTCACCGCGTTTATGAGCGTCGCGGTCAAAGCCGCCGCGTTCGGCGCGTTCTTCCGCACGTTCCAGTTTGCGCTGCCTGCGCTCGCGCTCGATTGGCGCGCGGTCGCCGCGGTCCTCGCCGTGCTGACGATGACGCTCGGCAATGTCGCCGCGCTGTTGCAGTCGAACGTCAAGCGGATGCTGGCGTACTCCAGCATCGCGCACGCCGGCTACATCTTGATCGCGCTGGTGGCGATGAGCGCGAACGGCTTGTCGAGCGCGCTGTTCTACCTGCTCGCGTACACCGTGACGAATCTCGGCGCGTTCGGCGCGGTGATCGCGCTGAGCGATGGCGCGCGTGAGCGATTGGAGATCAAGGATTTTGCCGGCGCGGCGCGCGAGCATCCGCTGGTCGCGCTCGCGCTGACGATTTGTTTGCTCTCGCTCGCCGGCTTTCCGCCGTTTGCCGGCTTTGTCGGCAAGTTTCTGATCTTCGGCGCGGCGGTCGAGACGGGCTGGGCGTGGTTGGCAGTCATCGGCGTATTGAACAGTCTCGTCTCAGTCTACTTTTACCTGCGCCCGGTCGTGCAAATGTATATGAGCGAACCCGCCGAGGGCTGGAGCGGCATTCGCGTCGCGCCGCTCGTCGCACTCGCGCTGCTGATCGCGGTGATCGGCGTGATCGCGCTCGGCGTGTTCCCTGCGCCGGCGATTGCATTGGCGGCGGGTGGATTGATTCGATAGACAGACGGAGGACGAACGACGGAGGACGGAGGACAAATCACGAATCGGTCTTCCGTCCTCCGTCTTTCGTCTTGTTCAGGAGCGTCAGAATGCAAGATAACAACAGCCGCCGCGCGCGCGAACGCGCGGTACTCGACGCGATAGAGCAGGCGAGCGACGCGCTGCTCGACGAAACCGCTGCCGCGCTGCACGCGAATTTTCCGGGCTACACCGGCGTCTACATCTATTTGCTCGAGGGCGAGACGTTGGTGTTGGGTCCGTATCGCGGGCGACCGACCGAGCACACGCGCATTCCAATCGGCGCGGGCATCTGCGGGCGCGCGGCGCGCGTGAAAGAGACCGTGACGGTCGATGATGTGAACGCAGACGCGGAGTACATCGCGTGCAGTCTTGAGACGCGCAGCGAGATCGTCGTGCCGATTCTGCGCGGCGACCGCGTCTTGGGCGAGATTGACATCGATAGCGATGTGCCTACCGCGTTCACGGCGAATGATCGGAAATTCTTGGAAGAGGTCGCGCAGCGAATCGCAGCGAAACTCCGGCAATCGAGTCGATTAACATAAATCGGCGAAAAGAAGATGCTTGACAAGCGTTCGTCAGTTGTGGTAAACTAGCGGCGTGGTTGGGCAAGGTAAAGGTTTGGTTAAATCTTGCGTTTGATTTTGCGTGTGCGCTTTCACCCAGCGAGGCGTGAAGGTACGCGGTCACGCCTTTTTTCTTGCCCGCCGCGCGTTAAAAATTTGTTGGATGGCAAAGGGGGCCGGTAGCTCAATTGGCAGAGCAACAGCCTTTTAAGCTGTGGGTTCAGGGTTCGATTCCCTGCCGGCTCACTGAGACTAGAGTTTAGAAGTTGGAAGGTCGAGGTTAGATGATGTCTGCAATTGAGAAATCGTTCCGACCTCCAAATTCTAATCTCTAACCAAGGCAAACAAGCGGTCCGTCGCTCGTCCAGAGATCAGTCGATGGGCGAGAGGAACTTCCCGACTCCCAGTCCGATGCGAATCGGGCAGGGTTGCCTCACGAAACAGCAAGTGAGGGCACGCGCCCCCCACTCAACCCGCCCCCGTCTTCGACAGGAGAAGGGAAAGCGGAGGTCGCGCGACGACAACTGCAACAGAAAGCAAACCAGCCCTCATTTTTCTCTCCCCGGCGTTAGCGGGGGAAGGTTGGGTGAGGGTGATGGCTGAAACGGTGGGGTAAAAGCCCACCAGCGTTGCAGGCAACTGCGACGGCTGGGTGAATGTCCAACTGGGAGCAAGGCGGGTGGGATTGGCTCGCGTCGAACGATGCAGCTGATTCCCGTCGCAGCGACGATGCCGAGGCGGAGCAACACTCCGCGACGCAATCGCCGCCGGCAACTGCCGAGACAGATGACGGATTGAACAGAATCGGGGGTACGACTTGTTTGCCGCAGGTTTCGATGGAGGCGCGGTCAGCGCGATGATGCCGGGGCAGCGCCGGCAGCCTCCTCTCTTAAATGTTTAGCGGACACGCTCCGCTCCAATAGAAAGGAACGTACTGAACTATGCGTGCTGAAATTCTATTCCCTCACAAAAGCGTCGCTTCGCTGACGGCGGTCCGAAACGGCAAATGGCGCGAATTGGTGCGCCGCGTGTCCAGTTTGCCCGAAGATCATCCGGACAGTCTGGCGTTTTCGCTGATGATGATTCGCCAGTGCGGCTGCCTAGACTGCAACCCCGATCGCTACAAAGCGTTGATGGGTTGCTCCGCTTGCGCTAAGCGAACCGTGGGCAGCTACAAGGGCGCGGACGAAGGGCTCGTGCGTGTGTTCCAAAAAGCGCGCTCGGAAGTCGAGGATTATCTCAAAGAACGCGACCTCGAAGTCGCGGCATAATCCGCGTAGAAAAAGTGAGACCCGATGGGATGCACAAATCCCATCGGGTCTTGTTTTGTCATTCAGAAACTCGATCGCCGCGTTCGATCTGCCGGCTCACTCTTCGTCTTCGTCTTCCTCTTCGTCCTCATCTTCCATCTCGTCATCCTCGAGTTCAAGCGGCTCTTCGTCAATCTCCGATTCCAGCGCCAGGTCGCCGTTTTCCTCTTCGGTCTCTTCTGCCGCTTCCGATTCCTCGGTCTCTTCCACCGCAACGGACGCGCGCGCTGGAGCGGCTTCTTCCTCATCGACCTCTGCCGGCTCTTTGGCGACCAGCAGCTCCTCGAACTCTTCCGCTTCAGCCAGCTCTTCGTCTTCGAGGCGAATGTCTTCGTTCAGCCGATGCCCGCGCCGTCCAACCGTGCCGAGCGATTCCATCAGGTCCGCGCCCTTGCGCGAGCGGAAACCGGTGCCGGCGGGAATCAGCTTGCCGATGATGACGTTCTCTTTCAAGCCATAGAGATTGTCGCGGCGACCGCCAATTGCCGCTTCCGACAGCACATTGATCGTGTGCTGGAAACTCGACGCGCTCAGAAACGACTCGGTGTTGAGCGATGCTTTGGTCACGCCGAGCAGGACCGGCTGCCCGGTCGCCGGCAGCCCGCCGCGTTCGGTGATCTTCGCGTTGATATCTTCAAACGCCAACCGATCCACCAATTGTCCCGGCAGCAAGTCGCTGTCGCCGGTCGATTTCACGCGCACCATCCGAAACATCTGCCGCAAGATCATTTCGATGTGTTTGTCGTGGATGTTGACGCCCTGCGACCGGTAGACGCGCTGTACTTCTTCCACCATGTACAACTGCGCCGCTTCGCGTCCCAGAATCGTCAACAACCGATGCGGATTGCGCGAACCCTCGGTCATTTGATCGCCCGCGCGCACCTTCTGTCCGTCTTCGACGCGCAGCCGCGCGGCGGCGGGAACTTCGTACACGCGTTCTTCTTTTTGGGTATATCGAACGATGATCGTACTATCTTCGCGGATGACCTCGCCGCCCTTCGCCGCGACGATCTGGCTGCCGTTCTTGCCGCGCCGGATGACCGGCGTGCCATCGTCGATTTTGGTGCCGTCGCGCACGAGTGCCTTGCCGCGCGGCGGAATTCGGTATTCGTCGCGCTGGACGTGCGTCGACGAAATCTTGATGTGGCGCTGCCCGTCTTCGCTGATGATCTGCGCTTTGCCATCGATTTCCGCCATCAACGCTTCCCCCTTGGGATCACGCGCCTCGAACAAC
>VFSW01000169.1_pt1 | contig 87266 bp, 67 predicted proteins | sample 5358111 | NCBI WGS metagenome assembly VFSW01 (sample SAMN11554181, study PRJNA540505) | mine drainage metagenome | isolation source: sediment from site ElyBrook_90M | place: USA: Ely Copper Mine, Vershire, VT | collected 2017
GGCAGGGATCGGTAGAGCGACCATTCAGGGTCGCGTCCAAGTCCCTTCTATTTGTCATCCCGCGCGGGCTTTAGCCCGCGAGGGACACGTCTGCCATCTTCGTATCGCGAAGTCGGCATCACCCCAGGATTCCAGACGGCGATCGATGTGTTGTCTCATGCTCGTTTATGGTTACCGATCGCTCAAAATGCAATCTCCATATCCCCGTCTCCAAGACAGGATCACAACGCAGTCAACCCGGCATCTTGAATCGCTTAATTAAGGCGTTTGTAGCGTCACGTATTGCGGACCGCTCGGCGAACCACGTACCCTAATCGTTAGCGGTCCACTTCAGGCAGACTGGCTTGCTCCCCCCGAACATCGATCTCGCCCTGAGCAGCAAGGAAGAAAGTTCGCTCTCTGGTGAGATTGATAGCGCCAACATAACCGGTCAGATCGAGCATCTCCTGGAACAGCCACTTGGGCATGAAGAGCCTCTTCGAAAGGTACATGTCGAACCAGATGGCATTGCCGGTAGGTATGCTGCTCCGGCGCAGTCGCTCCGCAATCACGTCGACTATGTCGGTCAGTTCAACGCCGTACACCTTCCAAGCTTTGATGAGGAGTTCATAGAGGGAGCTGTTGAACTGAGCCCCCTCTCTGCGAAACATCCGCTTGCCGACCGGTGAAAGCGCGACAGTCTCATCATCGATGACGATCCCCAGCCGACGGCAGATCTGGATGTATCTCGCAAAGGTATCCTTTCCGACGACCTGGTACTCCAGACTGCGATCGTCGGAGGCGGATTTCACCGGCGTGAGAAATTCCCGGGGCTGCTTCTGCTGGATCAGTTTGTAGAGAGCTTCGACGCTGTCGAAGGGCTTGATCGAGAGATATGTCCCGAGCGCGAATATCTTCCTGTACAGAGATTTCTGAGGAACCAATGTCCGAACTCTGTTGAGGATACGAGGCTCGACCGCCTGCAGGAAAAATACTTCATCCGCTAAACCGCCGTCCTGGCTGTAGGGCTTCTGGTACGAGTCGCTTTTAGTCGCCCCGCTCGCGAAGCCGAAAAAGCTGCTGAACGTGACCCGTCGCGTAGGTGTCACTGCCGCGCCCAAGTTGGTAAACCCAGCCAGAATAAACTTCGAAAACGCTCCCAGTGGACGGTCATCGCCGTAGTCGATGAGTGCCTTCTCCTTCGCGGAGACGGCGCCCATGAAGTAGTAATTCCCGCCATAAGCCTGAAACAGGGTCAGATCACGCGAAGCCGCTCCGGAATGGCAACAGTCAAGCATCACAATCGCCCGTGGGAGATGATAGGCCGTCATGAAGCCAACGATGTCGCTGAGCTTGACCATGCTCGGCTCATCCTGCCAATCACTGTCCTTGCAGTAAAGGAGAAGGTCATTCGAGGCCGAACGCACCCCGTGTCCAAAGTAGTAGAAGAGCAGAAGAGAATTGGGTTTGTTGGAAGCCTTCTTGATCGCCTCGCGGCACTTCTTTCTGACCTCATCGGACGGTTCATCGACCCAGCGCTCGGTCGTGAAACTGTGATCGCCCAGTCCCTCGAGCTGCGTGGCGAGATCCGTCACCAGTGTTTGCACAACATTTACAGGGACGTTCTTGCTCCGCTCCCCATAGGAAACCGAATTCGCCACAATAACCGCGTGCCTGGCACTCATTTCTCAGTCTTCTGCCCCGACTCAAGCGACTTCAGGAATCGGTCCTGCTGCGCGGCGGAAGAGGGGAAACTCAGCTCCTTATCCTCGATGACTAGGGTCGCCTGAGTTGCCGTCGGCTTCGATGCGGGCGAAGGCGTACCGCGCTTGGACAGAATCGTATTCAGCAGATTGATCAGAGCCGTAGCGAGACCAATGATTTTGTCGCCATGGCTGATCACAAAGGCGGCAACATGCTCCAGTCCCGATGCCAGTGTTCCAGCCGGCGCGGGTTCTTTCTTCTCGGTCACGTTAATGGTTTCGAGAGCGGCGAGTTCGGTGCGAATGTCCTGTTCGATCTCTGCAGACGAGCCGCCGGGCCCATTCAGTAGGATCTTCGTTCCTGGCATGTTTACCTCCGGCAGCTGCATTGTACGACCATCACCACTCTCTCCGCAGAACCAGATCAATAACAGGATGAGTTCGAATCACGGAAGCGACTGTCCTCGCGGGAGTGTTGGAGATGCAATGAGTCCTCAAAAGTCGGCCAGGAGCTAGGAAAACTACGGCGCACTGAACATCAACCTCGGGCAACGCCGGGGCCGTGCCCGCCAATGTCCTGCAACTGAGGTTCGTCGCGTGAGTCCGAGCGCTTTAGAAAGGGCACTACATTACCCGTGCCGCATTAGCTTTTCTGTGGCTTCCCATGTCGGGAATCTTGGTTACTTTGGTTTCCCCGACCCCACTTTTCTTCTCGGCTTTGTTGGCCTCTCTTCGGTAACCTGAAAACGCCGGAGGCAGACTTCGGCGCCGCGCGACTGTTTGGGGTTTATTCCCGGCTCTGCGGCTGCGATCTTTGAAAGTTTCTTTGGGTTACTCATGAGGCACTGGAAAGCGCTTTGTCGGTGGAGCGCTCTACGTCCGATAACGCGCTAAAAAGATTGCCAATCCCTCATTTTATGCCTGTTAAGTCTTTGCGGATCAAATGCTTAACTTCTAAGTCGTTTGGGCTCAAATTTTTGCAGACCGCTTTATGTGGAATCAATAAGTTACAGGCGAAAGGAGGGGGGAGGGGGAATTATCGGTAAAGTAAACACCCTCCTCGTCACGGAACACTACCGATTTTGATTCTCCGCCAGGCTGGCGGCGCGAGCCTTGGCGCGGTCGGCATCCGCCGAGCGCCCCTGAAGTTCGTAGATTGCCGCCAGGTTCAGCCACGGCTGCGGAGCATCGGGAGCAAGCTTCACCGCCTCTTCCTGGAAGGCCGCGGCGCGTTTGGCATCGCCCATTTGCTTCCAGGCTTCGGCCCGGCCCGTGGCCAGCTTGTAGGCGAACGAGCCTCTTCCGGATGTCTTCTTTTCATCGGAGGACGCGAATCGTTCCGCCTGATCCAGCGCCTTCAAGGCATCTTCCGGATGTCCTGCGCTGAGAGCGTAGTAACCCAATTCCAGCAGCGTCTGGTGCGGATCGGCCTGGAGTTCGACTGCCTTCTTCAGCGCCGCGATCGCCTCCGTGCCGCGTCCCTCATGGCGATAGAACTCGCCCAAATCGGACCATGTGTACGCACTAGGGCTCAGCGCGACCGCGGTCAGCAGCTCCTTTTCCGCCTCTGGCAGCCGGTTCAACCCGCCAAGCGCGGCGGCCCGCACCAGCCGAGTGCTGACGCTGCCGGGAAACATCGCCAGCGCCTTGTCGGCGGCATGGAGCGCCTCCGGATTGCGCCCCAGCACAGCGAGTACGCCGGCGGCATTCGACCAGGCGGCAAACTCCTGGGCGCGGCTGCTGAAATCAGTCTCCGCCGGCAAAGGGGCCGTGGTGCAGTCCACCCCATAGCGCAGAATCAGCGTCTCCGTTTGCGGCATGCGGCGAACGAAGACCGCGGAGACCTCGTCCAGGTAAACCGGCTGCCATGTATTACTGGCGCAAAGCTTCTTCAGTTGCCCGTGGTCAATGCCATCGCCGCGCGAAAGAAGGATGGTGTTGATGTTGTATCGGCTGGTTTCCTCCTTCCACAGCGGAGAATCCGGCGGGCTGGCGAGCAGCTGGCGCTCCAGTTCCACGCGCTTCTGGCCAAACAGCGTGTCGCGTCCGTCGATATAGTCGCGGCGCTCGGGACCAAGCTGCCACGTCAGGTAGCCGCCCTCGTCGTAGGTGTTGAAGACTTGGCCTGGAAGGTGCTGGCTTTCGATGAACTCGGCGGCCCGGCGCGGAAACCACCAGCTCAGTCCCGCGCCAAAGGTCGCAAGATGAGGGTCAGCGCCAAAGTAAAAGCGGTTTGTGACCAGATCCGCCGAGCGGGAATAGGTAAGCATGGCAAGCAGCATGACGGCGATGCCGGCAAACGCGGTGCGCAGTCGCGGCAGCCGAATCCACGAGCCGATGCGATCGAGCGCTGCCGCCAGGTTTTGCCCGCCGACGATGACCACCACGCAGGCAAAGACCGCTCCCATGCGGATGTGCCGTACCGGCGCATACGCCGCCGCAAACAGCAGGATGGCTGCTCCCCATTGCCGGCGCAGCAAAGCCATCACGCCAGCTATCACGGCGATGGCCAGCAATGAGAAGATGGCGCTTCTAACGCCGCCCTGCGCAAAAGCGGCGCTGGCTGTGGGCCAGTTGAAGCGGATGCCTTTCCACTCCGCAATCCAGCTCTGCTGGGCTTGGCTTTGCAACAGGAGCGCGCGATAAATTCCCCAGCCCCACGGATTCATCAGCGTGACTGCGGCCGTGCCCAGCAGCCACGGATAAGCTCGCCGCAGCCTTTGGAGAGCGGCGCGCCGCCGCACCGTACCGCAGAGCATCTCCAAAACTTCCGTTCCGGCGTAAGCAGCCATCAGGCCCAGGCCGGCAGCGAAGCCGAAATGGACATTTACCCAAACCAGCATCAGCAGCGGCAAGAGCCACAGGCGGGCGCGGCCAGTCTCATAGTTCTCCCACAGGATGGAGAGAAATGCGGCGAACAGCACCACGCTGAACATGTCAGCGCGCGGCGGCGTGCGTTCGGCAATGAGAGGCACGGCCAAAATGGCGATGGCAGCGCTGGCCGCCGAGCCTCGCCGCAACAGCAACGCGATGGTCCCGACGCAGGCGGCCGCGCTCATCCACGAGAACAGCACGTATCCGCCGATCAGGAACGCCAGATAGAAGATCACGCCTGCGCCGACCGGATAAATCCAGTGCTCGCCCTGCGCGGTGTAGGACAGGACATCGACCGAAGGCACATGGTGATGCTGGACAACCCAGCGGCCAGTGGCCAACTGCCAGCCGGTATCCAGGTCAGAGACCGTGCGCAGGCCTGCCAGAAACGCGTAGATCAGCGCCAGGCCGGCGAGAATCAGGAAAACCCGCCGCTCCAGATCTCGCTCCCTCGGCGCGCCTGTTGTGGTGAGATTCACGGCCCTTAGAGTATAGCGAGCGAAATCGTTGGCGAGGAATACGGATGTTAGTTATGTCGGCCGTAGGGTTTTGTAAGGCGACGTTTGCCGTCGATACCCATCGATCTGGCTGTGGTAGATTAAATGCACGCGGGCCCGTAGCTCAGTTGGTAGAGCAACGCACTTTTAATGCGTGGGTCGCAGGTTCGATTCCTGCCGGGCTCACCAAGAAGCAATTAGCAGCTAGCAATTAGCGATTAGCTGGTGGCGCAGAGGGACAGAAGATTCTGCACGTCGAATGTGATGACTGGCCTCACTTACGGAAGAGTAAGTGAGCGCTAATTGCTGCTTCTCTCCACATACACCGCCGTCCCATAGGCCAGAACTTCGGTAACGCCCTGCATCACTTCTGTCGCGTCGTAGCGCATGCCGATGACGGCATTGGCGCCAAGCTCAGCGGCATGTTCCAACATCAGGTCGAAAGCCTGCTCGCGCGTCTTCTCGCACAGGTTCGTCAGCAGGGTAATGTTGCCGCCGACTAGCGTTTGCAGGCCGGCGCCAATGGTGCCCACAATCGAGCGTGAGCGGACGATGATGCCACGCACCAGCCCATAATTGCGCACAATGCGGTAGCCGTCGAGGGTGAAGGCAGTGGTCACCATGTTGTGCGGGACAGCGGGAGAAAACGATGCATTTGCGCCTGCCGTGCTGGTGCTCATCCACGCCTCCTCAAGAGCATTTGTGGGCAGGATAGCACGTTGCTATGCTCTCGGTCCGTGCATTCATCCGCTCGGCGCACTACACTGGAATGGGAGCAGGGGAAATCTTTGGCGCAGCGTCCCGGAGTGAAAGAAAAATACTTACTGATGACACTCGTCATCAGCTTCTTCCTGGGAATCGCTGTGGCCATGGGTGTGTATTGGGTTTGGAGATCGGGAGGGATCACCCCGGGCTTCCACGACGTGTCAGGCGCGCTCGCGCTCGTGCTTTGTCCGCCCTATATCCTGTCGCTGGCTATCGGCCCCTCGCCCGATTCGTATCTGGAGCTGGGATTGGCAGTCGGCACCATCGTCTTCGCCAACGGATTCCTCTATGCCGGGGCGGCGGCGGTGGGATACTTTTTTGTGGCCGTGTTGATCAAACGCCTGCGTGGTGCGTGAGGCCGGCGATCATTCCTCTGGTTGCTGCTGTGTCATGCAGTGCAGCGCGCCGAGTCCCCAGATGAAGTCGCGGCAATAGATGCCGACGACCTCGCGCTCGGGAAACAGCTCGGCCAGCGTGTCCAGCGCCAGGCGATCGTTGGGATCGCCGAAGACGGGCGCCAGCACGAGCTTGTTGGCGATGTAGAAATTGGCATAGCTGGCGGGCAGCCGCTGCCCCTCGAAGTACACCGGCCTGGGCATTGGCAGCTTCACCACCTTTAGCGATTTGCCCGCTTGATCGCTGCTCTTCTTCAGCCAGCGAAAGTTCTCGTGCAGCGGCTCATAGTTGGGGTCGTCGGGATCAGGCTCATACACGGTCACCAGGGTGCGCGGGCCGACAAAGCGGGCGATGTCGTCCACGTGCCCATGCGTGTCATCGCCAGCGATGCCGCGCTCCAGCCAGATGACCTTCTCGATGCCGAGATAATCGGCAAACATCTCCTCCACGTGCTCGCGCGACACGCCGGGATTGCGCTGCTGCACGTCGCTCAGCAGGCATTCCTCGGTGGTGAGCAGCGTGCCGCGACCATTGACCTCGATGCTGCCCCCCTCCAGCACGAGATGGTGCAGCTCGCCGTCAATGCGCAGCTCTGGCTGCCACGCCGGGACGCGAGCGCGACTGGCCATTTCCACACCGGCCAACGCATCCAGATTCCAGTCCTTATATTTGGCCCAAGCGTTGAATCGCCAGGTTGTCGCGGCGACGGCCGGCAGGCTGCTCTTGGGTGAATCGTGGCGAACAAAGATGGGGCCGTAGTCTCGCGTCCATCCGCGATTGGTCGGGATGCGGAAAAAGCGAACGTTGCCGGCGGGCTTTCCCGGTGCTCCAGACTTTTCCTTTAGCACATGCGAACGCACCAGCACCTGGCGCGCCCTCGCCTCGGCTGCCTCGTCGTTCACCAAGATGTTGACGCGCTCCACTCGCGCAAGGTGGCGAACGATCTCGGCGTAAATCCAGGGAATGGCTTCGAATTTTCCCGGCCAGTCGGAGCGATTGTGCGGCCAAGCGATCCAGGTGGCGGCGTGCGGCTCCCACTCGGCGGGCATGCGATAGCCGAGGGCGGCGGGAGGTTGCGCAGGTTGGTTGGGCTTCTTGGGCACAGGCTAAACCATGAAGCGCTGCGTAATGGCGGCGTAGGCGTCGACCCGCCGGTCGCGCCAGAAGGGCCAGTTGCGTCGCACATTCTCGATGCGGTGCAGATCGACCTCAGCCAGCAAAACTTCTTCTTTATCATGCGAGGCCTGGGCGATAACCCGCCCGAACGGATCGGCAATGAACGAACCGCCCCAGAATTCGAGGCCCTTTCCCGGAGCTTCCTTGCCGCGAATGTTGCCAGTCTCAAACCCGACGCGATTTACCGCAGCGACATAAACTCCGTTGGCGATGGCATGAGCGCGCTGGATGGTTCGCCAGGCATCGTACTGCGCCTCGCCGTAGCGCGCCTTTTCATCGGGATGCCAGCCAATGGCCGTGGGATAGAACAGAACGTTCGCCCCCTGCAGCGCCGTCAGGCGCGCGCCCTCGGGAAACCACTGGTCCCAGCAGACCAGCGTGCCGAATTTCGCAAAGTTGGTTTCGAAAGCTTTGAAGCCGAGGTCACCGGGCGTGAAGTAGAACTTCTCGTAGTAGAGCGGGTCATCGGGGATGTGCATCTTGCGATAAATTCCGGCGAGCTTGCCTTCGGCATCGAGCACGGCAGCGGTGTTGTGGTAAACGCCCGCTGCGCGGCGCTCGAACAATGACGCGATGATCGTGACCTTCAGATCGCGGGCCACTTCGCCAAGACGCTCGGTCGCGGGCCCTGGAATCGGCTCGGCAAGGTCAAAGAGCGCGATGTCTTCCCGCTGGCAGAAATACTGCGTCTGGAAAAGCTCGGGCAGACAGATGATTTCGGCGCCCTTGCCGGCGGCGTCGCGAATGTGCGCGATGGCGCGCGCAAGGTTCTGCTCCGGCTCCGGGGTACACGACATTTGCACAATGCCGATATGGAAATTGCGCTCCGCCAAGAATCGCTCCCGTGGAAAATGCATTGCTAGCATAGCATCTCCATCACGCGGCGAGGCGAATGCCGGCGATTGGGGAACGAGGCGTGACAGCACATTGGGCGCACGTTGACGTAGCCGCTACGAACCTGTAGCTTCGATTGTTCAGCATCAACAACTGAGTTTTCTAATTGCGCGCGGCCACCACGCGCGAGGCGAATCATCGAGGTGAAGCTTTGAACGACAAGCACGACCTGAGTCACGGCGAAGGCATCGAGCGCGTTTTGCACGATCCGGTTTCTGACAAGCTGGCGCCGCTAGCGCCGCTGGACCTGACGCAAATCCACAGCGTTGACGACCTGGTGCGCGCCATGGGCCAGACCGCTTTCACCGGACGGCTGGTCGGCGATGGCGCTGACGTACTGGAGGCGATGGCGCGCGACCAGGGCTGCTTCATCGTGATGACGCTGGCCGGCGCGATGACTGTGGCCAAGCAGGGCTTGATCATCACCGAGCTGATCGATCGCGGGGTGGTCAATGCGGTGATTTCGACCGGCGCGCTGATGGCGCACGGGCTGGTGGAGGCTGCGGGCCGCTCGCATTTCAAATACGACCCGCGCATGGACGACCGGGAGCTGTACGAGGCGGGCTATAACCGGGTTTACGATACGCTGGAGCCGGAGACGAATCTTGACTTTGTCGAGACGATTGTCGCCCGCATTCTGAACGGCTGGGACCACAATGAGGTGCTGTGCTCCTACAAGCTGAATCGCGAGATTGGCCGCTATCTGAGCGAGCATGTGAAAGAGCGCGGCATTCTGAAATCGGCGTTCGAGAAGAATGTGCCGGTCTTCGTGCCGGCGTTCAGCGACTCCGAAATCGGCCTCGATGTGGCGCTGCACAATCGCGGACGGCGCAAGAAGAACCTTCCGCCGCTGCGCTACGACCCATTCGAGGACCTGGAGTTCTATGCCGAGACTCTGTTGAAACAGGAGCGGCTGGGGATTTTCACCATCGGCGGCGGCGTGCCGCGCAATTGGGCGCAGCAGTTTGGGCCGTACATTGAATTGCGCCATCGCCGGGGCGGGGAAGAGCTGCCGCTGAAACGATTTCACTACGGCGTGCGCATCTGTCCCGAGCCGGTGAACTGGGGCGGGTTGTCAGGCTGCACGTATAGCGAAGCGGTTTCGTGGGGCAAGTTCGTTCCGCCTGAAGAGGGCGGGCAATTTGCTGAAGTGCTGCTGGACGCGACGGTCGGGCTGCCGCTGATCGCCGGGGCGGTGCTGGAGAGGATGAAGAAGAGTGGCTAGTGGCCAGTGGTCAGTGGCCAGTTGGCTGAGAGGCTGACAACGCAACGAAGGAGTTTACAATCGCGCGAAACTCTTCGTCGCTGACCAGGCCGCCGTTGGCGATGGCTGTTCGCTTCACTTTTTCCAAGACCGCTGCACGCCGCGACTCGGGTACGTCGAGACCGAGTTCCTCTGCCTTCAGGCGAACGCTGTCCAGTCCGCTCTTCTTGCCCAACACGATGCCGCGCTGCGCGCCGACGAGTTCTGCGGCATAAGGCTCAATCGCCTCCGGCATGTGAAACTGGCTGGCGACCGCGCCGCTTTCTCGCAGGAAAAGATTGTTGCCGATCAGCGGCTTCCAGCCTTCCAGTTCGTACTTGCCCGCCTGGCGCACGAATTCGGAGACTTCGCGAATGTGTTCCAGCTTCATCTCCACCGGCACGTCGTATAAACATTGCAATGCCAGCGCGACCTCGGCGATGTCGGCATTGCCGGCGCGCTCGCCCATACCGTTGATGGTGCCGTGAATCCAGGTGGCGCCGCCGCGAACCGCCGCAATGGCGATGGCCGTCGCCAGGCCGAAGTCGTTGTGGCCGTGCCAGTGAATGGGCACATCGCTGCCTGCCCATTCGCGAGCCCAGCGCACCAGAAATTCGGCGGCCTCGGGAGTGCAGACGCCGATGGTATCGACCAGAACTATTTCCTTCGCGCCGGCGTCAAGCGCAGCAGAGTAAATGTGACGCAGAAATTCCAGATCGGCGCGCGTGCCGTCTACGCCGAAAAACGCCACGCGAATTCCATTCTGGCTGGCATAGAGAACGGTGTCGCTTACGCGGCGCAGTGCCTCCTCGCGTGAGATGCCATAGGCTTTCAGCTTGATATCGCTGGTGGGAACTTCGATGACTGAGGCTTGCATTTCCAGCCGCAGGAGCTCTTCGACATCGCCACGAGTGGCGCGCGCAAATCCCCAGACTTCGGAATGCTTCAGTCCGGCGCGGAGGATCAGCGCAATAGCTTCGCCGTCTTCAGCAGAAACTTTGGGGAATCCTGCCTCGATACGCCCGACGCCCAGCATATCCAGCTTCCTGGCGATCTCCAGCTTTTGCTGCGGACTGAAGATGACGCCGACGGTCTGCTCGCCATCGCGCAGGGTAGTGTCGTACAAGCGGACGGCTTGCGAGCGGTCAAACTCAGGGCGGACATCCGGCCGTGAATTGAGCGCGCTGGTCCAGATCTTGCCAGCCATGTTGTTCATCGTGTCGCCTCTTGTTCTTTCGCGACCGGCGCCGGTGGCTTCTCGCCGTACGCTTCCTCCCACGAGATGACCGGATTGCGAAGCACGCCGATCTGTTCGATCTCGCATTCCATAACGTCACCTGGTTTGAGGAACCACGCCTTGGGATCGGCGCTGAACGCGGCGACACCCGAGACCGTGCCAGTGGAGACGACGTCGCCCGCGCTATAGCCCATGGGCGAATAATGCGCCAGGATCTCCGGGATGGTGACCGACATTTTGCTGCTATGCGAGCGCTGCCGCACCTCGCCGTTCACGCGCAGTTCCATGGCAAGGTTGTGCGGATCTTTGATCGCGTCCGCCGTGACGATGTGCGGGCCGAGCGGACAGAACGAGTCGATTGCCTTGCAGAAGCTGAAGACGCCGGACTTCATTTCGTTGCGCTGAATGTCGCGCGCGGTGATGTCGTTGAAGATGACGTAGCCGCCGATGTACTCTTCGGCCTCTTTCGCCGTGAAATGCTTCCCAGCTTTCTTTAGAACGACCGCCAGCTCCAGTTCGTAGTCCAGTTCCTGGGTGAGATGCGGGGGAAAAATCACCGGCTCGCCGGGGCCGATGATGGCATCGACGTTCTGGAAGAAGACAATCCAGGGCAGCACGGGGTGCGAGAAACCGGCCTTCTGAGCCTCGTGGTGGTGCTCGCGAAAGTTGCCGGCGGTGTGAAAGAACTTTTTAGGAACAATGGGCGCCTTGAGGTGAACGCTCCCCGGGGAAAAGAAGATGGGCTCGCCATCGCGACCCGTGGCGGCTTGCTGCTCGGCAACGTAGTCCAGCGCCCGCCGCGCGACGTCAAGGCTGCGGTCGCCGCCTGCGAAGAACAAGCGCATGTCGGGCGGGATGCGAGCGTCAGCGATGCGCTCCCAGGCGGGCTCGTTTTCTTGATCGCACAGATAGAGCTTATACGCGGCGTTCAAGTCAACAATGTGGCCGTCGGGTGCGATTGCCCCAATGCGCTGACGCGCAGAATTATCAAGAAAAGTGACGAGTCTCATGCTGTGGTTTTGTGCAAGCCGGATGGCTCACCCCGTGAGACGAGTGTAGTAGGGAGGGTCGCGCTTTCGCAAACCTTACGGGAACTGGTTCTGCCCAGACGGGGAGCTGCTGGGCTGCATCATTTGCTGGGGTGCGCTCTGTGGCTGACCGAATCCGCCCGGTTGCTGGCCAAAGGGGCTCTGCTGTCCAAAGCCGTTCGGTTGCTGGCTGTTTGGCTGCTGGCCGTTCATCTGGCTGGCGGGGGTGCCAATCTGCGCGCCGCCGATCGTTGTTGGCTGATAGGGGCCGCGCAGCAGAGTGTTACCCATGTCCATCATCGGGTTGTAGATGAACTGCCACTCGTCGTACTTCGTCTTCTTGTTGTAAATGCGAATGGTGGGATCTTTGGAGTTGCTGGCCACACCCACGATCGGGCCGCCGCCGCCCGGCAAATTGCTGCCTGGGCCGCTTTGCACAAACGGTGAGCTGCCAGGCTGACCCTGGCTACTGCCGGACGGAGTGCTGGAGCTAGAACTGCCACTGGAGCTGTTGCCCTGGCCGCTGCCGGCAGAGAAGCCGCTTACAGTTCCCGGCGTGCTTTGCGGGCTGTAGCCTTGGCCTGAATCCGTTGAGAAGCCGCTCACACTACCCGGAGCTCCGCCCTGCGGGCTGTAGCCTTGGGGGGAGTTTATTGAAAATCCACTAACGGTCCCAGGTTGTAGCTGTTGTTGTTGCTGCACGGCGCCGCCCAGACCTCCCTGCACCGGTGCCGATCCACCGGGAGCAATTGCGCCCCCCGGCGTCATGCCACCCTGTGCGGCCAGTGCCGCCGCAGGAGTACCGAAAGCAGCCCCATTCACCAGCGTTGCGATGTCACTGTAGTACAGTAGCTTCCATTTGCCGTCTTTGGTCAGCGGGTCCTTGTAGCGCTTGCGAAGATAACGAATCTGGCCTTTGTCGAGATCGTCCAGACTGTTGGGATAGGCGCCGTTCTTCTGGTAGTACTTTTTGATGGCGCGCATATATTGGGTACCGCGATTGATCATCTCCTCCTCGCGGTCGCGCTTCATCTGCTGCACCATTCGGGGTGTCACGACATAGGCGAGGGTGATGGCCATGAACGCCAGCATGAGCAGAATGCTGAGCAGCAGATATCCACCGTCGCGCTGGGCGCGTGGGGAGCGATAGGCGTTGGTGGTCAGTCGCAGCATTTGTTTGAAATCAGGGGTTAGGGACGAGGGGCCAGGGACCAGATCTCTAATCCCTATCCCCTTGTCCCTAATCCCTCATCGCGATTCTCCGGTTCGCTTATCCCGCGCTTAGCGGAATGGTTTGCGTGTTATTGGTCAGCACATCCTGGATCTGCACCGAGGTCGGTCCAATGCGCATGATCTTATAGCGGCGGTCCACAATATCGCCTTCTCTGGCCAGAAAAATGTCTTCCCCTCGCAAAAGAAAGATGCGTTTAGCGCCGTACCGGGGGCCCGCGTAGCCGTAAAACTTCAGATCGATGGGCGGCGGGGGAGGCGGCGCAGCAGGCGCCTCATTCGCCTCGGTTGGTTGCTTGTCCGGCGCCATCGGCTGGGGAATCTCCGGCGGCGGAGCCACAGAGCTAAAAATATTGCGTCCCGTGCCCTTGTAGGTGACATCCTCGCTCGACTTCAGCAGATTGAAGCGCAAGCTCGGGTCGAGCGAGCGCGCCAACAGGGTGTGCAGCGGCTTTTTGCCGTTCTGCTCGGGCGGCGGCGCGGAAGCATCCTGGCCCTTCCCCAAAAAGGAGTGCGCCAGGAGCAGAGCGGCAACCACCACCAATGCTCCGGCAACGATGGTCTCCTTCTTGTTTTCGGTTCCAAGCTTCACGATTTCTTTGCTCCGGGGCGCAGATAAGTTTCCAGCTTCAGTTGCAGGCGGACATTCCCCTGCTGCTGGCCCAGCGCGACGCCATCAATCAGGAAGAACATCTTGTCGCGCTCCAGGTTATTGATGAACTTCACCTCCTGCAAGTAATTCCCGGAGAGAGAAATGTCAATGTTCAAGCGGCGTAACGCCTGGATGGGAGTTTTCTTCTCCTCATATTTGACGCCGGAAAGCTGCACACCGTTATCAGTGGCGACCTTACCCAGTTCCGCCGAAATGGAAGAGTACTCCGCCGGGAAACGATCTTTGTAAAAACTGGCGATATCTTCCGAGGCCCGCTCCAGTTTTTGGTCCATGCCGCGTGTGGGAAGCACCTCAACCTGCTTAGCCAGCAGTTGGGTGCGCATTTTGTGATACTCGCGTTGCCGCGCCTGGCGGGACTGTCCTGCCGGCGACAGGAGAAATCCGACACAAGCCAGATCGAGCGCCGCCAGCGCGATCACCACCGGCATCAGTTTCTTGCGCGTCTCTCGAATACTGGCCATCAGGGCTTCCTCATTTGCCCGGCGCAATCGGCCGGTTCTGCGCGTTGACCTTCACCGAGCCATTCGTCGGCGCTGCGGCCGCGTTACCCGACGGATGACGCCCTGTCGCAGTGGAAGCCGAGCTTTGCGGCGAGGCATGCTTCGCGCCCGCGGCATCGGCGCCATCATCGGTATCACCGGCATCAGGGACGTAAATTGAGGCGATGTCGAACTGTATCGCGCCTGCTTCCGCCGACTGAGCGCCACCTTTATCGGTGCGCACGATCTCCGCTACCACCTGCGAATCGCGAAAGTGGCTGGATTTTTCCATGTTGCGCACCAGTTCCACCGCGCGGTCGCGGGAATCCGTCGCCACCACCACGTGCAGCACCAGATCGTGCGTCTTGCTGTACTCCGGCTTCATCGAGACTACGTGGATATCGGCCGGCATGATCTTCTCCATCACGGTGAAGATGCGCGTCCACGACATGGACTTGCGCGCGAACAGGTCGTTCAGGAACTCCGACTGATCCGCAATGACGCGATTGGCCGGCTTGTTCAGGATGGCGCGGGCCTGCGATTCCTCATGATTCAGCGACTCGATCTGCAGCCGCGCGGCGGCCATCTCCCGATTGACGGTGCGCGAATGCGCCCGCTGATAAAGGATGTAGCTCACGAGAACGACAGCAACCACGGCGAGCGCGGCAATCAACACCGTCATCCCCCGCTTATACTCCCGCGCGACTTCGTACGGCTGGCTGGCGAGATTGATCTGAAACCGCATCAGGCCACCAATACCCCCACGATGCCAGCCAGGGCCGAGCGTGGCACCTTGCCACCTGCCGCGCCCGCTGCCGCACTGGAGACCAGATCTTCGACTCGAATATGGGCGCTGCCGTTTAGCGTCTCCTGCAAAGCTTGCGCCGACTGCGTCCCCGTGACCAGCAGGCGATCGACTTTTACGCCGTAACGGTCCTCGAAGTACACCAGCGAGGTGTTTATGTCGTCGGCCACCGACTCGCCGGTGACTGCAGAGCCGGTGTTCTCCAGCGCGCGATAGAGCAGCAATTGCTCCTGATTAACGATGGCGAAGGTCGTGGTTCCATGTTCTACCTTGATGACCATGGTCGGATGCGAAGCATCCGCCAAGCCCAGCGCGGCCACCATCGACGGCAGCACTGAGCCAGGGTTGTAGCCGGCTTCGCGTACCAGCGACTCGTACTCGTCCAACACGCTGCGAGGCGTCACGGCCGCAACCACGCGGATGGGATTCGCCGTGCTTTGCCGATCGAACGAAACCGCGGCTTGCTCCACCTCGAAGGGCAGCGATTTCTTCAAGCGAAACCTGACCACCGCGTCGGCGTCCTCGCGCTTCTCCGGCAGAGTCTCAAACTCCAGCAGCATGACACGTGTGGTTGGGTCAGGAATGATGAGGCATATGTCGCGCAAGCGTCCTGCTACCGCCGAAAGCGCATCGCGCAACACCGGCACCAGCTGCGCGCGGTCGGCGATGTTTGCTTGCTGCAACCCGGGCGTGACCAAACCCTCAGGCAAGGCCGCGACCGCCGCGGCTTCCAGATTTTTCCCGGCTTCGGCAGCGCGCGCCGCGACGATGCGCTCGCTGCTGATCTCGCAAGCGACGCGCGGACGGGAGATGTGGGGTTTAGCCATTAGCAATTAGCCATTAGCAGTTAGCGACCAGCTCCAGCTCGCCCCAGCACAGCTTCAAACTTACGAAGCCCGCTTTGGCTAGTTGCTAATCGCTAATTGCCAGTTGCTGCCTTTCTACCTTGTCGTCTCGATGAACGTGACCTTGTTGATCTCTTTTAGCGTCGTCAGGCCACGTCTAACTCTATCAATTGCCGACTCGCGAAGGAAATGCATTCCTTCTTCCTGGGCGGTACGGCGAACTTCGCTGCTCGGCTTTTTGGCCAGAATCATCTCGCGCACGTTGTCGGTCAGCTCCAGCAGTTCGTGAATAGCGGTGCGGCCGCGGAAGCCGGTTCCGGCACACTCAATGCAGCCCTCGCCCTCGTAGAACGGGAAGTTCGCCCACTCCTGCGTACTCAGGCCGCTGGCTTCCAGCTCTTCGTGGGAGTAATGGACCTCTTTCTTGCAGAATTCGCAGATCAGCCGCACCAGCCGCTGCGCCAGAATGCAATTCAGCGCGGAAACAAAGTTGTACACCTCCACGCCCATGTTCGCGAAGCGCCCGATTACGTCCACCACGTTGTTGGCGTGAACCGTGGTGAATACCAGGTGTCCCGTGAGCGCGGCGTTGATGGCAATCTGCGCGGTTTCGGTGTCGCGGATTTCGCCCACCATGATCTTGTCCGGGTCGTGACGCAGAATGGAGCGCAGGCCGCGGGCAAAGGTCAGGCCTTTCTTCTCGTTTACGGGGATCTGCGTGATGCCGCGAATCTGGTACTCCACCGGGTCCTCAATCGTGATGAACTTGTCTTCGTCGGCCTTGATCTCGTTGAGCGCGGCGTAGAGCGTCGTGGTTTTTCCCGAGCCGGTCGGGCCGGTCACCAGCACCATGCCGTACGGTTCCTTGATGTAGCGGCGGAACTTGCGCAGGTCCTCCTCGCCGAAGCCGACCACGTCGAGCGTGAGTTTATGGAACTTCTCGCCCATCGACTCTTTGTCGAGCACGCGCAGCACGGCGTCTTCGCCGTGGATCGAGGGCATGATGGAGACGCGGAAGTCGATGGAGCGCCCGTTGTAACGCACCCGGAAGCGGCCATCCTGGGGCACGCGGCGCTCGGAGATGTCGAGCTCGCTCATGACCTTGATGCGCGAGATGATCGTCGAATGGTGCTCTTTGGCGATGGGCTGCATGGCCTGCTGCAGTACGCCGTCGATGCGGTACTTGATCACCACGGAGTCGTCGCGGGTCTCGATGTGAATATCGCTGGCGCGCCGCTGCAGTGCGGTGAAAATCGTGGTATCCACCAGGCGGATGATGGGGCTGATGTCGGTTTCCGCGGTCAGCTTCTCGATCGAGATGGTCTCTTCCGAGTTCTCGTCTTCGGCGATCACGTCCAGGGCGAAACCTTCGCTGGCTTCTTCCAGCACGCGCTGCGATTGCTCGGTCTTCTTCAGGATGTCACTGATCTGCGAAAGCGTGGCCACCTTGATGGCGATTCGCCGGCCCAGCAGCAGCCCGATCTCGTCGATCATCATCAACTGGCTGGGATCGGCGATGGCAATCAGCAAGCGGCCGTCCGCCCGGTCTTCCAGCGGCACGAAGTTGTAGCGGAACATCAGGTCCACGGGAATCTTGCGGAACAGCTCATGCTGGATGTGAAAGTTCTTCAGGTCCACAAATTCGCAGCGATAGCGCCGCGCCAGGTCCTGGCCGCGTTCGACCTCTTGCCCCGCGGCCGCGTTGCCGTTGCCGCCAAGGAAGATTGCTTTGGGTGGTGATGCCATGTGGAACCTCAAGCAATTAGCAACTAGCAATTAGCCATTAGCAAAACCGGCGCCATCTTCCCCGCCGGCATGTGCAGGCTTTTCGCAGCTTGCCGTTGCCTTTCGTCACTTCTCAACTTTGCTTCATTACTATTTGCGCAGTTCGCGAGTTGCGCCTCTGCTAATTGCTGGCTGCTAATGGCTGCCTTTAATGCATCGCCCCTTCGCCCAGGCTGAAGATGGGCAAATACAGCGAGATCAGCACAAAAGCGACGACCACGCCCATCACAATCAGAATCACCGGCTCAATCAGCGACATGGCCATGGCCAGCGCGTTCTGCACGTCTTCTTCAAAGAACTCGGCAATCGAGTTCAGCATCGCGGGCAAAGCTCCGGTCGATTCGCCCACTTCAATCATCTCGACTGCCATTTCGGGGAAGATCTTCGTCTCTTCCAGGCTAGGGGCCAGGCCGCGGCCTTCGCGCACGCCGCGAATCGAACCGCGAATACCGTGCGCCATCAGCCGGCTCTGCATCGATTCGCCCGCGGTCTCCAGCGAGGGCACCAGCGACAGTCCGCCCGACAGCAGGGTCGATAACATCCGGGAAAAAACCGCTACCTGATACTTCAGCCAGATGTCCCCCAGCAGCGGCGTCCGCAACTTTATCCGGTCGATATAGGTTGAGCCGCTATCACTCCGCATCCAGCGCCAGAGCAAGGCCCCGCCCACCACCAGCACCGCCAGCGCATAGAAAAAGTAATGCTTCGCATTCACGCCGATGGCTAACATCAAGGTCGTCATGGGCGGCAGCGCTGCGCCCAGTGTGTGATACAAAGTGGCGAACTGCGGAACTACAAAGGTGATGAGAAAGGTCATCATCACCATGAGGACAGCGACCAGCAGAGCAGGGTAGACCAGCGAAGAGATCAGCTTCTTGCGAAAGCTCACCGCCAACCGCTGAAACGCGATGTAGCGGCCCAGCACCTCTTCCAGGTTGCCGCTCTTCTCGCCCGCCAGCAGGGTGGTGGTGTACACCTTCGGGAACACGCTCTGCGCCGCAAATGCGTCGGACAGCAACTCCCCGCCGCGCACCCGGTCGCGCACATTCTGCAATACCGAGCGGAAAAGCGCATTGCGCTGGCGCTTGATCAGCAATTCCAGCGACTGAATGATGGGCAGGCCGGCGTGAATCAGGGTCACAAACTGCTGGTTGAAGATGACGAACTGGTCTTGCTTGATCTTGCGCCGCCGCGGAAGGTTGAATTCCGCCGCCAGCAGGCCCTTCGACTTTATGGAATAGACGAAGTACCCTTTTTGAGCGAAGCGATCCCGGACCTCCGCCTCGGAGGCCCCGTTCTCGATCTGCTCCAGAACGTGTCCCCGCTCGTCCGCAATTTTGATGGTATATTCGGCCATAACTAGGGCTGGCGTTACTTGTAGTCTAACATCCGGAGGCTTCAGGACTCAGCATTTAGTACTCAGCATTTGGTACTCAGCATTTGGCACTCAGCCGTTGGCGATCCTTATTCTTCCAATGTGTAGACTCCGTAGCTGGAACCACGAATCCCTCAGGACTGAATGCTGATGACTGACTGCTGAGTGTGCTACTCCATAAACTCGGTTCCCGTTACCACCTCGACACCAGGCGGTGGTAGAAAGTGAAAGCGAGCGTCTGGTATTTCGACGTTCTCCTTCTGCTGACGAAAGCGAAATTCTGTCACCGAGCCGTCGAGTTCCTGGACTTCGATGCGGACGATCAGCCCATCCGGCGCGATTTCCAGCAACGTCTGCGCCACCCGCTCTTCCATTCCCTTAGGAACGCCGCGCAGAACCACATCGCCGGGAACCACAGGCTTCCGGTCGGGAGCCAGCGAAAGCCCCTTCAGTTCCTTCTCCAGCTTGGTCTTGCCCAATAAATAGCGTAGCGGTGACTGCAGATCATTCAACGCTTTGACCGGCGTGCGGCGGGCCTGGTGCTCCCCCGGAACGTAAAACCACGCCGTGTGCCCGTCCGTAAGAAACAGCTTGCGACGCGGCTGGTCGTAGTCCCAACGCATCAGTCCGGGTTTTTTCAGCAGGAGCGTGCCGCCCTCCGTGCGCGACATGCCAACGCCGGTATAGGTCTCGGTAAACTGTGCTTCCAGCGTGTGCATGTGGTTGTAGCGCTGGTCAACCTTGGCAGCCAGGGCGGGGACATCCACTTGCGCGAATCCATCCGTCGCCAGAAAAAGCAGCAGCGGCAGCAGGAAAACGCTGCTAGCTGCAGCCATTAATCGAGGAATTCGCATCGATTCTTGCGTTCTGGCAGTCCCCGGAAAAGGGCTTTCGAGATGCTTGCTATCGCGGCATGGCTTCGCCGGCTCCCCATCTAGCGCCGCCTTTGCACAGGTTAGCGCGAGAAAACGAGTAGGTCTCATCTCTGGGGCTAGCGAATCGCCGTACGCGCCGGTAGGGACACAGACCCTGCCCGAGCCGAATTCCCCGACCCTCAGTTGCTGAGCACCGGGCTGTTGACGTCGGCGACTCCGTCGGCGTTGTAGTGAACGTCCCCGGACTCATCGCCGAAGAAGCGGCGCTGGCCGGTGGTACCCACTTGGTCGGGCACGGCGGTAATCGTGTAGGAGCGGATGGCCCCGTTGATCTTCTCGCCCGGCGTGTAGGTGAAGGTGTAACCGCTCTTGCGTCCGCTGGCGAGGGCGTTGTCGATGGTCTGCTCGCCGCCGCTCTGTGCCGTCCCACCCAGCATTGCCAGATCCGGCGTGTATCCCAGGTCGGGATGGCTGCTGGCGTAAATCATCTCGGCTTCATTGATGGCCTTGATGCTGGCAATGGCCGACGCCTCATGTGCCGGTATGGTCGACTTGGTAAGCTTCGGGATGGTAAACGCCGCAATGATCAAAATGATGGTGACGACAATCAACAGTTCGATCAGGGTGAATCCCCGCTGCCGGTTACGTCTACGCATAGGAAGACCTCTTCTTTATCAGTTCACGAGGCTGGAATTCCTTTAGCTTTCCGCAGGATTTGCTATCTGGGAGGGAGCACATCAAACGATGAAGCCTGCAGCCAGCCGGAGCCGACAAGCCGATTATTCTTCAGTTGCCAAGCGATGTCAAAGGGTTCGACGATCAGGATGGTGCCTTGGCCTTGCGCTACTCGCTTTTCGCCTTTCGCTCTTCGCTTTTCGCCAGACGGATTCCCGCTCTCACCCTTTTACCGACGTGGGCCGGGTTCACCTTTTTTCATTTGCTCATTCAGCGGCGACGATGTTCGTCGGAAGAGCTGATAGCTGAAGAGCTGATGGGTTCTGGCAAAGAGCGAAAGGCGAAGAGCGAAAGGCGAAGAGCGAATAGCGAACAGCGTTCTTCAACACACCAGCGAGTCGCGCGTAATCTTCAGGCCATTGAGATTGCCTAGCACCGTCACCGCGATCAGCTCCGGCTGGAACAACTCATTGGCGGACCGCAGCAGGTCCTCTGCGCTGACCGCCTGGATTCGGTTAATGATCTCGTCCATGCTGAGGAAGTGGTCATAGTACATCTCCTGCCGCGCCAGGTTCGACATGCGCGCCGTACTCGACTCCAGGCTCAACATCAGGCTGCCCTTGAGCTGGTCTTTGGCACGCTTCAACTCTTCCTGGGAGATCGGCTGCTTCTTCAGTTCGCAGAACTCATGCACAATCGACCGCACTACCTTGGGCGCCGACTCGCGAGAGGTGCCGGCATAGACCGACAACATTCCTACATCGCGGAAAGGATTCAGCTCCGAGAAAATGGAGTACACCAGCCCCTGCTTCTCGCGCACATTCTGGAAGAGCCGCGAGCTCATCCCGCCGCCCAAAAGCGTGTTCAGGATGTAGGTCACGTAACGGCGTTCGTGACTGATGGGATAGGACGGGACGCCGATGCAAATCTGCACCTGCTCCAGGGCCTTCTTGTTGCGCAGGATGATGCGCGAGTTGGTTTTGGGAGGCGTATCGCGCCAGCCGTCGTTCGGCCCCGCCGGCAATTGCTCAAAGCGCTGCCGCAGCAGATCGACAAAATCCTGGTGCTGGAGGTTTCCCGCCGCCGAAATGATCATGTTCCCGGGAGCAAATTTCCCGCCGTAATAGGCCCAGATGGACTCCTGGTCGAAGCGGCGGACCGTCTCCTTGGTTCCCAGGATCGGCTTGCCCAAGGGGTGGCCTTTGAAGAAGTTCTGGGTAAAGATCTCGTGAACCAGGTAGTCAGGATTGTCCTCGTCCATCTTGATCTCTTCCAGAATCACCCCGCGCTCGCGCCCAATCTCCTTTCCATCAAAGGTTGGGTGGAGCACCATGTCACTAAGAATGTCAACAGCTCTGGGCAAATGCTCATCGAGTACCTTAACATTGAAGCAGATCGTCTCTTTGCCCGTGAAGGCGTCCATGTTGCCGCCAATGGAATCCACCTGGCGGGCAATATCTTCCGCCGACCGGCTGGTCGTACCCTTAAATACCATGTGTTCCACAAAATGAGTGATGCCATTGACCCTAGGGTCCTCATGTCGCGATCCCGACCGTATCCAAATACCCATTGAGACCGAACGGATATGGTCCATCCGCTCAGTGAGGATAGTGAGGCCATTGGGCAGCACTTGGCGTTCAATGTTGCGCAATTCTTCCACCATGACTATGCCTCCGCGCGACCAGCACGCTCATCGCTCAGTTTTCCGAGAATCCCTAGCCTCACCCGCTGTGGCGTATCTGCGGGCAGGGGACCCGCACGATAAAATACGACTGGGAATGACTAAGTGCCCCGCAGCGACGGCGGGGAACGGTATCCACTCACACAGCATATTGGATGCATGAACCCGACGCAACAATGCGAACTTTTAGGCCTTTGTCTCCAGGAGCTTACGGAGGCACTGGGCCGGCTGGGCGAGGCCCCCTACCGCGCCCGCCAGGTGTTGGACGGCTTGTACCGGCAAAGGTGGTCAAGCCTGGAGCGATTCACAACTTTGTCCGCCGCGCTGCGTCGGAGGCTGAGCGAAGCCGGCTTCACGATCGGTTGGCCGCGGGTCGAGCAAAAGTTCATCTCTGGTGACGGTACGGTGCGCTATCTGCTCGGCTTTGCCGACGGCCAGAGCGTAGAGACGGTTTGGATGCCGGAGGGTGACGGAGGCGAAGCCGGCGACGGTTCCCCCAGCGGAGATGAGGAACTGGAAGAGCTTCGTCCGACCCCACATCGGGCTGAGCGAAGCGAGGCCGGGAAGGCCGCCGAACGGAGTCGAAAGCACCCTATACCGGAAGGACAAGCCTCGGCTGATTTTCAGCAATCCAGACGCAACCGCCAGCGCGCCACCATCTGCGTCTCCACCCAGGTGGGTTGTGCCGTCGATTGCGCCTTCTGCATGACCGCTCTGCTCGGCCTGCGGCGAAACCTCACGGCCGGCGAAATCATTGCGCAGATACTGGCCGTGCTTCACGATCAGCAAGTCGAAGTCGAACGCGACCGCCTGAACCTCGTCTTCATGGGACAGGGCGAGCCTTTCCTCAACTATGACAACTTCATGCGGGCGGTGCGGCTCCTAGTGGAAGGCGTTGGGATTCCGGAGTCGCGTATGACCGTCTCCACCTCCGGGATCGTGCCGCGCATTGCCGACTTCGGCGCCGAGCCGGTGCGGCCCAAGCTGGCGGTCTCGCTCAATGCTCCCAATGAGCCGCTGCGTACCAGAATTATGCCGATCACGAAGAAGTGGACGCTGGCCAAACTGATGGCAGCCCTGCGCGACTTTCCTCTGCGCAATCGCGAGCGGCTGACTTTCGAGTACGTACTGCTGGGCGGGATCAATGATGACCTCCAACACGCCCGCGAGGTCGTTGATCTGGTCCGCGGTCTCAAGGCGAAGGTCAACCTGATCGCCCTGAACCCCGGGCCGGAAATTCCCTTCGCCACCCCTGCCGAGGACCGTGTGCTGGCGTTTCAAAGCGTACTCACTCGGGCAGGAATTCCGGCGTTCATCCGGCGCCCGCGCGGGCGCGATATCTATGCCGCCTGCGGCCAACTTAAGCACACCAGGGAGCTGGTGCAACTGGCTCCCTGACACCAGCGGCTCGACAACCAGCTTTTTCTAGGCCCCCTCAATAAGGCGGTATGTTGTTCGCCGCAGCAAAGCGTTTCGCGGCGACAACTTCCTGCCGTCCCTCGGGCGCCGCGGAATTTGCGGTCACCAAGGATGGGCCATTCGTCGAGCGCCGGATCCGAATGACTCAGCTACAGAACTGGGGTGAAGGCAGCCATCGGCGACGACCGGCCGGCGTGGCCAAAACGGCGGAATCCCGCCTAGGATAAACGCGGGAATGCAGGGGACGTTCTTTGGCAAAGTACGGATAGCGAACAGCGCAGAGCGAAGCGGGGCGGCGAGTCGCGCTGGTTCTCACTGAGGTCGCGGAAGCGGAGTCCGGCCGTGCCGTTCGACTCACCCAAAAAGCATGATTTTTGCGATTCAGAAGCTATATCTTTTGTGTCGCCTCACACCCTTATGTGATAAGGCTGGCAGTGCTCAAGAACGACAGGTGACGCCCCTCCGGACGCCGCCGGATGCAAGCGTGATTTCGGCAGCCGTGGGCGAGCACTGCCACCGAAAGCCAGAATTTTTCTCACGATAGAACCAGCTTTCGCTACAGAGGATTCTTCATGCGCATTGCCGTTGTCGGATCGGGATACGTTGGTCTGGTTGCCGGAGCATGTTTTGCTGAACTCGGACATGACGTCATCATCATTGACAATGACCCAAGGAAGCTTTCCGCGCTTAAGAGCGGCCTCGTCCCAATCCATGAGCCATTCCTGCCTGAGCTTCTGCAGCGGCATCGCGGACGACAGCTTCATTTCTCGGCTGACCTAAAAGGAGCGGTCGCTGACTCTTCGGCGGTGTTCATCGCCGTGGGGACACCGCCCACGTGCCGCGGAGACGCCGATCTGTCTTACGTCGAGTCCGTCGCTTGCGAGGTTTCCGCCGCCATTCGCGACTACACGGTGGTGGTGGATAAGAGCACGGTTCCGGTGTACACCAGCGACTGGGTCCGCAAGGTCCTTCTGCGCAATGGAGTTGCTCCGGGCGCGGTTGACGTGGCGTCCAATCCTGAATTTCTGCGCGAGGGCAACGCCGTCACGGATTTCCTCTATCCCGACCGCATCGTCGTGGGCGCGGACAGCGAGCGCTGCGCTTCGGTGTTGCGCGAGATCTACCGGCCTCTGACCAGCGGGAGTTATTACCAACGCAAAGACTGCATCCCGCAGCCGATCCAATCGCGCACCCCGGCGCCGCTCATTTTGACCAGCGCCAAGAGCGCGGAACTGATCAAGCACGCCTCAAATTCCTTTTTGGCCATGAAGATCTCCTTCGCCAACGCGGTGGCCTCGGTTTGCGAATCGGTGGGTGCTGACGCGGAAGAGGTCTGCCAGGGCATCGGATCAGATTCGCGAATTGGCGCGCGCTTTCTGAAGCCGGGCATCGGCTTCGGAGGCTCCTGTTTCCCCAAGGACCTGATGGCGTTTCGCGCCGTAGCAAGCGAGTCCGGCTGCGATTTCCGGCTTCTGGACGAGGTGCTTCGCATCAACGAGGAGCAACGTCAGCGCTTTGTGCGTAAGGTGCGCGGTGCGCTCTGGACACTGCGCGGAAAGCGCTTGGCCGTGCTGGGCCTGGCCTTCAAAGGGGGCACGGACGACATCCGCGAATCACCCGCTCTGACCCTGGTGCGTACGCTGCTTCAGGAAGGTTGCAGTATTGCAGCTTACGATCCCGCGGCGATGGATCGGGCACGCGAAGCTTTAGGGTCGCAGGTGGAATTCGCCGCCGGCCCGTATGAAGCGGCCAACGACGCAGATGCGCTGCTGATCCTGACCGAATGGAGTGAGTTCGCCACCCTTGACCTGCCTCGCTTACGCGAATGCTTGCGGTATCCCATCATCATCGACGGACGCAACCTTTACGATCCGGCGATCATGGCAGCGCAGGGATTCACCTACTACAGCGTAGGACGCGCGCCCGAGATCGCTGCTGATTCTCAGGCGGCGAGCAATGTTCTATCGATGCGTTACACACCGCAGTTAGCCGAAGGCGCGGCGGTATAAGCCAGGTAATTGCCGCTCCAGAGTGGTTGTGTCCCAGCAGCAATCCGGTTTGTATCAGGGCACAACTTCAGACGCTGCCTGAAAAAGTCGGGAAGGCAGTTTCCTATTTGGCTGTCATCCTGAGCGGAGCGCCCGCCGTGCCTTTCCGACTCGCTCTTGTGCGAGTCGGGACGGTCGCGGAGTCGAAGGATCTGCGGTTCCGTCGCAGCAGCAACGGTGCTCGTGGCGAACCGCAGATCCTTCGTCGGCCTAAAGGCCTCCTCAGGATGACAATGGAAAGAGCACCTTGTCTGCACGCCTGAAAGTCGTGCCCTGATAAAAGACGAGCTGGCGGGCCCTCTGGAATCGCCCCAACTGCCGCGGCCCCCCCCGCGCCTTCTTTCTCCGCTCGTGCGCCTGCCGGGTTCGGTCGCGGCTCATTGCACACCCGCTCAAAGCTCATCTTGCCGAATACTCATTGTCCACCCACGAGATTGCATTAACCGAAGAAGCAGACACTCGCGCTCTCACGCTGCTCAATTCGTTGCCGCAGCAGTCATGAAGACTGTCTCGCGCAAATTTTCCGGATCGAAATATGTAGACGGGCGCAATGCCTACATCCATCAGGGCGAGCTAGAAGTCGAAGCGGAACAGCAACTGCACGCGGCGATTATTGCCGTAGGCCATGGCGGCCGGACCGGCGGTCGAAGCCAGCCAGTTCGCGCGTCCGAAATAGGGTGAGCTGAGATTGCCGACTGGCAGCCCCGGGTTGACGGTGTTGAGTGCGTTTCTCACGATGACGCCCACGGTCAGGTTGTAGCGCTGCTCAGTCGGAGCCGGGCCGAACAGGCTTCTTCCGGTGAACCGTGCTGCCTTGCCTGATTCAGCGTCGCCACCACGCACGCCGCCAAATCCGAAGGTCCGGCTCAGCCGGAAATTGACCATGGCGAAGGCGGGTCCCTGTCCATAGTTGTGGGGGATGAGCATCGCGCCAGGGCCGGGATTTGGATTGAAGATGCCGTACGGCGTGACCACGGCGCCAGGCGTGTTCAGAGTGGCAAAGGCCGGGCGATCGTTATAGATCATGTCGCCGTTATAGTCGGTTCCGGTAATGATGTTGAACGGCGCTCCGGAACGGATGAACACCGTGGGAATGAGCATGGTGCCGAACGGTCCCGCCATCGTGCCGCCCAAAGCGACGGTATGGCGGATATCGGTAAGCGCGCGGCCGTAGTCGGCTTGCAGGTTGGACTGATTCATGACGAAGCTGTTGACCCCGTCCGTGTTGCTGAACGCGCGGTTGTATTCGTAGCGTCCAAAGACCGTAAAGCCGTTGCGAAATGGCCTGCGGACGCTGACCACAAACTGATTTTCGTTGAGTACGCCCGCCGAAGTGTACTGATAATTTCCCGCCAGGTTGCCGGTCCCTGAAAGCGCCGCAAGCGCATTGAGCGGCGCCGCTATGTTCTGCGAGACTAGCTGATGCACGCCGTGAGTGTTGATGTAGGTGAGCGAAACTACTGTTTTGAACGGCATTTCTCGTTCAATGCCCAAAGACGTTTGCATTACATAGGGCGCCTGGAGGTTCGACGCCAGAGTACGGATGGTTTGCGGGAGTCCCATGGCCTGCAGCGCAGCAATTGACGGGACCTGTGGGTAGAACATGGGATTATTCACAATGAACTGTTGCTGCGTCGCGCCATTGAAACGTTGGGTCGCCAGCACGTCCAACCCTGGAAAGCGGTCATAGAAGATGCCGGTCCCAAAACGAATCACGGTCTTACCGTTTCTCCCGGCGGGCATCCAGGCGAGCCCGAAACGCGGAGCAAAGTCTCGCCAGTCGTGAATCGTGTTTTGTCCTTCCCAGCGCAAACCTGCGTTCAAGGTAAGATTGGGCCTTATCCGCCAGCTATCTTGAACAAAGAGTCCTAAGTCAGTCTGGACCAGCGCCGACACGGGCTGGCCGGCCGCAATGGAGAACTGCGAAGGTCCGCCGCCCAGAGCAAAGATGTTCGCGGTTGAATATCCTGCCTGCTGCAATGCCAGCGTGCGCTGGTACACCTGTATCGATGAAAGTGGAGCCATCACAGGGCTGCCATTGGGGCCAATCACCACCTGGTTGGCGGCATTCAGTTCGGGCGCGAGGCCGCCGGAGAAGACGTAGGTCCCGGCGAAGTTGGCAGGGGAATTGTTGTAGATGGATTCGCGTTGGATCTCGCCGCCAAACATTAGCGTGTGCGCCCCGATGGTCTTGGTCGTGTAGTTCTGCAATTCCAGGAGGCCATCATTCAGCAGGGAATTGCCTGCCGCTGAACCGCCCGAGGTGAACGCATCCAGCACCTGGACGCTGGGAGTAAAGTTGGCTGCCTGTTGCCCCAGAGCGGTCTGAGTGTATTGGAATCGCGTCTGGTTGAGAGCGGTATTGGAGAGAATCGCATTCTCCGTAAGTTGAAGGGTGTGAGTGTTCGTCGCAAGCGTATAGGCCGCGGAGGGAAGCAGGAAACCGCCCACGCCGGCGTTTGCCTGTTGCGAGGTGTCCCATTCGTAGCGGCCGGTGAGGGTGTTCTTGTCATTGAGCTTGTAGTCGATGCGTCCGCTCACTGAGCGCTCGTTGTCGGGCATCAGCACCGCCTGCATGAGCGGGGAGACGTTCAGCGACGGACCGAGCACCGTAGCATTTACCACCTCATTGTCGGTTGCCCACCGTCCCTCGAAATCGAGGAAGAACGAGGCGCGCTTATTCAACGGTCCACCCAGAGTGCCGGTAAAGAGATTCGCCTGATAAGGCGCGTTAATCGGCAGATAGGGATTGCGCGAGTTGAAGGCGGCATCGCTCATTCTGTACTGCAGCGTGCCATGGAGTTGGTCGGCGCCGGGCTTGGTGATCACCTCCACGCGGCCGTAGCCCACGTGGTCGTATTGCGCCGAAAACGGGTCCTGGTTGATTCTCACCTCGCTGATGGCGTTCTTTGGCGGCAGACGGGAGCTGGAAAAGCCATCCACGTACGTCTGGGTCCCGCCCGATCCTACGGAAGGGCCGGCCAGGGCTTGCAGGTCGGCCTTCAGTTCATCCGGGTCGTCGGGCAGGGCATCCAGGTCCGCGCCTTTTAGTACTACTGCGCTGGCATTGTCGGTCGAGTCCAGGCTGACCATGCCCGGTTGGTTCGTGGTTACCGTGACTTGCTCGCTCGCGGCCAGAATCTCGAGTGTAAGGGCGGCTTGCGTTGCGGCGCCGGCCACCACCTTCTTCGGCTCGCTTTCGAATGGCTTGAACCCGTTGCTGGTCACGCGCAGCCTATATTCGCCCGGCGCGAGTCCGTTGACCGCAAAATTCCCCACGCCGTCGGACTGGGTGTGTTGCACAACCTTGCCCGTCTGCACGACCTCGACCGCAGCACCGGGAATCACCGCCCCGGAGCTGTCGGCCACCGTGCCCTGCAACGATCCGGTGGATTGTTGCGCCCAGATCGTGCCCGTCAGAAGCAAACACATTGCGATTCGCGGCAAGGCTCGCGACATTGCCGCGAACAGCGTGCTTAACATGCTACAGCCTCCATCTTGGGAAGTTCCGAGCGGCGGTAGGACCGGTACCACTCGACAAACCTTGGCAGTCCTTCCTCGATGGATATAGAGGGGCGAAAACCCACGGCGTGATATAGGTCATCCATTTGCGCGTAGGTACAGGGCACGTCTCCCGGCTGCAGCGGAAGAAAGGTTTTGCGGGACCTCTTGCCGATGGCGCGCTCGAGCACCTCGACGAACTTCATCAACTCAACCGGCTGATGGTTTCCCAGGTTGTAGATCTTGTAGCGCGCATTGCTCAGGTAGGCGCCGCCGCTCTCTGCATTGACACTGTGCTCAGGGATATTTGCCATCACGCGCCGAATTCCCTCGACGATGTCGTCGATGTAGGTGAAGTCGCGCTGCATGTGGCCGTGGTTGTAGATCTCAATTGGCTGGTCGCGCGTAATGGCGTCGGCAAATTTGAAGTAGGCCATGTCCGGGCGCCCCCAGGGGCCGTAGACGGTGAAGAACCGCAACCCCGTCATTGGCAGGCCGTACAGGTGGCTATAGGAATGTGCGATCAGTTCGTTGGACTTCTTAGTAGCCGCGTAGAGCGAGATGGGCCGGTCTACCGCGTCGTCCACCGAGAACGGCACGCTGGTGTTGGCGCCATAGACGGAACTCGACGAGGCGAACACCAGATGGCCCACGCCGCCGGTCCGCACGCATGCTTCCAGCAGATTGACGAATCCCACCAGGTTGCTCTGCACGTACGCCAGCGGATTCTGCATGGAATAGCGCACGCCCGCCTGGGCCGCCAGATTCACGACCACCTCTGGCCGGCAGCCCGCGACAAATTCCGTGAGTGCCGGCCCCTCCGCCAAATCAAGCCGCCGGAAGCGAAACTTCGGCTCAGGCCGAAGCTGCGCCAGGCGCGCTTTCTTCAGCTCCACGTCGTAATAGTCATTGAGATTGTCAAGCCCGAAAACTTCGCAACCTTCGCGCAGCAGTCGCTTTGCCAGGTGATACCCGATGAAACCGGCGGCCCCTGTCACCAGCACTCTCATACCTGAACCTCCATCGAACTGAATTCCGTCTCGAAAATGTTCATGGCCTGCAGAACCGGAGGCACACCGTGCCCTGGACAATGGATCGCCGTGATCCCTGGCCAGGTCAGAAGTAGCGACGCAAAAGCTGAGCCGCTCAGGCCAAGCCGTTCACGCACGATGCGCTGCAGACAGTCCGGCGGAGCCACCACCGCAATCTGCCGAAGCATGTCATCGCTCTCGTTCTCCAAGCTCATCCGCAAGCGCTTTCCCAGGACTTCCTCATGCACTGGCTCAAACAATCTTTGAGCGCAGTGGGGCAGGATCTCCAGCGCTGTGGCTTTTCCATCCAACCCGGTCGTGAACACTGCTTCCACATCCACCGCCGTCAGCACACTTGCAATTTGCCGAAGCTCGTCAGTGCGCGAGTCAGTCGCCGGAATCAGTAGAAGCCGCACGCCGGTTCGTCCTTCTTTAAGCTTTGGCAAACGATGGCTGAGATGGGCAGTGTCATTCAGCAGCTCCAGTTGCACGTGGTCGTATTCGGCCGAGAATCGCAGGCGGCTAATGCCGCAGTTGGACTGCTGGAAACTATGGAAGCAGTTCTCCTCCAGCCCTAAAGCGGTCGTGAGGAGCGCCCGCCCGGTTCCACCATGGGTCACCAGCAGAATGGAGCGACCGGCATAGCTGCTAAGAAGGTGCTGCCAAAAGCGCCGCACGCGGCGGTAAAGCGTCGCAACAGGAAATTCGTGCAAGCCGGAGAGCGTTCGCATTGACATCTGGCCGGGTACCAGTCGCCATTTCTGGAACTGGTCGGGAAATCGCTGCGGTATTTCAGAAATCGGCAACCCTTCCCACTGCGGAAGCTCAATTTCGCGTAACCTGTCGTCCGTCTTGAGAGGGATCTTCGCCCCATCGGCGTCGAGCACGTCTGCAATTTCCATCGCAGTATGAGTTGCACGCCGCAATGGGCTGGAGATAATAGCTTGTAGCCCCGCGCCGCGAAGCCGCTCACCGCTCAGGCGAGCTGCTTCCCGGCCGGATGCGGTGAGTTCAGGCTCGTCCGAACAGCCCTGGCAGCGCCCTTCCAGATTGAAGGTGCTGGAGCCATGACGGATGAGCCAAACCACGGTTTCATGCGCTGACTGCACAGAGCTTCTCCTGTGAACTCCATACGCTTTGCCGGCGGAACATGGCGGCGTACTCGCCATTTAGCTCCATCAACTCGTCGTGGCTTCCGTGTTCTGTGATCTGTCCGTTGGAGAGAAACAGGATGACGTCCGCATCCTGCGCCGCCAGCACGTCGTGAGTGATAAGCAGCGTCGTACGCCCGGCGGAGAGACGATTCAAGGCGGCGGTGACTTCTTGTTCGTTCTTGCGATCGAGGCCGAAGGTTGGCTCGTCGAGAATGATGATGGGCGCTTTGCGTACCGCGGCCCGGGCAATGGCGATTCTCTGGCGCTCGCCGCCCGACAAGCTGGCGCCGCGCTCGCCGACGACCGTGTCGTATTGCCGTGGCATCTGCTGGATGAAGGCGTGCGCATTGGCGATGTGCGCCGCGAACACCACCTCCTCCGGCGTCGCGCTCGCCGCTCCGAATGCAATGTTGTCGCGCACGCTGACCGCGAACAGCGGGCTTTCCTGCATCACGATGCTGAGCTGAGAACGCAGCGACTCCAGGGTGTAGGTGCGAATGTCCTGCCCATCGACCAGGATTCGTCCTCCCGAGGAATCGTGGAACCTTAGCAACAGGCTTGCCAGCGTAGACTTGCCGCTGCCGGAGGCTCCCATCAAGGCGACCCTCTGGCCGGGCTGCACTTCGAAGCTGACGTTCCGCAGCACGGGCTTGCCCGCTTCGTACGAAAACGAGACATTCTCGAAGCGAATGTGGCCGGCGAAAGGCTTTGCGGGCTGCGAGTGCGGGCCGTCCTGGATTTCGGCGGTGGTGCCGAGCAGGCCCAGGATGCGATCGCCCGAGGCCAGCGCCTTTGCCATCTGGCCCAGATACTTGGCCAATTGCCGGATGGGTTTGAAGGCGACCCGCAGGTAATTCACAAAAACGATCAGGTCGCCGGGCGTCAACCGGCTGTGCAGCACCTTGTGCACGCCGAACCAAAGAACCACGGCGGTGGTAGTGGTCGCCAGCAAATCGACGGTCCGTTCCAAGCCCGCCGCGAGTTGCTGCACCTTGTTCCCGGCCTGAAGGCTTTTGTCGTTAGCGGCGGAAAAAACATCATGAAACCTGCCTTGCAACGACAGCGCCTGCACAATGCGAATGGAAGAAATCGTCTCTGCCGTGGTGGACGCGATCGCGCCCTCCCGCATTCGCTGCTCATTGGCCATTGCCTTGATACGTTTGGTAAGGCGATAAACGGCCAAGAAGAACAGCGGAAAGGCGACCAGGACGATGCAACCCAGTTGCCAGTTCATCCAGAGCATGACCACCACCATGGCGCTCAGCGTCAGGGAGTTGGTCAGAAATGGAAGGAAGGACGAGACTGTCACCTCCCGCATGCGATCGACGTCATAGGTCACATGCGTGATCAGGTCGCCTGTCTTGCTGCGTCCATGGAAGGAAATCGAGAGATTCGCCAGGTGCCGGAAGAGCCGCGCTCGAACCTCGGCAAGAATTCGGGAAGCCGCGTACGACATGGTGACGCTGCTGGTGTAGTCAAATGCACCGGCCAGGCCGGTGATAGCAATCATGCTCACGACCGCGATCGCCACCACCGCCTGCGGTCCCAGGTTGCGCAGTTGAGCCAGCGGCAGGCCGTGGTCCTTGGCATGAAAGATGGAGTCGTAGATGAACTTCAGCGGCCAAGGTTCGAGAATACGAAACGCCACCGCGGCCACCAGACTCCCGGCCGATACGAGCAGTAACGGCTTCTCTCTGGCAATCTCGCCGTGGAAGGCGCGTACCAAGCGCAACCCGGATGCAAATGAGCCTCGATATGTATTTCTGGCGCTCATTGGTTTCTTGTTCACGACGCTACGAGGTCCGCTGCTCGAACTGCGCTTGCTGCGCTCCGGACTTTTGTATTTGTCACGGAGCACAAAATCTCATGCACCCGTTGGGCGCTGGCCTCGAGTGAGAAGCTGTGCAGCACAGTCTTCCGTCCGTTCTTCGCCAGACGGCAGCACGCGTCGCGGCGGAGCAGAAGGATTTCCATTGCCTCGGCTAGAGCAAGGACGTTTTGTTGCTCAACCAGCAGTCCGTTTTCTTCGTTTCGGACCAGTTCAGAGATGCCGGAGACGTCAGTCGAAATCACGGGCACACCAGAAGCCATGGCCTCCAGCAACACGTTGGGAATGCCGTCGCGATCCCCGTTGTCGGTGACCACGCAGGGCAGGACGAACATCCTGGCGCGGAGATATAGGGCCGCCAGTTGGTCCTGGGTCATGCTTCCCGACAGGAATACCTCTTCTTCCAGGCCATGCGCTGCAATCAGCCGCTGCAGTTGCTCCCGAAGTTCGCCGTAGCCGACGATTTGGCAACGGAAGGAATGGCCGTGGTCTTTCAGCAGCCGGCAGGCGCGAATCAGGTATTGGAATCCCTTCTTTTCACACAGGCGTCCCACACTAAGGATGAGCGGCGGCTCGCTCTCCGCCGCCGAACCGGCTCTCGATGAAGCGCTGAAGCGAGTGAGATCGATGCCGTGGTAAGCCAGGCGGACCGGGGTCTGTCCGTCAGCGAGCCCCGCCAGATACCGCTGGTTGTAAGCGGTGCAAGTAAGCACGCATTCGGCGGAACGGATCTTTCTCGCCAGTTCGTCAGCCGGGGTGAGGTAGATATCTTTCGCATGCGCAGTCAGGCTGTACGGCGTGCCGATAAAACGCTGGACCAGCTCGGCCACGGTCGCCGGCACATTCGCGAAATGCACGTGAAGATGCTCGAAGCCTTCTTTCCGCAGCGCCCAAGCCAGGTACCCCGCCTGCAGGAAATCCTTTAAGCGCGATCTGCCGCGCTTGAAGAAATGAAATTTCGCCGCCAGGGCATAACGCCGCAACCCCGCGCACGCGAGCACCGTGTGGCAAAACAGCAGCCGGGCGATATCATCTGGCCGGAATTGCGGTGCGAGCGACGGAACGTATGTAACCTTCGCTTGGACATGAGCGACCGCGGGTTGCACTGCGGGCTCCTCGGGTCGTTTCAGGGAAAAGATGTGCAGGTCAACACCCAATCGCTCCAGACCGAGAATCTCGTTGAGGATGAAAGTTTCCGACAAGCGTGGAAACGTCTTCACCAGGTAGGCAATTCGACGCTTGGGGACTTCGTTTCCCGTGTTCATCGCGCCACCGCCTCTGCTACGAAAGGCTGAGCAAGCAGCCGATCCCCGACCGGAAAACGCCGACCATCGGTGGTCAGCAGGGCCGTAATACGTTCCAGCGCGCCCAAATCCACAGCTTCGTCCGCCTCCGGCCCGCTGTTCGCGGCCTGCAATTGCTCTGTGATGGCCCTGGCAAGAACGGCCGGTGAAAGCTCGCCGGGCAGGATGGTGCGGAAGAACGGGACTCTGGCAAGGCGTTCCGCCCGAATCTTCTGTTCCTCAACCGGCGCTACGCGTGGAACCAGGATGGAACGCTTCCGCAGCGTCAGCAGTTCGCAAATGGTGTTGTAGCCCGCCATGGAGATCACTGCGTCGGCCGCATTCAGATGGCTCACCATGTCGTCGGCGAAGTCGATGAATTGCATCCCGGCACACGACTGGCCAGCGCGGCGGATCTCTCGCGCCTGGTGCGGCGCAAGCTCGGGTCCACCTATGATCAGCGTCTTAGCATTGCGTTTGCGGGAGACTTCCTTCATCGCCTCTACCGAGGCGGACAGGATGTGAAAACCGTCTTCGCCGCCGCCCGTCGTCACCAGTACCAGCCTCTTTTGTTCGCCGACGCCCAGTTGTTGGCGGATCTCCTGTCGTGAACGAGCAGGCGCCTCCCGCGCCACGTAGCCGCAGAACCGCACCTTCTTACAGAGGGTCTCGGGAAACTGATACTCGGCGCAAACGTCGAAGATCTGGCGCGTGCCCAGGACCAGCACGTCGTCGTAATACCAGCGCACGGTGTTGTAGGAGCCGCGGCTGTTCCATACGGCGATGGTGCGCTCGGGGGTATCGAGAATGTCGCGCAGCACCAGCAGGATTCTGGTTTGCGGCAGGTTGCATTTGATGTAGCGCAGGGCGGGCTCCATCTCACCCGCCAGTCCCTCCGGCTTCTTGTCTACCAGCACCACATCCGGCTGGAAGCTGACGACGGTGGACAAGATCAGTTCTCTTCGCAGCCGCACGATTTGCTCAACCTCGAGATCAAGAAATCGCACGCCCAGCTCCCCGGATTCGCTGCGTTTCAGACAAGGCAGCTTGATGTAATCGATCCCTTGCAGCACGCGGAAACTCTGCAGCATCGGCGATCCGCTGACGATCAGGACGGAAAGATCAGGAATCGTGGCGTGCAGGTGGGCGCAGATGGCAAGCATGCGGCGAATGTTGCCGAGCCCAAACGTGTCGTGCGAATAAACCATCAGTCGCATAGCAATCCCTCGAATCGTCCAAACGTGGGTTGAGGAATGTCTCTTAAAGCTAGAAAATTCCCCCGGCTGCGTTTACGGCCGGCGAGCAGGGGAGGTTAAGAGCGGGCGGGCACTGCTCTCGCATGTCCAGATACTTCCTCAGCAGGAGCGAGCTATTGGGGCCGCCGCCACAGTTGAAGGGAATTCGCGGCGGCTTGCTGCTCAATGCATGTTGGATTTTCCGGGCAAGCGTTTGGGGGTGAAGCTGGTTCTCGTCCAGCAGGCCAAGAACACCCATTGCGGCCAGCTTCTTAGCGCGCGTCAGTTGCTCGTCCTCGCTATTTCCCGTGACCGGGTAGACCAACGAGCGCACGCCCGCGGAGAGAATATCCATTACCGTGTTGTAGCCTGCCATGCTGATCGACAACTCGGCGCGCCGCATGTAGCCCGGCAGATTCGGCGTATAGCGGCTGAGGGTTACATTGCCGGCCTGCGATGCGATCTTCTGCAGGTCCTCGTAGGCAGGGTCGGGAATGAGCGGACCAGCGAAAACCTGAAACTGATGGGGAATCTGCTTTTCAAGAAGAGACGCAGCTCGCAAAACGCTTTCCAGAAGTTGATGGCCGCTCGGACACTTGCCGCTTCCGTTGCTCACCACGATCATCGGCTTGTGAATTTGCTCCAGCGCAAATGCGTCGCCGTCGGCAGCGGTGGTCTTCAATTCCTGGACCACGTATCCGGTGTATTCCACTGGACACTGCAGATCGTCCGCTCGCGAAAACGTGCCTTTCAGCGTCTGAAATTGCGGATCGCCGTGGACCAGCACCAGGTCATAGAACTCATTGACGATTCCGCAAACGCGATCTTCGAACTTGTCCTGGTCGTTCCGGTTCACCAGGATGTCGCGGACACTGGATACGATCAGGGGGTTGGCCGAACTGCTGCGCGCTCGCCTCAGCAGGGGCAATAGCTCAAAGGAGAACTGCTTGCGGCCAAAGGGAAACAGTTCGGTGACCAGGATATCGGGCTGAAATTTGTCGAACTCATGCAACAACAGTTCCCGGCGTATCGCCTTTGTCTCCTCCATGTCCCACGATGGATCGCACAACAGAAGACTGGAAAAGTCAGGCGTGCTTTTCAGTGGTATAAGCTCGAAGGTTTCGATGCCCCGGGGCATCCGGAAGTCTTTGGGAACTTCTCCGCCGGTGACAAACAACACCGAAAAGCCGTCGCGCGCCAGCGCTCGTACGATCTCCGTGCTGCGAACCAGATGCCCCATCCCCAGCAGGTGTTGACAGTAAAACATCACTCGCTTGCCCACATTCGTCTCCTTGCAATTTTGCATGTTGCCTATGAGGGCAAGGAGCGGCCGGGAAAATATAGTTACTGCGATTTTTGCCGCCTATATTTTTCGCCGGCCTGCACGCCTCTATATCAAAGCGGCGCTCCACAACGGCCTCACGCCTTGACGGAGAAGACGGGAGAGAAATGTTCCCCATTCCGGTGGTAATCAATGCGGACGATTTCGGGCTTACCGAGGGCGTGTGTGCCGGGATTGTGCACGCGATCGAGACGGGCGCTGTAACCTCCACCACTGCCATGGCTGGTGTGCCTGGCGCAGTCGAACGATTGCAGCGCTGGGCCCCAAGGATCGCCGGACGCATCGGAGCACACCTCCAACTCACCAGCGGCAGTCCTATCCTTCCGCCCGAACAGGTTCCGTCGCTGGTGCGGAACGATGGCAAGTTCCCGGCGAAGAGAAAAGAGATTCGAGATCCGAAGGCGGAAGAAATTCTTGCCGAGTGGGGAGCGCAGATCGAGCGGCTCATCGCTGCTGGAATCCGGCCAACACATCTCGACAGCCATCACCATGTCCACGGCTTGCCTGCCGTCTTTCCTGCGTTTTGCGAGCTGGCGAAGCGATACTCGCTTCCAGGGCGTTCGCTCAACTCCGAAATGACCCTACGCTTGCGCGCGGAGGGGGTGCCCTGCACCGACCAAACTCTCACTGGCTGGTACGGCGGAGAGCTTTCGGCGGAAACTCTGATGCAGGTGCTCAATGACGGCGTTCGTGAATTCCCCGGGGCCGCAAGCTTCGAGGTGATGTGCCATCCTGGCTACGTTGATGACAGCCTGCCTTCGCTCTCCCGCTACGTGAGGGAACGCGAAGCTGAGTTGGCAGCACTCTGCAACCCTGATTTGCAGCGGAAACTGATTGCAGCCGGATTTTGGTTGTCGCCGATGCCCCTTCCGTGCAAGGCCTAGCCGCTCTGTCCGCGAGCGACTTGGCCGTTTCCCAATAAAATCCCTACCGGTGGTCGCGATGCCTATATTTTTCCCCCGCGGACCTACCCTTCTATGCAAAGACGAAGAGGCGCAAAGAAGACGAACCGGCTGACCGCAACCACGGTACCTGTTCGTCTTCAGTTTTTGCGGGTAATCTCCCAGCTTTGACAAAGGTGATTTCTCTCTGCATTCGCTGCTTCGCGCGACAGCAAGCTTTCGCCCTGCCATGGGGGCGATCATTGCATCCCCGTTGCGGGGGTGGTGTAATTTGGAAGCACAGCAGGACATTGCAGAGGCACGGCGGGCAGCGTTCTTTTCGCCGAGTGTCGAATTTCAAGCGTCTGACTGCCGCTCTGCTCAATAGGACGTTGGTGCAAGAAAGCCGGCCCATGGATCCAGTGCTCAAGATCGCAGATCTGAGCGTCAAGTACCTCTCTCGCGGAGGCGCGCAATCCTGGGCCGTGCGGGACCTAGAGTGTGAGGTCAACCGCGGCGAGATCGTCGGGATACTGGGGGAGTCGGGCAGCGGCAAAAGTACGCTGGCCCATGCCGTGCTCGGAGTGCTGCCGGCAGCGGCGCAGGTTGAGAGCGGTTCGATCCGCTTTCAGGATCGTGAATTGCTCGGCCTGCCGGAATCGGAAATGCGCCGCATCCGCGGTGCGCAGATCGCTCTTATTCAACAGGACCCGGCCACTGCCCTGAATCCCTTGCTTCGCGTCGGCGCCCAGGTCGCCGACGTAATCTCCGCTCATTATGACTGGGGCCGGCGTCGCTGCCGGGAAGCGGCAGAGAAAGCGCTGGCCGCCGCGGGGCTGGCGAACACCGGGGCGACCTACTCGGCGTATCCTCATCAGCTTAGCGGTGGACAACTTCAGCGCGTGGTAATCGCACAGGCGCTGGCATGCAATCCCGCGTTGCTGATTGCTGACGAGCCCACAAGTGCGTTGGATACCACGCTGCAGTTGGAGATCCTCTCCCTGCTCAAACGACTAGGGAACGATTTCGGCCTGACGATTCTCTTCATCAGCCACAATCCTGCGGTATTGGCCGAAGTTGCGGACCGCATCTTCGTCTTGTACGCGGGACAAGTGGTGGAGGATGGCAGTGCGCAAGAGATTCTGACTTCACCCTTGCATCCGTACACTCGCGCCTTGCTCGAGTGCGGGTCCCACCAGCGCGCAGACGGCGACGAGAGCGGTCTTCCCGAGTGGAGGTGGATTGCCGGCGTTCCGCCCGATCTTCATGCGCTTCCTCCGGTCTGTGCCTTCAGGCCACGCTGCAAAGAACTCGTTGAGGTATGTGCGCTGCGCTTGCCAAAAGCGATCCGCCTCGCGCCAGGGCGGAGCGTGCGGTGCCTGAAATATGGAGGATGACATTCCCGACTCCCAAAACTCGCAGCCGCTGGTTCAGGTCCGCCACCTCAACAAAAGTTATGTCCAGGGACGTGCCTGGTCGTGGCGAGCATCCCCCATTGTGGCATTGCGGGACATAGATCTGGACATAGCCGCCAATTCCACCCTGGCCCTGGTAGGAGAGTCGGGTTCCGGAAAATCCACGCTGGCGCGGTGCCTGGCGCGTCTGGAAGAACCTTCCGCGGGTGAGATCTGGTATGACGGGCAGGAGTTGCTGGCCATGACCGGGCAGGCGTTATTTCATCTCCGGGCGCAAATTCAACTGATCCTGCAGGAAACGGCAACCACCTTCAATCCGCGCTTTTCCGCCCAAGACATTATTATGGAACCGCTAAACCTTCAGCGGCTCTACAGTCCAGCGGAGCGCAGAAACCGCTGCCTCGACCTTCTGGAGCAAGTCGGTTTACCGCGCTCCTCGCTGCATCGCCTTCCCCGCGAATTCAGCGGCGGTCAGCGCCAACGGCTTGCGATTGCACGTGCTCTGGCCTTAACCCCACGATTCCTAATCCTGGACGAAGCTCTGGCCGGGCTCGATCTTTCGGTGCAAGCGCAGATCATGCACCTGCTGCAAGAGCTCCAGCGCCGGCATGGCCTCACCTATCTTTACATCTCGCATGATCTTGGCCTGATGAGCGCCATCGCCGATCAAATTGCGGTTTTGCACCAGGGAAGGATCGTCGAGCGGCAGACCGCGCGGGAGTTGTTCGCCAGCCCGCAGCATCCCATAACCGCGGCGCTGCTGACCGCAATTCCGGGAGGACGGTGCTTCGCTGCGTTCACGACCAACCGGGCAGCGCCATGACCTACTTAGCTCGCAGGCTGCTGCACAGTGTCGTTCTCTTGCTTGGGGTCTCCATCCTTTCATTTGTATTTGCGGCCCTGGCGCCGGGTGACTTCTTCGAGGACATGCGCCTGAATCCGCAGATCTCCCCCCAAACCGTGGTCGCGCTGCGCACGCAGTACGGCATGGACCGCCCTCTACCGGTGCGCTACGCGCGCTGGCTAGGTTCGGCAGTCCGCGGTGAATGGGGCTACTCGTTTGCCTACAACTTGCCGGTGGCGCCGCTGTTGTGGAGCCGGGCAAGAAACACCCTCTGGCTTACTGTCCCGGCTGCGTTGCTGGCTTGGCTTATCGCCATTCCTCTCGGTGTTCTTGCTGCCGAGCAGCGCGGCCGCTGGATCGATCGCATTGCGGGGATGTCGACATCAACGTTCCTGATCGTGCCCGACCTGCTGCTGGCGCTGGCGCTGCTTGTGTTGGCGATTCGCACGCGGGCCTTTCCGGTCGGCGGGATGACCGGCCTCGATCCCGAGCAATTGCGCGAAACCGCCAGGATCGGTGACCTGTTCCGCCATCTCGCCTTGCCCCTGACAGCGCTGGTGCTGGGCACTTTGCCGGTTTTCTTCCGGCATGTGCGCGCCAGCATGATCGAAGCTATGCAGGCGCCTTCGGTGCAGGCTGCGCGCGGGCTCGGCCTTCGGCGTAGTCGAATCCTTTTTGGCTACGCTTTGCCGCTGGCGGCGAATCCCCTCATCTCGCTATTTGGACTCTCTCTGGCCACGCTGCTGAGCAGCTCGCTACTTATCGAAGTGGTGATGAGTTGGCCCGGCCTCGGCCCGATGTTGCTGGAAGCGATCATGGGACGCGATCTCTACCTCGTCATTGGCGCGGTAATGTTTTCCACCTTGTTCTTAGCGGCGGGCAACTTCTTAGCTGACGTGCTGCTGTACCTACACGATCCACGGATACGGACCGGAAGCGCATGAATGGAAAGATGATAATCCGGGCCGCACTCGCGGTGCTGGTGTTGGCACATGTGGTAGCCCTGCTGGCCGGGTTTTTCGCGCCCTACGATCCTGCGCGCCAGTACCGGGATTTTCCATATGCCCCGCCAATGCGTCTGCACTTTGTCGACAACGCGGGAGCCTGGCATCTTTGGCCTTTCGTTTACGCCTGGGCTCCCTCAGCGAATGAGTTCGGGCAATATGAGGAAGATCGCTCGCGAAGCTACGCGTTGCGGTTCTTCGTTTCTGGCCCCGAATACCAGCTCGGAGGTGTTCTGCGCTCACATACTCATCTGTTCGGAGTCGACGCTCCGGGCCGGTTCTTTCTCCTCGGGACTGATGGTTACGGCCGCGACATCCTCTCCCGGCTGATTTACGGCGGCAGAATTTCTCTGTTTGCCGGATTGCTGGCGACCGCTCTCTCCCTTGGCGCCGGCTTGCTGATCGGCATCGTCGCCGGCTATTACGGCGGCTTCGCTGACAACGCTCTGATGCGGCTCGCAGAACTGTTCCTGGCCATGCCCTGGCTGTACTTGCTTTTAGCAGTGCGTGCCTTCATGCCTTTGCGCATCACACCGGAGCAGGCATTTCTCCTGGTCGTCATCGTGGTCGGAGCCGTGGGATGGGCGCGCCCTGCCCGCTTAATTCGCGGGGTCGTTCTCAGCGCAAAAGAGAGAAACTACGTGCTGGCTGCGCGCGGCTTTGGCGCTTCCGGCTTCTATCTCATGCGGAAGCATATTTTGCCCCAGGCCTGGGGAGTCATCCTCACGCAGGCGGCGCTATTGATCCCGCAATACATACTGGCCGAACTCACGCTGTCGTTCTTTGGGCTCGGCGTAGGAGAGCCGGTCCCCAGCTGGGGCAACATGCTGGCCGCGCTGCAGCAGTATTCCGTGCTGTCAAGCTACTGGTGGATGCTGGCGCCTGCGTTGGTGCTGATTCCGGTTACCTGGGCGTACTACGTGCTCGCCAACCGGCTCAACCAGCAACTGCAACCCTAAGCGCAAGTTCCGATCTTTGGAAAGGGACGGCCCTCACACCGTCCCTCGTTCCGCACTACGATAGATGTTCTGCTCTCCTTTCTCCGCGGCGGAGACTCGCTCTGCAATGGCCGCGGCAAATTCAATGACTTGCCCTCTTTCTTCCGGCAGCTGCCACACCAGCTTTTTCCGAAAACTCGCTGGAATGTAAAACTCAATCACCTTGCTCATCACTCACCTTCGATCCAGAAAAAGTGGAACCACGTGACGTGGAAATGCGATCACCGATTTACTGTCGCTCGTTCAACCTGTAAGGGTGCCAAATCGGTAAGTTGATATAGCAAAAATTTATGCGCCTGCGACGTGTGTCTGCATTCCGCTTATGGGGATTGCTCTCGCTAGCGCTTGCGATCTGCCGGCAGTACAATCGTCATCAATCAGACTTCCAGGATTCGAGTGTGGTTCGAAGGGAATGAAAGTGCCCTTGCGCATTCATGTTGTTTGGCTGCTGGTTCTTCTGTTCAGCAGCGAGATTCTGGCGCAGACCGCAAATCCGTATTCATCGACAGAAGAGTTACTGACCACCAACAGCCAGGTTGGTCGCGACGGCGGACGCCTTGTGGTTTCGCAGAAGGCAGAACCTAAAACGCTCAACCCTGTACTGGCGTTGGACCGGCCATCGCGTGCCGTGCTGCAGGTGATGAATGCCGACCTGATTCACATCAATCGCAACACTCAGCGCACCGAGCCGGCTTTAGCAGAGTCCTGGACCGCAACGCGCGATGGCCGGCAGTACACCTTGCGACTGCGCCGCGGCGTGCGTTTTTCCGATGGCCAGCCATTCAACGCCGATGATGTGGTGTTTTCGTTCCAGGTGTATCTGGACCCGAAGGTCAACTCACCACAACGCGATCTGCTCATCGTGGGCGGAAAGCCGATGGTGGTGCAAAAGCTGGATGCGTACTCGGTGCGCTTCCAGCTCAGCCAACCCTATGCCGCCGCAGAGCGCTTGTTCGATAGCGTGGCCATCCTGCCCAAACATCTGCTGGAGAAGCCGTACCGCGAGGGCACTCTGGCTCAAGCCTGGAGCTTGAACACGCCGCCGGAGCAAGTCGCCGGACTTGGACCTTTCCGCCTGAAGAAATATGTCCCGGGGCAGGAGATCGTACTCGAGAAGAACCCGTATTACTGGAAGCAGGATGCCAAGCGAAATCGCCTGCCGTACCTGCAGGAACTGGTGTTCCTGCCGGTGTCCAGCGAAGATGCGGAGGCGATCCGCTTCCAGGCCGGCGATACCGATGTCATCAGCGGACTCAGCGCGGCCAACTTCGCGGTATTGGAAAGGGACCAGCAGAGTCGCGGCTACGCTTTGCAGGACCTCGGCCCCGGGTTGGAATACAACTTCCTGCTCTTCAACCTCAACCAGGATACGGCCGGAAGATTGCCTGAGATCGCCCGCAAGCAAGTATGGTTTGGCGAGGTGAAATTCCGGCAGGCAGTTTCCCTGGCGATGGATCGCGCCGGCATCGTGCGGCTGGTATATCAAGGTCGCGGCACTCCGCTGTGGTCGAACGTGACCCCGGGAAACAAGCTGTGGCTGAATAGCCAGATTCCCAAGACTCCGCAATCGATCGATCAGGCTCGTGAGCTACTACAGTCAGCAGGTTTCTCGTGGGACAAAGGCGGACGCTTGCTGGATCGCAATGGACAAGCCGTTCAATTCTCGATCATCGCGCCTTCCAGCAATAATCAGCGCCTGCAAATGGCGAATCTCATCCAGGCCGATCTGCAGAAACTCGGCATGCAAGTCAGCGTCGTGCCGCTCGATTTCCGCAGCCTGGTCCAGCGGGTGGTGCAATCGCACGACTATGAAGCGGCGGTCATGGGCCTGGCCAGCGGCGACGTCGATCCCAACGGCGAAATGAATGTCTGGCTGTCTGACGGTTCTACGCATCTTTGGGATCTGGGAGAGAAGCAGCCCGCAACGCCATGGGAGGCGGAGATCGATAAGCTCATGCGCCAGCAGCTCACCACGCTCGATCCGGCGGCGCGGAAGCGTCTTTATGATCGCGTGCAGTGGCTCGTGGCTGAGGACTTGCCGATCCTGTGCATTGCCACGCCGCACATTCTGGTCGGGCGAAAGAAGAACTTGGCAAACTTTCAGCCCGCAATCCTTAGCGATTACACGATGCACAACGTAGAGGAACTGTTTTGGAACCCCAGGTAAATCTTCCGGAAGAAACGGATGCCACCTCGCCCGACGCCGTAGAAACGGAACCCCGTAGCGTCGCGGACTGGGACGACACTCGCCTGGTGCGAGAGTGTCTCGGCGGCAATGAAAACGCCTGGGACGGGCTCATCCGGAAGTACAAGCGCCTGATCTATTCCATTCCCATGAAGTATGGCGCGACCACGGACGACGCGGCCGACATCTTTCAGGCGGTGTGTCTGGAACTCTTCTCCGATCTCGGCAACCTGCGCAAAACCGAGTCCCTGAAGTCGTGGCTGATCACCGTGACCGCTCATCAGGCCTACCATTGGAAGAAACGCCAGCGTCCCGGCGACGTGGAACTGGACAACATGGAACCGGAACTCGCGGAGGCGCAAGTTCCCGCCGCCGGAGTCCTCCCGCCCGAGATGTTGCAGCAGATTCAGGAAGAACAGATCGTCCGCGAGTCGTTGAGGAAGCTGCCTCCCCGCTGTGAGCACATGATCCGCCTGCTGTTCTACAGTGATCCGCCGCTGCCTTATACGGAGGTCGCCCAGCGTCTCGGGCTAGCCACCGGCTCCATCGGTTTCATCCGCGGGCGCTGTTTGAAACGGCTACAGAAAATACTCACCGAGACGGGCTTCTGATCATGCCCGCCACAAAGGCCGTAACCCGGAAAAGCCCCCGGGATTCAGATTCCGATTGGATCAACCGGATCTCCCGATCGGCAGACGAGCGCGAGCGTCGCGGTTTGCTGCATCAGCACTCCGGTACGAGCACGGGCCAGCTCATCGAAAGTCTTTACCAGGCAGTGGTGAAGTTGGTCCGAGTCGACTTGGTGCGTGCCGGCCGGGTGGCCCAGGCCATGGCCTGGCTCGCTGAGGAAGCAAACGACGACTACGCGCGAGCTCAAAGCCTGCGCGCGGCCGGTCACGTCCAGTATCTAAGCAGAAATTACCCAGAAGCCCTGGAGCGACACCGTGCCGCAGCCGAGATGTTCCTGCGGTTGGGACGCGAACTCGACGCCGCTCGAGCCATGGTCAACCAGCTTCAGCCGCTGATTTATCTGGGACGCTATCCCGAAGCCTATACGTTGGCGACTAGCGCGCGGGAAATCTACCGGAAACACGCTGACCACCTGCGCCTGGCGCGGCTCGATGCCAATGTGGCCAACGTCCTCTACCGGCAAGACCGCTTTCGCGGCGCCCTCGCGCTCTACCGCCGGGCCTATGAATATTTCTTGCAACACGGGGAAGTCGAAGACATCGCCATCGTCTTGCGCAACATGGCGGTGTGTTACATCAGCCTGAACCAGTTTGAGCAGGCCCTGCGTACCTACGAGGACGCCCGCGAGTATTGCCGGCAGCACGAGATGCCGCGGCTGGTGGCAGAGGCGGATTACAACGTCGCCTATCTGCATTACCTGCGCGGCGAGTATATGCGGGCCATCGAACTCTACGACGGGACGCGCGTCTATTGCCGCAGGCTGAACGATCGCTATCACGCGGCGCTTTGCGATCTGGATCAGTCCGAGCTTTACCTGGAACTCAACCTGAGCGAAGAGGGCAACGAACTGGCTCGCCGCGCCTACGGCGGCTTTCGGAAGTTGGGTATGGGCTACGAAGCGGCCAAGGCGCTCACCTTCCAGGCGATCGCCGCTTCTCAACTGGGCAAGGCGGCGCCAGCCCTGCTGGCGTTTGACCGTGCCCGCAAGCTGTTCGTTGACGAAACTAACCAGTTCTGGCCGGCCCTGATCGACATCTACAAGGCCCTGGTCTTAATCGATCTCCACCAGGACCGGAAGGCCCGAGCGCTGTGCGAATCGGCGCTGCTGTACTTTCGCAATTCACCAGCGGTCAGCAAGACAGCAATCTGTGAGCTGTTGTTGGCCCGGCTGGATCTCGGTTCGCGGGAGCCGCAGCGCGCCTACAAGCATTGTCAGGCGGCGCTGGCCTGCCTCAAATCGGCCGATTTTCCCGCCATCGAGTTCCAGATTCGCGTCATTCTCGGTCAGGTGCAGGAGGCTCTGGGGCGCCCCTCGGAAGCTTATGAAGCATTCCTGCGCGCCCACCAGACGCTGGAGGGACTGCGCAGCCATTTAATGGGCGAGGAATTGAAGGTCGCCTTTCTCAAAGACAAACTTACGGTCTACGAAAGCCTGGTCTCCCTTGCTCTGGCGGCGGACCGCAGCGAGAACGGCTGCAGAACAGCCTTCGATTTCATCGAACGGGCCAAGTCTCGCAGTTTGGCCGACCTCATCCGCTTCAGCATCTATGCGCTGGAGCCGAAGCAGAGCGAAGACCGCCGGCTTGCCCACCAGATTCAGGAGCTGCGGCGCCAATTGACATTCGCTTACCGCCAGGCCCAGCGCACGGAATCAAGCGGCGAAGAAGACGCTGCTGTTCAGGCGCGCCAGTTGCGACGCAAGTCTCGACAATACGAGCGTCAGCTTGCCAGTGCCTTCGCGGCTCTGCACTCCGTGGACCGCGATTTCGACGCTCTCCTCAATGCCGGCACCGCATCGCTGGAGGAGATTCGGTCTTCCCTGCCGGCTGACGGCTTGTTGCTGGAGTATTACCAGGCGCGGGACATTCTTTATGCCTGCGTTCTGCGGCCGGACCGCTTGCAGGTTCTTCCGATAGCTTCCGCGGCCCATGTCCGCCAGATTTTTCGGCTGCTGCAATTCCAGCTCTCTAAGTTTCGCCTGGGGACGGAGTACGTCCGCGGCCTTGCTCCGTCCCTGCACCTTGCGGCGCAGTCCCACCTGCAGGAACTCTATTCCTGCCTGATCGCACCCGTGCGCTGCGAGCTCGCAGCCCGCCACCTGGTGATCGTTCCCCACGGATTTCTGCATTTTCTTCCGTTTCATGCCTTGTGGGACGGCGCTCAATACCTCTCGGACGAATTCGAAATCTCTTATGCGCCCAGTGCCAGCGTCTATCAGTTGTGTTCCAAGCGGCAGGTCGAGTCCCGCGATGAGTCGCTGGTGTTGGGCATTCCCGACCAGTTTGCGCCGCAGATTTCCAACGAAGTGCACGCGGTTTCCGCCGTCCTGCCCAAGGCCCGCTTGTTCCTGGGAGACTCGGCCACCCGGGAGCAGCTCTGGCGGCACGCTCCCTCCAGCCGCTTCGTTCACATCGCGACCCACGGTCTGTTCCGGCAAGACAATCCCATGTTTTCTTCGGTCCGGCTGGGAACCTCGGACCTCAACCTGTTCGACCTTTACCAACTCCGGCTCTCTTCGGAACTGGTCACGTTGAGCGGCTGCGGCACGGGACTGAACGTAGTCGTGGGCGGCGATGAACTTTTAGGCCTGGTCCGCGGGTTGCTCTACGCCGGCGCTCAGGCGGTGCTCGCCTCACTGTGGGAAGTGAACGACGAAAGCACAGCCGCATTTATGAAAAGCTTCTACCAGGAACTTCTCCATTCCACCAGCAAGGCAAAAGCGCTCCAGACCGCGATGAAGAGCTTGCGAGAAAAGTTCCCTCATCCGTACCACTGGGCGCCGTTCGTCCTCATCGGGAAGATCGAATCTTCGCCTGTCCGTCCAGAAGCGCCGCTTGGAAAGTCCACGCTCTGAATCACGCCGAGGCTATATCAGCTCCCGGCTTTCGGCCCCTTATGTGGGACAGAGCGAATCACCGCGGACAACTTATGGCTCGGATTAGGCCAGTCCCTTCGGCTCCCTGATGGTGAGGGGAACTTGATTGAGCCGGCGGCTCAGGAATCGCCTATCCGATTGACAAATAATCGCTTAGGCCTAACCCGCTGGTCGAGACCCCCAACAGCCCGTGGTGAAAGTCCGGCTTTGAAGGGGCACGGCTTCACCCGGGGTCCCCAAGGCGCGCCGATTTTGCGCGAGTTGGGGTGGGAACCGTGTCGTAAAGCTCGCAATATCAATGGGGTTTAGCCCCCTGAGGGACCGATTCCACAAAATCTCGGCTTTCACCACGGGCTGCTAGACTGTGGCAAGTCCAATAAAAATTTTCCGTTACATCTATATTTTCCCGCGAGGTTCTCACCCTGATATTACAGGTTGTTATTTTGAGAGGCCCGCACACGGAGTCGCGGAGAGATCCCCAATGAAGCATTACCAAATGGAACAGTGGCTTGATTTCGTTCGTGGCCTTTGTGACGAGCCCCGGCGAGTTGCGATGGATCAGCACCTCTTGGCCTGCGCCGAATGCGCGCCCGTGGTAAAGATGTTGCAGAAGGTGCAACGCGCCGCCGCCGCTGATTCCACCTACCAGGTCCCCGAGCATGTTCTGCGCTCGGCCCGCGCGATCTTTGCCTTGAATCGGCCGGAAAAGGTCGGCATGCTGCCCCGGCTCCTGGGCAAGCTGGTATTTGACAGCCTCCGCGAGCCGCTTGCCGCAGGCGTCCGTTCGCAACCGGGCACGACCCGCCAGGCAATTTACGAAGCCGGCGACTTTTCTGTTGATTTGCGCATCGAACAAGAACCCGGTGACACCACGGCCGTGCTGGTCGGCCAGATCATCAACCATACACAACCTGAACAGAGGATGGCGAACATCCCGGTGCTGCTCATGTCCGGCAAGGAAGTGCTAGGCCGGGCAGTCAGCAATCGCCTGGGCGAATTCCAGATGGAGTATCAGCCCAAGCGGTCCTTGCAGTTGCACCTGCCGGTTCAGCAAAGTGGCAAGCGGATCGAGGTGCATCTGGGGGATCTTTTCCGCAAGCAATCGTAAGCTACAGTCGACTTCCTTTCTGGCCAATGTGGGGTTTTAGCCAAAGCTGTTGAGCAGTAGGAATTCTTAGTGGGGGCAGGCCGGTCTTCCCGCGTGGGGAAGCGTAAGCGGTCGAGACCAATACTGCCTGGGAGGATGGACATGGGAAAGCGTAGATACCTTTATTTCGTTCTTTGTGTGTTGCTAATCAGTCTACCCGCAGCCGCCCAGAACCGATTCATCTTGCGCCCCGCTGCCGGGACAAGCGCGAACACCATAGCACAGCGTTATAGCCTCGATGTGGTCGAGCCGCTGGACAGCGCCGGCAGCGTTTACCTGGTCACGGCTCCCTCGTCCCTGACAGTACAGGAGGTGGAGACCGAGGTCGGCAGCGACAACGAGGTTACCGACATTGAGCCCGATCAGGATGTGGGCGTGCCTGAGCTCAATCAGTCCACAGCGGCGATTCTGGACAATCTCCCTTCGCCGACGCCGGTGAATTATTTTGGCAGCCAGGTGCTGGCCTTCTACCTGTCGCAGCCGGCCGTTTCCCTGGTGAACCTCCCGAATGCGCAGCAGACCTATGAGGCCACGGGTGAGGGCATCGTCGCCATTATCGATACGGGAGTCGATCCCTACCACCCTGTTCTGCAAGGTTCGCTCGTTCCCGGCTACGACTTCGTCAACAACATTGCCGGTTCAGCCAGTGAGTGGGTCGATTTGACTCAGAACAATGCTAGCGCCCTCTCGCAATCGTCCACTGACCCCAGTACGAAGAATGTCGTGGCCATGGTCAACCAGTCGACCGCCGCGATCCTGGACCAATCGACAGCGGCAATTCTGGACGCCAACAACCTGCCGCCTGCCTTTGGGCACGGCACCATGGTCGCCGGCGTGGTTCACCTCGCTGCCCCCACAGCTCGCATCATGCCATTGAAGGCTTTCAAGGGTGACGGAACGGCAAACCTCTCCGACATTCTGCGGGCGATCTACTATGCGGCCGATCACGACGCCAATGTGATCAACATGAGTTTCAGCCTCACCAGTCCCTCGGATGAGCTGGCGGATGCCATTGAATATGCCGATCAGCACGATGTCATTTGCGTAGCATCCGCGGGCAATACCGGCACCGAATCCGTTGGTACTCCGGCTTCGCTCCCGTACGTGATGGGAGTAGCTTCCATTTCCAACTTAGGCGTGCGCAGCACCTTCTCCAGTTACGGGACGGGAGTATTTCTGGCGGCGCCGGGTGAAGGTATTGTTACCACCTATCCCGGCAACAACTACGCGGAGGCGACGGGCACCTCGTTCAGCGCGCCCTTTGTCACCGGCACTGCCGCTCTCGGCGTGCAGATGGACGCTGAGGATTACACCCACTCCAGCCAAGCCCTTTCCCACGCTACTCCGCTTTCCGGCGGCCTTGGGAACGGCGGGCTTGATGCCTACCAAACCGTGGGCTCTCTAGCCGGCGAAGACTAGCGACGTCGACCAATCCTGCGATTGCAACTTAGGGCGAGATTTGTAGTATGAAATGGCACTACAGATCTCGCCCCGCACTGTCGTCAAAAACAAAAACTAAATTTTCTGCGTTTCATCTCGCTACACTGACCACCATTCGATTGCCTGTGGGGTGAAATCAGAAGAATGAATGTGAAGGGTCACCGCTCGGCCCTGGTAAGCTCCGGTTTGCTCATCAGTTGCCAGATGAGAACTGCTGTCATCTGATCTGCGCTTTCGGTTGCTAACCGCCTATTTCAGCCTCGTGTACTTGCCGACGGCCCTGGCATTGCTTTCCCCTAAGCACTGGCCAATCGCCACTGCGTTTCACTGCTTTTTCAACAGCGAGCGCCAATTCACAACCAGCGTCAGCGGCGGGGTGGCCTGCCGCGCGCCCTGAGTGGCCACTACGAACTGTTTCCCGTTGGGTGAGACGTCGTAGAGCCAACCTGGGCTCGAGTCGGGATTCGCCTGAAACAGCGGCTGAACCTTGCCGATGACCAGATTCCCCTGGTGTTCGGAAATTTCTGCCGACATGATTTTGTTGTCCGGCGAAATGTAAAAAAGCTCCTTGCCGTCGTGGCGCCAGCGCGGCCAATCTCCTCCGCCTGGTGAGACTTCCCACCTTCCGGTACCGTGGGGAAAAGTCACGATGTAGATTTCCCGCCGGCCTGATTCGGGCGAGACGTAGGCAAGCCACTTCCCGTCGGGCGAGAGGGCAGGCAGGGTCACGTTAAACTGCTGGTTTTGGACCACCGGAAAGGCTTTGCGGTCGCCGGACAAAGGCATGGCCTGGATCTCAGTGTGCGCACCGGGGTGCCCCGCGTGGCGTTCGAAAATCAAGTACCGGCCGTCTGAGGAGAAGAAGGGGGCATATTCCCAATCGTTATCCAAAACGAGTGGCGACGTGCTTCCCACGCCGTCGGCCGCTTTCTGGTAGAGATGAAATTGTCCGCTTCGGTTCGACTGAAACACGATGGTCTTTCCATCGGGTGACCACGAGGGTGCGGCATCAGCGGCCGACGAGAACGTGAGGCGATCCCGGATTCCTCGCGCGAGATCGAACACCCAGATGTTGGGGCTGGACTTGCTTGGAGCGGACACAACAACGGCCAGCTTGCGGCCGTCGGGCGAAAGACTTGGCGTACCGTAATCGCCCGGTGTCCCCGTCTCCGCGATCTGCTTTCCATCGCGGTCATACCACAACAGCCGGCTCGAACCAGCCGTTGGGCTGCCCACCTCGTAGACGAGGATGCCGTTTTCCGAAACAGTGAAATTCCCTCGCCAGGTGCCGGAATTGACCGCCGCATTCTCGGCCAAGGGCACGGCATCGCCGATGAGACGGAGGCTGCTGGCGTCGAATCGCTGGGCCAGGAGCGCGCCTTGGCGGACAAAGAGCAGATAACCAGGCGGGGCATAAACAGCGTTGGAGTCGCCGGGAAGGAGAAGCTTCGGCTGGCCGCCGTCGAGGGAGGCTGCGTAGTTCCCATTATTCTGCGGGTTACCGGTGTGAGCATAGAAAAGGAAATGCTTGCCGTCGGGCAGAAATTGCGGCCAGCGATGAGTAACTTCCTGGCGCATGGCATTCAGTTTCGTCACCGGCTGAGGCGTGCCGCCCGAGGCTGGGACACGGAAAATGGGACTTTCGGTGTCGGGAGTAAAGAGGATCGTGCCATCAGGGCCCCAAGAGCCACCGCGGGCAATCACGGCGTCGGCGATGGCAAGCGGCGGCCCCCCGGAGGCGTCAATGCGATTCAGCTTTTCGTTCGCGAAGAATCCCAAGGAACGGCCATCGGGCGACCAAAAGGGAAACGTCGCGCCATCCGTCCCATCGAGGGGTTGCGCCGCCGCCGTGTTGAGTGGCCGGACCCAGAGGCGCGTCTTGCCGTCCGAGCCCACGGCGGCGAACGCCAGGCGCTGGCCGTCGGGGGAAAGGACGGGCGGGCCCGCCGGTGCGAAGTTAGTGGTCGTCGGCGGGGAAATTTCGGAGACGATGGCCGGCGCCGTTGGGGGACGCGGCGCGATTAATTTCCATGCGCCGAGGCCGGCGGCTATTAACGCTAGAACGCCGACGAGGAACCAGGCAGCCACATTGTGCCGCGAGCCCCGCTTCGCGACGTCTGCTTCAGCCTTCCCCGGCTCCTCCGGACCGCTCGCCGCTCGGTCGATCGCAATACGCGCTTCGCCGATATCGCGTAGTCGCTGCCGCGGATCCCTGGTGAGGCACCTCTGCAGCAGTCGGCGAACCCGGTGCGGCGTGGTGGCCGGCAGGGCCGACCAGTCTGGCTCCTTCATTACCACCGCCGCCAGGACGTCCGTTGCCGTTTCGCCTTCGAACGCAGGGCGGCCGGCGAGCATTTCATAGAGGACGCAGCCGAAGGCCCAGATATCTGCCCGGCGATCGACCGCCTTGCCTTTCGCCTGTTCCGGAGACATATAAGCTGCGGTGCCGAGGATGATGCCGGCGTGAGTCGCCAGTCGAGTTATGGTCGGCGAGCTCGCGGGATCAGGGGCGGTCGCATCAACAGTATCGAGAGCTTTCGCCAGGCCGAAATCCAGAATCTTGACTTGCCCCTCGGGCGTGAGCTTCACGTTTGCCGGCTTCAAGTCGCGATGAATGATTCCCCGCTCGTGCGCGTATTCCAGACCCTCGCAAACCTGCTTCGCGATCGGCAGTGCTTCGTCTACAGGAATCGCGCCGAGCTCAATCCGCTCCGCCAGGGTCGGCCCCTCTACCAGTTCCATCACCAGGGCGCGGATGTGATTCGATTCTTCGAGCCCGTAGATCGAGGCAATGTTGGGATGATTGAGCGACGCGAGGACCTTCGCTTCGCGCTCAAAGCGCGCCATGCGCTCGGCATCCGCAGCGAAGGCTTCGGGCAGGACCTTTAAAGCCACATCGCGCGCCAGCCGCATATCGTGGGCGCGGTACACCTCACCCATCCCGCCCGCGCCCAGCAGCGATTGAACGTCGTAGGGGCCGAGTCTTGTGCCAGACCTCAAAGCCATGTGAGCACGTAATTATAGCGTGCGCCGTACGTAGAAATGGGGTGCACCGCTTCGAGATCTGTCGTGGACAGACAGAAAGTCGTCAAGAAACGGGCTTCTGGGAAATTACTCCCGACAAGTCTTAGTGCAAGTCGGCCAGTGTTTTTGGTTTTAAAAATGGCAGTCGGGAGAATGACGTGCGCAGAGGAACAAACCTTCAGATTTGCCTTGCATGTGGGCCTCGGTTCAGAGGCATGATAAGACGGCAACTTGTTCCAGTGAACGTCTGTGTCCTGCAAGCTATTAATTTTAGAACGGAAGAATATGGTGGACCTGGTCGGGATCGAACCGACGACCTCTTCCATGCCATGGAAGCGCGCTCCCAGCTGCGCCACAGGCCCACGTTGCGGAAGGATGACATCACCCGTCGACGTCTAAAGTATTCTCTCCCAGTGAGAAGCCTTAGTCAAACGTCAGTGTGTGGGGTCGGGGCTCAGTTCGCCCGGACGATGCCCAACGGAAGTGGCTTCCGCGAGGCGACTCGCTGCATCCAATTGGAATGTGTAAGTGGCAGAGCATGCATCTGCCGATCAGGTTGGAAGCGCCGGCGATTCCGGTGCTTCCATCTTGGATGTAACTTTCTGCGATCGGTGCTAGGGCTGTGCTGCGCGCTGGTGACAGATTCCGTTTCGCCTCGTCTTTTGCTCCCGCGGCATCGAGCTTTCCTTTGTAGACAGAATTTTCCTTCTCAGGAGGACGATGAAAACTCTGCACAGCCTGGCAGTCATTCTTTGTCTAAGCTCAGCGACGTTCGCGCTGCAGGCGACGCCCCCAAGCAGCGCCTCCGGCAGCCCGTCCGCGCCGTCGATCCTCTCCGACCTGGACCGTCTGCAGTCCGCAGCGTCGCAGGCGAATCGCGCGCTCGGCGAGATGCGAATCGAGAAGTGGAAAACCGGCAGCACCGGCAAGCAGCAGGCGCAGTCCAATGCCGGTGCCGTTCAGCGCAACCTGACGGAGGCGCTCCCGGGACTGATTGCCGGTGTCCGTACGGCGCCGCAGGACGTGAATGCGCAGTTTAAGCTGTATCGCAACTTGGATGTCCTCTACGACGTGTTCGCCTCCCTTACCGAGTCGGCCGGGGCATTCGGGCCGCGCAGCGATTACGACGCGCTGGCGCAGCAGCTCAGCGTGGTTGATTCGGTGCGGCGCGATTTGGGCAACAATCTGGAGAGCCTCACCTCGGCGACCCAGTCGGAGCTGACTCGTCTGCGAACACAGGTCCAAACTCTACAAGAGCAAGTCAGGAGCGCGCCGCCCAAGAAGGTGATCGTGGACGACACCACGCCAACGAAGAAGACCAGCCACAAGAAGAAGGCGACGCATAAGTCCAGCCCGAAGAGCGATAGCAGTTCGAACTCTGCAGCAAGCGCCAAGCCGGAATAAGAGCGATTACAGCCGCAGCGCCACCGCCACGCCATCGCGTAGCGGGAGGATGGTGGTGTACCAATCGGGCGAGGCGTAGAGCAGCCGGTTGAATTCGACGACGCCTTCCGTGAACTTGTCCGGCCCCGGTTTCGGCAAGTCGGGGTTTCCGGCCGCGTAGGGCACGCGCCCATGCCACAGCGCGTTGTCGGCAAGGAACAGGCCGCCGTGGCGCACGCGAGCCGCCGCCATGGTGAAGACGCGCGGGTAGTCGTGCTTATCGACATCGCAGAACAGGACGTCGAAGCGCTCTTTGCGCTCGGAAAGCAGTTCGAGGGCGTCGCCGATGTGAATTTCGATGCGGTCGGCAACCCCGGCTTGCTCGAAGTAGCGGCGGGCTTCATCGGCGTTTTTGCGGCTGCCGTCCGTGTAGTGGACCTTGCCGCCCTCGCCGACCGCCTGGGCCCACCAGATGGTCGAGTAGCCGATCGCCGAGCCCATTTCAAACACACTCTTCGCCTGGATGAGCCTGGCGTACTGGTAGAACAGGCGCCCAACCGCCGGCCCCACGATAGGAATATCGCGCGCCTGCGCCTGCCGCTCCATCTCCTCCAGAACTGGCTCGCGCGCGGGAAGCATGGCGTACAAGTAGTTCTCTATACGTTGGTCCGTGATGTCGGGCATAAGAGCAATTAGCAATCAGCAACTATTGATGTTGCAGAATATAATGACTAACCCACGAAATTGTCATCACGAGCGAAGGCCGGGGTCCCTGGCGAGGGCCGGTGTTGCCCTCGCTGGGGTGGAGGAGCGAGGGTTTTGCTTTTCGCCGCCGCCACGGAACCGCAGATCCCTCGCGCCCAAAAGCGGCGCTCGTGATGACAATTCCAGCATTATGCAGCCTCTCCGCCTGGCCGTGCACTGTCACTATAATTTGCAATCCTCAATAGCAATCAGCAAGTAGCCCTTGCAACCTCGCGCCAGCGAATCGCTAACTGCTAATTGCTAGTCGCTAGATTGTTTGTCCCGGCTTCATCTCCACCACTTCGGGTCCGCCGGGGCCGAGCAGTCGCTTCAGCTCTGCCGGTGTACCGGTCAATACCGGGAAGGTTCCAAAGTGCATGGGAATGACCGTCTTCGGCTGAAGCAGCTTGCAGGCGTAGGCGGCTTCACGCGGGCCCATGGTGAAATGATCGCCGATGGGCAGCAGGGCAATTTCCGGCGCGTAGAGTTCGTGAATGATCTGCATATCGCCGAAGACCATCGTGTCGCCGGCATGATAGAGCTTCACGTTGCCGGGCAGTTCCAGCACATAGCCGCAAGCCTCGCCGGCATAAACCGCGCTGCCGTCATCCTCCTGAGCGCCGCAGGAGTGCAGCGCGTGCACCATGGTGATCTGGACGCCGGCAACCGCTTGCGTCCCTCCCTTGTTCATGGGCGCGGTCTGTTTAACGCCTTTTTTCTCCATCCAGGTGCAGAGCTCGAAGATGCCCACCACGACGGGATTGTGCTGGCGGGCAATGCGCACCACATCGCCAATATGGTCACCATGGCCGTGGGTGCAAAGGATCGCATCGCACTGCTTCACATCCTTTTCGCTCTCCGGACACAGGGGATTACTCACCCAGGGATCGATATGTACCGTCGCGCCATCCTTGGTTTCGATTCGAAACGCCGCATGACCAAGAAAGGTGAGCCGGTTGCCTTGCAGATTCATTGCTTGCCTCGTATGACAGAATGAAGAAAGGATTGCTGCATTGGTGATTCGCGACTGCCGTCATCCGTGCCGCTCCACCATATCACATTCGCGACGCGATCTGATGGGAGGCACCGCGCCGGTGAAGGCGCGGCCATGCATGAATCGAGGTTGCAAAAATCCTTACTGCGAAAAGCCTTACTCGCCAAAGAGTCCAGCCGCGCCAGCGGCGGCAGCACATGGCCCCGTGATTCCCCTCACATCCTGCATGCGAAGGTTCGCGCCAAAATGGCACGATGGCGCACACGTACACCTTGCAGTGGATTCATTGCGTATTCAGCACCAAGGAACGCTGCTGATCACAAATCCTCCGCGGCTGTGGGATTATATGCGGGCGATCGGACGGACCCGCGCCTTGCCCCTCGCGCCTAGCATCTACTAGCATGTAAGGTTCCTATCGTGGAGTGCCCATGGCAAGCAGTCGCAAGGCAAACGGAAAAGCTGTAACGGAATCGCCGGTCACCGATCTGTTCGAGGCCGGACGTCATCCCTCTGACTCCGAGAAGCAGTGGGCGGAGAAGACGCTCGCGCCTACGCTGGAGAAAGCTCCGGAGCGTCCTGTCGGCGCGCCTACGGGCAGCAACCTTGACGAGCATGGCCACGCACGCTTCACCACGATTTCCGGCGCGCCCATTCGCCGCCTCTACACCCCGGCCGATCTGCCGGAAGATTGGAGCTATGAGCAGCACCTGAACTATCCCGGTCAGCCGCCCTTCACGCGCGGCATTCACGCCTCTGGCTATCGCGGCAAGATGTGGACCATGCGCCAGTTCTCCGGCTTCGCCTCGCCGGAGGAGACCAACCAGCGCTACAAATATCTGCTGGCCTCCGGCGGCATGGGGCTGTCCGTGGCCTTCGACCTGCCAACGCTGATGGGCTACGACAGCGATCATCCCTTCAGCGAAGGCGAGGTTGGCAAGTGCGGCGTCGCCATCGATTCGCTGGAAGACATGGAGATCCTCTTCGATGGCATCGACCTGGAGAAAATTACGACGTCGATGACCATCAACTCGCCCGCGTCGGCGCTGTGGGCGATGTACCTTGCCGTCGCCGAGAAGCAAGGCGCGGACTGGAAGAAAATTTCGGGCACCATCCAGAACGACATTCTGAAGGAATACATCGCGCAGAAGGAATACATCTACCCGCCGGCGCCGTCGATGCGGCTGGTGATCGACACCTTCGAGTTTGGCTCGCACTTCACGCCGCGCTTCAACACCATCTCCATCTCCGGCTACCACATTCGCGAAGCCGGTTCGACCGCGCTGCAGGAGCTGGCATTCACCGTCTACGACGGCGTGGAGTACGTCGAGTGGGCGCGCCGCCGCGGGCTCGACGTCGATGAGTTCGGGCCGCGTCTCAGCTTCTTTTTCAATGCGCACAATGACTTCTTTGAGGAGATCGCCAAATACCGCGCCGCGCGCAAAATCTGGTACCGCCTGATGAAAGACCGCTTCGGCGCGAAGCAGCAGCGCACCTGGCTGATGCGCTTCCACACCCAGACGGCGGGCGTCTCGCTGACCGCGCAGCAACCGATGAACAACATTGCGCGCGTCGCCATTCAGGCGCTGGCCGGCGTGCTCGGCGGTACCCAATCGCTGCATACCGATAGTTACGACGAAGCTCTCGCTTTGCCCACGGAAGACGCCGTGCGCATCGCCTTGCGCACGCAACAGATCATCGCTTACGAATCAGGAGTGGCCAACACCATTGACCCGCTGGCGGGCTCGTACTTCGTCGAGCGGCTGACGCTCGACATGGAGAAGGGCGCATTCGATTACTTCGACAAGCTCGACGCCATGGGCGGCATGGTTCGCGCCATCGAAAAGGGCTATCCGCAGAAGGAGATCGCCGAGGCCAGCTATCAGTTCCAGCGAGCTGCCGAAGCCAAAGAGAAGATCATCGTCGGCGCCAATGAATTCGTGGTCGAAGAGCCAGCGCCCAATACTTTATACATCGACGAATCGGTGCAGCAGGCGCAGACCAAAAAGCTGAAGGCGTTGCGCGAGCGCCGCTCCAACGACCAAGTCCGCCGCTGCCTCGACGCGCTGAAGAAGGCTGCGGCCCAGCAGCCGAAAGCCCCCGATCACGGGCAGATTTCACCGGTGAACACGATGCCGTTCATCGTCGATGCGGTAAAAGCGTATGCTACCGTCGGCGAAATCTCCGACGCCCTGCGGCAGGTGTATGGGACCTACGAGGAAACGGCGTTTGCGTGAAGAAGGGAGGTGAAAGTTAGGTGTCAAATCCATCGGAAGAAATGACTAGGGCTCATTGCAACACTTGTGGCGGCGAGAGGAATTGCTTCGTGCGAGCGAGTTACAAGAAAGGGAACGGCGATGAAGAATCTCAGTGGTCTGACACCTTCCAGGTTTTGGAGTGTTGCGGCTGTGAAGCCGTCATGGTTCGACACGACCACTGGTTTTCGGAATGGGACAGTTATGACACCGATTCTAACACTGGTCTGGAGAGGCGTAGGCCGGGCATCGAGACCAAATATTATCCGCCCGCGATCTTCAGAAACATCCCGAAGTGGATCGACAAGTTAGCCGACGAAGCTCTAACCAGGGTTTTTCACGAGGTTTATTCCGCATTGCATAACGATTCGCACGTACTCGCGCTCTCTGGCATGCGTACACTACTGGATCTGGCGATGACTTTAAAGCTAGGTGATGTTGGTGGGTTTGCGAAAAAATTGACGACAATGCGTGAGAGCGGGTTCATTGGCTCGCAGGAATACGATCTACTCAGTACTGTTACTGACGCTGGGCATGCGGCTATCCACAGGGGGCTTCTTCCCAGTCACCTGTATGGACATTTTAGAATAGCTGATTCAACGACTCTTTGTCCTCACCTCTGAAGCACAGGTCGTACGCGATGCGACCCCGCAGCGGGTGCGATAAGATCGCATCACCCTGCGGCCAAGGTATGATAGCTGCATGGATTTTCAGTTCACCGCCGTTTTTCGCCGTGTTCCGGAAGGCTACATCGCCTTCGTCGAGGAATTACCCGGCGCCAACACCCAAGGCCTGACGCTTGAGGAGGCGCGCTCCAATTTGCAGGAAGCCGTAGCCCTTGTCCTGGAGGCAAACCGAGTGCTGGCTCAGGAAGCCGCCGCGGGAAAAGATGTCATACGCGAACCACTGAGGGTCAGCGCTTGAAGCGTCGGGAACTCGTTCGACACCTCGAACGAAGTGGCTGCGAACTATTGCGTGAAGGTGCGAACCATTCGATTTACATAAACCGTGCCGCCGGCAAAGCCTCCGCAGTCCCCCGACATTCCGAAATCAACCAGGATCTTGCACGCAAAATCTGTAAGGATCTTGGCGTGCCACTTCGCCGCGATAAATAAGAAGTCAGGCAGTGTCCCACCTTTCGATGGGCGAGAGGTGGGCTGCGCTTTTCATCTATTGCTCGTAGCCAATGCAGCCGGCTGGGCAAGCGATTCCTTCACCAACGCGAGCAGGCGTCGCAGCCCTTTTTCTACGTCGCGTCCCAGGTCGACGCGAATCGCCCGCCGATGATGGCTGGACCACGACTCGAAATCGCCTAGCGCCTGGGCCTGCGTCAAGACGCCAAAGCTGAACTTTTCGCCCGGTATCTCGATGTCATTAATGTCCTCGGCGGTCAGTTGCAGGAAGACGCAACTGTCGGGGCCTCCCTTGTGCAACTGTCCGGTGGAGTGCAGGAAGCGCGGGCCGTAACCGGTGGTGGTCGCGACCTTCTTCTCATCGCGCACCGCGAGACGAATCTCCTGCAAGAGAGATTCGTAATTCTTCAACGGCTCAATGAACTGCACCATGGCGAAGTAGTCGCCGGGATTCAGCCGCGCGAGGTGTCGAACCAGAGTTTCCTTTAGCGAAGGACCGCCGCGCCGCAATACCTCGCAATTCTCTGCATCGCTAAAAACTCGCAGCGGGGTTTCCGCCGTAACCAGCTTCTGCTGCGCCAGCGCGCCGGTTTGCACCGATTCGGCCAGCAGGCGGGCGGTGTTGCTTTTTGATTCCTGCACCTCGGGCTGATCGAACGGGTCGATGGCGAGCAGGGCGCCGGCAATGGCGGTGGCGAACTCCCACAAGAAAAACTCTTCGCCAAGGTCCAAACCGTCGCGAAGCGTGTGGCGCACTACGGGATGGCCCGCCGCTTCCAGGGCAGACAGCTTCGATTCAATCTCGCCGTTATTCCTGCCGGGGGTGTGGATATAGAGGAAGAGGCGATCGTCGCCGTAGACCTCGGGCGGCCCGAGGGGCTCGCCCACAACCGGAACAATGCCCTTGCCCTCTTTGCCGGTGCTCTCCGCAATCAGGTGCTCAATCCACAGGCCGATAGCGGCCAGCGGCGGAGGCGTGACCAAAGTGAGCTGGTTGCGGCCGGCATTGGCAAGCGAGGCCAGCACTGCGCCCAACCGCGCACCGGGATTCTCCTTCACAGGAACGGACTCGGCCGAACTCTGGGCAGCATGCACGGCGCGATTGAGCAGTGTCTTTACATCGCCGCCCATCAGCGCGAAGGGCAGCACGCCGAAGTAGGAGAGCGCCGAATAGCGGCCGCCGATTCCAGGCAAGTCGAGAAAGATACGGCGAAAGTGGCCGTGCACCGCTTCCTTGGCAAGCTGGCTTCCGGGGTCGGTGATGGCAATAAAGTTTTCGCCGGCAGTCTCGCCTTTGACCCGCTTTACCCGATCGCGGAAGTAGCGATGAAACATCTGCGGCTCGGTGGTCAGACTGGATTTCGAAGCCACAAGAAACAGTGTCTTGCCGAGGTCGATCTTCTGCTCAAGATGTCGAATTGCGGTGGGAACCGTGGAATCGAGAACCAGGAGTTGTGGAAATCCCTCCCGCTTGCCGAAGCTGAGCCCCATCACCTCGGGACACAAACTGGAGCCGCCCATGCCCAAGAGCACCACAAATTCAAAGCCGGCATTCCTGACTTCTTCCACCAGGGCATTGATCTCCGGAAGATGCTGCTGCATGGCTTCGGGGGCTCCCAGCCAGCCTAGGGAGTTGCCGATAATCGCCTCGTGAGCTGCGTCGCTCTTCCACAGCGTGGGGTCCTGCTTCCATAAGCGGGCAACGGCCCTCTCTTGCTCCAGCCGCTGCAACCCGGCGTGAAATTCAGCTTCATACTTGCCAAGCGATACGCTGCGTCGCGCCACAAGGTTGTTTCGTTCGTTTTGCCGGCTTTCGGACAAGACCACGCCGCCCATCAGTTCCTCCTGCGTGTCTCCCACCGCACGCCTAAAAGGCATACACTTTCAAAACAAACAGGGTCGCCAGGAATCGCTTCACCATAGAGCACAGCGCCGACACATCGTGCCGGCGCCAAGGAATTCTCCAATTGTAAGCCCGGAATGTCACGATCTGGGTTTCTTCATCAGCGCTCGGGCTTTGGCGACGACATTCTCCACCGTGAAGCCGAAATGCTTCAGTATCTCTTTGTAGGGCGCTGATGCCCCGAAATCATCCCAGGTAACGGTATCGCCGTCGAGGCCGACGTACTTGCTCCAGCCCAGACTGGCACCGGCTTCGACCGCCAGGCGAGCCCGCACCTCGGGGGGGAACACCTTGGTCTTGTATTCGGCAGATTGCCGCTCGAACAGCTCCCAGCATGGCATGGAGACGACGCGGGCCTTCACTCCCGCGGCGGTGAGCTGCTCGTAGGCGCCCACGCAAAGCTGCACCTCCGAACCGGTCCCGATCAGGATGACCTCGGGCGTGCCGCTGGAATCCGCCAAAATATAGGCGCCCTGGGCCAGGCCGGAAGCGGGCGCGTATTTGCTGCGATCAAAGGTTGGCACGCCTTGCCGCGTCAGCACCAGCGCCACCGGCTGGTTCTTCATCGGCATGAGGACGCGCCAGGCTTCCGCAACTTCATTCGCATCGGCTGGACGAAACAGCATCAGGTGCGGGATGGCGCGCAGCGACATCAACTGCTCGATGGGCTGGTGCGTTGGTCCGTCCTCGCCGAGCCCGATCGAATCGTGGGTGTAAATGTAGATGACCGGCAGCTCCATCATTGCCGCCAGGCGGAGCGTGGGGCGCATGTAATCGGAGAAGATGAAGAACGTTGCGCCGTAGGGACGGAGACAGGACAGCGCCATTCCGCTAATAATCGAGCCCATGGCGTGCTCACGGATGCCGAAGTGCAAGTTGCGGCCTGCGTAATTGCCCTTCTCGAAATCGCCGCCGTCTTTGATGATCGTCTTGGTCGAGGGATAGAGGTCAGCCGAACCGCCCATGAGCCACGGAACCTTTGGCGCAATCGCGTTCAGCACCTTCGAACTCGACTCGCGCGTGGCCATGCCCTTGGCATCGGCAGCGAAGGATGGGATGTCCTTGTCCCAGCCTGACGGCAACTCCTGCTGCGACATCTGATGCCACATCTTGGCGCCATCGGGATTTGCCTTCGCCCAGCCCTGATAGCACCCGTCCCACTCCTGCTCCCACTTTGCGCCCCGTTCCACGGCCTTGCCCATATAGTCGCGGACTTCGTTGGGCACCAGGAAGTGCGCATCCGGCGGCCAGCCGTAGGCGATCTTCGTCAAGCGAACCTCTTCTTCGCCGAGCGCCTCGCCGTGCGCCTCTTTCGTGTCCTGCCGATTGGGTGAACCCCACCCGATATGGGTATCAACAACGACCAGCGTCGGGCGCGCTGCTTCCCGCTGCGCCGCCCGGATGGCCACGTCGACCAATCCCAGATCATTCACGTCACTTATATTGAGCACATTCCAGTGCCAGCCGCGAAAGCGCGTGGCCACGTCATCACTGAAGGCCAGCGACGTCTCGCCTTCAATGGTGATGTGGTTGTTGTCGTAAAACCAGATCAGATTCGAAAGCCCCAGATGCCCGGCGATGGAAGCGGCTTCGTTGCTGACACCCTCCATCAGGTCGCCATCGCTGCAAAAGGCGTAGATGCGGTAATCGAAGGGACTGGAGCCGTCCTGGTGAAACTTGGCCGCCAGCCAGCGCTGCGCGATCGCCATTCCCACCGAGTTGCTTACGCCCTGGCCGAGCGGGCCGGTCGTGACTTCCAGACCGGGCACGTGATGGTACTCGGGATGTCCCGGCGTCTTCGATTCCCATTGCCGAAACTGCTTAATATCGTCGAGCGAAAGATCGTAGCCGGTGAGATGCAGCATGGCATAGAGCAACATGCTGGCATGACCGTTGGACAAGATGAAGCGGTCGCGGCCGGGCCAATGCGGATTGCGAGGATTGTGCCGCAGATGGCGGTCCCACAGCACGAAAGCCAGCGGCGCCAGCGCCATGGGTGTGCCGGGATGGCCGCTGTTGGCCTTCTGCACCGCATCCATGGCGAGCGTTCGAATGGTGTTGATGCAGAGATTCTCCAGACGCTGTTTCTCTGCATCGTGCGTCTCAGCTCCGGTCTTCAGCCGCCCTGTGGCCTGTTCTTGAAGGATGTCTACATGACTACTCACCCGATGCCGCCTTTCCTTTGCCCAAATTCGTTTGTGTAGGATGCTCAACCTCGACCGCAAAATCCTTGCCTTGCCATTGGTGGTCGAGCGGCCAGTTGAAGGTGAAGCGCAGCGGCGCTTTCTGCGCCTTGTCCACTTGAACGTCCACGTACTCAATGCCCAGCGCCGTGGGCGTAGAGCGGGTGTCACGCGGCGTTCGCCATTCGTCGTCGCTCCAGTGCAGCAGAAACGGCGAGGAGGCCACCACCCGCAGCAAGCCGCCCGCCGGCACCGTCCGCACCTGACGATTCATCTTCCATATTTCGATTACCGGGCGAGGATTATCGTTGCTATAGCGGACAGCGACCGGCTCGATGCGATCAACCATTTTGTTGTCCACCGTCGAGCGCAGTAATTTCACATATTCCGCATGGGCCCACATCAGCGGGATGGCCGCTCCCGTGGCCTTGCCGAAGAACATGTGCTCTTCGGGAATATCGGGAGCGTCCCAAATCTGCTCCGGAAACAAGCCGATGCCGGTGGAGAACGCCTCTGCCGCTCGCAGGTAAATGTCGACATTGCGGCCCGCGGCCAACTCATAAGTCGCGCGCTCCAGCATCAGCAACGGCCAGGAATGCCCGACTCCCCAGCCTCGGAAGGAAGTGCCGTCGGCGCGCTGGCCGTAACCATCATGGTTGTAGCGCTTCCAGCACGGTCCGCCCGGAGTCTCGACTTTCAGCACCGCATCGACGACCTTCAGCGAGTCTTCAATCAGCGGATCGCCCGGCTTGCGAACCCCGAAGCGGACCAGTTCCAGAAAACCGTGATCGATGATCTGGTTGGCGGGGTACTGGTAACGGTCGCCCGGCTTCTGGTTGGCCAAGGTCAACTCTCCCTTGTCGGGATCCTCGTCGCCGGCGGCGCCTTCCTGGCTGGTGGCGGGATTGATGCGAATGTAGTGCCGCCGCACCCCAGCCAATAGCGAGCCCTCATTGGTGACCGTCCATTCCTCCACGTGCGACTCCAGAAAGTCGGCGTAGGTGCGCACGAACTCAGCCGTGTGCGGGTCGCCGCGCGCTTCAATCATCTCCGCAGCGCAGATAAGGGCGGCGATGTTGCTGGCCAGGGTGGAGGGTGAGTAGCCTCCCGCCTCCTCCCAGCGCTCCTGGCGCGTGGCCGGACCTTTGCGAATCAGATAAGCGCAGGCGCGGGTCACGGTGACGTGTGGATCAAATTCGCCCAGCCCATTGGCCTTCCACAAGCGCCACGCAAGAATGATGGGGAACGAGACTTCGTCCAGTTGCACACCGGTCCAGTAGGGCTGACCGTCGGTCCAGAAGTTTTGGTAGAAGCCGCCGTCCTCGCGCTGGGTGATGGCGAGATAGATCATGGCGCGTAGGGGGGTTGCGGTGTCGCCGGCGGCCATGAGCGCGCTGGCGCATTGCACCATGTCGCGGGTCCAAACCAAATGATAGCCGCCCAGTTCGTCGTCGCTTTTATCCTGCCCCCAGGGAATGCTGAGGCTGGCGATCATGGCTCCGGGATAAATCTTGTCCTCGTGCGCCAGCAGAAGATTAACGCTGCGAGCGAACAGATCAGAGGCCGCATCGGTGATCTTGCCGCGATTTATCTCCAGCACCGATCGCCGGCGGCGAGTACGGTGCCACTGTTCGAAAAAGCTCTTCAGATTGGTCTCGAAGGGAAGGCAAAGCGACTGAATCAGGGTTGAGCTGGCCGCGTGGATACTGCGCCCAAAGGCAACGCCCAGGGTAAATTCATCGCCGCGCGAGAGATCGATTTCTCCCGTCAGGGCGATGTTGCCGTCCAGCGCGCTGTCATACTCCCAGTCCATCACGTAGTTTTGCGAAAGATCGGTCCAGCCGTCACTGGTGCCCACATACCCGCAGGACAGTTTGCTGAATCCTCCCTGGGTGCCGACGGCCATGAAGACACCCTCGCGGTAGGCCAGCAGAAATCGCCGGCCCTTGTCTTCGATCGCCTGTCCATTATTGTGATATCCGCCGATATTCAGATGAGGCGCGCAAATGACGTACAAGTGCAAACGCCCTTGCCACGCCGGCGCAACGTGGAACTTGGTGTGCAGGAGCAGGCAGTTGAGGTGCGGATCGCCAATGATCTGCTTTTCGATGCTGTAGCGCCCTTCGGGGTCGCTGTTGGTGACCTTGAAACCGAGCGCGTCGGGATCCAGCAATTCGATGGTACTGGTGGTATTGCGGCGCTCGTCGTGAAAAAAGGTTTCGCCGTCGCTGACCATGTACTGCAGATCGCGAATCTGCGGCATATCGATGGTGGGGTAGTAGATCTCGGTATTCACGCCGTTGGCCAGCGTGTACCAGAGGCGGCTGGAGACGGAATATGCGGTGCCTACCGCATCCTTGGCGCCCGCCGTCCAGCGCGGTTCGATGCCGGGCCCACCCGGGGCTGGTTTCTTCTCGATCACGATGAACCTTCTCCTTTGCGTTCGCTGCGCCCCTTGGAATTGAGACACCGTAAGCCCAAGAGCCGGCAGTAGCTGTGCGGCCCCGAGCCGGCGCCGGTCTGCCCAGGGCACTCACGGCACAGCCGCCAGTCTCGGTCAGGCCCAGGGCGCTGGGAGATTGGATTCGCCTAAGCGCCTCGCGGTATGCAACACAGCGGCGTTGGAAGTGTACCGCGGGCGTCAGATATTTAGGAATTTGCCTCGGAATGCAGGATTCTGGCGCTCAATGGCGGACGTGCGCCGTTTCGCTTTTGCTATCATCAAACTAACTAACAGGATGAGGGGTCGGAAGCCTCCCGCCTCGCTCGAGCGCGGTGAATCTGGCTGACAAACTGCGTTTGTGCCGCTGACGTCAACCAGGTGAACTGCAACTTGTCCCGCTGAACGCAACTTCTCCACCAGCTTCGGGTTGCAGACAGGCGGGGCATAACTGCGGAAGACCGGACCAACCGGCATCACTCCGCGAATTTCAAATGGATCGGCTTGTGTACTTCGCGCGGGCCGACGCGAGCTTTGAGAGGAGGGTAGGTAGTGCAAATCGCAATCGCTTCCGATGCAGCGGGCCACGGAACCAAGCAACGGATTGCCGCCAAACTGGCGGCTGCCAGCCACGAGGTCTTCGATGCCGCCCCGCCGGTCCAAGGACAGATCCATGAAGACTACGCCGAGCAAGTGGCGCTCTCGGTGCTGCGCCATGACGCTGAGCGCGGCATCATCATCAGCAGCCGGGGAGTGGGGGCCTCGGTGGCCGCCAATCGCGTACCCGGCGTTCGCGCGGCGCTCTGTAGCGATCCCGATTCGGCTCACTCGGGCGCCCAACTCGACGGTATGAATGTTCTGGTGCTGGCCTCGCAGGCGCTGGATGATGTGCGCGCGCAGGAAGTGGTCAATGCCTATCTCGATGCTACGCTGGCTCCCATCGAAGTGGTCGGTGGTTTACAGCCGCACCGCCTGCAGCGCGTCTTTGCGCACATCCGGGAGAACGTTTCCCGCGATCTCTCCGTGACCGAATTGGCCGGAGTGGTGGGCATGAGCCAGTACTACTTCTCCAAGCTGTTCAAGATGAGCACCGGCATTACTCCGCACCAATATGTCATGCGGCAAAGGGTGGAGCGGGCCCAGGAATATCTCCGCGAAAGCCGCACCGGGCTGGCCGATATCGCCAGCCAGGTTGGCTTCCAGACCCAAAGCCACTTCACCAGCGTCTTCCGCCGTCTGGTGGGAGCGACGCCCAAACACTACCGCATGCTGCATCAGGCCAACCTGCAGACTGTCGTAGCCATCGACCAGCAGGCCGGCGATCAAAAGTCTGCCACCGCTGCCTAGAGCGAAGCAGTGACCAGGGAAAAATACAGGCGCGACCTCGGTCGCGCCTGCGTTGCTTTTGCCGTCGTGCTTTCCGTCTACGGTTGTGGCCGCTGCGGGGTCGGCTTCCTCATCTTGGTTGTGGGATTCGGCTTGAGCCCCGGCGCCGGCATCAGCTCATTGAGCAGCGCATCGGCGTGGTAGATCTTGCGCAGCGCCTCCGTGATGCCGCGGCTATCCACCTCCACCGCGCGCGACACCTTGTCGCTGTACTGGAAATTCCCCGCCAGCATTTCAATGTTGCCGTCAAAGACGATGCCCACTACCTCGCCCGCCTTGTTGATCACCGGACTGCCCGAATTGCCGCCGATGATGTCCGCCGTGGATACCGTGTCGAGCGGCGTCTTCGGGTTGAGCGCTGACTTGTACTTCAGCCAGCTCTCGGGAAGCTGATACGGCGGCTTGCTGCCGTGCGCGGCAGCATGTTCATACGCGCCGCCCATGGTGGTGAACCAGGGTACATGCTTGCCATTGAGCATGTATCCCTTGACGGCGCCGTAGCTCAGCCGCAGCGTGAACGTCGCATCCGGAGGCACGCTCAGGCCTTTCTGTGCGAACAGCGCCTTGCCGATGTTGGCGCCGCTCTGGCGCAGCACCGCCTGTACCTCGTTTTCATTGCGGGTGTGGAGCGCCTCGGCGTCAGGCTCGATCTCGCGCATCAGCACGATCAGCGGATCGGTGCTGGCGTTGACCGCGGTGATGCCGCCTTCGAACAACTGCTTGCGCGCAGCCACGTCCTCCAGTTTGGTGCCCTCAATCAACTCCTTGGCCCGCTCTTCCGGGGTCTTGCCCGCCAGCGCCTTTTGCACGTCGGGATTGTCAGCTCCCAGCTCATCGCGCATCTCCGCCAGGCTCTCGCTTAGCAGCACCTGGTCCAGGCCTTTGTAGACCGGGGCCGTGGAAAACAGCCGGTGCTCCAGGGTCGGCAGTTGCGTATCCTGATACTCCCGCATGCGCTGATCGTTGGGCTTCTCCTTCTGATGCGCGGCGCGTACGATGTCGCGGGCGTAGCGCGGCAGGTCGCCACGGAAACCGCCCAGGCCGTCGATGTACATCAGCGGCTTGTAGAATTCCTTCTGTACAGCGACCGCCTTGCTGATCTGCGCCCAGGGATCGTCAAATTCCTTCTTCCGCTCCGGACTGGAATTCACGAACTCCTTCAGGCTGTTCTCTTCGGCAGCCTTCTTCGCCATCAGGTCTTTATCCTTCAGGCCGTCTTCATAGCCGGTAATCGCCTTGAAGGCATTCTGCAGCCCAAACATATCGCTCTCGGCCTCGCGCTCGTTCTCCGCCGATTGCGCGCTGAATTTCTGCAACACGCCGATGCGGCGCCCAAACGAGGTGAGCAGCAGCGGATACTGCTCGTCGCGCAAAAACCCAAGCTGGTCCATCGTGAGCAGCCGCGAGGTGCGCCCCGGATTGCCCGAAACAAAGATCAACTCGCCCTCACTGGCGCCATTCGGCGACCACTTCAAATAGTCCGGAGTCTTCGCCGGCTGCCCGTTTTCATAAGCTCGCAGAAAAGAAATGTCGAGGTCGTACCGGGGATACTCAAAGTTATCGGGATCGCCGCCGAAAAACGCAATCTCGAATTCCGGAGCAAATACCAGGCGAATGTCGTCATACTTCTTGTACTTGTACAGGTCGTACATCGCGCCGGAATACAGCGTGACCACGTCGCAACGGATGTTGCCGCTGGAGCACTGCTTTTCCAGCGCGGCCATCTCTTCCCGCTGCGCCTTGCCGGCTTCTGCCGTGGACATGTCCGGCTTCACCGCCGCATTCACTTTGGCGGTAACATCTTCAATCCCTTCCAGCACTACGAACTCCATGCCCGGGCACTTGGCTTCGTCGGCCTGAGTGGGCGCGTAGAAGCCGTTCTTCATGTAGTCCTTGCCGGCGGTGGAGTTGTTGTGGATGCAGCCCTGTGCGATGTGATGGTTGGTAAACAGCAGCCCGTTGGGCGAGACAAACGACGACGACCCGTTGGGTGCGCGCGGCGACGCCAGCCGCACGTGGTCCAGCCACGCCTGGTCGGGCGCGAACCCGTATTTGGCTTGCACTTTATCTTTGGGGAAATGGTTGAACAGCCACATGCCCTCGTCGGCAAAAATCGTATTGCCGGCGGTGAGCAAAAACACCAGGAGAGAAAATAAAAGAACCGTTCGTTTCATCATGAGAACTCCGAAGGCGGAGGATCCGCGCATTGGCGTTGCTGCGCCCGGCAGAGAAGTTCCGGACAGGTAAGCAAACCCTTGACTATAACTCCGCCGCTCCCCGCAAGCAATGCGGCCCGGAGTTGGCGATCGGCTCACCCTCCGGGCTTTCTTCTGCCAAGGCTTGCTTTACAATCCTGCCCATGAAGCTTCTGCCCTTCGCCTTGATGCTGTGTCTCCTAGTGCCTGCTTCCGCAAACGCAGGCTTGGCGTTATTGGCGCAGGCTCGGCCTGCCGCGGGCGAGCAGCAATCCGCCCCAGCCGCGCCTGCGCCGCAACCAGCCGCTCAGCCCGCCGGCGCTGCCGGCGTTCCCCGCCAGACCACCGTCAAGGTCGCCGAGCTGCCTCCGCTGAACATGAGTAAGGATTGGACCGACCGCTCCTATTGGGTGTTCACGCTTTTCCTGGCGATCGTCGGAGCTTTACAGGCATACCTGCTCTGGGGAACTATGCGGGTCTTCGAGCGGCAGGCGGCTCAGATGGAGCACCAGACTGGTATTCTTCAGCAATCGGTGGGCTTGGCGGAAAAGAGCGCCGACGCCGCGCGCCAGAATCTGGAGCTATTCATGAGCCGGGAGCGCGCGCATCTGCGCATCGAGCTGACGCCGCTTCAGATGCCCCTGCACCCGGGCATTCCTGAGCTAAGCTATCGAGTTACCCTGCATGGCGCCAGCGAAGCGTATGTATCCGCCTCCTGCTTCCGCGCTGAGCTGACCGACTCGCCCGAGCCGGGCGACGATGCTCACTGGTTTCCGGCTATGGCCATTCCCCAAGTCATCACTACCGACGAACGCAAGGTGCAGGTGCAGGTGCGCGGGATTTATCCCAAGCTGGAGCTGGAACAGTCGGACATCGACGCGATTGAGGCGGGACGCAGGTTCATTCACGTTCGCGGCTTCATCAAATATACCGATGTGTTCGGCACTGAACGCTGGACTCGCTTCCGCCGCATGTGGGAGCTCTCGCCGCGCCATGCAGACGGTACACGCGATGGTCATTGGAGCCGCCGCGGCAGCCCCAAGGACAACTCCGACACATGAGCAGGTCACGTTTGAACCCTGTCCGTTCGGCCGCGAGCATTCAATCGATGGGAGACCCTCTCGACGGATGCTCAGGTGTCGAGATACTGGAGTCAGGCACGACGGCATGGCGATCGCGGTAATTATCCCGGCGCGCGATGAAGCGGATGTTATCGGCAGGGCGGTCAGGTCGCTGCTGGGGCAAAGCTGCGTCGCGGCGCTGCATATTTTCGTCGTGGATGACCACAGCACTGACGGAACTGCCGATGTGGTGCGGCAGGCTGCGGCGCAGAGCGAACACGGCGGTCGCGTGCAGGTAATCAGCGGACGCCCGTTGCCTGCCGGCTGGACAGGCAAGCTCTGGGCGGTGCAGCAGGGAAGCGAGCAGGCGCTCGCGCTCAGCCCCGACTTCCTGCTGCTGACCGACGCCGACATCGAACATTCACCCGACAATCTGGCTACGCTGCTGCGCATCGCCCAGACAGGAAACTACGACCTGGTCTCATTCATGGTGAAGCTGCACTGCCGGAGCCTGGCGGAGAAGCTGCTCATCCCGGCATTCGTATTCTTCTTTCTTCTTCTGTATCCGCCCCGCTGGATTCGCAACCCTCGGCGCAAGACGGCGGGCGCAGCCGGCGGTTGCTTGATGATTCGACCTGCCGCGCTGCAGCGGGCCGGCGGCATTGCCGCCATCCGGCACGAAATCATCGACGATTGCGCGCTGGCGCGGGCCGTTAAGCGCAGCGGCGGCAAGGTCTGGCTCGGGCTGACGCAGGAGACGCACAGCCTGCGGGCCTATGGCTCCTTTGCCGAGATCGAGGCCATGATCGCGCGCACCGCCTTCAACCAGTTGCGACACTCTTTCTGGCTTCTGCTGGGGACGGTGCTGGGGATGCTGGCGGCGTTCCTTCTGCCCCTGGCGCTGCTGGCAAGCCGGTCGCCAAGGCTGGCGCTTCTCGGCGGCACTGTCTACCTCGCGATGTGCCTGGCGTATCTGCCCAGGGTCCGTTTTTATCGGCGTAACCCGCTGTGGGCGTTGACGCTGCCCGTCAGCGCAATGTTTTTTCTGGCGGCCACGATCCATTCCGCGCTCCAATACTGGACGGGCAAGGGCGGAGCGTGGAAGGGAAGAACGCAGGACCGGGCGCAACCGCCATCGTGAACAGGGACGATTATGAGCCAAACGCCACCACCGAAGAGCGGCCTGAACTGTAATCTTTCGTTGCGGGAGCGCTGATTGTATCCGCTCCAAACCAAGGCTTTAGCCGCCGCGACCCCTGGATCGAAGGCAACCAACGTCTGATTCAAGACGCCAGCCTCCGCATCCCTCCACCGCGACTTCCAGTTTTTCGCGTTGTCGTCGATTTCTTAACCAAGGGGTAAGAACATAGCGAAGCCCGAGAATGCCGGAATGACATGCCGCCGCGTACCTTCTCGACTTAGCATGCCGTTTCCAGATATGGTGAAACGGGAGAGAGCAACGGAGTGACGGCGACAGCAACTAAGCAGCAACCGCGCCTGGCGGTGCAAGCCTTCTGGCTCACGACTTCGAAGTTGGTCGCCGCCGTCCTGACCATTGGCCTTCCGGTTCTGTTGGTACGCCTGTTGCCGCAGACCGAATACGGCATCTTCAAGCAGGCCTTCCTATTCATTACTACTGCCACCGGCGTGGCCATGTTCGGCGTGGGCATGAGCGCTTACTACTTCATGCCGCGGCAGCCTGAGCGCGGCGGCCAGATCGCCCTCAATATTCTGGTCTATAACTTCGTCGTCGGCTGGGTTCCGCTGCTGGCGGTGGTGCTCTATCCGCAGGTGTTACCGTTCCTGTTCCGATCTCAGGCTCTGGTGCCTCTCGCCCTGTTGCTGGGCGTTCTGGTGTTGCTTACCCTGACCTCCAGCCTGATCTATCAAATTCCGGTGGCCATGCAGGATGTCCGTTACTCCTCCATCTTCATCGTGGGAACGCAGATAGCCCGCGTAATCTTATTCGCCGCCGCGGCGCTGTGGTTCCGCTCGGTGAAGGGCCTGCTGATTGCTGCACTGCTCAGCCAGTTGCTGTCGATTGCCGTGCTGTTCTGGTATCTCGACCGCCACTTCCCGCGCTTCTGGATGCACTTTGACTGGCAGTTCTTTAAGGAGCAGCTCGCCTATGCGCTGCCCTATGGCGCGATTGGCATGTTGTGGGTCATTCAAAAGGACCTGGACAACTACTTTGTCAGCCACGCTCTGGGGCCCAAGGACTTCGCCATCTACTCGGTCGGTTGGATAGATGTCCCCCTGCTCTCGCTGGCGCTGGAATCGATCGTTTCCGTGATGATTGTGCGCGTCAGCAGCTTGCAGAAGGAAGACCGAAAGGAGGACATCCGGCGCATCACCGCCGCGGCCAGCAACCAGTTGGCGGCTATTCAGTTTCCGCTCTTCGCTATGCTCTTTGTTGCCAGCCACGATCTCATCGTCCTGCTATTTACCCGGCAATACGAAGCCAGCGCTAGCATTTTCCGCGTGAGTGCGTTGTTACTGTTACTGGGGGTCTTGCTGCTTGATCCCATTGTTCGGGCGTATAAGGGGCTGCGGAACTTTCTCCTGGGCGTGCGGATTTGTATCTTCCTCACTCTCTTCTTTGCGCTCGGGCCGGCCATCCGTCACTTTGGAATGATGGGGGCAGCCATCACGGCCGTCACCTTGCAGGCGATCGAGCGCTTCATTATCGCCTGCGGTGCAGCTCGGGCGGTGGATGCCAGCGCCGCCGATATCCGCCTCTACAAGGATCTCTTTAAGGTCGCTGGGGTGACCATGGTCGCCGGACTGGCGGCCTACGCCGTGCGGAATCTCATTGATCCTGCGCTATTGGTCCCGCGCATCCTCGTCGTGGGCCTATCCGTTAGCGCAATCTACCTGCCGGCTGTGTTCCTGCTGCGGCTGCCGGGATGGGAGATGCTGACCCGGGAACGCTTCCTCTCCCTGCTCCGCTCAACCTGGAGACGGTTGCGGGGCGCTCATGCGTGAGCCCGCTTGCCGGCTACTTCTTGCCGCGATAAAGGCCGGCAATCCCGAAGCTATAAGGCGTCCAGGAAGCCTCCACAAAGCCGGCCTCCCGCATGCGCTGCAGCATTTCGTCGGGAGAAGGGAAGCGTAGCACCGATGCCGGCAGATAGGAATACGGCCCGCGAATCCCCGAGATCAGCGTGCCGATGGCGGGCAGCACGCGGCGGAAGTACAGGCGATAAAGCTTTCCCATGGCGCCCTTAGGCTCGCCGAAATCCAGAATTCCTACCTCGCCGCCGAGAGCAAGTATGCGATAGATCTCCGCCAGCCCGCGATCATAGTTAGCCAGGTTGCGAAAGCCGAAGGCCGACGTCACCAGATGGAAGCGATTGGCTGGGAACGGCAGGTGCAAGGCATCGGCTTCGATCCAGCGCACCGCTCTGCTCCCGGATTTTGCTGCCGCCCGTACCAGCATGGCATGCGAAAAGTCCGCGCCGATAAGCGTACTGCCGCCCCCCTCCATCCGCTGATGCAGGGCAAACGTCATATCCCCGGTGCCGCAGCAAAGATCGAGTACCTGCGCTCCGGGCCGGCGCAAGATGCCGGCGAAGGCGCGCGCGGTACGCCTCCACCATAGGCGATCGACGTTCATCGATAGCACGTGGTTCAGCAGATCGTAGCGCGGCGCAATGGAGGTAAACATCTCACGCACGGCATCGGCGGCGGAGGCTTCATCACGAGCGCCCGGCGGCGCGCTACCAACGATGCGTTCGGGCTGGCTCATTCGAAGCGGATAGTGTCGCCTTTGACCACCGAATGCTTGCGGTATTTGGCGTCGTTTTTCAGCGGGTAATCGAGACGGTAGTGGGCGCCGCGGCTCTCTTCGCGGGCCAGCGCCGAGCGCGCAATCAGCAGTCCGGCTTGCAGAATGTTGGCAGCCTCATAGGAGCGGCGATCGCCCGGCGAAGGCGCCTGTGCCTGCAATGCCGATAGCTCCGACGTCACCTGCCGCAGCGCCTTGCCTTCGCGGACGATGCCCACGCGCTCCCACATCAGCGTCTGCACTTTCTGGATGAACTTCTCGGCGTCGGCGCTATGTCCATTGGGGCGGACCGCGGCAAGCTGCGGCCGCGCGGCTTGCGGCGTTTTCGTCCGCGCCTTCAGATGTTTGCGCATCTCTTCGGCGGCGCGCGCGCCGTAGACCAAGCCCTCCAGCAGCGAGTTGCTCGCCAGGCGGTTCGCGCCATGTACTCCGGTGCAAGCCACTTCGCCCGCGGCATACAGGCCGGGAAGCGAGGTCTGTCCGTTCAGGTCGGTGCGCACCCCGCCCATGGCGTAATGCGCCGCGGGACGCACCGGCACCAGCTCGCTAGCAATGTCGATGTTGTACTCCATGCAGGTGGAGTAGATCATGGGGAAACGTTGGCGCACGCGCTCGGCCTTCAGGTGCGTCAGGTCAAGATAGACGGCCGCATCCGGCCGCTTCACCAGTTCCAGTTCATGCGTGATGGCCCGCGCCACCACGTCGCGCGGGGCCAGTTCCGCCAGTTCGTGATACTTGGGCATGAAGCGCTTCAGCTCCAGATTGCGCAGATACGCGCCCTCGCCGCGCAGGGCCTCGGAGAGCAGAAATCGCGGAGCGCCTTTCAGAAACAGCGCCGTGGGATGAAACTGCACAAATTCCATGTCGCTAATGTCGGCGCCGGCGCGATACGCCATGGCCACGCCGTCGCCGGTGGCGACCGGTGGATTCGTGGTGTTGCTGTACACGCAGCCTAGCCCGCCGGTCGCCAGCAGTACGGCGCTGGCGTAGATGTCGTGCAATTGTCCTGCCTGGTCGAGCACGCGAATGCCGGCCACACGCCCTTCCTGGACGAGCAGTTCGGTGGTGAGCTCGAATTCGCGGAAGCAGATGGCCTTGATGGCCTGGGTCTTGAGCAGGAGTGAGCGGCTGATCTCGCGCCCGGTAGAATCGCCGTGCGCGTGCAGCACCCGGCTGCGGCTGTGCGCGCCCTCGCGGGTGAAGGCGATCCTGGAGCCGGCGCGGTCAAATTCCGTACCCCACTCGATCAGCTCTTCAATTCGCGGCGGTCCTTCTTCCACTAAAACGCGCGCCGCTTCTTCGTTGCACAGGCCGTCGCCGGCTTTGAGCGTGTCTTCCAGATGCAGGCGGACTTCGTCGTCATCGCTGAGCGCGGCGGCGATGCCGCCCTGCGCATACCGCGTGTTCGACTCCGTGACCTCACGCTTGGCCAGGCAGAGCACCCGCCCCGCTGACGCAAGCTCCACCGATGCCCGCAGGCCGGCAATGCCCGCGCCCACCACGATGAAATCGGTCTCGGAAGGAAGCCCGTGCATAGCTGGGATCATGGTAGCACGGGTGATTCAGCCCATCCATTACACTAGATCCTTGACCCGCATCCCTGTCCAAACTCCTTCGCGATCGTATGACGTTCTGGTCGAGCGCGGGCTGCTGCGCTCTTCCGCGACGGCGCTGCGCGACCTCATTCCCTCCGACGCACGCCTGTTCGCGGTCACAGCTCCGCCGATTCGCAGGCACTGGGCTGGCCCCCTGCGCAAGAGCTTCAGCCAGGCGGGACGCAAAATCGAAATTCTCATCCTGCCCGATGGCGAGCGCGCCAAGACGCTGGCAGAATTGGAAAAGCTGGCGGCCAAGCTGGTGGACTTGGGCGCGGACCGGCGCTCGATGCTGCTGGCGCTGGGCGGCGGCGTAGTCGGCGATGTGGGCGCCTTTCTGGCTTCCATCTTCATGCGCGGCATCCCGGTGGTGCAGCTTCCCACCACGCTGCTGGCGCAAGTGGATTCCGCCATCGGCGGCAAGACTGGCGTGAATCTGAAGGCCGGCAAGAACCTGTTGGGGACATTCCATCAGCCGCTGGCGGTGTTGGTTGATCCTGACGTACTGGCCACGCTGCCGAAGCGCGAATATCGCTCGGGGATGTTTGAGGCGATGAAGTACGGCGCAATTCGCAATCCGGCAATCTTCGAATTGATGGAGTCGCACCGCGAAGCCCTGCTGCAGCGAGATGGCGCCTGGTTGGAAAAGCTGATCACCGAGTGCATTCGCGTCAAAGCCGAAGTGGTTAGCGCCGACGAGCGTGAGAGCGGCGAGCGCCGCATCCTGAACTTTGGGCACACGATTGGTCATGCGCTGGAGGCCGAGACCGGTTACCGGCGGCTCTTGCACGGCGAGGCTGTGGGCTGGGGCATGATCGCCGCCGCCAGAATCGGCGCTGCCATGCAGGTAACCGACCGCGCGACGGCGCAGCGAATCACCACCCTGGTGCAAGCTTATGGGCCGTTGCCCGCGGTTAAGGTGGACGGCCAGCGCATACTGAAGCGGCTGGTGGCGGACAAGAAGACGCTGGGCGGCGTGCCACATTTTGTCTTGGCAACTGCGATTGGCAAAGTCGAAGTGGTCAACAATGTTGCCCCGCGCTTGGTGACTGAGGCGGTCGGGTCGCTGCGGCAGATGTCAAAGATGTGACACCCGCCGCTACAGAGATGTTCGCTTGTTCTCCTCAGCGACGCATGGGCTGTTGGCCTAACCATAAAAATGAAAATCATGGGTGCCCCATTCTGGCCTTCTTTCGGCCAGGGTGGGGCAAAGTTGGCGCGCTTCGTCGCCCCGCCCTAGCCAAAAGATGGCTAGAACGGGGCACCCGGTTTGCTAACTGAGGGGCTTCCTTGGTCTGCCGCGTTAGTGTGCTGCGCTCCGATTTGCCTGCGGGAACAAGAGGGACAATGCGATGGAGATCACGAGCACTACCACCACGGCAGCCAACGCTACGACCGTCGGAATCTGCACGTAATTCGACGCCAGCATTTTCAGGCCGATGAAGATCAGGATGACGGACAGTCCGTAATGTAGCAGGTGAAAGGCCTCGATCATGCCCGCCAGAACGAAGAACAACGAGCGCAGTCCCAGGATGGCGAATACGTTCGAGGTGTAGACGATGAACGGCTCGCGCGTCACCGCCAGCACCGCGGGAATGGAGTCGGAGGCGAAGAGCACGTCGGTGGTTTCGACCAGGACCAGGACCAACGCAAGAGGCGTGGCATAGCGCAAGGCGCCGCGGCGGACGAAGAAGCTGCCGTCTTCGTAGTCCGAGGTAACGCGAAAGATACGGTGGAAGCCGCGCAGCACAGGGTTGGATTCAGGGTGGAGCTGCTTGCCGTGCTGGCGCAGCAGCTTGACGCCGCTGTAAATGAGTATGCCGCCGAAGACGTAGATGATCCAGTGGAAGCGCTCCAGCAGCGTGATCCCGGCGGCGATAAAGATGGCGCGCATGAGGAGCGCGCCCAGCACGCCCCAGAAAAGCACCTGGTGCTGGAAAACCTGAGGCACGTTGAAGTAGCGGAAAATCAGCAGAAAGACGAAGAGATTGTCGACGCTGAGGGACAGCTCAATCAGGTAGCCGGTGACGAATTCCAGCGACCGTTGCCCATTAGGCCGCAGGCCGTTGCCGGTCATCGTGTCGCCGAAAAAGTAAATCAGCACCGCGAACAGAGCGGCAAGAGTGATCCAGACCAGCGTCCAGCCGAGCGCCTCGCGAAAGCCGACCAGGTGCTTGCGGCGATGAAAGACACCCAGGTCGAGCGCCAGCATCGCCAGCACGAACACGTTGAAGCCGATCCAGAAGATCCAGTTGGAAGGCATGGTCGGGTAGTGAACCAGCCATTCTACAGGGCAATTCAGTACCCCGGATTTCTTGCCGTCAACCTTCCAATTCTATTTATGGAATGTGCCCATGTACTCCGCCTGGGCCAGTACGTGTCCCTTCATCGCCTCGTCGAGCTGAGCACGGTCGGCGCCGGTGGCCAGATTGAGCTTACTGTCGAGCGCGTACAAGTGAAAAAAGTAGCGATGGGTGGCCCCTCCCGGCGGGCATGGGCCGCCATAGCCGGGTTTGCGGAAGCTGTTCCGCCCCTGCTGGGTGCCGTCGTTCAGCCGCTCATGTTTGGGCACGCCGGCGGGCAGGGAATGCATGGTGGCCGGCATGTTCCATACCACCCAATGCACCCAGGTCCCCGCGGGCGCATCGGGATCCTCCAGGATGAGGGCGAAGCTGGCGGTGTGCGCCGGCGCTCCGCTCCATTCCAGGGCGGGCGAGGTGTCGGCGCCTTTGCAGGTGTATTGCGGAGGAATTTCAGCTCCCGCAGCAAAGGCAGGGCTGGTAAGGTTGAAGGCCATCGAAGTACCTCCTGCGTGACTGGCTTGCTGCGCCAGAGTTGTAACCAGACCCACGACAAGCAGAGCGGCAATTTTGATCGTTAGTAGCATCGCAATCCGCCTTTCTCATTGCGTCGTCGCCAATTCAGCTTCCAACTTTTTCAGGTCGAGTACGGTCACTACGCGTCCCTCCATCTGGATCAGGCCTTCGCTTTGCAGGCGGCTCAGGTTGCGCGAGACCAGTTCGCGGACGGTCCCGATCTGCGCCGCCAACTCATTGTTATTGGCCGGCAGGGTGACGGTGAGTCCACCCGCCTGCCCCTGGCCGGCCGACTTCGCCAGCCGCACCAGCATGGCCGCCAGACGGTGGCGGACGGTGGTGAAGGACAACTCCTCAATGATGCCGACCAACCGCCGCAGCCGCGCTCCCACCACTCGCAAAACCTTCAGCGCGACCTCGGGATGCTGCAGGCACATTGCCTGAAAGTCCTTCTTGCTGACGAACAGCAGAGTGCAGCCGGTGACCGCTTGCGCCGAGGCAGGGTAGCTGCCGCCGTCGAATACCGGCAGCTCAGCGATGGAGCTTCCGGGCCCGTCGATGGCCAGCACCTGCTCGCGGCCGCCGGCGGAGCTCTTGAAGATGCGAACACTACCGGCTTCGATAACGTAGAGTCCGGCGCAGGGCTCAGCCTCCGCAAAGATCAACTCGCCAGCGCTGAACTTACGCTGCACGGTGCGTGCGGTAAGAAAGGCGAACTCCTGGTCGCTGAGGCCGGAGAAGAGAGGGACGCGCCTAAGGATGGAAGCTGCCGATGAATTGGTGGTCGAGATCATCGGCTTCATGGTACTACGCTGACATTAAGACCGCATTGCGCTGTCGTGGTCAGAGCAGGAAGGCTGCGCACAGCAGCGCGCCGAAGACCAGCGTCTGGCGCAATTCGCTGAGGCCCAGCTTGTGCACGTCCAGGGGCTGGTTTCCCCGACCGAACCACAACGTCCCACGCAGTAGGACAGGGACGAAGGCGAGCGCGGCCACCGCGGGGAACAGATCGCAGCGCCAGCCGGCGACTACGGCGCCGATGAGGGGGATTTGCAGAAAGAGAAACGGCAGCCCATGCTTGAGCTTTTCTTCTAGGCTAACCGCGCGCGCTGAGCGGATGCGCACCTGCACGAAATGAATTTGATCGGCGGCAAACAGCCAGTTGGCCAGCCAGAGCGCGAGCGCCGTTCGGTCAAGCCGGCCGGTGGCGACGTAATACGCGCCGGCTGCCGTCGAGGTCAATCCGATGGCGCCGATGATCTGCGCGGGCATCCTGCCTTTGCGGCCTAGCTTTTTTACTCCTGCCTGCACGGCAAAAGCCAGTACGGCGAGCGCGCCAATCAACCATAGTCCGCGATTGCGGCCGTCCCACAGCAGAGCGGCGAGACAGATCGCCGCGAACAGGCCGGTAGCCAGGACTATGCGCAAAACTACGGTGCGCTCCTGGCGGGTTTGCGCTTTGATGGCTGAGGTTCCCATCCAGCTTTCGACCGGAGTGCGCAGCCAAAACAGCGACATGCCGGCGCAGAAAAAGAGCGCCAGTCCGCTGCCGTTGATTCCGGTGCGCAAGCCGACCACAGCGCCGGTGGCCAGTGGTACCAGAAGCATGCCCCACGCGCCGTGCTCGCGAGGCACGACCATGGTTCGTAGCCTTGAGTTGGGTAGCGTGCTGCTATGAGCGGCCATGAGTTCAGAGTAGCCAGGGGCGTGTGTGCCAGCTATGACTTAAGTCTCAGCCGGCGCAGAGGCCAACGCATTCGCCGTTTTCGAGGGAGCGGATTCGGCGACCTTGGCAGCCGCTGCTTCACGCACCATCTTGTTAGAGGTTCCGGGCTCGTAGACGCAGTACGGCTCTTCCGCCAGGAAATCGCCGGTGGCGGCATAGGCGCGCGCCCGGCAGCCCATGCAAATATGGCGGAACTCGCAGCAGCCGCACTTGCCTTTGAGGTTGTTGTCGTCGCGAAGCTGGCCGAAGACGACCGAGTCGTTCCAAATCTCGGCAAAGCTCTGCTTGCGCAGATCGCCCGCCAGGGCGGGAAGATATCCGCAGGGAAAGATCTCACCTTGATGCGAGATAAAGCAGACGCCTGTCCCCGCGAGGCAGCCTTTGGTTTTGGCGCTCATGTCGCCAGAATGCGCGCCGGGATGTCCAGTATGTCCGACAGGCCGGCCGCCCGGCTTCAGCGAGATTCCGGTTGCGCCTGGCATGGTCATCTCGGTAGGGCCGATTTCGTTTGGGTCCGATGCTACTGCGCGCCCGGCCATGCGGTCCGCGGCAGCCCGCTGGCGAGCCACCCGGAAATAATGCGGCGCGCAGGTGGCCTTCAAGTCAATATCGCCCACCAGCGACTGATCGTAGAACCAGTTCAACGTCCGCTCGTATTCCTCGGGAGAGATCATCTGCTCGGCGGCAATGTCAACGCCGCAGCCTACCGGTACGAGCAGGAAGGTGTGCAGAGCGTCGGCGCCCAGTCGCCGCGCCAGTTCCAGCACCTCGGGCAACTGATGGGCATTGTGGCGCGCAACGGTGGTGTTGATCTGCACCGATACGCCGAACAGCTGCAGGTTCCTCATGCCGTAAATCGCCGCCTCGAAGGCGCCCGGAATGCCACGGAAGGTGTCGTGGGTGATGGCGTCGGCTCCGTCGAGCGAAATCGAGACCCGCCTGATGCCAGAGTTCTTGATTTTCTCAGCGATGTCCTTGGTGACCAGCGTTCCGTTGGTGGCCAGCGCGACCCGCAGGCCGCGGCCGGTGGCGTACTCGGCGAGCTGGAAAATGTCTGGGCGGTAGAGCGGCTCGCCGCCGCTGAGCACCAGGATGGGATTGGAAAACTCGGCGATCTGGCCGATGATGTTCAGCGCCTTCTCGGTCGGCAGGTCGGCCGGCGACATCAGCTCGGTGGCTGTCGCCCGGCAGTGGATGCAGCGCAGATTGCATCCCTTGGTCACTTCCCAGAAAATCAGTCGTGGTGTGTATTCCTTGGCTGCCGATGACGCCTGGCTTGCCGATGGCGCGCTGCCGTTGCCTGCTGTCATGTCTTGTTTCCTCCACTGCCCCTGCGACTGCTACGGCCCATTGCTATACTTCCACGATAGGATTTTCACGACCCGAAGGGCCGTGAGTGGCATCACGCGGGTCTGTGACCGACGTCACTGGTCTGCTTGGGCGCCTCTCCCCCGATCGAACGGGTGTAAAATCGCTGCCGTTATTCAAGGCGAAAGCGAGCAAACTTATGGCCATGAACTACGAAGTCCGGCAGGCGGGAAACGTCACCATCCTGGACGTTAGCGGGCGACTCGACGTTGGCGTGGCATTGGCTTTTGGCGCGGGAGCAGGGCAGCCGTTAAAGCAGGTGGTTCACGACCTTGCCGCCCGCGGGCAGAAGAATGTCGTGCTCAATCTGCGCGATGTTGCCTACATCGATAGCTCGGGGATCGGCGATTTGGTGGGTGCTGCCAGCACTTTGCGCCGGCAGGGAGGCGACCTGAAGGTGGTCAACCCAAGCATGGTGGTGCAGAAACTTCTGCACATCACGCGGGTGGACACAGTGATCGACGTGAAGCCCGACGAAGCCAGCGCCCTGCAAGCATTCTCCCAAGCGGCAGCCGGCTGATCGCGAAGCAATCCCAAGGTCCGCTATGCGCGCGGAGCGAACCTTCGCCCCGACCGTTCCAATGGATCTCCCCTAGCTAGCTGCCCTGGCAAACTCGTCAATATTTTCGGCTTCCAATAGGTAAACATCGGAGGGTGATCGGAGTCACGGAAGCTGGCAGTTTCTTGCTGCTAAAGTGACGCTTCCGTCGCCTTGATTCGGGCGGTTCACTACAGGGGCTTCTTCCGCGCTCTGGTGAAGCGATTACATGATCTGGCCGGGCAAATGGCTCACTCTCCCAGGGGCGGCCTGTTGCCATATTTCGTTTGGTCCGCGAGAGACCCCAATCTCGTTCGACCCCTAACATTTTGAGAACTGTGTAGGTCTGCCATGAACTTCCTCTCAGGCTGGCTGCACCACGGCGACTCAAATCGGAAGCCGTCTTGTGTCGCTTCGGGATTTCTTGTCCTTCTGTCCATCACGACAGTACTGCTGCTGAGTCCCCAGCTAAACCGAGCTCTCGACCGCGCCAAGTCCAAATCCCAGGATCAGGGGCGCCCGGCGCGCGTTTTTCCTCGACTGAGTCTCGACAACGGCCACGAAGTCGAGTATCTCGGAATGTATCCCGCCGACGCGAGATATCGGGCCTCGTCGAAGTTCAGTCGCTTTCTGGACAAGATAGGGGCAGCGCCTGCCGCCGAGGTCCGCCAGAGCGATGTCCCTCCACACACTCTCCGCTCCGGTGAAAGCGTTGTGCAGGATTATGCGCCCCCAATCCATGCAGTGGCATCGCCGGAGATAGAATCTCTCCCACGCGGCATGGTTAATAACCTTGCTACCTTCGCCTATGGATACCTGAGAGTGTTGCAAGCGCCGCGCAGCGTGACCACCGACTCACGGCAACGTGTGGTCCTAAGCGACCCTGGCGTCCCCGCCGTCCATATACTTGATCCCCGGCGAAGGACATCCTTTCGGATTCTCGGCGGGCCGAGACGACGGTTATGTTTGCCAGGCGGCGCTGCAGTCGATGGAAAAGATAACATCTACATTGTCGATACCTGCCAGCAAATAGTTTTGGTGTATGACCGGTATGGCAGGTTCCTTCGCAAGGTCGCGACTGTTCACGGCGAGAATATGCTCCAGCAGGTGACAGGAATTGCCATCGACCGCAAGGCCGGTCACCTTTACCTTTCCGATGGTCCGCGCGACATCGTTTTCATGTTCGATCTGCAAGGCACGGTTCTAAAGCCCGCCGGGAAACCTGGAGAGGAGCAAGAATCAGGGAAATTCAAGCTCAGAAACAACACTCGCCCCCGGAAATTCAACTATCCCACAACACTGGCGGCGGGCGACCGTGAACTGCTTGTTCTGGATTCTGATGGGACCCGCATTCGGATTTTGGATCTGGAGTGCAATCTGGTCGGAGGCTTCAGCGTTCAGCACGCTGTGCAAGACCATGCTGACGGGGTGGCAATCGACAGCGAAGACCGGATTTATGTTTCCTATAGCGGCACCGCCGAAGTCAGAATTTACAACCGGGATGGCGCCGTGCTGGCTTCCTTCGGACAATCCGGCGCCAGAATGGGCGAGTTCCACGATCCCACGGGCTTGTGGGTTGATGCGGCCAACCGCTTCTACGTTGCCGACACAACCAACGCTCGGATCCAGCTCTTCCAATTGAGGCCGGGCGCAACAAGTACAGAGGGGGCCGACCCGCAAAGTGGAAGCGCCGTGGCGCTGGACTCCGGCTCTCGATGACAGGCTCCGGCTTGAACTACTTCGCTAGTTGCCTCTCGATATCGCTTGCGATTCGCTCCGGAGGCGTCATGGGGGCATAGCGCTCGACCACCTTGCCCTGCTTGTCGATGAGAAACTTCGTGAAGTTCCATTTGATGGAATCGCTCAGCAGACCGCTCTTCTGGCTCCTCAGAAATTTGTACAGCGGATGGGCGCCCTCACCGTTGACCTCGACCTTAGAAAAAAGCGGGAACTCGACGCTGTAGTTGAGTTCGCAGAATTGCTTGATCTCCTCGTCTGAGCCAGGCTCCTGATGGCCGAACTGATCGCAAGGGAAGGCCAGCAGCTCGAAACCACGATCGCGATACTTCGCGTAGAGCTCCTGCAGGCCTTTGTATTGCGGCGTGAAACCGCATCGGCTGGCGGTGTTGACGATCAGCAGCACCTTGCCTTTGTAGGCGCTGAGCTTCTTCTCTTTGCCGTTGTTCAGCGTTGCGGAAAAATCGTAAAGTGAATAGCCGCTCTTCGCGGTTCGCTTTTCGCTCTTTGCCATCGGTCTCCTCTTTCGAAATAGTTTTTGATGGCCTGGTAAGGGTTGCAGAATATAGTGACGAAGTCACGAAATTCTCATCACGAGCCGACTTCAGTCGGCGAGGATCTGCTTCCCTGGCAAGCGGCAAAAAGCAGATCCCTCGCGCCCAAAAGTGGGCGCTCGTGATGACAACTGGAAAACGTGAAGGGCTTGAGGTTCCAGCAATGCCGTGGCGGACTTGGCGAAAGGCGAAGCGCGAGCCGCGGTCCTTAATACGCCTTCGCTATCACCGCCCGCCGATCAACCTGCTTTCCAGTGACGATGCACTTGCCCGGGCCATCGTACTCATCCACCACGGGAATGCAGCGGACTGTCGCCTTGAACGCCTTCACCCGCTGATCGCAACGTTCGTCATCGGCGAGGTAGGCCATGACGAACTTGCCCCCGCCTTTTTCCGCCGTGACGTCGCTGAGAAGTGACTCGACTTCGTCAATCGAATTGGCCAGCACGGTGTTGTCCTTCAGGCGCTGCTTGGCACCGTTGTACATCTCCTGCTGCATGGCTTCGAGCAGCGCCGGCAGCTTCGCCGCAAGCTCCGACTGCGCTACGGGCTGCTTCGTTCCGGTATCGCGCCGCTTCACCACGACATTGCCGGCGGCCAGATCGCGCGGCCCGAGCTCCAACACAACAGGTACTCCCAGCCGCTCCCAGTGGAAGAACTTCGCGCCCGGCGTCTGGCCTTCGCGATCATCAACCTTCGCGCCGATGTCCTTGGCGATGCGGTGGGCGGCTTCCAGCACTTTGCTCTTCTCCTCGTCCTTGCGATAGATCGGCACCACGACGGTCTTGGTCGGCGCCAGGCGCGGCGGCAGCACCAGGCCCTTGTCATCGGAGTGGCTCATGATCAGCCCGCCGATCAGGCGCGTGCTCACGCCCCAACTGGTCTGCCAAACATATTCGAGCTGGCCTTCACGGTTCTGAAACTGCACGTCAAACGCCTTGCCGAAGTTTTGCCCGAGATCGTGGCTGGTGCCGGCCTGCAACGCGAAGCCGTTCTGCATCATGGCCTCGATGGCATAGGTGCAGAGCGCGCCGGCGAACTTCTCCGACTGCGTCTTCAGGCCCTTGATCACCGGCATGGCCATCACGTTTTCGGCGACATCGGCGTAGATGTCGAGAATGCGCAGCACCTCCTCGATGGCTTCTTCGTGGGTGGCGTGCGCGGTGTGGCCCTCCTGCCAGAGGAATTCCGTGGTCCGCAGGAACATGCGCGTGCGCAGCTCCCAGCGAATGATGTTGGCCCACTGATTGAGCAGCACCGGCAGATCGCGCCAGCTCTTGATCCACTTGGCGAAGAAGTGGCCGATGATGGTTTCCGACGTGGGCCGGATGATGTACGGCTCTTCCAGTTGCTTACCGCCGGCCATCGTCACCACCGCCAGCTCCGGCGAGAAGCCTTCCACGTGCTCGGCCTCCTTCTGCAGGAAGCTCTGCGGGATGAGCAGAGGGAAGTAGTAATTCTGGTGGCCGGCGGCCTTGAAGCGGTCGTCCAATTCGCGCTGCAAGCGCTCCCAGATGGCATAGCCGTTGGCCTTGATGACCATGCAGCCCTTGACGATCTCGGCCGGCTCGGCCATGTCGCCTTGCAAAACCACATCCTGATACCAGGTTGCGAAATCCTGACTGCGCGGAGTAATCGGGGACTCAGCCATGCGTGCTCTTTCCTACAAGGAGTTGATTTTCCATTATGACAGGTGACGGGAATCTCCACGTCCATGAAGATGCTGAGCAGTTGGCGAATTCCGCACTTGTTGAGAATCGCAAATTATAGTGATAGCGCACGGCCAGGCGCAGAGGCTGCATCATGCTGGAATTGTCATCACGAGCGCCGCTTTTTGGCGCGAGGGATCTGCTGTTCCGTGGCGGCGGCGAAAAGCAGATCCCTCGCTCCTCCACCCCAGCGAGGGCAACAC
>VFSW01000170.1_pt1 | contig 87221 bp, 87 predicted proteins | sample 5358111 | NCBI WGS metagenome assembly VFSW01 (sample SAMN11554181, study PRJNA540505) | mine drainage metagenome | isolation source: sediment from site ElyBrook_90M | place: USA: Ely Copper Mine, Vershire, VT | collected 2017
TCAATGCCGCCGACGCCCCAGCCCAGCACGCCCATGCCGTTGACCATGGTGGTGTGGCTGTCGGTGCCGTACAGAGTGTCAGGGTAAACGAAGGTGTCAGCGCCGTTTTGCGAGGTCCAGGCGACCTGTGCGAGATATTCCAGGTTCACCTGATGGCAGATGCCGGTGTCGGGCGGGACCACGCGGAAATTGTCGAAAGCTTCCTGGCCCCAACGCAGGAAGCGGTAACGCTCACCGTTGCGGTCGAATTCCATGTTGATGTTGGTGGCCAAAGCGCTGGCCGAACCGGCAACGTCCACCATCACGGAATGGTCGATCACCAGATCAACCGGCACCAGCGGGTTCACTTTCTCGGGCTTGCCACCCAGCGCCAGAATACCGTCGCGCATGGCGGCGAGGTCAACCACGCCGGGGACGCCGGTGAAATCCTGCATCAGGATGCGGGCAGGTTTGAAGGGGACCTCGTTGGTGGAGGAAGCGGTGGTGAGCCATGCGATGATCGACTTGGCGTCGTTCACCGTGTAGCTGCCGCCGTTTTCAAAGCGCAGAACATTTTCGAGGAGAACTTTCAGGGTACGCGGCAGCAGTGAGATGTCACCCAGCGCATCAGCGGCCTCGGCCAGCGAGAAATACTTATAGTCCTTGCCCTCGACGGTCAGCGTTTTCAAGGTTTTAAGGGTATCGTGGCCGATGGCTGTCATGGATTGATGTTACCTTCTATTAAAGCAGTAAATACCGTCCGGCTTTAACCATAGCCGGATAGGTCCGTCTATTGATACGAAAGGTTTTCTTACACTGTTATTAGCAGAGAGTTTGGCGGTGTTTCGCGGGGAACGGCTGGTTTTTCGCGATGTTGGCTTTGCTGTGCCAGCGGGCGGGGCATTGCTGTTGCGCGGGCCGAACGGGGCTGGGAAATCCTCGTTGTTGCGGGCGGTGGCAGGGCTGACGCCGCTGGCGGCGGGGCGGTTACTGTGGAACGGCGAAGATGCGCTGGATGATTTGCCAACGCACGCCAAGCGAATCTCATGGCTGGGGCACCTGGACGCGGTGAAACTGGCGCTGTGTGTGGGTGAGCATGTGGCCGAAGCGGCGGCTTTGGCGGCAATGGGGCTGGAATCCTTTCGAGATTTGCCGGCAAAGCTGCTTTCGGCCGGGCAGAAACGGCGGCTGGCGCTGGCGCGGGTGATCGCCTCAAAGGCGCCGTTATGGCTGCTGGATGAGCCGACCAACGGGCTGGATACGCGCTCGATTGCCATGCTGGGCGCGGTGTTCGCAGGGCATTTGCAGGCCGGCGGTATGATTATCGCCAGCACCCATACGCCGCTGGATTTACCCGAGGCCAGGACTTTGAACTTGTGAGGCGGCTACTGGGGCGGGAATTGCGGCTGGCATGGCGTCATGCGTCTGACACCGCGGCGGCTTTGTTGTTTTTTGTGATCGCGGCGACGTTGTTTCCGTTTGCGCTAGGGCCGGATGCGCGGACCTTGAGCGCGATTGCGCCGGGCGTTGTGTGGGTATGTGCGCTGCTGGCGGCGCTGTTGCCGCTGGACAGGCTGTTTGGCGCGGATTTTGAGGATGGCACGCTGGATTTATTGCTGCTCTCGGGGTTGTCAGCGGGCGGCGTGGTTTCGATGAAAACGCTGGCGCATTGGCTGACCACCGGCTTACCGCTGCTGCTGATCGCCGCACCGCTGGCGGTGATGCTGCGGATGCCGGCGGAGGCAGTACCGATGCTACTGCTGACTTTGCTACCGGGAACTATGCTGCTCTCGCTGCTGGGCACCATGGCGGGGGCGATCACGCTAGGAGCGCGGCGCTCGGCGGTGCTGATGCCGCTGATTACGCTGCCTTTGATGATTCCGGTGCTGATATTTGGCTGCGCGGCGGTGACGTCAACGCATCCGCAAGCGCCGTTGCTGATGTTGGCGGCGATGCTGGTGCTGGCGTTGCCGCTGGCACCGCTGGCGGGTGGGGCGGCGCTGCGGGCGGCAGCGGAGTGAATTACATTGACGGGCTTATGTTTAATCAGCCAGGCCGCGGCGAGTCTGGAACTGGCGGTGGCGTTTTAACCGACTGCGATATTGTCCAGCAGCCGGATGGGACCTAGTTTGGCGGCGGCCAGGATACGGGCGGGGGCTGTGAAAATAGTCATGGGTTCAAGCGAACGCGCGTCGACGAGGTTAAAATAATCTGGTGTCAGGTTGGCGGCAGACAGATTGTTGCAGGCTGTTTCAAGAGTTTTTGTGACATCTTCGCCAGCCGCGATGTGGGCGGCGGCGCTGCGCAGTGTGGCGTACAGCATCGGCGCACGGGCGCGGTCTTCGGGTGAGAGGAAGCGGTTGCGTGATGAGAGTGCCAGGCCATCAGTCTCGCGGATGGTGGGAATGGCGACGATTTCCACCGGCAACAACAGGTCCGCCACCATGCGGGTGATGACCTGCACCTGCTGGAAATCTTTTTCACCGAAATAGGCGTGGGTAGGGCGGACCTGGCCGAAAAGTTTAGCGACCACGGTGGCGACTCCGGCGAAGTGTCCGGGGCGGAGGACACCCTCCCAACGGGTGGCCGGGCCAGACAGCGTGATGGCGGTGGCACCCTCGGGCGGGTACATGGTGGCGACATCGGGCAGCCAGACCAGATGGCAGCCAGCGGCTTCGAGCTTTTCGAGGTCAGCTTCTTCGGTGCGGGGGTAGCGGGTGAAGTCCTCGCTCGGGCCAAATTGCGTGGGATTCACGAAAATACTGGCGGCAACTTTGGCGCCGTTGGCTTTGGCGGCTTCAATGAGCGCGAGGTGCCCCTGGTGTAAGGCGCCCATAGTGGGCACGAAACCGATGGCGGAGCCGAGCGTGGCGCGGGCGCTGTTGAGGTCGTTTATTGTTCTGGCGATCAGCATGAGGCGGCGCTTTGCGCGAATTTTAACGGCTCGTCCAGCTATTGTGAGGCTGCGGTATCTGTGCAGCTTGGGCTGAACCGACTAATTACACTGCCATGAGTGCAAAAACCAAAGCCTGGGTGGCGGCAGAGAAAAAAATTGGACGTAAGGCGGCTTTGGTTCCTGTGGCCTTTGGGCTGGGCCAGATAATGGCTGGCGTGGGTCAGGTATTTTTTGCGGCGAATTTGCTGGCGGCGGTGCTGTTACCGGGCACCGCAGTGTCTCACGTGGCGTTGGATGTGGCGGGGTTTGTGGTTTGCGTGTTGCTGCGGGCGGCGTGTTTGCATCGTGCTGAGGTGATGGGCTTTGAGATGGGCGCGGCGGCGCGGCGACGGTTGCGCAGCGATATGTTCCAGAAGTTGCTGGCGGCGGGGCCGAACGGATTGCGGGGGCGGCATTCCGCCGAATTGGCTTCCGTGGCGGTGGACCGGGTGGAGGCGATGGATGGGTTTCATTCCCGCTGGATACCGGCCACCGATTTAGCCGTGCTGGGGCCTGCGCTAATCGGGCTGGTGGCGTTGTTCACCGATTGGCGTTCGGGGCTGATATTGCTGGTGGCAGGGCTGCTGGTGCCGGTGGCGATGGCGATGGCGGGCATCGGCGCGGGGCGGGCGGCAAGCCAGCAGTTTGTGGCGATGACGCGGTTGCAGGTGCGGTTTCTCGACCGGATACGGGGCATTTCAACATTGGTGCTGGCCGGGCGCACTGCCGATGAAGCGGCGGCACTCGGCAAGGCGGCGGATGAGTTGCGGGTACGCACCATGCGGGTGCTGCGGGTAGCGTTTTTATCCTCGACGGCGCTGGATTTAGCGGCGGCGGCATCGCTGGTGTTAATTGTCATTCGCTTTGCCGGACATTTGGGCGCGGCGCCGGGGTTGGTGCCGGTGGCGTTGTTTTTGTTGTTGCTGGTGCCGGAGTTTTTTGCGCCGTTGCGGAGTTTTGCTTCGGTGTATCAGGACCGCATGGCGGCGGAAGCAGTGGCAGAGGATTTGGTGAATTTGCCGCCGATGCCGGACTTGATTGGGGCCGTGGAAATTCGCAGCGTGGCGGCGCATGGCGTGACGCTGAGCTTCGAGGATGTGAGTTTTGGCTGGGAAGAGCGGGCGGTGCTGGAACATCTGTCATTCCGGGTTCCCGCCGGGGAAACGTTGCTGCTGACTGGTGCCTCGGGGGCTGGCAAATCGACGATCATCGATTTGATTTTAGGGTTCATCGAGCCGACTGAAGGTAAGGTAACGTTTAATGGAATTGAGCTGGCGACCGTGATCCCGGCGGCGCGGGAGCGGATGATCGGCTGGATTGGTCAGAAACCGGTGATTTTTGGCGGCACCATCGGCGAGAATATTAGATTCGCCAGGCCGGAGGCGAGCGATGATGAAGTGGCGACGGCGGTGAAGTTGGCGCGGTTGAGCGAGGTGATCGCCGCATTGCCGCTGGGGCTGGACACACCGATCGGCGAGGCTGGGTTTGGGCTTTCCGGTGGGCAGGCACAGCGGATTGCGATTGCCCGGGCGTTTTTAAAGGATGCGCCGTTGTTGTTGCTGGATGAGCCGACGGCGCATCTGGACCCCGCGGTGGAGCACGATGTGCTGGAGAGTTTGAAGCGTCTGGCAATGGGTCGTACCGTGGTGCTGGCAAGCCATTCCGTGCTGGCTTTGGAATTTGCCCGCGATACTGGCGCGCGGCGGCTGGATTTGGATGCGATACGGCACGCCAAGCTGCGGGGTGTGGCATGAGCCCGGTGAAGAAGATTTTGCGGCTGTGGCAGGCGCATTATTGGTATCTGGCGTTTGGTGCCTTGCTGGCGTTGGCGGCGTTGGCGGCGGGCATCGTGCTGATGCAAAATGCCGGGCGCTATACCGCAACGGCGGTGCTGGGCGGTGTGCTGCTGGTGCCGCTGGCGTTGCAAATGGCCGGTGTGGCGCGGGTGGTACTGCGTTATTTGGAGCGTCTGGTCACGCATGATGCGATGTTTCGCGCCTTGGGCGGCGTGCGGGTATGGTTTTTTACGGGTCTGGCGCATAGCGCGGCCGGGGGTTTGGGGATGCGCCGCGCCGGTGATGCGCTGGCGCGTCTGGTCAATGATGTTGAAGCGCTGGATGGTTTGTACCTGCGGATCATCGTTCCCGGGTTGAGCGTGCTGATGCTGCTGCCGATTTTGCTGGTGATGCTATACCATGAGAGTGCCTGGGCGTTACTGGTGTTGCCGTTGTTTTTGGGGGTGGCGGTGGTTTTGCCGTGGCGTGCGGCGATGCTGGCGGGTGATAATGCCACGCGGGCATCATTGGCGATGGCGGGGCTTCGTAATGCCGCGCTGGACGCGCTGAGCGGCCTGCGGGAAGTAAAAATATTTGCTGCCGAAGGCCGGATGCTGGCGATGGTGCAGGCACGGGAATCAGCGGTGCTGGGAGCGCAGCGCGAACTGGCGCAACGTGTCAGCCGCTTGAATGTGACTGGGTTTTTGCTGGCACAGACAGGGATTTTATTGGCATTGCTGATTGGCTTCATATCCGGCCCGCTGGCGGCGGTGGTGGCAGTGTTTGTGCTGACGGCGGCGTTTGAGGCGGTGAGCGCGATGCCGCGGGCCGGGGTGTTGCTAGGGCAATCGCAGGCGGCGGCAGCGCGGGTGGTGGAAGCGGCGGAGGCAGGGCCAGCGGTGGCGGACCCGGCGCGGGCTTTGCCGATGCCTGCCAGCCATGCGGTGAGCTTCGAGCATGTTAGTTTTCGATATGCGGAGGGATTACCGTTTGTTTTCGAGAATTTGTCGCTGCAACTGCCGGCGGGGTCACGCACTGCGATATTGGGGCCGTCGGGCGCGGGGAAATCGACCATTGCGGCGCTGTTGTTGAAACTGGCGGCGCCACAGAGCGGAAAGATCAAGCTGGGGGCGGTGGATGTTGCGGCGTTGCCGGCTGAGGCGGTGCGGAGCAAGATCGCGTATTTGTCGCAGAGCACGCATTTATTTGCTGATTCCATCCGCAACAATTTACTGTTGGGCGACCCGCTGGCCGATGAGGGGCAACTGTGGGCCGCGCTGGAGGCCGCGCAACTGGCTGACACTGTGCAGGCATTGCCGGAGGGGTTGGATAGCTGGTTGGGTGAGGGTGGCAACACGCTCTCAGGCGGGCAGGGACGGCGGTTGGCGCTGGCGCGGACGTTGCTTTCCGCCGCGCCAATATTGTTGCTCGATGAACCTTGCGCCGGGCTGGACGCCGCGACTGAAATGGCGTTTTTCGAGACGTTGAATCAAGCGGCGAAGGGCCGCACTGTAGTGCTGATCGCGCATCGCCTGACCGGCGTTGAGAAACTCGACCGGATCTGGCGGTTAGCCGGTGGTTCGCTGGTACCCGCGGCGAATTAAAATGGCGTTGGCGTGACTGCCAGCCACGCGATGAACGCCCAAAAGCTGCTCGCAGAGACTCCGAGGATGAGGCCGAATACCGTGCCGGTTTGGGTTTTACCGAACGCTGGGCGGAGCAGAGGAATTGGGAAGCGTCGGCCAAGCAGCAGGTTGCTGAGAATTGAACCTGCCATGGCGGCAAGTAGCGCCGGCAACATTTGGCCCGCGCGGAACAACACGCCGAGCACCGGCAGCGCCATGACGACGAGGCTGGCATAGCTGGCGGCGGCGTAGGCGGCGCGGTGGCCGGTTTGCGGTGCGACCGGGGCCGAGGCGAGGAGGTCGGGAGATTGGTCACTGCCCACGATGATGGAGATAAAAAACAGCGCTAACTGACCGGCGAGAAACACCAGCAATGGGATGACGACGCTCGGCCCGGTGCCGATGGTAAAGTGGCCGGTGAGGATCATGGTGACCGGAACCAGGGTGAGCGAGCGATACGTTGTTTGCGTAACGAGTCCGGGAAAACGCAGTAACAGCCGAAGATTTTTTAATATTGTGGTGGCAAAGGGGTGTTGCCTGAAGGCGCCGCTGCCCCGCCGCCCCGCCGGACCGCTGCCATAAGCGGCGGCGCTGATGGTGCCGTCGGCAAATTGCCGGGCGCGGGTGATGAGCACCAACCAGAAGATCAAGATGCTGACTGCGCAAAATAATGCCGCGGGTATGAACTCGCCGAGAAAGGCGCGGGCCGGGAGCCAGATGGCGGCGTTGATATTGGTAGCTGTTGGCATGAAGGCCTGCCAGAGGGTGCGTAAACTGGCGGGGGCAATATAACGTGGTGCCTGGCCGAGCGCGAAGATGAACACGCCGATGAACAATGCGATGCTGTGTGAGAACAGGCGGGCCTTCGCTGGACCAGAGCGCGCCACAAGTGACACCACCGACAAAAACGCGATTGCCGTAACCAGGGCGGCGAGCATGGGAATAATGATATAGGTTGCTAGCGCCTGCGGATTTCCGAAAATTGCCAGGGCGTTGGCCAATGCTGCCGCCAGCAACAACCAGGGCGCTGCCACGCTGGCGGCGACGCCGATCATACGGACCGCCAGGATGCTGATGGGTTTAATCGGCGAGGCGAGCAGGACATCAGCATCACCGCGTGAGTAGAGCACATCGATGGTGGAGGTCATGGCGCGCGAGAGCATCAGGCCGCTGAGGAAAATTAAATTGATATTGGCTATTAGGATCAGGATCGCTTGCGATAATGTTGGGGATTGCAGATATTTGACGATGAGGAGGGCGACAACCTGGAAGATGACGCTGACGGCGATCACCGGTACCAGCACATATTTGCTGGTTCGCAATAAAATTGAACCTCGCCAGAGCAGGTTGATTTCATGCGCCAGCAGCCAGGCGAAGCTGGCGGGTTTAAACATCGGCGCGGGTGGTGAGGTGCAGGAACACATCTTCCAGGCTGGTGTCGGCATGTTGTCCGGCGGCGGTTTGCAATTCGGCAAAACTACCTTGCGCCAGCAGATTACCGCCCGAGAGAATCCCGATGCGGGTGGCGAGACGTTCGGCGACTTCGAGGATATGGGTGGTGATGATGATGGCCGCACCCTCGGCAGCGCATTGGGTGAGGATTGATTTCACCAGTTTGGCGGCGGCAGCGTCTAGGCCGGTTAAGGGTTCATCCAGGATAAATAATTTCGGTGTATGAATTAGAGCGCCTGCGAGCACAGTTTTTTGCTTCATGCCACGCGAGAACCCCTCGCAGCGTTGATGCCGGTGCTGCCATAGGCCGAATGTTTCGAGCAATGTTTCAGCGCGGGTGGCGGCAATGGCAGGTTCAACCTGCCAGAGACCAGCAACAAATTCGAGATATTCGAGGGCGGAGAGTTTGTCGTATAGCAGCGGCTCGTCTGGCAACCAGGCCATCATGGCTTTGGCTGTGAGCGGCGCGGTGAGGACATCGGTTCCGAACACCTCGATGCTGCCTGCATCGGGTTTCAGCAGCCCGGCGATCATTCGCAGGGTGGTGGTTTTGCCGGCACCATTCGGGCCCAGCAGGGCGTAAATTTCGCCGGGTGCGATGGTGAGATCGAGCTGATTGATGATCGGCTTGGCAAAAGATTTGCACAGGCCGCGCACGGTGAGAGCATTGATCATAAAACACCGCGCTGGCTGAGAGGGACTAGGTGCCGAAGGCTAGGACGTCGGGTGTGGCCTAGTCAATTGCGTGTTGCGCCAGCAGCGTCACACAGTGGCGTGCGATCATCGCTTCCTCATTGGTGGGGATGACCATGATTTCGACGGCGGAGGTGGCTTTGGAAATGACCAGCGCGTTTTTGGCGTTGGCCAGCGGGTCGATGGCGATGCCGAGCCATTGCAGACGTGCACAGATAGCGGCGCGGATTTCGGGTGAATGTTCGCCGATCCCGGCGGTGAATACCAGGCCATCCAGCCCACCCAGAGGCACCACCAGGGCGGCGATGTGCTGGGCGGCGGCATAGGTGAAGGATTCCACTGCCTCGGCGGCTTCAGGGGCGTTCGAGGCCAGCAGCACTCGCATGTCGGGCGAGATGCCGGAGATACCGAGGAGGCCGGATTTTTTATAGACGATGTTGGTGATTTCATCAGCATTCATGCCGTGCGCTTGCATGAGGTAGAGCAGCACGCCGGGATCGAGCGCGCCGGTGCGCGTGCCCATGATGAGGCCATCCAGTGCGGTGAAACCCATGCTGGAATCCATGCTCTGGCCGTTCCGCAAGGCGCAGGCGCTGGCACCATTACCCAGATGTGCGGCGATGACGCGCCCGGAGGCGATATCGGGTGCGGCGAGGCGCAATTGCGCGGCGATATATTCGTAGGATAAGCCGTGGAAGCCGTAGCGGCGTACACCCTGGTCACGCAGGTTGCGCGGCAGGGCGAAGCGCGTGGCAACAGCGGGCATGGATTTGTGAAAGCTGGTATCAAAACAGCCAATTTGCGCCAGGCCGGGGCGCAGCACCATGGCGGCTTTGACGGCAGCGAGATTATGCGGCTCATGCAGCGGGGCCAACGGGTCGAGTGTGGAAAGCCGGGCCAGAGCGTCGTCATCAAGCAGGGTGGGAGCGGTGAAAATATCGCCGCCATGGACGATGCGGTGCCCACAGGCGGCCAATTTGATGTCACCCAGATGATGATCGACCCATTCCAGTACCGGGCTGAGCAAATCCTCATGACTGAGAGTTTCACCATGCGGCCAGGTTTTTTCCAGGAGCAGCTCGGAGTGTGGACCGTGAATGGCGAAATGCGGGGTCTCGCCGATGCCCTCAATTTCGCCGCGGGCAATGTTGCTGAGGGCGTGGTTGAATGTGAAGAGAGCGAATTTGATGCTGGAGGAGCCGGCGTTGAGCGTGAGGATAGCTTCAGGCATGAGCGGCCATTATGACGGCGATGGCGCAGGAGGCAAGGCGGGTGTGGGCATCATCGGCGCGGCTGGTGAGGATGATGGGAACGCTGGCACCGAGCACAATTCCGGCGGCATCCGCCCCGGCCATGAAGGTGAGTTGTTTGGCCAGAATATTGCCGGCTTCGATGTTGGGCACCACCAGGATATCGGCTTGGCCAGCAACCTGTGAGGTGATGTTTTTCTCGAGCGCGGCGGTGGGGCTGATGGCGTTGTCGTAGGCCAGTGGGCCATCAAGGCTGGCGCCGGTGATCTGGCCGCGCTCGGCCATTTTACAAAGTGCGGCGGCGTCAAGTGTGGCTTGCATGGCCGGGTTGATGGTTTCGACCGCCGCCAGAATGGCGACGCGCGGGGTGGTGATACCGAGCACGTGGGCGAGATCGATGGCGTTTTGGACGATGCTGAGTTTGTCCTCAAGCGTGGGCGCGATGTTGATGGCGGCGTCGGTCACCAGCAGGGGGCGGTTGTAGGCGGGTACGTCCATGACATATGCATGGCTGAGGCGGCGGCCGGTACGCAGGCCGGTTTGCGCCTGCATCACCTCATGCAGAAATTCATCGGTGTGCAGGGCACCTTTCATTAGTGCCTTGGCGTCACCGGCGCGCACCAGGGCAACGGCGCGGGCGGCGCTGGCATGGCTGTGCGGGGTGGGCTCAATCCGCAGGCCGGTGATGTTGATATTATATTGAGCCGCCACGGTGCAGATTTTCGCCTCGGGGCCAACCAGAATGGGGGTGATAAGGCCAGCCATCGCGGCCTCTACCGCGCCGCGTAACGAGTTCTCATCGCACGGATGCACGACGGCGGTGCGTAATGCTGTGCCTTGCGAGGCGCGGGTTAGCAGGTTGCGGAAGCCGGTATGGCGGAGCAGCCGCACTTCGGGCAATGCAATGGCGGTACGGCTGATTTTTTCGGTGGGCGCCTGCACCGTGGCCTTGCCCCGCAGCACTTCCGCATTATCCTGGTTGGTGCAGTGACAATCTAGAATCAGCCGGTGTTTTTCGGGGATGCGTTCGGTGACGGTGACGGTGGCGGTGATGGTGTCGCCGGGGCTGACCGGGGCGCGGAATTGTAGATCCTGCCCCAGATAAATCGTGCCGGGGCCAGGAAGTTTGGTGCCCAGCACCGCGGAGATCAAACCCGCGGTTAGCACGCCCTGGCTGATGATATGATGGAACATGTCGGTGGCGGCGTATTCGGCATCGAGATGTGCGGGGTTGATATCGCCGGAGATGATCGAAAATAATTCGATATCCTGTTGGGTGACGCGGCGGCTGAGGCTGGCGGTGTCACCTATGGCGATATCATCGAAGACGCGGTTCTCAATTTGCTGCACTGGCATATCCATCATGGTCAGCCCTCAACGTTGCAGACTATAGTGGCCGGGGGCGGCATCCAACACTGGGAAGCCGGCTTCGGCGTTGCCCATTTCCGGCGGCGCGGAGGGCGGGGCTGAATGGGCGGCAAGCCATTCCACCCAGGGCGTCCACCATGAGCCTTCAGTGCGTGGCGCTGCTGCCTGCCAATCCTCCGGGGCGCGGTATTGGCCTTCCGGTGGACGATGCTGCAGGTGGAAATGCCGGTGCGGGTGGCCGGGTTCGCTGACGACCCCGGCATTATGCCCGCCGGAGGTTAGCACAAACGTAATGTCGCCTGAATTCATCAGGTGAATTTTATAGACCGAATGCCAGGGCGCGACATGGTCGGTCTCGGTGCCGATGACGAAGAATGGCGTATGAATATCGGCGACGGATATTTTCCGCCCGCCGGCTTGCAGGCGGCCTTCGGCAAGGTCGTTGTCGAGAAATAATTTATGCAGATATTCGGAATGCATTTTGTACGGCATCCGGGTGGCATCCATGTTCCAGGACATCATGTCGTTGGGATGGTCGGCTTCGCCCAGATAATAACGCCGTACCAGGCGTGACCAGATGAGGTCGTTGGAGCGCAGCATCTGGAAGGCACCGGCCATCTGCGAGGAATCCAGATAACCTTTGGACCACATCACATCATCCAAAAACGCCAGTTGCGCTTCGGTGATGAAAAGTTGCAATTCGCCGGCTTCGGTGAAATCGGTTTGCGCGGCGAGTAATGTGAGGCTCGCCAGACGTTCATCATGGTCGCGCGCCATGGCGGCGGCGGCGATGCTGAGAAGCGTGCCGCCCAGGCAGTAGCCGGTGGCGTGAATTTTGGCGCTGTTGCAAATGGCGCTGACGGCGTCGATGGCGGCCATCACGCCAAGTTTGCGGTAATCATCAAGCCCGGTATCGCGCAGCGCCGCTGTGGGGTTGGTCCATGAAATGCAGAACACCGTGAAGCCCTGCGCCACCAGATAGCGCACCATCGAGTTTTGCGGCGACAAATCAAGAATGTAATATTTCATGATCCAGGCAGGAACGATGAGAATCGGCTCCGGGTGTACGGTTGCGGTGGTGGGCGTGTACTGGAGCAATTCGATCAGCGCGTTGCGAAACACCACCTGACCCGGTGTGATGGCGACATCCTTACCGGGTGTGAGTGGCAGTTTGGTCTCACCGCTGGCATTTTTGAGATCGTCCATGAAATTACGCACGCCGCTGGCGAGGTTGCTGGCATTGCTGGCGCGGGTGGCCTCGATCACCTCGGGGTTCAGCATCGGCATGTTGGCGGGCGACATGATATCGAGCAACTGCCGGGCCATGAACCCGACGCTGCGTTCATGCGGCTGCGAGAGACCGGGGATGCCGGTGGTGGCTTGCTTCCACCAGCGCTCGGTACGCAGAAAACTCTGGGCGGCGAGGGCAAATTTTGGGTCCTGCCAGCCGGGGTGGGTGAAGCGGTGGTCTTGCTCAGTAACCGGCAGCGGCGTGGTGGGCTGGCCGAGCGCCTGGCACCATAACGCGGTGGCATCCATGGCAGCTTGTTTGACGAGTTCGGCTTGGCGGCCCGGCTGGTTGGCCAGATGCAGCATCCAGTCGAGCCAGGCGATGCTGATGGCGGCGGGCGAGATGCCACCGGTTAGCTTGGCCTGGGCGGCGTGCAGGGCACGGTCGAACACCGGAATTTCGGGGGTTTCAGTCACGGGAGATAGGCTCCTTCACGCCATTAAATGCTGACCGCCGTCAACGGGGATGATGGTGCCGGTGATCATACGTGCGGAGTCACCGACCAGAAACGCTGCCAGACTGCCGACATCCTCGATGCTGCATAATTGCCGCTCCGGCGCCCGGGCGGCAGCGATGGCGAGCAATTCGTCGAACTGGTCGATGCCGCTGGCGGCGCGGGTGCGGATGGGACCGGGGGAGATGGCGTTGGCGCGGATGCCCTGCGGGCCGAGTTCGGCGGCGATATAGCGCACTGTGGATTCCAGGGCGGCTTTGACCGGGCCCATTAAATTGTAGTGCGCCACCACCCGTTCCGAGCCGTAAAATGTGACTGACAGCAGCGTGCCGCCATCGCGCATCAATGGCTCGGCGAGTTTGGCGGCGCGGATAAAGGAATGGCAGGAGACATCCATGGCGGCGGCAAAACCGGCGGCCGAGCAATCGGTCACCCGGCCATGTAAATCCTCGCGCGGCGCGAAGGCGATGGAGTGCAGCAGGAAATCCAACTTGCCCCATTCCTGGGTCATTTTTTCAAATACCGCTTCCAGGTTGCCGGGGGTTTGAACGTTGCACGGCATGAAGATGGGGCAGTTAAGGGCGGCAATGACAGGCGCCACGAAGGGTTTGGCCGTTTCGTTGAGGTAGGTGGCCGCCAGGGTGGCACCTGCCGCTGCAAAAGCGCGAGCGCACCCGGCGGCGATGCTGTGGTCGTTGGCGATGCCTAGAATCAGGCCAAACTTGCCGGTGAGATCGATCACCGGCCTTGCATGCAACAGATTTACATCCGTCACGCGGATGTTCAGTCCGGCTGTTTCGCGGCCTTGCTGGGGCCAATGTCATCGGCGGCAGGGCGCGCCATCATGGCTTCAAGCAACGCGGCATTCGCGGTCATGATGGTCTGGGCGTAAGCGATCTGAGCGTCGATCACACGCCGGGTGGTCTGGGTGAGGGTTTGCGCCAGCCCGGTGTAGGGCATTAGTTTTTGATGGCTCAGGAACATATCCTGGTAGGTGCTGAAGAGATTTGGCTCGCGCGGGACATTGGCGGACATGGTGGTCTCCTATGGAGAATAGATGCGCAACTTAGCGCAACGCCGATGTTTTGCATTGATGAATATCAATAATCTTTGGTGACGCGCCAGCGGCGCGGGCGCTGTGCTGCAATATTCGTGATATTTTGGTAATATGGTCGGAGCGGCGGGATTCGAACCCACGGCCCCCAGTCCCCCAGACTGGTGCGCTACCAGGCTGCGCTACGCTCCGACCGTGGGAGAGGCTGTAGCAAGGCCAGTGGTACGACGCAATGCGGGTGGGAGTTACTACGGTTTCAGCGCGTCGAGACGAGTTGTCGCTCTCTCACCGGGGCGGCTGGCTTGGCGGCGAGCGTAGCCTCCGTCAACGGACGCCATTGGCCACCACGCAGTATCTCGCTGGGCCGGAATTTGGCTTTATAAGCCATTTTGCGGCTCTCGGCGACCCAGTAGCCGAGATAAACATAGGGTAGGTCGAGCTCAACGGTGCGGTTGATCAGCCAGAGGATTGCCTGGGTGCCGAGCGAGCGTTCATCAGCCTCAGGGGTGAAGAAGCTGTAAACAGCGGAGTAGCCATCGCCCACGCGGTCGATCAGACAGGCGCCGAGCAGGCGTTCCTGGCGGTCCCGGAATTCGATGATTGAGGTTTCAATTGGGGTGTCCTCGACCATGGCGCGGTAATCATAGAAGCTCATGGTGGCCATATCGCCATCGCCATGGCGAGCCTGCTGGTAGTGCTGAAATAGCTGGTATTGTTCGGCGGTGGCCCGCGGGGGCATTTCACGCACGCTCAGGTCGGCGTTAAGTTTGTTCAGCCGTTTGTGGGTGCGGCTGGGGGTAAAGTCCTGCGCACGGATGCGAATGGGGATGCACGAATTGCAGCTTGGGCAGACCGGCGCATACGCGATGTTATGGCTGCGCCGGAACCCGCCGCGCGAGAGACGGTCGTGCAGGCTTTCGGCACTTACGCCGGCTAGTTCGGTTACAACCTTACGTTCAGTCCGGCCGGCCACATACGGGCACGGCAATGGTGCCGTGGTATAAAAGAAATGCGGACGGCGGGCAGGTTTGAAGCTCATCTAGTATTATGTTTGTGCTTGTCCGTGGTCACGTCAAGCACTGTTTTAGCGGATTCGTATAATTACCAGCCCCGAGAACACATCGTGACCTGCGCGGTGGCGTTCGCCAACCAGAGCCATGGCAAAAGGCAGCCCTGCAAGCAAGAAAAAGCTCAGCCAAAGCAGAATGGTCCAGACCAGCGCCTGGGCCGGTGAGGGGGCTGAGAGGTCGATATCCTGGCGGACAGCGAGGCCAAAAATGCGCTGGCCGGGGGTGCCGCCGGTGGCCACCAGAAATGTATAATAAATGATCGGGAAAAACGGCATGATATGAAACATGAAAAAGCCGAGCCCGAAGGTGAACAACCCAAAGATGAAGATGTTGGTGGCCACCACCCAGCCGATGATGCTCATGAAGATGAGGTCCAGCACGAAGGCGCAGAGGCGGCGGGCGATGACGCCCTGAAACAGGGCGGGCGTGTTGAAATTCGTAATTGTTTGACTCATGCAAGCAGTTTCGGCCCGCTGTATGGCAAAAATACGGCATGTTGTCGGGGCTGGTTTGATCGTTTATGCGGATTTCATGACAACAAAAAAACCCAGCGGCCCGCTGACAGGGCTTAAAGTTTTCGATTTGACCCGCGTTCTGGCCGGTCCCACCTGTGTACAAATGCTGGCAGACATGGGGGCTGATGTTATTAAAATTGAGAAGCCTGGTAGTGGCGATGACACCCGTGGATTTGCGCCGCCGGTGATGCCGGGGACGTCTGAGAGTGCTTATTTTTCCGGTGTGAACCGCAATAAGCGCTCGGTGACGCTGGATATCGCAACGCCGCAGGGCCAGGAGATTGCCCGCAAGCTGTTGCTGCAATGCGATATTCTGGTCGAGAATTTTAAAGTGGGCGCTTTGGCCAAATATGGTCTGGGCTATGAGGATGTGCATAAAATCCACCCCGGCATGGTGTATTGCTCGATCACCGGCTTCGGCCAGACCGGGCCTTATGCGCCGCGCCCCGGTTATGACGGGCTGATCCAGGCGATGGGCGGGATTATGAGCCTGACCGGCGACCCGGAGGGAGAGCCGCAAAAGGTGGGCGTGCCGGTGGCGGATGTGTTTGCCGGGTTGTACGGCTGCATCGGCGTGCTGGCCGCGCTTCGCCACAAGGAGCGCACCGGGCTGGGCCAGCAGGTGGATATCGGGATGCTGGATACGCATGTGGCGTGGCTGGCCAACCAGGGAATGAATTATCTGGCAACCGGGGTTTCGCCGGTGCGGCTGGGCAATAATCACCCCAACATCGTGCCGTACCAGGTATTTGCGACGGCTGACGGTTATATTGTGCTGTCCATCGGCAATGACCCGACATTTGCGAAGTTTTGCAACAATTTTGGCGCCGCGGCGCTGTTGGCCGATGAGCGGTTTGTCACCAATGCGGCGCGGGTGATGAACCGCCAACTGGTCACCGACACGCTGGCGGTGATTATGAAAACCATGACCACAGCGACGTGGATCGAAAAACTTGAAGCACTGAAAATTGGCTGCGGGCCGATTAACACCCTTGAACAGGTATTCGCTGATCCGCATGTTATTGCCAGGAATAATTTGATTGAGATGCAGCACGGCAGCGGCGTTGCGATGAAATTGGTTGCGAATCCGGTACGGCTTTCCGAGACACCGGCTGACTACCGCTTACCGCCGCCGATTTTGGGCGAACATACGGACGACGTGCTGGCCAGTTGGCTGGGATTTGATGAAGCGGCCCTTCATGATTTGCGGGCCAAGAACATTATTTAGGGGTAAATATCATGGCGCGTGCAGGGTCTGTTCCATATTTGCTCGGCACGGCGTTTTACCGGCTGGCATATGTGGAGTTTGGCAATCCGGCGGCACCGGCAGTGGTTTGCGTGCATGGGCTGACCCGCAATGGCCGGGATTTTGATCCGCTGGCGATGCGGCTGGCTGAGCATTTTCATGTGATCTGCCCGGATTTACCAGGACGCGGAAAGTCCGATTGGTTGCCGAGCGGGGCGTTGTATCAGCCTCCGACCTATGTGGCGGCGCTGGCGCATTTGCTGGCGGCGATCAACAAGCCTGTGGCGTGGGTGGGCACGTCGCTAGGCGGCATTTGCGGCATGATGACGGCTGCGGCTGGAAATTCACCGATTACCGCGTTGGTGCTCAACGACATCGGCCCGCATATTCCCAAGGCGGCGCTGGCGCGGATTCGCGACTATATGTCGGAGGCGCCGCAAAATTTTCAGACGATGGCGGCATTGGAAGCGCATCTGCGGGTGATCCATGCGCCGTTCGGTGCTCTGAGCGACGCGCAATGGCATTATTTGGCGCGAATCTCAGCGCGTTCGGTGCTGGATGCCGCGGGGGGCAGTGCTTATGCGCTGCATTACGACCCGAAAATCATCGAGCCGATCGTTGGTAACACCCCGGCGGATGTGGATTTATGGCCGGTATTTGAAATGATTAAAGCGCCGACGCTGGTGATTCGTGGTGCCAGCAGCGATTTGTTAACGACCGACACGTTTGAACTGATGCAGGCGGGAGGTGCGAAGGGCTTGGTCGTGGGGGATGCCGGCCACGCGCCGGCGCTGATGGATGAGTTGACGATCGGCGAGATAACCACATTTTTACAGCATTCCACGTAAAAAGCTGGAGCCGTGGTTAAGCGCGTCGAAGGCGTGCAGACCGAGATCCTCGGCGAGTTTGGCGCAACTGAGTTGGCCGCGGACCGAATTGCCGTTGGTATCCAGGCGGGGCGAGAAAACTGCGACCCCGATCTGACGGTTGACCACCGCCAGGATGCCGCCGCCGACGCCGCTTTTGGCAGGCAGGCCCACCTTGCAGGCCCAATCGCCAGCGCCGTCGTACATGCCGCAGGTAAACATCACCGAGAGCGTCTGGCGCACTGCGTCCAGCCCGAAGACCCGCTTGCCGGTCATCGGGTTAGTGCCGAGGTTGGCTAGGGTGGCGCCCATCCCGGCAAGGTCGGCGGCGGTGACCAGGATGGAGCATTGCTTGAAATAGACATCCAGAACGTCATCGACCGGCAGCGGATACACATCAGCGGCGCGCAGCAGGTGGCCGATGGCGCGGTTGCGGTGACCGGTTTCGCGCTCGGACTCAAAGATATTATTGTCGAGATCGAGCTTGCGACCGGCAGCCTGGCCGAATAGCTCGAGGATTTTGGTGAATGCATCCGCGCCCAGTAATTCCCGTAATTTGCCGGCCACCGCGATAGCGCCAGTGTTTACCATGGGATTGAAGGGGCGGTTGGTGCGGCCGTCGAGTGAAATGGTGTTGAACGGATCACCGCTGGGTTGCACGCCCACCACTTTGGCGGTTTCATCAGGGCCGATCATGTCCAACAGCAGCGCGTAGGTGAAGGCTTTTGAGATGGATTGGATGGTGAAAGGCTCCTGGGCGTCGCCCACCATAACCACCCGGCCGGTTGGCAGGCCGAGCGCAATGCCGAACTGGTTGGCGGGTACTTTGGCCAGTTCCGGTATATAATCAGCCAGTTCGCCAGTTAGATTGCTTGAATATTGGGCAAAAACCTTTTTGACGATGATCTCGAGTTCGTCGGTCGCAGAGGGGTCGCTCTCGATGGCTGCAAGCAACGAACGGCGGCTGATTGTTTCATCCACGTGACACTAACTCCTGTTCAGCATGACGAGGTGTAAACAAAACCTCGTCCTGGTCCGGTGGTCCGGGCCCTGCTTAGTACAATAACAAGCAAGTGGTGTGCCGAATGATTCCGGCAGCTACCCGCAGGGCTCGTGGCTAGAGTGGGCGATCGTGTCAAATGCTGTTGGGCTGAGGTGGGCGGGGACATAATGCGCGCCGAGGCCGCGCATCCAGCGATGAAAGGCCCGCAAATGGTTGCGTGAGCCTTTTTCGAGGCGCGCGAACACCATCTGGATATCGGGCTTACTGGTGCGTTGCGTGGCACGTTGGAGATCAGCGATATCAAGTTCTTCGATGAACAACCCGACGCAGATTGCCTCGGACTCGCTTTGCAGGCCGCGGGCCAGCAGGTTGTCGTGCAGTTTTTGCATGGCGGGGCTTTGGAACGCGCCGATGTCGAGATGGCGCACCGGGTCGGGGAGGTCATAGCGGTTCAGTAGGACCAGCAGCATGTCCATGTGCGATTGTTCCGAGCCGCTGATATTGCCGAATGGTCGCAGGCCCCAGCGATCAAACAGGCGCAAATAAACATCGCGGGCGACTTTCTCCTCCTCGCGCATCGCGGTCAGGTCGTCGGCTTCCTCGGTGGTGAGTGGATCAACCGGCGGGGTGGCGAAGGCGGGGTCGGCGGCGCCGAGATTGCCGCAGCCGCAGGGGCGCCGTGCAGACGGGGATACTTGGAGTGCGAGGGTCATGGCTGGGTCTTTGCGACTTAAGGGCGTTCAAACGGCGGGAGTGGCGAGCTGGTCGAAGGCTTCGAGGGCCTGGGCGGCGTACATCGCGGAGGGGCCAGCCCCCATGTAGATGGACATCGCCATGGTCTCCAGCACTTCGGCGCGGGTGGCACCCAGTTTGGCGGCACCTTCGGCATGATAAGCGATGCAGGGGGCGCAGCGGGTGGCGACACCCAAGGCCAGCGCGATCAGCTCTTTGGTTTTCGGGTCCAGCGCATCACCACTATGAGCGGCTTTGGCCATTTCCGAGAAGCTCTTCATGACATCGGGAGCCCCCTGACGCAGAGACTTAATTCCGCCGTTCATGTTGGTGATGAGGTCGCGCCAATTTACGATCATGTTTAATCTCCAGGTCTGTGGAGTTTGTTTAGGCGGGGCGCGGCGGAACGGCCTTGACGTGGGTCAAAGGGCCGACACAAAAACGGCCCCGAAGTTGGGGCCGTTTTTAGGAAAAAATCTCCCGCTTGCGCGGGGATCACGACTGGCGCGGTTAATGGTCAGTCAGCGGCCAGGGCCATTTGCTTGCGGGCGAGGGATTGGCTGACATAGCCTTCCACCGCCTCGGTTACCTTATCCGCATGGTTGGCGAACACATGGTCAGCGCCTTCGAACACCCGGTAGTCGATGGCCACACCCTTTTGCAGGTTGAGCTTATCCACCAGTTTACGCACCGAAATTTCCGGTACCATTTCATCGGAATCGCCATGGATCATCAGCCCGCTGCAGGGGCAAGGTGCGAGGAACCCGAAGTCGTAGTGGGCCGCCGGCGGTGCCACGGAAACCCAGCCGGAAACTTCCGGGCGGCGCATCAGGAGTTGCATACCCACGAAGGCACCAAACGAGTAGCCGGCGATCCACAGGCCACCATGGCCGGGGTTGAGGGCCTGCATCCAGTCCAATGCCGCGGCGGCGTCGTTGATTTCGCCCATGCCGCCATCGAACTTGCTCTGGCTACGACCGACACCGCGGAAGTTGAAACGCATGACCGAGAAGCCGAGACGCTGGAACACCTGGTACATAGAATAGGTGATGCGATTGTTCATGGTGCCGCCATGCAGCGGGTGAGGGTGCAGCACCAGCGCTAGCGGGGCGCCGCGTTCCTTCGCGTGGTGGTAACGACCCTCGAGACGGCCTTCCGGCCCGGCAAACATCACTTCAGGCATTCTATCACTCGTCTTTCATCAAATCCGTGTCACGCGGGTAATCTCGCTATGGTTGAAACTTGCGATGCGGAGCGCCATCTCGGCTTCCGGTCTTACGGCTGACCATGGGTAGATTACAGTTTGGGTTTCCCCAGGGTTGGTCTATATAGAGCTTTATTCACAGCTTTCCTACGGAAATGTCGCATGGCCCTTATGTTTTTAACCGAGACTGTCCGGGCGTACCGTGAGCGGGACCCGGCTGCCCGCTCGAATCTCGAGGTTTTACTCTGCTATCCGGGCCTTCATGCGGTGGGTATCCATGCCGTAGCCAGTTTTTTCTGGCGGCATGGCTGGCATCTGGCCGGGCGGTTTACCTCACATATCGGTAGACTCCTCACCGGCATCGAAATTCACCCTGGGGCTAAATTGGGCCGCCGCTTCGTGATTGATCACGGCATGGGGGTGGTGATTGGCGAGACCGCGGAGGTTGGCGATGATGTGTATATTTATCATCAGGTTACCCTGGGCGGTACCAGCTCCACAGCGGGCAAGCGGCATCCGACCATTGGCAATAACGTCATTATCGGGGCCGGGGCGAAGGTGCTTGGAGCGATTTTAATCGGCGATAATGCCAGAGTTGGCGCCAATGCGGTGGTAGTGGCTGCGGTGCCGGCGGGGACCACGGTGGTGGGGATTCCGGCCAGGCCGGTAGAGCGCGATGAAAAGCCCTGCTTCGACGCTTATGGGATTCCCTCGGACCCCTGCCTCGACCCGCTGCTGCACGAGGTGGATTTGCTGCGCTCGGAGCTGACCGATTTGGAAAACCGAATCGCCAAGGCCGCGCGCGAGCGTATTTTTTAAGGCACCATGATTTACCTGGACGCCAATGCGAGTGAGCCGTTGCGGCCCGAGGCACGGGCGACGGCGCTGGCGGCTATGGAGGTGACGGGCAATCCGTCATCGGTACATCAGGCGGGGCGGGCGGCACGGCGCGTGCTGGAGAGTGCCCGCGAGAGCCTGGCGGCGCAGTTCGCGGCGCGGGCACAGGATATCGTGTTTACGTCTGGTGCCACTGAGGCCAATGCGCTGGCGGTTCACGCGCTGGGGCGCGGCCGCAGTGTGCTGGTGGGCGCCACCGAGCATGATGCGGTGCGGGCGGCGGCCCCCAAGGCGGCGGTGATTCCGGTGTTGCCGAGTGGGCTGGTGGATTTACTGATGCTTGACCAGATGTTGGCGGCATATCCGAACGCGCTGGTGTGCCTGATGGTGGCGAATAATGAGACTGGCGTACGACATGATATTGCGGCGGCGGCCTGGGCTTGTGCGGCGCATGGGGCGATATTGCACGTGGATGCGGCGCAGGCGGCTGGACGATGCCGGGAGGACTGGCTGAAATTAGGCGCGAGTTCGGTCGCACTTTCGGGCCACAAAGCTGGCGGGCCGCCCGGGGCGGGGGCGCTGGTGTTTTCGAGTGCTCATGGCGAGCATGTGGCGCCGCTGTTGAAAGGCGGCGGACAGGAACGCGGCTGGCGTGGCGGCACGCCGGCGCTCGCCGCGATCGCGGGGATGGCCGCAGCGCTTGACCAACCTTATGAAGCCGTGAAGATCGCCGAATATCGTGATGAACTTGAGGCCTTTTGTGTGGGGATTGGTGGCCAGGTGATGGGTGCTGATGCGGCGCGTATGCCTAATACATTATGCGTGGCGTTGCCGGGGGTGCGGGCGGATACCCAGTTGATCGCGCTTGATATGGCTGGGGTGGCTGTATCGGCGGGCTCGGCTTGCTCGTCCGGTAAGGTGGCCGCCAGCCATGTGTTGCTGGCGATGGGGATGGGTGATCTGGCCGGGCAGGCGATCCGCGTCTCGTTGCCCTGGAATGTCACCCAGGCGGACTGCACGGCGTTCAAACAAGCTTACGAGATGATGGCCAGACGCGCCTTGCATCGCAACCCCGTTCCGCTTACCCAGGCGCAGTTTGCGAATTAAGGGTTTTATCGATGCCTAAAATGGTTTTTGTTGAGCGTAACGGGGTGGCACGCGAGGTTGATGCGCCGGTTGGGCTTTCCGTGTTGGAAGTAGCGCATAAGCATGGCGTGGATATCGAAGGCGCGTGCGAAGGCTCGCTGGCCTGCTCAACCTGTCATGTGATCGTGGACCCCGCATGGTTCGGCAAGCTGGGTAAGCCGACCGAGGATGAGGAGGATATGCTCGATTTAGCGTTTGGGCTTGAGAAAACCTCGCGCCTGGGCTGCCAGATTGTAATGAGCGAGGCGCTGGACGGGCTGGTGGTGAAGCTGCCGAGCGCCACCCGGAATGCTGCGGGATGAAAATCGTGGTCGCCATGTCGGGCGGCGTGGATAGCTCGGTGGTGGCCGGGTTGATGCACGAGGCAGGGCATGAGGTGATCGGCGTGACGTTGCAGCTTTACGACCATGGCGCAGCCGTGGGGCGGAAGGGGGCTTGTTGCGCGGGGCAGGATATTCATGATGCGAAGCGGGTGGCCGATAAATTAGGGATTGCGCACTATGTGGTGGATGCCGAGGCGCGGTTTCGTGCCAGCGTAATGTCGGAGTTTGCCGATAGCTACGCCAGTGGCCAAACCCCGGTGCCGTGTATTGCCTGCAATCAGCATTTGAAATTCGGCGATCTGCTGCAAATGGCGCGGGATTTGGGCGCCGATGCGCTGGCGACAGGGCATTATGTGCGGCGCATCGAAGGGGCGGCGGGGGCTGAGTTGCATCAGGCGCTTGACGCCAGCCGTGACCAGAGTTGGTTTTTATTCGCCACGACCCAAGAGCAATTAGAATTTTGCAGGTTCCCGCTTGGTGATTACGCCAGCAAGGCGCAGGTGCGTGACGTGGCGGAGCGGATGGGGCTGGCCGTGGCGGCGAAGCCAGACAGCCAGGATATTTGTTTTGTGCCGAGTGGGTCCTACGCCGATATCGTAGGCAAGTTTCGTCCTGATGCGCTGGAAGCCGGTGAGATTGTTGATGAAGATGGTGGCTTTATGGGCACCCACCAGGGCATCGCGCGCTACACTGTTGGCCAGGCCAAGCGCCTGGGGTTGCCGGCCGATGCCCAGGGTGAAGCATTGGTGGTGCGAAAAATTGACCCCGGAACGCGCAGGATTGTCGTAGGGCCGCGGACGGCGGCTTCGCGGGTGGTGAAATTGCGAGATGTGAACTGGCTGGCGGCGATTCCATCTTCGGGGTTGCGGGCACAGGTGAAATTGCGAGCACGCGAAATACCGCAAGCGGCGGTGATTACGGCGGATGGTGCCGGTGTGGCATTACTGCTTGATGCGCCAGCATTGGCCGCACCGGGGCAGGCGGCGGTATTTTATGACGGTTCGCGGATTTTAGGTGGTGGTTTTATCGCTGCCTGAATTCTGTTTCAGATATTTTTATCCGCGCTTTTTGAAAGCATCAGTCTGGCAACCACAACGTAGGAGATTTTGCCTTGTATATTCTGGTTGTTGAAGATGATGCCGATGTTTCAAAATTTGTCGTCACCGGGTTACGGGGTTCTGGTCATGTGGTGGAATTTGCAACCAATAGCCGGGATGGGATTATGCTGGCACAGAACAAGCATTTTGACGCGCTGATTATTGACCGCCAGTTGCCAGGTGGGATGGATGGCGCCGATATGTTGCAAAAATTGCGGAGCCAAGGCGTCACCACGCCTGCCTTGTTCCTCTCAGGGCTTGGGCAGATCTCGGATTGGATGAAAGGCCTGCAATCGGGTGGCGACGATTATTTAGTGAAGCCAGTATCGATGAATGAAATTTTGCAGCGTATTGCCGCGATCACGGCACCCAAGGGGCCTACGAAGGAGCCGTTGGCAGGACCAGGCTGATGGTTGTGCGGTCCGGCTGGTGTGTATCGAGAAAAGCCTGGCCGGCTGATTGCCTGGCAAAGCCCTGAATGGTGGCGAGTTCGAGGCCGGCGTTGAAGTCGGTGGCGGATGCTTGGTGTTGATATTGCAATGAGATGGCAACGTAATCACCGGGTGGGATATTATGCGCGGAATTACTGGTATTTTCGATGCTGAAGTTGCTAGCTTTTAGTGTTACTGGTGTTGAATTTTCCGCGGCCTTACTTGCGTATTTTGCGATATCGGCCAGCGAGCCTTCAAGTTTGTAGGCGTCGCAATATAAGTCATGCGTGGTGGCCGGGCAGTCAATTATCAAATGCAGTTGGCTGCCCAGGATGGTGGTGAGTGAGGCTTCCAGGCTGGCGATAAAGCTTGGGGTATTTAATGCCGTCGGTTCGAGGATTTGCAGCCCAGCGATGGTGATGAGGCGCTGCGTGAGCGCCACGCCACGGCTGGCGGCACTGCGCGTGTTGGCCAGATAGCTATCAAATTCACTGATACCTTGTTTGCTGGCGCGGCGCTGTAAAAGCTCCAGATTTCCTAAAATTCCGGTGAGAATATTGTTGAAATCATGCGCTAGAACGTTGGCGATATTGCTCACCGAGCTCGCAATAGCTGTGGCATCACTGAAATTATTGTCGGCGGTGCTCATTGGAGAGACCTTCGTTGGTCGTTGTTCTGAGACTCATATGGGATGAAGCACTGCCTAATACACCCGCGCTAGCTGACATTTGACAAAGCCGTAGGTGTGAGCGAGAGGCGGCGCGAGGAAGCCATGTCCAGTTCGCGGTGGGTGATGGCAACGATTGTGGTGTTGGGAAGCTCCTTGGCGAGCAGACGGTGCAGGCGGGCGGCCGATGGCGAATCGAGCGCAGATGTCGATTCATCCAGGAACAGCCAGTTTGGCTTGCATATGAGCGCACGCGCGATGGCGAGGCGTTGCTGTTCGCCACCTGAGAGAATTTGGCTCCAGGTTTCAATGTCGTTCAGGCGAGAGGTTAGGGTGGGGAGGTCCACGGCGGTGAGAGCGGCAATAACGGCTTCGTCACTCACTTCGCTCTCGAGTGCCGGATACACCACCGCGCGTTTGAGGCTGCCAAGCGGAAAGTAAGGACGTTGCGGCAGGAACAGGGCGCTGCCGGTCGGACGGGTGACGCTGCCGCTGCCAAACGGCCAGATGCCGGCGATGGCGCGGAATAACGTGGATTTGCCAGCACCGGAGGGGCCGGTGAGCACGATGGGCTGACCAGGCGGCAGGGTGAGGCTGGCGTTATCCACCAGCTTACGGCCATCCGGCAGGCTGATGGTAAGGTTTTTAAAGGTAAGCGATTCCCCGGATTGGTTGAGCTGCGGACCCGAAAGTGAGGCCACGCGGGCGGCGGCAACAGCTTCCTGGAAGCCATACAAACGCGAAACGGTCGCACGGTAGGTGACCAGGTTTGGGTACGCCCCGACAAACCATGAGAGTGCGCCTTGCACTTGCCCGAAGACATTTTGAATCTGCGTCAAACCGCCGAGTTTAATGGCGCCACTGAAATAGCGTGGCAATGCAACGATCAGGGGAAAAAATCCGGCGATCTGGCCGAAGCTGACGGTGAAAAAATTCAACGCCTTGGTCCGGCGCATGATTTTCCACCAGTTGCCGCGGATGGCAGTGAAGCGCTCGGTCAGGCTGATCATCTCGTCATCTTCGCCATTGTATAGCGCGATGGCTTCAGGATTTTCACGCACACGGATGAGATTATAACGGAAATCCGCTTCAACTTTTTGTTGGGCAAACGAAAGTTTAATAAGTTGCCGCCCGATCAGATGGGTCAGCAACGTTCCGACCAGAGAATAAAGCAGCGCGACCCACAGCATGTAACCGGGGATGGTGATGCCAAATAATTTGATCGAGCCGGAGATGGCGTACAAGATGAACACGAAGCTGAATAAGGTCACGAGATTCGAGATGAAATCCAGGCTCAGCGAGAGCGAGTTGGTGGTGAAGTCGCGCAAATCTTCGGAGATCCGCTGGTCGGGGTTGTCGATGCCGATGGTAGCGGAGGGGCTGAGGCTGATATTGTAAAAAGCTCTGTCGGAAAGCCAATTTTCCAGGAAATGCCTGGTGATCCACTGACGCCATTTAATTTGGAGCATCTGGTTGAGGTAGAAGGCGTACACCGCGATGAGGACATAAACAACCAGGATTTCTACCAACCCCGGCATCGGCAATGAGCCGGGTGTCGGCAGGTAGAGAAACAGCAACTTGATGGCGGTGTGGGAATCCATGTTCTGGATCGCGTCGAAAAAATCACGATTCCAATATGTGAGGATAACATTAAAGACCACCATCAATAAATTAAGCACAATGATGGCAAGGAAAAGCCCGCGCGCTGCCCAGCGCTCCTCGGACCAGAAATACGGCTTGGCAAGGCTCCAGGCTTCACGGACACCAATGATGAAACTGGTCATGGAACGACGCATTAAGGGGCTACTTTCGCGTTCAGGGCGTTGAGGAAAACGGCAATATGTTCACGGTTTTTTCCGAAGTCGCTTGCGCCGTAAATCGAGTGGGAATAAATGATGACACTGGATTTATTGTCTGGTTCCGAAACGACTTGGAGTTCCAGAATGTCGGGAAAATTAGCTTCAGGCGTGCGAATGACATAAGCGGCCTGCAAGCTCTGCGGCACGGTATCAAGCACGAAGGTACGCGGCAGGGTGGGCGCGATGGCTTGCAAGGTGGCAAACAACGCTGCGGGCGGCAAATTGTAAATTGGGCTGGTGACATTTGGCGTTGGCATAAATCCGGCAGGCGCCGCCATAAATTCCGAATGTCCCTGCATAGGCAGATGTGTGAAATCGATATTGCCGGGCGGCGCGATACCGTTGGCGCCGAGCGTGCCACAGAGCGGGAAAACCAAGCTCATGATCCAAGCCATGATCGTCATAGGTTAGTCGCCGACAGGGGCAAGGCGAAGGCGGATGACGCCGCGGGCGTCTTCCGGCGCCACCGGCTTACCCTTACGCAGAATCTGGATTTTGCCGGCTTTGGCTAGGCGTTGGGCGGCCAACCGAATGGGCGAAAGGCTGCCGCGCCATTTTTCGTCGGGTGGGTTGCCAGCCAATGCCCGGGCGGCCTCAGTGGGGCAGATGGATTTATCCGGGCCGCGTGCAATGACGAGGGCGAGGATAGCTTGTTCGGCGGGGTCTTTGCCGGTGGGGTTTTGGGTCATGTGGTCAGCTTTATGCCCAAACTACGGCCGGAGAGATAGGCGGCTTCAAGTTTTCCGGCCAGGCACCAGTCTCCGCATACGCCCAGCCTGAGTTGCGGGTCCCATAAACTGTCCTGGCCAAGGGGAATGTCGGCCAGGGCGTAGCGCCAGCGATGGGCCCGGGCGTAGGTGGCTGGGGTGGTGATGCCGGTGGCCTGTGTGAAGGCGTTGCTGAGGGCGGTAATAACAGAATCGGCGGGCATTTCGAGATGTTCGGTGCTCCAGGGGGCGCTGGCGTGGGCGGTATAGGTCACGGGATTCGGAGCGGCACCTGGGCGGGAATTTTCGCGGGCGATCCAGCGCAGGGGGCCGTCCGTGGGTTTGAGAATATCGGGGCCGACCGGTGCATCGGCAAAGCCGAGCAACAGTGCCCAGCAGGGCGCCAGGTGCACATTCGCCAGGGCGTTGGCAAACGGGTGCGCCGTTGCACCAAGAAGGGCAGCCGCTTGTGGGGCAGGGATGGCGAGGATCACGGCATCGAAGGGAGGCGAGAGTACGCCGTTGGGTTCAATGAGGCTGGGAGGCGTGTTGTTGGCATCGCGCAGGCTGAGGCGCCATTGGGAGGATTGGCGGTTGAGAAAGCTGACATGGGTCGCTTGATGGATCGTCAGCCCCTCGGCGAGTGCAGCGGCCAGCGCTGCCATGCTGGGGGCGCCGCTGTATTTGTCGCCGGTAGCCGGCCAGACGGCGGCGTTATGGGCAGTGAGCAAGCTGCGAAATGTCTCATCGCGTGCGCTGGCAAACTGGCAGCCATGGTTGAACATAAAGCCATCGGCGAAGCGTGTGGCCATGCGGCCACCGGGTTTGCGGCCTTTATCGAAGAGGGTGACGCGCCCGCCCGCCTGGACCAGATGTGCAGCCGCGGTTAGTCCGGCCATGCCCGCGCCGATGATGGCAACTGATTTTGGAGTGGTCATGCCAGACAGGTGGCGGCAAATGCGCCATGCCGCAAGGCTAATGGCTTTTTAAAAATTCCTCAGATGTAAGTGGCTGGCTGAAGTATGGGCCCTGGGCTTCATCGCAACCGATGTCTTCGAGTAAACGGCATTGTGCTTCGTTTTCCACACCGTCGGCCAGCACGCTGCATCCCATGGCGTGGCCCGCTTCGATGGCAGCGTGGACTATGGCGTTATCGCCATAGTCCTGGCCGAGGCGTTGGACCATGTGGCGGTCGAGCTTAAGCGTGCCGAGCGGTAGGCGCTTGAGGGCTGCAAGGCTGGCGTGGCCGGTGCCGAAATCAATCAGCGCAAGACGCACGCCGAGGCTGGCCATCGCCTTGATGGTGAAAATTGTGTCGAGATCCTCTTCGATCAGCATCGCTTCGGTAAGGCAGAGTTCCAGGCGCTCGGAGGCCAGACCAGTTGCGGTCAGCGCCTCGATGAGATGTTTGATGAGATGCCCGTTGCGAAATTGCCGGTGCGCCAACCTTACAGAAACAACTGTGGGGACGGGCCAGGTCATCGCGTCGGTACAGGCGCAATGCAGCATCCAGGCGCCGATGTCGTTGATAACCTCAAAATGCTCGGCGATTGGCATGAAGTGATGCGGCAATATGAGGCCGCGGCGGCGGTGCTTGAGACGGATGACGGCTTCAGCCCCCTCCACCCTTCCGGTTTTGAGGTGGAGACAAGGTTGGTAATGCAACAGGAACCCCTCATGCGTGAGAGCCTGGCGCAAACGGTCGGCAATCCGGCGTCGCTCGGTGACATCACGCCGGGCAGCCCGAGCCCGCAACTCACGAGCTTCAGAGTCCCCTGAAATATCCGGTGGGACCGCTACCAGCGGGTTAATAAATTCAGTGATTGGGCCAGGCATCGGGAGATGGTGTGTGCATAATGTTGATTATGCGCAGCGGAAGGTTAACGAGGGGGAAATAAAAAACCGGCGGCGAAATTTAATCCCACCGCCGGTTTACAAAATTTTACTTCACGCGGGAGATGTGGGGCTCAGCGATTTTTGCCTCGTAAAGGCATGGGTTAATTCAGCGAAAGTATTGCTGATTCCGTAATGAAATTCAGTGTAGTGCCAAGCATCCACTTCTGTCAGAGCAGGCACTTGCCGCTGCATATACTGCTGTATCGCGGCGGCGAAACTCAGGGCATCGGCGGCGGCGATGAAGGGCGCGCGGGGGTCGGCGGCAAATCCTTGCAGGCTCAACGGTGTGGCAATGGTTACGAGCCCATGACGCGCGTAGTCGAGAAGTTTGATTTTAAGGCCGGTGCCGACCCGTAAAGGGGATATCGCGGCACTGGCTTGATGTAAGTATGTAGCAAGGTTTTTCACCCGGCCCACACGGTTAACGCCCGTCGGAACATGCCCGAAGGCGGCCCCGCAATCGCCGATGAGATCGAGGGTGATCGTGGGCCGCCAGTTTTGGAGGTGTGGCCATATCTCTGCAAAAAACCAGCGCAAGCCATCAAGATTCGGGAGCGCGTCGCTGCCGACGAACACCAGACGGTTGGGTTGGCGCTGAATGCCGGCAGGGCGCGGGCAGGGAATGGCCGGCATGGCGGCCAGGTAAACCGGGCGGGAAGGGCACATGGCGCGAAATAATGCGGCTTCTTCGGGCTGGATGGACACGATGCCCTGCGCCTTGCCGAGCATTGCCGTTTCAAAGTCGCGCGACAATGTGGCCGGATACACCTGATACCCGGCACTGGTTAAAATGCGATGGCGCAGATGAAAAACATCCTGCGCCAGGATCAGGCTTTGGCATTCTGCGAGGGCTGGGCCGTCTAACACCGCGGCACGAAATATGGTGTCCACCAGGATTGCGGCGGGCTGCCATGACATGAGCCGGGACCGGCACCACACCGCCTGTTCAGGGCTGACAAAGCCGCCCAGAACCGCATCAACAACGCCGTACTGCGCCGAGCGTCCGCGGTTGCGCAGGAGTTTGGCCAACCGTACCGGCAATGCCGATAAAATTCGGCGGGTTAGAATGGCCGCGATAGCACGCGGGGCCACGCTGACAACCCAGCCACGCCAGGAAATCACCCCAGGGCCGGTAACCTCAAATCCCGCATATCTTTCAACCGGCCAGCGTAACCGGGGCCGCACCAACAAAATAAGAACTTCATCCCCGCGCGCCCGCAACCATTCAACTACCGCTGCATTAAACGCCAAATGCCCGGCAGACCCAGGCCTGGGCAACTCATCCGTGACAAAGGCAATTTTCATGACGAGGCCGTTTGGGAGGTTGGGGCAAGTAAGGCCAGGGGCTCTGCCCTTCGCTGGGGTCCAGGGGGCAAAGCCCCTTGGCCTTCCTTACCCTAACCCTCAAGCTGCCTCGTTGTGGGAGATACCTTTTTCGGTGAGCAGGGATTGCAGTTCGCCAGACTGATACATTTCGGTGACGATATCGCAGCCGCCGACGAATTCACCTTTAATGTAGAGCTGCGGGATGGTGGGCCAGCTTGAGAATTCCTTGATACCATCGCGGATTTCGGAGTTTTCCAGCACGTTAACGGTTTTGTAGGGCACGTCGGCGTGTTTGAGGATTTGGATGACCCGGGCGGAGAAGCCGCATTGCGGGAACATCGGGGTGCCTTTCATGAAGAGCATGACGGGGCTTGAATCGATGTGGGCTTGGATTTCGGCGAAAACAGGGTTGTCCATAACAGGTCCTTATTCGGGGGCTGAGGTTTGCAGGGCGAGTGCGTGGAGTTCGCCGCCCATACGCCCCTGCAGCGCTGCGTAAACGAGTTGGTGTTGGCGCACGCGGGGCATTCCGCGAAACGCTTCAGAGATAACGGTAGCCGCAAAATGGTCATTATCGCCAGCCAAATCTTCAATGGTGATCTGGGCGTCCGGGAGGGCGGCTTTGATCAGTTTTTCGATCTCGGAGGCGGGCATAGCCATCGTGGTTATCCTTGCAAAATCACGCGAACCAGGCGGGGAAGAACCCCTCATGGGCGTCGCGCAGGGTAGCCAGAGATATGGGGTTGCCGCCGGTGAGTGTCAAACTGTCGCCGCCGGTGTGGCCGATATGGCGGGCCGGGATGCCGGCGGCGTGGGCCGCAGTGAGGATGGCGGTGGGGTTGCTGACTGCCAACACGTAGCGGGCCTGGTCTTCGCCAAACCAATAGGCGTGGGCGGGGATATGCTCAGGCGAGGGGTGCAGGGTGAGACCGGTGTCGCCCGCCAGCGCCATTTCCACCAGGGCGATGGCGAGGCCGCCGTCGGAGAGGTCATGGCAGGCTTGCACGGCACCATTGAGGATATGTTCGCGCACGAAATCGCCATTTTCGCGTTCGCTCAGCAGGTTCACTTCCGGGGGCGCGCCATCTTCGCGGCCAAGGATTTCACGTAGCCAGAGGGATTGGCCGAGGGCGCCCTTGGTGTCGCCGATCAGGATGAGTTGCTGGCCGGGGGCGATGGCGAGGCCGGTGGCAAGAGAGGCATCTTCGATAACGCCGACCGCGCCGATGGCGGGGGTGGGCAGAATGCCCTTGCCTTCGGTCTCGTTGTAAAGCGAGACATTGCCCGAGACGACCGGGAAATCGAGCGCGGTGCAGGCTGCCGCCATGCCTTGAATGGCATCGACGAACTGGCCCATGATTTCGGGCTTTTCGGGGTTGCCGAAATTCATGTTGTCAGTCACGGCCAGCGGCAAGGCGCCGGTGGCGGTGATGTTACGCCAGGCTTCCGCTACGGCTTGCGCACCACCGGCTTCGGCATCGGCGGCGCAGTAGCGCGGCGTGCAGTCGGTGGTGATGGCCAGGGCGCGGTTGGTGCCCTCAAGACGCACGATGGCGGCATCGGCCTGCGCCGGGCGCTTGACGGTTTGGCCGCCGACGGTGGAGTCATACTGGTCGAAAATCCAGCGGCGCGAGGCGATGTCCGGGCAGGCCATGAGTTTGAGCAAAGCGGCTTCAAAACCAACCGGGTCGTGGGTTGCGCCGAGAGGGGCGGGTTTGGCGGCGCTGGTGTAGGGCCGGTGGTAGAGCGGGGCTTCGTCGGAAAGTGGCGCGAGTTCGATGTCGGCTTCAACCACGCCTTTATGGGTAATGACGATGCGGCCGGTGTCGGTGATTTTGCCGATGATGGCGTAGTCGAGGTCCCATTTCTCGATGATGGCGCGGGCCATTTCCGAGCGTTCGGGCTTCAGCACCAGCAACATGCGCTCCTGGCTCTCGGAGAGCATCATCTCATAGGCCGACATACCGGTTTCGCGTTGCGGCACGTTGTCGAGATTAAGCTCAATGCCGACGCCGCCCTTGCCGGCCATCTCCACGGAGGAGGAGGTGAGGCCGGCGGCGCCCATGTCCTGGATCGCGACGATCGCGTCGGTCTGCATCAACTCCAGGCAGGCTTCGATGAGAAGTTTTTCGGTGAACGGGTCGCCGACCTGCACGGTCGGGCGTTTTTCGGCGGAGTTGGCATCGAACTCGGTGCTGGCCATGGTGGCGCCGTGGATGCCGTCGCGGCCGGTTTTGGAGCCGACATACACCACCGGATTGCCGATACCTGCGGCGGCCGAGAGGAAGATTTTATCCTGCGCGGCGATGCCGACGGTCATGGCGTTTACCAGCGGGTTGCCGTTGTAGGCCGGGTGAAAATTCACCTCGCCGCCGACAGTGGGTACACCAACACAGTTGCCATAACCTCCGATGCCACGCACCACGCCGTCAACCACCCGCTTGGTGACGGGCAATTTCGGGTCGCCAAAACGCAGCGCGTTGAGGTTGGCGATCGGGCGGGCGCCCATAGTAAACACATCGCGCAAAATGCCGCCAACGCCGGTGGCCGCACCCTGGTAGGGTTCAATGAAGCTTGGGTGGTTATGCGACTCCATTTTGAAAATCGCCGCCAGCCCCTCGCCGATATCGATCACGCCGGCGTTCTCGCCGGGGCCGTGGATGACCCATGGGGCTTTGGTGGGCAGCGTTTTCAGCCAGACGCGGGAGGATTTATACGAGCAATGCTCCGACCACATGACTGAGAAGATGCCAAGCTCGGTGAAGCTGGGCGTGCGGCCCATGATGGTGAGAACTTTGGCGTATTCCTCGGCGTTCAGGCCGAAGGATTTAGCTAATTCTGCGGTGACGGGTTTCATGCGGCTGCCAGTGAATCAAAAAGGGGTTTGCCATCGGTGCCGCCCATCAGCGGGTCAACGAGATCCTCGGGGTGCGGCATCAGGCCCAGGATACGATGGTTGGGCGAATAAATCCCGGCGATGGCACGGGCAGAGCCATTGCGGTTGTAATTTTGTGATTCGGCGCCTCCGGCGCCAGGGGCGTAACGAAACGCCACCAACCCTTCGCCCTCAAGCCGGTCTAAGGTGGCGGGGTCAGCGGTGTAATTGCCGTCGCCATGCGCCAGTGGGGCACGGAATACCTGGCCTTTTTGGTAGTGCGCGGTGAAGATGGTGTCGTTGCGCTCGACGCTCAGCATGGTGTCCATCGAGAGGAAGCGCAGGCCCGCATTACGCAGCAGGGCACCAGGTAGCAAGCCAGCTTCGGTGAGGATTTGGAAGCCGTTGCACACGCCCAGCACGTAGCCGCCACGCGCGGCGTGGGTTTTCACCGCCTGCATCACCGGGCTTTGGGCGGCCATGGCGCCACAGCGCAGGTAATCGCCAAACGAGAAGCCGCCGGGGATGATGACAAGATCCAACCCGGTCAGGTCGGTTTCCTTGTGCCAGATCAGCTTCGGTGCCTTACCAAAGCTCTGTTCAACCGCAATCGCCATATCGCGTTCACGGTTGATGCCGGGGAAGATCAGGATGCCGGTTTGCAGCATGAAAATTGCCTTGAAAATTTAAGGTTCATCTGCCTTCGCGTAAGGTCGATGTAAAGCGCTGATACGGAACGGCAGGCCCAGGTTTCAGCTCGCGATTTCAACCTTGAAGCTTTCGATCACCATGTTGGCGAGCAGCATTTTGGCCATGTCCTCAACGCCGGCTTTGGCAACCAAGGGGTCGGATTCGGTCAGGGTGAGTTCGATGATTTTACCGGCACGAACATCCCCCACCTGAGTGAAGCCGAGATTGTTCAAAGCGTGGCCGATGGCTTTGCCTTGCGGGTCGAGCACGCCGTCTTTCAGCATGACTGTGACAATAGCTTTCATTGCATCATCTCCGGGCCCTTCATGTCGCGGGTACCGGCTTCGGGCAGAATCCCTAGGCGGCGGGCAACTTCCTGGTAGGCTTCCTCGATTTTGCCAAGGTCGCGGCGGAAGCGGTCCTTATCCATTTTCTCGTTGGTTTTAGTATCCCACAAGCGGCAGTTATCCGGGCTGATTTCATCGGCCAGCACAATCCGCATGTCCTCATTCTCGAACAGCCGGCCAAATTCGATTTTGAAATCGACCAAAGTGATGCCAACGCCGAGGAACAGGCCGGTGAGGAAGTCGTTGATGCGCAGTGTTAAGTGCACAATATCGTCCATGTCAGGTGGGGTGGCCCAGCCAAACGCGGTGATATGCTCTTCGGCCACCATCGGGTCGCCGAGTTGATCGTTTTTGTAGTAATATTCAACGATGCTGCGCGGCAGGCGGGTGCCCTCCGGGATACCAAGGCGCGATGAGAGCGAACCGGCGGCGATGTTGCGGACCACCACCTCAACCGGAATGATCTCCACTTCCTTGATCAACTGCTCGCGCATGTTGAGGCGGCGGATGAAATGGGTGGGGATATTTATCTCCGCCAGGCGCATCATCAGGAACTCGCTGATGCGATTGTTCAGCACACCCTTGCCGGTGATGGTGCCCTTTTTCTGGGCGTTGAAGGCGGTGGCGTCGTCCTTAAAATATTGCACGAGCGTGCCGGGCTCGGGTCCTTCAAACAGGATTTTTGCTTTGCCTTCGTAGAGCTGCCGGCGGCGGGCCATGTGTGTCCTTTGAGATTCGTAAAAGAAGAAACATGTATATCAATCATCCGGGTGCAACGCCATGGCTGGGGTGATATTGGGGCACTTCCTGGCAGCATGGCTGTCCTCTATGGACGTCTCATGAATACAGAACAGATGTTTCCCCTTTATCGCGCAGCGGGTTGCGGGCTGCTAGCGATGCTGGTGGGTGTTGGCATTGCGCGATTTGGTTATTCACCGCTGGTGCCGGCGCTGGTGGCAGCGCATTGGTTTACCGCAGCCGCCGCCTTCTGGCTGGGGGCGACGAATTTACTCGGGTATCTGATCGGCGCGGCCGGTATGCGGGCCTGGCGCCGGCCGATCCATACCCGCGCCGCCGTGACCACGCTGATGGGGCTGACAGCACTCAGCCTGATCGCCTCGGCCTGGAATTTCGGGGTTTATTACGCGGGGATCTGGCGGCTACTGACCGGCATAACCGGCGGCGCTTTGATGGTGCTTATGGCGGCGGCAGTGGTGGGCCGGGCACCGCCGGCCAAACGCGGCCAAGTGGGGGGGATTACCTTTGCGGGCATGGGCACGGGGATTATGGTTTCAGGGCTGCTGATCCCGAGGTTTTTGGTGTTTGGCCTTCCCATGACCTGGGCCCTGCTGGGCGGCTTCAGCCTCCTGGCAACCCTGGCGGTAGGTTTGATGATGCCACCGGCGGTAATCACCCCGGCGGCACGGCCTGTGGGCAAGCAGGTTTTGAATAAGCCGGTGGCATTGTTGATCGTAGGTTATGCGCTCTGCGCCTTTGGGTTTTTACCGCACATGCTGTTTCTGGCCAGTTTCGTTGCCATCGGGCTGCATCGCGGCGTGGCGGCGGGGGCTAATGTGTCGGCTGTTCTGGGGGTTGCGGCGGCCCTTGGCCCGCCGATTCTCGGGCGCGTTGCTGACCGGATAGGGTTTTTGAAGACACTGGTCGGCGCTTATGTGGTTATGACCGCCGCCGTTTCAGTGCCGATGTTTACGGGCAGCGTGATTGGTCTGTCGATCTCGGCCTTCGGGGTGGGGGCGGTGGCTCTCGGCGCGGTGCTGCTGACCTCCGGTGCCATCGCCTCGCTGGTGGCACCGGACCGGTTGGCGGCAAACTGGGGACTGGCCACGATGAGCTATGCCGTGATGCAGGCGGTGAGCGCGGCGGCGTTCTCCAGCCTGTTCCATGCCACTGAGAATTATGAAATTTTATTTGGCATTGGTACGGTCGCGACGTTTGTATCCACTATTTTTGTTTTATTGTCAGAGCGTTTAAGTCGAAAACTTAATCTAAATCATAGTTCGTAATTGGTGGTTGCACTACATGAACAGGCTCCGGTAACGTGCCAGGCTTAACAAACGATTAGGACGCGCTTGTCTCAGACCATACTCCCTGCCGTTCGTCCTGCCGTCGCGCAGATCAAGCCAGTCAACCGGGAGGTTGAGCTTAAATTTCTGGTGGCCGAGACAGGGTTCAAGGCGGTGCAGCAATGGCCAGCGCTGGGGCTGAATGGCCGCCGTCCTTCCAGCAGGCGGCTGCATACGGTTTATTTTGATACCGCCCAGGGCGATTTACAACGCCATAAAATGCTGTTGCGGATGCGAGCCCAGCCGCGCGGCCATGTTATGACGCTTAAATGGAGCGGTGGCTTCCCGGGTGGCCTGTTTGAGCGCGGCGAAATTGAGGTGACGACGGCACATGCAACGCCTGATCCTTCATTGTTTGGTGCCGAAGTGGCTGGGATGATCGAGGCGGCTACCGAAGGCCGTGTGCTTGCCGCCATTTATGCAACCGACATACGCCGTGCGACGCACCAGATCCGTAGCGAGACCAGCACCATCGAAATTGCGTTCGATGCTGGTGTGATCGTTGCCGGTGACGTGACGATGCCGGTGCGCGAGATTGAACTGGAATGGAAAGCCGGAGATGTCGCGGATTTATACCGGTTAGGTGTAGCGCTGGCCGAGACATTTCCGGTACGTCTGGGGATGCTGGCAAAGTCTGACCGCGGGGTGCTGCTGGCGACTGGTGCGCTGCCCAAAGCGGTGCGCAGCCATGCCACGCTGAGCGGGGATCTGACGGTGGACGAGGCCATCGGCCGGGCGATCAATAGCTGCCTGGCGCAGTTCGCTGCCAATTGGCCGGCGTTCGAGACGGGGGATGCGGTGGCGGCGGTGCATCAGATGCGGGTGGCGCTGCGGCGTTTGCGGGCGATGCTTGGGTTGTTTCAACGGGCGTTTCCGTGCCCCGAATTTGTCAGCCTGCGCGAGGAAGCCCGCCAGATTGCTGCGTTACTGGGCGAGGCCCGTAACCTTGATGTGTTCATGGCCTTGGTGCGCGAGGGCCCACACGCGGCGTTTTCTGATGAGGCGGGTTTTGAGGATATTTTGCAGGATTGCGACGCCCGCCGCGAGGCAGCCTATGGGTCAGTGCGAGACCTATTGGCGGCACCTGCCACCACGCGCTTCGTGCTCTCTGCGCAGGCGTTTGTGGCACGGTATGGCTGGCGCAACGGTTTGCCGGCTGAAGCCCTGCCACGCCTGACCGCGCCAGCGCATGAATTCGCCGCGCAGAATCTATCCCGGCTGCACCATAAATTGCTCAAGCGCGGTAAGCACGTGGCGGCCTTATCGCCGCATCAGCGGCACGAGCTACGGATTGGGTTGAAGAAATTACGCTATGTGGCTGAATTATTTGGGCCACTGTTTGAAAACCCGGCGCAGGTAAAAACCTACACCAAAGTTGCGGCCCGGTTGCAGGACCAGCTTGGGATGTTTAACGACCTGAATGTGGCGATTGGGATGGTAAACCAGATTGCAGGATCGCATTCTCGGGCCGCCGGTATTATTTTGGGCTGGTGCGGCCGAGGCGCTGGTACTGACCGGGATATACTCAAGGACAACTGGCGGGACTTCCGCAAAGTCCGGCGGTTCTGGGACTAAAAAGGCCGAGGAAATTCATCCCCGGCCTTTTTTGCTTTTGTTAGGCGGCTCGTTGTTGCAGGGCCGGGTAATCAGTGTAGCCGGTGGCCCCTTGGACGTAGAAGGTTGCCGGGTTTGGCTCATTCAGTGGCGCGGCGCGCTTGAAGCGTTCTACCAGGTCGGGGTTGGCGATGAATAATTTGCCCCAGGCCACAGCATCGGCCTCACCGGCGTCGAGCGCGGCCTGGGCGCTTTCCTGGGTAAAAGCCTCGTTGGCGATGTAGGTGCCGCCAAAAATTTTCTTCAGTTGCGGGCCGATCCAGTCGTCCGCCTTGTGCTCGCGGGCGCAGATGAACGCGATACCGCGCTCACCCAATTCGCGGGCGACGTAGGAGAAGGTGCCGAGGCGGTCGGAATCGCCCATCGAATGGGAATCCATGCGTGGTGCCAGGTGCATTCCCACCAGACCGGGTTCCCACACGGACAGCACGCCGTCGGTGACTTCAAGCATCAGGCGGGCGCGGTTTTGAATGCTGCCGCCGTAATCGTCGGTGCGGTGGTTGGAGCCGTCCTGCAGGAATTGGTCAAGCAGGTAGCCGTTGGCGCCGTGGATTTCCACGCCGTCGAATCCGGCCATCTGGGCGTTCATCGCGGCCTTGCGATAGGCTTCCACCACGCCAGGGATTTCGGAGGTTTCCAATGGGCGGGGCACTACATATTCCTGCTGCGGGCGAACCAGGCTGACATGGCCTTTGGCAGCAATGGCGCTGGCGGAAACTGGCAATTCGCCATTCAGAAATAAAGGAGCTGAGATGCGGCCAACATGCCAGAGCTGCGCAAAAATGCGGCCGCCGGCCTGGTGCACCGCTCTGGTGACGAGTTTCCAGCCTTCAACCTGCTCGGCAGACCATAGGCCAGGGGTATCAGCATAGCCGACTCCCATGGGAGTGACTGAGGTGGCTTCTGAGATGATCAGCCCGGCGGTGGCGCGTTCAGCGTAATATTGCGCCATCAGGGCGTTGGGGATGCGCTCAACCCCGGCGCGGGCGCGGGTGAGGGGGGCCATGATGATGCGATTGGGCAGGGTGATGTCACCCAGGGTTAAGGGGTCGAATAATGAGGGCATGAATGAAAAGCCTTTGGATGTTTACGTTGAGTGTTATGTAATGTTGCAATGCGGAAAAATCGAGGGGTGGATTTACCGTTAGCTGATTTTCGGGCCGCTTCGGCCTGAGCGGGTGATCACCACCACGCCGTCGCCAGCTTCGATCATGGTGGCGGGGTCTGGGCGGGTGAGGGTTTCGCCGCCTTTGCGGTTGATGGCAATAACAAACAGGCTGCCGCTGGCCTGATGCTCGGCGGCCTCAATGGTGGCGCCTGCGAGTGGACTGTCAGGTGCGACCGCCATAACCTCCAGATCAAGACCCAGTGTGCGCAGGCCGAAGCTCAATGTTCGCATTCGGTCTGAGCCATCGGTGAAGGAGGATGTGCGCGGGAACATGATAAGCTGGGCGATGCGTTCGGCCCCGATATGGGTGGGCTCGACCACGGAATTGGCCCCGGCTTGCAGTAACTTGCTCTTGGTGCTCGGCGCCTCGCTGCGGGCGATGATTTCAAGTTGTTTATTCAGGTTGCGGGCTGAAAGGGTGATGAAAACATTGGCGGCGTCGTTGGGCACCACGCTGGCCAAAGCGCGCGCCCGCGCGATGCCGACAGCCTGTAAAACGGTCTCGTCAGTCGCATCGCCGCGGATCGTGAGGTTTCCGGCGGACATCGATTCGTTGTAGCGCTGCTCATTAAGTTCCAGCACCACAAATTCGGTGCCGCCGGCCTTTAATTCATCGGCGAGCATCTGGCCGATCCGGCCGTAGCCGCACACGATCACATGGCCGACCATTTTATCGATATGCGTTTTCATGCGCTTGGTCCCGAGAAGAATCTGAATTTGGGCGATGGTGATAAACTGCACCAGCGCACCGGTGAGAAAGATGATGCCGGTGCAGCCGAGGATAATGGTGGTGATGGTGATGGCGCGTAAATCAACGGTGGCCACCGGATGCACTTCGCCATAACCCACCGTGAATACCGTGATGATGACGAAGTAAAACGCATCGCCCCAGGACCAGCCATCAAGCACGTAGGCAATGGTAGCGCCAGCGACGACGAGTAGCATATAGGCCAGCCCGAAGATCAGGTTGCGGGCTGGCGAGTTGGCGAACCAAACGAGCCACGAGTGAGGGGTTCGCGGCCCGGCCTTGGTCATGGAGGGCTTAAAAAATTCCCGCTTGCGCGGGAATGACGGTGGTAAGGGCCGGTAACGGTTGGTGCCATCAGCTCCGCTTGTCGACCGGAACGTAATCGCGGGTGACAGCGCCGGTGTAAATTTGCCGAGGGCGGCCAATGCGCTGTTGCGGGTCCTCAATCATTTCCATCCACTGGCTGATCCAGCCAACGGTGCGGGCCAGAGCGAAGATGGGCGTGAACATGGTGGTGGGGAAGCCCATGGCCTTCAGGATGATGCCTGAATAAAAATCCACGTTCGGGTAGAGTTTGCGCTCAACGAAATATGGGTCTTCGAGAGCGATTTTTTCGAGCTCAATGGCGAGGTCGAGCATCGGGTCATTTTTGATGCCGAGTTCACCCAAAACCTCGTAGCAGGTTTTCTGCATGATTTTGGCGCGGGGGTCGAAGTTTTTGTAAACCCGATGGCCGAAGCCCATGAGTTTGACGTGAGAGTTTTTGTCTTTCACCTGGGCGATGAAGGCTGGGATGTTATCTTTGTGACCAATCTCAGCCAGCATCTTCAATACCGCCTCATTGGCGCCGCCATGGGCCGGGCCCCAGAGTGAAGCGATACCCGCAGCAATACAGGCGAACGGGTTGGCGCCGGTGGACCCGGCCAGACGCACGGTGGAGGTGGAGGCGTTCTGCTCATGGTCGGCATGGAGGATAAAAATGCGGTCCATGGCGCGGGTGAGGATCGGGTTCGGCACGTAAGTTTGCGGCGGCACCGCGTGGAACATATAGAGGAAGTTTTCCGAGTAGCTGAGGTCGTTACGCGGATACATGAACGGCTGGCCGACGTTATATTTATGAGCCCAGGCGGTGATGGTGGGGATTTTGGCGATCATGCGGTAGGCGCTGATCTCGCGCTGGCGTGGATCATTGATGTCAATGCTATCGGGGTAGAAGGCGGACATGGCACCGACCACTGAGCAGAGCATGGCCATCGGGTGCGCGTCGCGCCGGAAACCGTCCCAGAAGCGGCGGATTTGCTCATGCAGCATGGTGTGCAAGGTGACGCCGCTGGTGAAACTTTTCAGCTTTTCTTCGTTGGGCAACTCACCATACAGCAACAAATAAGCCACTTCGAGGAACGTAGAGTGCTCAGCGAGCTGTTCGATCGGGTAGCCTCGGTACAGTAAAATACCCTCATCGCCGTCGATGTAAGTGATTGAGCTTTCGCAGGAGGCGGTGGCCCCGAAGCTGGGGTCGAAGGTGAAAATGCCCAGATCGCCCTGGATTTTCCGGATATCGGCGACCGGTGGCCCCATGGTGCCGCCGAGCAATGGGAGGGTGGCGGTTTTGTCGCCAAGAGTGAGAGTGGCGCTGCCGACTTGCTTGCTGGTTGCCGTTTGGGCCATGCGGATTTTACCTCTGCAAAATTTGTGGGTGAGGACGTCTCGAGGAAGGCTGCATTATTGCCCTATTAAATCCTCTGTCTCATGAAAAGCAACCTTCGCTTATGCAGCAATCATCGCAGGTCGGCGGGGCGGATAAAGCGCTGCAGCGTTGCGGTGCCGGGGGCGATTTTGTGCCAGGGGGTTGAAATGAGGAATTCAGTGAGGCTGGCCGTAGGGTAGCCCTCATTCAGGCGGGCTAATTCTGGCTTTGCGCTGGTTGGGCCAGCTAGGCCAAGGGCAGAATCATGAATGCCTGGGTTGTGGCCAATGACCAGCACGCTACGGATGGTTTCGGGCAGATCGCGCAAAATCTCGCGGATTTGTCCGGTGGTGGCCATATAGAGCCCTGGAAGCGTATCAATGTTCGGCCGTTCATCCCACACGGACGCTGCTTCAAGAGCTTCCAGCGTCTCCTGGGTGCGTAGGGCCGATGAGACCAGCACGACATCGGGCGCTAAGCCGGATTTGCGCATGAGGTGGCCAATCGCGGTGGCAGCGCGCTTGCCCTCCGGCAGCAACGGCCGGTCATGGTCGCTGAATTCACTGTTAGGCCGGGCGGCTTTGGCGTGCCGAAGCAGGACAAGTTGGTGCATAACGACATTGTGCCATGGCATGATCGCGCTGTCGCCCCTATCTAGTAAACTCGTTTATGAGGGAGACAGGCTTGATGGATCGACGGCGTTTTTTACTCAGCGCAGCCGCTTTTGCTCTGCCAATTCCGGCAGCCAATACCATCGGATTCAAGGTACTGCGTAATGGCACGCCGATCGGCGAGCATCATTTAAACTTCACCCAGGTAGGCGACGATCTGACCATAGATATTGATATCCAGTTGCTGGTGAAGCTGGCGATGATTCCGGTGTTTCGTTATAATTTGAAAGCCGTTGAAAAATGGTCAGGTGGGGTGTTTCAGAGCCTGCAGAGCACAATCAAGGATAATGGCAATTTGCTGACCGTGCATGCGGAAAAAAATGCCGACGGGTACGCCGTGACCGGCACTAACCAAGATAATCCTGATAAAAATATGCCAACGTATCAGGTACCGCCCAACACGATGCCGCTGACCTATTGGAATAAGCGGTTTATGAAAGGCACGATTCTGAACATCCAGACCGCGCATACCTATCCGGCCACCGTGGATTCGCCGGGGTGGAATAAATTACCAACCGCCGAGGGTGGATTTTTGACCGCGCAACGGTTTGACCTGACCGGCAAGCTGCGTCTGAGTGTTTGGTATGATCAGAGTGATGCGTGGTCAGGCCTGGAGTTTCACTATAGCGGCGATGAGACCTACGAGAAAATTGTCGCGTGAAACTTCGCGTTGTTTTAGGCGACCAGTTATCGCGTAACATCGCCGCCCTGGCCGGGCTGGATGTTTCACAGGACGTGGTGCTGATGGCGGAGGTGATGGGGGAATGTAGCTATGTGCCGCATCATCCGCAAAAAATTGCCTTGGTGCTCTCAGCCATGCGGCATTTTGCCGCGGCCTTGCAGGCCCGAGGTGTGCACTTGCGCTATGTGAAGCTCGATGATCCGCTGAACACCCAAACGCTGGACGGTGAACTTGTGCGCGCCGTAAAGGCGTTGCGGCCGGAGGCGGTGGTGGTGACGGCTCCCGGTGAATGGCGGGTGTTGCAGGCCATGCAAGGCTGGGGCGCGCTTACCGGCGGAGCTGTGGAAATACGCGAAGATGACCGTTTTTTAGCGTCGCAACAGTATTTTGCGGACTGGGCGGAAGGGAAATCCAGCCTGCGGATGGAGTTTTTTTACCGCAAAATGCGCCAGGCTACGGGTATTTTGATGGATGGCGCCAGCCCGGTTGGCGGCAACTGGAATTACGACTCCGAAAACCGTAAAAAATTGCCGAAGGATGTGAAGCCGCCCAAGCCAAAACGATTTCCGCCCGATACCATCACCCGCGAGGTGATCGCGATGGTGGCAGATAAATTTGCGCATCATTATGGAGACGTGGCTGCGTTTGATTACCCGGTGACAAGCCGCGAGGCGCTGGCTGGGTTTGAGGATTTTATCGCGCACCGGCTAAGTGGCTTTGGTGATTGGCAGGACGCAATGGCGACGGGCGAGCCGACGATGTTTCATAGCCTGGTGTCGGCGCCGCTGAATTTAGGTCTGCTGGACCCGTTAGAGTTATGCAAGGCGGCTGAGGCGGCTTACCGGGCTGGCGCGGCACCATTAAACGCCGTTGAAGGATTTATCAGACAAATTTTGGGATGGCGGGAGTTTGTGCGCGGTATTTATTGGCTGCACATGCCCGGTTACGCCAGCCTGAACAGCCTTGGCGCGAGCCGCCCGTTGCCGGAATTTTACTGGACCGGCACGACCAAAATGCGCTGCATGAGTGAGGCCATTCGCCAGACCATGACATATGCTTATGCGCATCATATTCAGCGGTTAATGATTACCGGAAACTTCGCGCTGCTGGCCGGGTTGCACCCCGATGGCGTGGATAAATGGTATCTGGCGGTTTACATTGATGCTTATGAATGGGTTGAAATGCCCAACACCCGGGGCATGGCCTTACACGCTGATGGTGGTGTGGTGGGCTCGAAACCTTACGCGGCTTCGGGGGCATATATTAACCGCATGAGCAATTACTGCAGCGGTTGCCATTATGACGTAAATGACGCGGTGGGTGCGCGCGGTTGTCCGTTTAACGCGCTATATTGGGATTTTATTGACCGCCACGCTGAAAGATTTGCGCATAACCCTCGCATGGCGATGCCAGTGAGAACTTTGGCAAAAATGCCGCCTGATAAAGTGAGTTCATTAAAAGCACGGGCGGCCGATATACTTAAAATCATCGAACACGGGGGTACTGGCTTATGAAAATTCCCACACCGGCTGATGGCATCGCCTGGGTAACCGGCGCCTCAAGTGGCATTGGCCGGGAGTTGGCGGTGCAATTCGCGAAGGACGGATGGATCGTGGCGGTCTCGGCACGCCGGGTGGCCGATTTGCAAAGCCTTGCGGATATGTATCCCGGCCAGATGATTGTGGCGCCGTTGGATGTAACAGACCAGGTCGGCGTGCTGGCCACCGTACAAAAAATTGAGGCGGAGTCTGGCCGGATGATCGTGCGGGCGGTGCTGAATGCCGGGACCTATATCCGCGATACTGCCTCTGATTTTGATGTGGCGGTTTTTAAGACGCAGGTGGATGTGAATCTGCTGGGAACCGCCAACTGCCTGGCGGCGGTGATGCCGGCCATGCTGGCAGCAAGACGGGGGCAGATCGGTATTGTCAGCTCATTGGCCGGACTGGCGGGGCTGCCGGGGGCGGTGACTTACAGCACTACCAAAGCCGGGTTGCTGGCGATGGCGCAAAGTTTGAAGTTTGATCTCAACCGGGCCGATGTGGCGTTGTCGGTGATTTTGCCTGGATTCGTCAAAACGCCGCTGACCGACAAAAACCAGTTTCCGATGCCGTTTTTGATGGAGGTGAGCGATGCCGCGAAAGCGATTATGGAAGGCCTGGACGCCGGGCGGTTTCTGGTGGCGTTCCCTGGCGGTTTAGCATGGCCACTGCGGTTTTTACGAATTTTGCCAGCGTCGTTGTATTTTGCATTGGTGGCACGCTCAACTAAATGGTGAGCGCGCTCCGATCAGCCGAAATGTTTTTCGGGGTGACGCAGATGCCAGAGGCGTTCATGCGCTGCTACCAGGCTTTCAATGCTCTTGCGGCGGTTGGTATCGGGTGAAACGCTACGCCGGGTTAGCATGTTTTCCAGAATATGAAGTAACTGCTCGGCAATTTCGTAATCGGCTTGGTCGCAAGCATGATGGAAAGCAATGAGGACCTTATCAGACAAACGCCGACTATACCGTGGTGGGCCACCGTTTTGTCTTGAAATATCTACCCCAGAAGCGTCAGTATCACTCACGTATGTCATTCCATTCCGATTCTACACTCCCAGGAGGATGATCGACGCGGCACCAATTCCTGTGAGTTCACTTACTGTAGAATCTCATACCGCAAATCACAGGTTGGTTACAACATTCTAAACGAGCGACGTAAGGGGGATCGTTTACCTTCAAACGGCAAGCAATTGTTTCTTCACTCACGGACACTACCGAAATGTCCGGCCCCGCCATACTTGCAGCAAGGGCCGGATTGGTTTGGCTACTCAGCAGGCAGGATGTTTGCAGGCTCAACAGACTCAAAATCGGCGAAAGCATCTTCCCACGAACCGGTGGTGGAAGCCTTGCTATATTCGGTCGAGCGGCTTTCAAAGAAATTAGCGTGTTCTACCGCGTTCAACATCTCATCAAGCCAGGGGAGTGGGTTTTTATCCACGTGAAATAGGACATTCAACCCAAGCTGGGTCAAACGGCGGTCTGCGATGTAGCGGATGTAGCGTTTCACCCCTTCAGCGGTGAGACCTTCAACCGCACCAAGTTCAAACGCAAGGTCGATGAAGGCGTCCTCATGATCAACAATGGTGGCACAGGTAAGGTAGAGCTCGCGGCGCAGTTCCTCGGACCAGATTTCCGGGTTTTCCTGCACGAAGGTGCGGAACAATTTGATGATGGATTCGCAATGCAGGGATTCATCGCGCACCGACCAGGTGATGATCTGGCCCATTCCCTTCATTTTGTTAAAGCGCGGAAAATTCAGCAGAATGGCGAAGGAAGCGAATAATTGCAGGCCCTCAGTGAAGGCACCGAACGCCGCCAGGGTTTTGGCGATGTTGTGCTTACTGTCCATGGAAAAGGCGTGCATGTAGTCGTACTTGTCCTTCATCTCCTTATATTTGAGGAAGGCGGTGTATTCGACCTCGGGCATGCCGACGGTGTCGAGCAGGTGCGAATAAGCGGCGATATGCACGGTCTCGATGTTCGAGAACGCCGAGAGCATCATCAGCACCTCGGTTGGTTTGAACACGTTGCTGTAGTGCTTCATGTAGCAGTTATTCACCTCGACATCCGCCTGGGTGAAAAATCGAAAAATCTGGGTGAGCAGATTGCGCTCGGGCATGGTGAGGTTTTTGTGCCAGTCCTTCACGTCATCGGCGAGCGGCACTTCCTCCGGCAGCCAATGCACGCGCTGCTGGGTGAGCCATGCCTCGTAAGCCCATGGATAGCGGAACGGCTTATAAACAGGGTTTTCGGTGAGGAGATTAAGTTTCACCGGATATTGGTCGGGGGTGGTGTGCGCGCTCATGAAAATAGCCTTAAGGGGGGAGAGAAGAAAATTCCCGCCTGCGCGGGAATGACGAGGACGGAACTACTGGCAGGCCAGGCATTCCTCGTAATCGGCAGAGGCGGCGAGCGGCCGGGGGGCGGCGCCGTCGTTGACGGGCGTGATGCCGGTGAATTCGTCGGGGCGCACGGCTTTTTCTGAGACTGTATCAGCCCGCTGGATCGAGAGCGAGCGGCAGTAATACAGCGATTTCACGCCCTTCTTCCAAGCCTGATAATGGATCTGATGCAGATCGCGCTTGTTCACATTGGCCGGCACGAACACATTGATCGATTGGCTCTGGCAGATGAAGGGCGCACGGTCAGCGGCGTGTTCGATGATCCAGCGCTGGTCGAGTTCAAACGCGGTTTTATAAACGTCCTTCTCATGCTGGGTGAGGAAATCCAGATGCTGCACGCTGCCCTTGGTGGTGGTGATGGAGGACCAGGTGTCCTCATCGTCGCGGCCGTATTTTTCCAGTAGCTTTTGCAGAGGCCGGTTGCGCACCGAGAAGCTGCCGGAGAGGGTTTTTTGCAGGAATACATTGGCTGCAATCGGCTCGATTCCGGGCGAGGTGTTGCCGGTGATGATGGAAATCGAGGCGGTTGGGGCAATGGCGATTTTATAGGAGAAACGCTCGTCGATGCCATAGTCGGCAGCATCCGGGCAAGCGCCGCGTTCAGCCGCCAGTTTTTTAGATGCAGCATCAGCACCGGCGCGTATGTGCTTAAACATCTTGGTATTCCACACCTTCGCCATAACACTCTCGAACGGAATATTCTGGTCCTGCAGGAATGAATGGTAACCCATGACACCCAAGCCCACCGAGCGCTCGCGCATTGCAGCGTATTTGGCTTTTTCCATCGAGTCCGGCGCTTTATCGATGAAGTCCTGCAGTACGTTATCAAGAAAGCGCATGGCATCTTCGATGAATTGCTCGTTCTTGTGCCACTCGAACCAGTATTCGAGGTTCAACGAGGACAGGCAGCATACGGCGGTGCGCTGTTTGCCATGCTGGTCCAGCCCGGTTGGCAAGGTAATTTCAGCGCAGAGATTGGAGGTTTTCACCTCCAGGCCGGCCAGCTTGTGATGCTCGGGGCGGGCGTTATTCACATGGTCGGAGAAAATCAGGTACGGCTCGCCGGTTTCAATGCGGGCGGTGAGGATGCGCACCCACAAGGCGCGGGCCGATACGGTGCGAACATGGGCGCGGTCCTTCGGTGAGGTCAGCATCCACTCCGAGTCGGTCTCGACGGCACGCATGAAGGCATCGGAGAGCAGGATGCCGTGGTGCAAATTCAGCGCTTTGCGGTTTGGGTCCCCGCCGGTCGGGCGGCGGATTTCAATGAACTCCTCGATCTCCGGGTGCCAGACCGGCAGATAAACGGCGGCGGAGCCACGGCGCAGCGAACCCTGGCTGATGGCGAGGGTCAGGCTGTCCATCACCCGGATGAACGGCACCACGCCGGAAGTTTTGCCGTTCTGGCCGACTTTTTCGCCGATCGAGCGCAAATTTCCCCAGTAGGAGCCGATGCCGCCGCCCTTTGAGGCCAGCCAGACATTCTCATTCCAGAGGCCGACGATACCTTCCAGACTGTCGGAGGTTTCATTCAAAAAGCAGGAGATGGGGAGGCCGCGGTCGGTGCCACCGTTCGAGAGCACCGGGGTCGAGGGCATGAACCACATTTTGCTCATATAGTCGTAAATCCGCTGCGCGTGTGCGGCGTTGTCGCCGTAGTACGAGGCGACGCGGGCGAATAAATCCTGATAGCCTTCGCCGGGCAATAGGTAGCGGTCATCGAGCGTGGCGCGCCCGAAATCGGTGAGCAGCGCATCGCGTGACCGGTCAACCTGAACCTGGAAGCGACCCGGCATCTGGATGGTGTCATCCAGCATGACGGCTTCATTTTTGGAAATCATATTCATCGCCGACCTCGATTATTCATTGGAACTCTACACTACATGTTGGGGAGATTTTATCAATCGAATACCACATCATGCTTTGAAATTTTTATTAACGACGATTCTCGCCTCGATTCTTAACGAGCTGTCACTGCAGCGCAACATCAATGTTCACACTACGTTCTAATTTGGGTGGCGGCAATGATATCGCAAGCAGCGCCGACTCCGATATTTTGCAGACCTTGCCGAACAGCTTATGCCAGTGACCATGACCGAGATTCGCACCTACACACATCAGGAAATTTTACCCGTTATTCGTGGCGTGGCGCTGGCGATTTTGCTCTCGGCGCTTGACCAGACGATCGTGGTGCCGGCGGTGCCAAAAATGGGGCATGATTTGCAGGGTCAGGGGCATCTGGCCTGGATCGTGGCGGCTTATTTGCTCACCGGCACCGCCGCCACGCCGGTGTTCGGCAAACTCTCGGATATTTATGGCCGACGGAAATTACTACAGCCAGCGATTATCGTGTTCGTACTGGCCTCGATGGGCTGTGCGGTCGCGCAAAACCTGCCGGAGATGATTTTTATGCGGGCGGTGCAAGGCATTGGCGGGGCCGGGTTGATCACCATTGCGCAGACCGCGATTGCCGATGTGGTGCCGCCACGCGAGCGGGGGCGCTACCAAATATATATGAGCGGCATGTGGGGCATCGCCAGTATTGCGGGGCCGATTGCTGGTGGCGCGCTGACGGATTTGCTCTCCTGGCGGGCAATTTTCTGGATCAACCTGCCACTGGGCGCGGTGGCCTATATTTCCAGCGGGCGGGCCCTGCGGCTATTGCCGCCACATGCGCCGGGGCCGGTGAAGATCGATTATCTGGGGGCAGGGCTGTTGATGGCGAGCATCACCGCCTGGCTGGTGCTGTGCTCCTCCGGTGGACGGGATTTTGCTTGGGGCTCGCCGGTGGCTGGTGGCTTGGCGATGGGGGGTGCGGTGCTGACTGGGTTGATGATCTGGCAGGAGCGCCGGGCTATTATGCCGATGCTGCCGCTTCATATTTTCGCCAATAAAATTGTGTTGGGGGGCCTCGCGCTGTCGTTTACCAATTCGTTGTGCACCTTCGGCGGCACGTTTTTATTGCCGCTGTATTTTCAATATGTGCGGGGCACCAATGCGGCAGTCTCGGGGGCGTTTACCACGCCGTTTCTGCTGGCGTTTGTGGTGATGTCCTACGCGGGCGGCCATGTGGCGCGCTGGCTTGGCCGCACCAAACCGACGATTCTGCTGGCGCTGGTGGCGTGCCTGGCCGGGTTGGTGTTGCTGGCCAGTATGGGGCGCAGCACGCCTCTGGCTTTATGCGTGGCCTATATGGTGTTGCTGGGGGGCGGCATCGGGCTGGTGCAGCCGAATATCACGGTGGCAATTCAGAACGCCGCTGACCGGCGCGATGTTGGGGTGGCGACCGGATGTATGTTGTTGTTTCGCGCCATTGGTGGCTCGGCAGGGGTGACATTGGCGGGGACCGTGCTGCTGGCGGCAGGGTTTCATATGGCCTTTGCGGCCTGCGCGGTGGCAGCATTGCTGGCATTGCTGGTCGGCATAGTGATGCGCGATATGTCGCTGCGGTCAGTCCATTGAGAGGGCAGCCCCGTCACGCAGAATGGCGTTGGCCTGCGGAGAAATACCGGTTGCATCGTGCAGAACCAGGCCGGGCAGCAATCTGTCGGGGCTACGGGCGCCACGCCGGGCGGTGATGATTACCTGCGCCGCGGCTTGCCCGGTACGCGGCCAGAGCGGCAGCAGGGTAATGGCGCCGTATTTATGTGATCGCAGATACACTAACGCCTCGCTGAATGAGGCAGACGGCAAGATAAGGTATATCTGACCGTTCGACTTCAGGCAGGTGGTTAACCCGCTAATCCAGTCTGCCAGCAAGCCGGTATGGGCGTGGTGAGCCAAAGCGCGCTTTTCATCCGGTGACTTGGTGGCGGCCGGGTTGAACCAGGGCGGGTTGGCGATGGCGTGCTGGAAGATGCCGCTGAACGGCGGGTGAGCGGTGTCACCCTGCAGGCAAAAAAAGTTCTGCAATCCGTTGATTTTGAAATTTTCATTAGCCAGAGCGGCCAGGGTGGGGTCGATTTCGAGTCCGGTACCGGCTAAGCCTGCGATCCGGTAACCGAGGCACAGCAAGGCAGCACCGGCACCGCTGCCGGCCTCCAGAACCTGCTCTCCCGGTTTGGCATTGATACTTGCCGCCAGCAGGACCGGCTCGAAGCCGCTGCGGTGGCCGGAGGTGAATTGGCGGTATTTGACCCTGCCGCCAAGCAGCGTGCCCTCGTTGGTCTGGGTCATAACTCCCCAGCCTCACGCAACACCCGGCGGGCGGCATTCGCCTGTGGGGCGGGCACCATGATCCGGCGTTGGATAGCCCCGGCGCTGCCTTCGAGTACCGACATGTTCATATCATATAATTCGGGTTGCAGTCCGGCGTCGCGCAACAGAGCCATTAAAAAGCTCAAGCGGACCGGCTCGTTTGACGCAATGACCATTTCCATGTGGCTGTCTCCTGCTTGACCCTGTTTCGCCCGGACCAATATGGTGGCATGAGAGGGGTAAATAGCAAGCTGGGATGCGGGTTTGGACGGTACGACACCTTTGACGGCAGATGCGCTGACCCGGTTAACCGCGTCGCTTGAGGCTGATTTGCAAGCCACCAACCGCGCCATTGTGGCGCGGATGGACTCGCCCGTGGCATTGATCCCCCAATTAGCGGCGCATTTGGTGGCTGCAGGGGGCAAGCGGTTGCGGCCGCTCCTGACTTTGGCGGCGGCCCGGTTATGCGGCTACGAGGGGGAGCGCCATGTGCAACTCGCGGCCTGCGTGGAGTTCATCCATACCGCGACGCTGCTGCATGACGATGTGGTGGACGAGAGCGTATTGCGGCGCGGCCTTGCCAGCGCCAATGCGGTGTTCGGCAATAAAGCCTCGGTACTGGTAGGGGATTTTTTGTTTGCGCGGGCGTTTCAGTTGATGGTGGCTGATGGGTCGCTGGAGGTGCTGCGGATTCTCTCCACCGCCGCCGCCACGATTGCCGAAGGTGAGGTGCTGCAACTGAGCACCCAGAACGATATTGCGACCACTGAGGATAAATATTTCGAGGTTATCCGGGGTAAAACCGCCGCGCTGTTCGCCGCGGCCTGCGAGGTTGGCGGCGTGATCGCCAACCGCCCGCCTGCCATGTGCGCTGCCTTGGCCAGCTACGGCATGGACCTTGGCATGGCATTTCAACTGGTTGATGACGCGCTTGATTACAACGCCAATGTGGCTGAATTGGGCAAAACGATCGGTGATGATTTCCGGGAGGGTAAGCTGACCTATCCGGTGCTGATCGCGATTCGTGATGGCGAACCAACCGAGAGGTTATTCTGGGAGCGGGTGATTGGTGCGGGGGAACAAACCGACACTGACCTGGCAACCGCTCTGAAGTTAATAGCCCGGCATAATGCGATTGAGCGTACCGTTGCCAAAGCCCGGCAGTTTGCCGAGTCAGCTAGTCAGGCGCTAGAAATTTTTCCTGGCTCGGCTCTGCGCGATAATTTGCAGGAGATTGCGCTTTACACCACGGCGCGGCGCTCATGAGCGCTTTGACTCAGGTGATATGCTGAATTTGAATTGGACTTAACAATGGCTGTTTTGATGAGTATCACGAGAGCCCGGCTAAGCTTATTACCTGGCGTTTTTCTCTGTGCGGTCATCACGGCATTGGCGGCCCTCCTGCAAGCGGTCGAGACAAAGCTGGTGGGGGAGGCTTTTTTAGAAGCCCTGGTGCTGGCTATTTTACTGGGCGTGATTATTCGTACCCTTTGGCAGCCCGGCGAGATATGGCGGCCGGGAATTCATTTCAGTGCCAAAACGCTTTTAGAAGTGGCGGTGGTGATGCTCGGCGCCTCAGTAAGCGTTAAAACGGTTATTGCTTTGGGGATACCGCTGCTGATCAGCATTGTGGTGGTGGTGGCGGCGGCTATTATGATCAGCTACACAATTTGCCGAATGCTGAAATTGCCGAGCAAGATGTCGCTGCTGGTGGCTTGTGGCAATTCGATTTGCGGTAATTCCGCGATTGCGGCGGTGGCTCCGGTGATCGGCGCAGATGGCCATGATATTGCAACATCGATTGCGTTTACGGCAGTGCTGGGTGTTATTACGGTACTGGTTTTGCCACTGCTGGTGCCATTGTTGCATATGTCGCTCACGCAATACGGTGTGCTGGCGGGGTTGACCGTTTACGCGGTGCCGCAGGTGCTGGCGGCAACCTTGCCGATTGGTGCTCTGAGTAACCAGATCGGCACGGTGGTGAAGCTGGTGCGCGTGCTGATGCTGGGGCCCGTCGTGCTGGTGGTCTCGTTATTTGCGGGAAAATTTCGTGAGCCGGGCGCTGTCAGCATTGAGCGCAAACTGAAGCTACAACAATTAGTGCCTTGGTTTATTATTGGCTTTTTGCTGGTGCTGGTCGTGCGCTCGATGGATATCATCCCACAGCCGGCCTTGGGGCCGATTAAAAATATGGCCGCTATTTTAACAACAGTTTCGATGGCAGCCCTGGGTTTAGGTGTGGATGTACGGGCGGTGGCCAAAGCCGGTATAAGGGTTACCACCGCCGTGACATTGTCGTTGATCGTGCTGGGCGTGATCAGCCTGGCGTTGATCTGGCTGCTGGCGATTCCTTAAATTTAATCATGCACAAAAGCGATTTGTACGTCGCCCAGGGTAACCCCGAGTTTGCTGATGGTCGTGTGGTTGATCACCACGCCAGAACTTTCGCGGAACATCCAGTCACTGACTGAAACAGTGTGAGTGCTCGAACCGGTATGCAGTTCGGTAACATAGGTCATGTGAAACGCATTGCCGTCCTGTTCGCCGGTAGCAACACCGATGACATCGCCGGCTGTGCCCTCCCAGGTGTTGGGACCAGTTTTATGGAAATGCCAGGTGCGGCTGGTCGGTTGGCCGTTGGCGCCGCCGACATAGGTAAAATGTTCCTGCAAAGTCATTGTGGTGCCGTCCCAACTGCCATGGCAATCGACAGTGAACTGATTACGCACATTGCCGAAGCGATCGATGAAAATGCCGTAGGCGGTGGAATGACCGGGAAAATAATCGTTCAGCGCCATGGTGGGGGAGCCGTTGGCGAAATCCTGTGGCTGCATGGTGGCACAGGCGCTGAGACTACAGGCGCTTAGTACCGGGAGAACAAAATTGAGCCAACGCATTATATAAATCCTTATATGTTTTCTACTGGAATATCGATCCAGCTCAGGTGCCCGCCCTTGCCAGCCCCGGTGTCGAGAAACACCGCGGTACCGCCTTGAGCACCATGCTTGATGTAAGGTCGGTCATCCAGACTGCGACGGTCGTGGCCGCAATAAACAATCACATCTGCGGGAACATGATGCACCCAGCCGATCAGACGTTCGGGCTTGCCAGCGCCGGTGACGCGCCCGGTGGTCTGGCCATACAAGGCGCGGGCAAGCAGAGGGTCGGGGCGGGCTTCGGGAAAGTTGGGCGGGGGTGTTGCCAGCATGGCGGGGTGAAAGCCGCCGTGGACGAAAAATAGATTTTTATGGTTCAGCCAGGCAGGCGCTTGCATGATTTCAGATTGCGCCCGCGCCGCCTGAGCTGGTGACAGTTGCTCCAAGGTGCGATGCAGACTGGCTGATTTCGTAATGGCATCGCCACGCAAGGCGCGGGCGAGCTTGAAATCATGGTTGCCAAGCAGAAACAAACCATTTTTTTCATCGAGCAGGCGGAACATGATGTCGAGCGTGCCGGGCGTGTCAGGCCCATCATCGACCAGATCACCGAGTTGGATCACGAATAAATCGGTATCGGCGGCGATGGCGAAGGCTCTGGTGTCGCCATGAACATCGCCAATAATACGCAAGCCACGGCCTTCTGGGATCATGCGGCTTTGATCTGCCTTAACGAAATTTCGGCGCGCAGCCGGTGCTGCTCGCGCTCGCCAAGCGGGAAGCCGCGTAGAATGAAGGCGCAGATGAGTTTCAAAACGCTAGGCACGCCACAATACATGATGAGTAACGCGGCCTTTTGAAAGGGGCCATTTGCGCCATGGGTGGTAAAACCTACCAGTTGCAGCAGCGGGAAGGCGATGCCGACCGCCAAAGCATTGCCGGCCTTTTGCGCCATGGTGGAGGCGGCGAAGAATAATCCAGCACGGCGCTCGCCGCTTTGTAGTTCGTCGAGATCAACCACATCGGCTTGGATGGCGGGCGGGATGGTGAAGTCTGCCCCCAGGCCGGAGCCGGTAAACACGCTGATCAGGCCAAAAAACCACAGGCCGATGTGCGGGACCAGCGGGACGAACGAGAAGGCGAAGGCGGTGACCAGCAGTGACGTGATCCAGGCGCGGTGCTTGCCGATGCGCACCGCCAGCCACAGCCAGAGCGGCACGGCCAGCACGCCGGAGGCAAAATATACCAGCAATAAAGGCCCCTGGGCGGCGGGGGCGTTGAGGTATTGGGTGCAGATCATCAGGAACAATACCGCTGGCAACCCGTTGGCGAGGCCATTTATCAGCCAGGCGACAATCAGCTTGCGGAACGGTGCGTTGGCCGCTGCGACTTTTAAGGCCGCTGTAAGACCCACCGGTTTTTCGATCTGGGTGGGCAGAGGGTCGGGCACCATGATCAAGGCAGCCAGCACGAAAGGGGTGGCGAGGCCGATGGTGAGGATGACCAGCAGATGCGCCTCGCCCTCGGGGCTGGTGATGCCAAGCACCACCGGCGCCAATGCCGAGATCAGAATACCAACGATGGTACCGCCTTCACGGAAACTGGTGATGCGCTGGCGCTCCCTGTATTCATCCGAGAGTTCAGCGCCCCAGGCCCAATAGGGCAGCGAGATCATGGTCCAGCCCCAGGTGACGAGGGCGTTGAAGATGAACAACCAAACCACGCCGGCGTGCAATGGCGGGAAGAACAGCCCAACAGCGCCCACCACCGCGACGGGAATGGCAACAGCGATGAAAGGTTTGCGGCGGCCAAAGCGCGAGCGGCTCATATCCGAGAGGCGGCCGATGGTGGGGTCGAATACGGCATCCATCGCCCGCACCAAGGTGAGCACGAAACCCACAGTGGCGAGGTTCATGCCCATCGGCCCGGCCCAGAAGTTTGGTAATATTACCAGCAGCGGCAGCCCGAGCATTCCAAGTGGCATGGCAGGCGCAGCATAGATCAGCAGCGTCTGCCAGCGCAGAGCGGCGGCCGCGCGGTGGTCGGTCATAACAGACAGGCTCCTGGTTTTGGGCTACGCGCGGCGGATCACGATCTGGCCGACATCGGTCCAGCCGGCTTCAAAGCCAACTTCGCAATAGCCCAGATAGAACTCCCACAGACGTTTGAAACGCTCGTCATATTGCGATGACAGCCCGGTGATTTTATCCCATGCGGCCTGGAAGCTGGCCTGCCAGCGGTTGAGGGTTTCGGCGTAATCACGGCCAAACCAGAAGCTGTCGTGCAGGTGCATACCGGCGGCGGCAATTTCCTCATGTAGCCGGGTGGGGGAGGGCAACATACCGCCAGGGAACACATAACGCTGGATAAAATCAGCGGTCTTGCGGTAGTCTGCGAAAAAACGATCCGCTATAGTAATGACCTGGATGCCAGCCTGGCCGCCAGGGCGCAACCGGTCGCGCACAGTCTGGAAATATACCGGCCAATACGCCTCGCCGACAGCTTCAAACATCTCGATGGAGGCGATACGGTCGAAATGGCCGGTGGTGTCGCGATAGTCTTCCAGCTTCAGTGTAACTTTATCAGCCAGTCCGGCTTTTTTCATGCGCGCCTGTGCAAACACGAGCTGCTCGGTTGAGAGCGTGATGCCGGTGACAACGGCGCCGAATTCAGCGGCGGCAACTTCAGCAAAGCCGCCCCAGCCGCACCCAATCTCCAGCACGCTCATGCCGGGTTGAATGTCTAAAGCACGGCAGAGACGGCGATATTTTTCAGTTTGGGCAGCCTGCAAATCATTCACGCCTTTGCTGAACAGCGCGGCCGAGTAGGTCATGGAGCCATCCAGCCATTGCGCGTAGAAATCATTTCCGAGATCGTAATGTTCAGAGATGTTTTTACGCGAACCCTTGCGGGTATTGGGGCGTAGTTTGTGCATCATCCAGGAAGCGAACCGCGCCCAGTTTTTGCCGCGCAGCATAGCGTCGAACGCCTGTTCATTGGCGGTGCCGAGACGCAAGACGTCGGTGACGTTGGGGCTTTCCCACATACCGTCCATATAGGCCTCTGAGAGGCCCAGGCAGCCGCCGAACGCGAGCTTGGTGACCATGCGTGGGTCACGCAGCAGCATGGTGGCGGTGGGGCCGGGTTCGGCGCCTTCAAAATGGTGCATGCTGCCATCTGGCAGAACCAGGTTCAAGCGTCCGGCCCGCAATAAACGGGCAAATTGCAGCGCCAATTGTAGCCGCCGGTCGCGCGGTGGAGCAACTGGGAAATTGGTCATGGCATTGGCGGTCGTCGTCTCAGTCATTTACCCTCTCCGGCGATAATCGTTTCGCGATTGATTGGCGGTACGCTATGGAACTTGGCACCACGCAGATAAAGTTTTAGAGCCTGCCAATGAATTGCCATCATCACTTTCATTGGCGCGAACGGCATTTGGGCCAGTAAACGCAGAATTGACGCATCTGTGAACGGTTGTGCGATCAGCACCATCGTCGCGGTCATACGTTTTTGCGTTGCATCACCATACTGGATCGAGACGGCGAGCTTTTCACCGGGCGGGGTGAGGGCAAAGCGATAGCCGCCGCGCATATCAAAAAATGGTGAAACATACATGCGCTTGGGTGCAGACTGGCGGATGAGACCCTCGCCATGCACCGGCAGCAAATAGGCGACCTGGCCACCGAAGGTGTTTTTGACCTGATGCAGCACTGCCCCAAGCCTGCCTTGTTTATCATAACAATAATAAAAGCTGATCGGATTGAAGGCGTACCCGAGCAGGCGCGGGATGGTGACGAAGGTGATTCGAGCACCAAAGGCGATGAGGTTCTGTTGTGCCAGCGCGTATTCAACGAACGCGCGCAGGGGGCGGCCATCACGAAACCCGTGATCCTTGTCCTGAATCGAGATCAGGCCAGGCTTATTGTGATTGAAGAATTTTGAGGTTCCGGCAACCGTGCTGATCTGGTCCAGATCAATGGCCATCATCCACATACGGTAATCAAAACGATGGCGGAATGGTGTATGACGGATATGCCCCACCCGGCCGGCGTAAAGGGTGGCGGGGGCGCTCAGGTGGTCTGCCAAGGTGCCATGACCCCGAGTGCGTTGGCAATGCGTACTGCCGAGGCGATACCGTCCTCATGGAAACCCCAGCATGTCCAGGCGCCGGCGAACCACAAACGATCCACGCCTTGAATTTTTGGAAGGTCTTCCTGCGCCTGCATGGCGGCGGCGTTGAATTGCGGGTGACGATAGACCTTGCGTAACAGAATTTTATCGGACGCAATGGGGATCAAGGGATTGAGGCTCACCAATAATGGCAGCTTGGTCTTCATCCCTTGCAACAGGTTCATCCAGTAGGTGAGGCAGACCGCATGACCTTGGTCATCTCTGGTCTGGCTGAGATAATTCCAGGCGGACCATGCCAGTTTGCGTTTTGGCATGAGGTTGGAATCCTGATGCAAAATGGCGATATTGTTCTGAAATTTGATTGCTCCGAGAATTTGTGTTTCGTCCGGCGTCGGGGCATCGATCATCGCCAGAGTTGCATCGGCGTGACTGGCAAAGACCACCTGCGCATAAGTATTGCTACCCGTCGCTGTTTCAACCACCACACCATCGAGCGTACGGCGGACGCTGAGAACGGCGGCCTCAAGTTTGACGTCAGCCAGGTCCTGCAACACGCGGGCGACGTAAACTTTGGAGCCACCGGTGACGGTGCGCCATTGCGGCCGGTCTTTCAGTTTCAAAAGTCCGTGATTAACAAAAAACCGGATAAAACTGCGGGCGGGAAACGCCTTCATGCCCTCAACCGAGGATGACCAGATGGCAGCGCCCATTGGCAGGATATAGTCTTCAGTGAAGGTGGTGGAATAATTATTTTGGCTCAGATAATCGCCCAGGCTTTGCTGCGAGGATGTTTCCAACAGAGCGGGTGCAGCATTATTGAACCGAAGAATATCGTTGAGCAGTTTCCAGAAGCGCGGTTTCAGGAGGTTGCCGGGCTGCGCAAACAATTGTTTAAGTTCGCCGCCCGCGTATTCAAAGGTCGCGTTTCCCTTGGAAACCCCGAACGACATATTGCTGTCGTGCGTGGCGATGCCAAGGGTTTTGAAAAATCCGACCAGATTTGGATAATTCACGTTATTGTAAACGATGAACCCGGTATCCACCGGCACCGACTCACCGTCTAAACTCACAACCTGGGTGTCTGCATGGCCGCCGGCGCGGGGCTGCGCTTCATACAAGCTCACGTCGAATTTATCACGCAACAACCATGCGGCCGAAAGGCCGGAAATACCGGCTCCGATTACTGCAACTTTAGGCTTTACTTCAGTCATTCTGTCCTGATTTCGAAATCTGTTTAAACGCGACCAACGCGCGGTCTCTCCCCTCGCTAAGCGTAATTATCGGCCGTGGATAGGTGCTACCTAACGTTACACGCGCAGTTGTGAGCACACATTCTGGTGCGTCCCAGGGGGCATGAATAAATTTATCAGGCAAGGCGGCGAGTTCAGGGACATAACGGCGGACATATGCGCCCACAGGGTCGAACTTCTGCCCTTGCAGGACCGGATTGAAAATACGGAAATAAGGTGCGGCGTCGGCACCGCAACCGGCGACCCATTGCCAGGAAGCAGCATTAGCAGCGTGATCAGCATCCACAAGGGTGTCCCAAAACCATGCTTCGCCATCCTGCCAGCGGATGAGCAAATGTTTGACAAGGAATGAGGCGGTGATCATGCGCACCCGGTTATGCATCCAACCGGTCTGCCACAACTCACGCATCCCTGCATCGACGATGGGGATACCGGTTTGGCCACATTGCCAGGCACGCAGTGCTGCAGGGTTGTGGGCCCATGGGAAGTTGGCGAATTCTGGTCGAATCGGCGTGCTGGCGAGGTTGGGGTGATGCCAGAGCAGGTACATTGAAAATTCCCGCCAGAGCAGTTCCTTGAGGAACGTTTGCACGCCCGCACCTTTGGCTTTGGCGGCCTGGTTCCAAACATGGCGCGGCGAGATTTCGCCGAAATGCAGATGCGGCGAGAGGCGTGAGGTGCCGGTTTGGCTGGGTATATTCCGGGCATCGGTATAGCCGGCGACAGCATTTTTCAGGAACAGCGCGAATTGCTGATGCGCTCCTGCCTCGCCTGGGTGCCAGGATGTTTCAAAATCCATCGCCCAGTTGGGCTTGGTGGGCAGTAAGCGCCAGCTAGACAATGTATCAGACTGAACGCCGGTAACGGCCGGGATTTTATCTGGTGCCGCCATTGCATCCTCGGCCACACCCATCTCGAAGCAAGTGCGGGAGAAGGGGGTATAGACGCCGTACACGCCGCCCGTTTTGGTTTTTATCCGCTCCGGGGCGAATAATCCGGTGGCGAGATGACGATGAAATTCGATCCTGGCGGCTTTCAGTTGGTCCGCCACCGCTTTGTCCTTAGCGCGGGCCGAGGGTTCATGGGCGCGGGCGGCATGAACTGCCGTTGCGCCGATTTGAGCCGCCAAGGCGGGGATGATGCGGCTGGCATCGCCTTTGCGTAGGATCAGCGTGGCACCGCGATGCGCGAGGCTGGTGGCCAGGGAGGTGAGGGAATGATGCAGCCACCAGCGGCTAGCCCCACCTAACCTTGCAGGGTCCGAAGGATCATCATCGAACACATACACAGGTAAAATGCGGCTGGCGCCGCTCAGGGCGGCATCAAGCGCTGGATTATCTGCGAGGCGCAGATCGTTTTTGAACCATACAAGCGTTGTACTCATGCCACCTCAGCCATACGGCCTAGCTGGCCAAGAGCGAAGCTGAAAAGTTGGTCCTGGCCAAGCAGGAAGACCCGCAACCCGCGTGGGAATAATGTGGCGATGGTGGCGTGGCGCACGTCCATGCCGCCGTTGTGTGACCCGAACGCGGGAAGAATTAACCGAGACGGATCGGTAACAAAGCAGGGACGGCTGACGCGGCGGGCCTTGGTGTCGATGCTGGCCGTTGGGTTGAAATGTCCGGAAATTTCAATGTCGCGCAGGTTTGGCTTTGCTGAGGCTTGAAGGCGGAACGTGAACGGGCCTTCACGGTATTCCTCCACGATCTCACCAACGCTGCTGGCAATGGCTGGCGTGCCGGTGATCCAGATAAATTGCGCCTCGCGGGACAAGGCTGTCAGCCGGGCGCGGTCGGTGTCGCCCAAACGCTCGCCGCCGGTTTGACCAACGCCACAGCCACCCAGAACAATAAGTTTGGCGGGGCGATAGAGCCTGATCAGGCGGTTGAGCTTTTCCAGCGTCCCGCGGGTGGCAACAATGGAAGTTTCAAGGTGCAAATCTGCCACGATGAGAACCCGCCGGGCCGGCCAAAAGGCCGCACCGGAGGGGTCGAGCATCAGGCGTTGGTTACGAAAGTGGAGTGGTGCTGCGGTCATGCTGCTTCAAGAGCACAGCTTGGGCCAGGACGCCACGGCTTTATTTTCCATGCAGGTTCGTTGGGCGTTCAGGTAATCGGATTTAACTTAAAGTAGTGTAAACTAATTGACGGACGGCGCTCGGTTGTATCAGGGTCGGGTCTATGACGAACCGCATCGATATCATCACTCCTGCCACGATCTCATTGCTGGGCAGCATAACTGATAGCCCTGATTCAGTCCCGCTAAGCCTGGTGGACCCGAGCGGTGGCGTTATAAGTGTGACAATTGTTGCCGGGAATACCGGAGCACGGCTGAGCGCAAGCTCGTCCGGTGGAGCCACAATTTCAAGCACCGGCGGTATATTGCGCATTAGTGGCGGCTTGATGCAGGTCAACGCCGCGCTGGCCAGCCTGCAGGATGGCACGACGGGTTCGGATACACTGCAAATCATCGCCAGCGACCCAACGCTGCTGGGGGCATCGAGCGACATCGCTGTGCAGGTCATTCCGGCGGCGGGTGCGGCATTTGCAGCGCCGCCGGTCAGCCTGAATTTAGCCGCATATGTGGTCAACCCGATCAGCGGCCTGGTGCTGGCGAACCCGGCGGCGGTGGCCCTGGCGGCAGCCGGGCAGGGCACCAGTGAGCTTATGGCGGTAACGCTCAGTGCGGCTTCCGGTATTTTGCTGCTGCCTGGTCTCACGGCGTTCAGTGGCATTACGGTCAGTGGGGCCGGAACCAGCCAGATGATTTTAAGTTTCACCGCTGATCAATTAGCGTTGGTAAACGGGCTGTTGGCTGGTTTGCAATGGGCCGGGCCTGGGGCGCTCTCGGGACTGGCGTACGCGGCGCGCGATGTTGCGGGGCCGCTGGGGAGTGCGGTGACGTCGGGCAATATTGCGCTTGATATTGTAGGGCCTCAGGGTCCAACGACGATCATCAGCAACGGCGCTGACCAGATGATCCTGGGTGTTACCACGCTGGGCGCGGGCAGCACGCTGAATGTGACTCGAAATACCAGTGATGTCGGCGGGATTTATGGCGGGGGCGCTGTGTTGATCGGCCCTGAAGCGTCGTTGCAGGTGCCTTATAATCAATTGTCGCTGGGCGGCACCAGCTATGATTTCGGCCAGCTTGGGGCTGGAGCTTTAAGTGAAGCCGGGACGCTGATTATGGCTGAGGGTGGCAGCGTGGCGGGCTTGGTTTCACTGAGCGGCGCGGCGTTATTGGATTTTACCGGAACGTTGCAAGCGGGCGCTGGAATCGCTGCGAATGACCTTCCGGCGTTGACGCTGGCGGCGGGGGCGGTGCTGACCGGTTCGGGCAATTTGGTGGCGGGAAATTTCAGTGAAGCCGGCTTGATCAACGGGACCGGTGAAATTTTGGCAGGTGGCGGAGATACCATCGTCATCGCGGCGGGTGAGGTGAGCGGCACGACGTTTGACGTGGCAGCGGGCGGGGTGTTGGCACTGGGGCCGCTTGACCCGCTTTATGGCGTGTTCAGTGCCACGCCACTCACGGTGGACTCCTCAGTTGTACTTAATTTCCTCGATAATAGCGGCGCCGCAACATTTAGTGGTGGTTACGCTGATACTTTGGCGCAGGCTGGCGGGGTTATCGTTATCACCAGCCCTGAGGTATTTTCCGGCACGATTTTGAATTTCGCGCCTGGGGACCGCCTGATATTTCCAGGCCTAAGCGGACTGACGCTGCTTAATGTCACCGCCAGTCAGTTTGTGGTTGCGGGAACGGATGTGCTGGGTGTCACGCAATCTTTCACCATCAATGCGGCTTACCCGGTGGGATCGTTACCGTTTGTGGGGGTTGATGCACAAGGCGACGGTGAGGTGAGTCTACGCAATTCGAATTCCAGTATTTTTATTAACGGGTTGAGCGCGTCATCAGCGGCAATTATCGCGCAGCCTGGCGTAGCGCAGCCAATATCAGGCTTTGATGTGCTGTTACGAAGCTGGAACGGACAGCCGGTTTCACTCACGCTGGCGGTCTCGAACGGCATGCTGGCCGAGGCGGGTGGCACGGCGGCAGCACAGATAACGCTGGTTGCAGTAAGCCCCGGCGCGTTGAATGTGGATCTGGCGGCGCTGGTTTACACAGCCAATGCCGGGGCGATTGTTGATACGCTAACGATCAGTAGCAATAGCGCTTTGCTCCCAGGATTGTATACCATGGTGCCGGTGGCGATGAATAATGCCGGTGGTACCGTGACCGGCTATTTCGGCGATGCCGGGCAGGTTTCATTGTTCAGCGATGTGGGAATGTCGCTTATCGGTGGCCAGGCCGCTCCAGGGGAAGTGGTGGTAACCGGTGCCAAGGATTTTGGCAGTGTGCTGATGGTTGATGGCTTATCCGGCACCGCGCTGCTGGTGGATGGCGGCGGGAATGCGCTGTTTGGGGCGGGGGCAAATGTTACGCTGCGGGAAAACGTTACGATTGGTGATACCGCAGGGGCAGGCTCGCTGAGCGTATTGACGAATTATTTTTCAGTGGCGGGTGATTTGGTTATCGCAACGGCCACCAATGCTTCGGGCAGCAATGTGGATATTTTCGGCGCCGTGGCGGTGGCTGGCCATGTGGTGGTTGGTGGTGGTGGCGCGGCTGACCTGGTGGTGGCGGGCAGCCTGGCGGCAGCGGTGATAAGTATTGCGAGCGCCGGAAGCATGGCGGTGATTGGGGCGGCACGGGTTAGCACGGCGGCGTTAAATGATGCCGGGGTTCTGAATATTTCAGACCAGGCGCATTTAACTGCGTCGAACCTGAGTGTTGCTGGGCGTTTGTCGTTGGGTGGGACAACAAATTTATCCTTGACCGGCGGCCTGCAGGCCGCGGGGATGATGGCTGTCGGGCCGGATGCGGTGTTGTCGGCAACATCATTTAGCCAAGCCGGCGGGGACCTTAGCCTGGCGGGAGTGATGTCGCTCAGCGGGGCGCTGGTTTCCAATGCGAATATCACGATGGCGGGGGGGACGTTGCTGGCTTCATCGGTAAGTTTGCTGGCCGGGGCAACGTTAAATGGCAGTGGATTGGTGGGGGCTGCGGGAATGTTGGGCAACATCAGTTTGCTGGGTGGCGACATTCTCGCCAAGGGTAATTTGCTGCTCGCCGATAATATTAGCCTGAGTGATGGCAGCGTGATCGCAATTTCCGGGTTCTCGGCGCTCGATGTGATCCACGGGTTCAATGGCGGCACAATCGATTTTACCGGTGGCAGCGCGGTGATGACGATCAATGATGTGGCGCAATTCACTGGTGCGGTTGCCAATATGCTGGATCATGACGCGATTGATCTGGTGGGGGTGGCGACGTCGCTGGTGAGTTTCAGTAATGGCATGGTCACGGCCGCCGACAGCAATGGCATTGCGTTGGGCGGTTTTGCTCTGAGCGTCGCGGCGGGCCAGCCGGCCGTGCGTATGATATCAGATGGTCACGGCGGCACACTGATCACGCTGGGCGGCGATATACCTTGTTTCATGCGGGGCACACGGTTGCTGACGCCGAATGGCTACAAGCCGGTTGAGGATTTCAAGCCGGATGACCCGATCATCACGCTGGCGGGCGGGCGCCGCCGGGTTTGCTGGGTTGGTTGGCGCACACTGGACTTAGGCGGCAAGCCTGCGGCGGGGCCAGTGAGATTTGCGCCTGGGTCGCTGGGGGAGGGGGTTCCAGCGCGGCCCGTGTATCTTTCGCCATTACATGCGGTCTTTTTACAAGGTGTACTGGTGCCCGCTTGTCATCTGGTGAACGGCGCCACCATTACCGAGGAGTCGCAAGCGGCGGTAACCTATTATCATGTGGAATTGGAACGGCACGATGTTTTGCTGGCCGATGGCATGCCCGCCGAGAGTTATCTTGATACCGGCAACCGTGGCGAGCTTTATCATGAGCTTGGTAAGCGGGGTACCTGCCGGAAACCTTGTGCCGCATTAGTCAGCGGCGGGCCGAAGCTCGCTGAAATCCGGCGAACATTGCATGGCATTGCCCTGCAAGCCGGGTTCAGCCTGACCTATCACGCCGGGTTGCGAGGGGTTGTGGGACGCAAAACCGTGATGCCGGTGCAAGCCTGGAAAGCCGGCCGGCGGACGGCTGTCTTCCCGATACCTGATCCTGCGGCCGTCCTGGGTTTAGTGACCCAAAGCGCGGCCCCAGCCGATACCGACCCAGAGTCCGAGGATCGGCGGCAATTAGGCATTTGCCTGGCGCGGGTGCCAAAGCAGGTGGAACTGGGGGGCGGCTGGTATGAAAAAGCCCTCGACGATGCGGGGATATGGATGGCTGGGGTCGGGGAGTTGCGCCTGCGCTCGCATTTGCGGCAGGATTTAACGCTGTCTCTGGCGGCGGTCATTCAGTCCTGGGTGGCACCTGCCCGGTAAGCCGGGCCATTGACTTGGACGGCCAAGGCTCATAATTGGCGCTCTCGTTGCCGGGAACGTGGACAGGCGGTGGTCGCTTGCGCCCGCTCTTTTTGTTTTTATAAAGCAAAGAGGGACTACTGGCGGAATTTTAACAAGAAAGGGTATGCGCCATGACCAAGCGCACTGAGAGTAAGTACAAGATTAACCGCCGTTTGGGCGTTAATTTGTGGGGCCGCGCCAAGTCGCCGGTGAACAAGCGTGAATACGGCCCGGGCCAACATGGTCAGCGCCGCAAGAAGCCGTCGGATTACGGCGTGCAGTTGATGGCCAAGCAGAAGCTGAAGGGCTATTACGGCAATATTTCCGAGAAATCCTTCTATAAATATTATGAGGAAGCCGTGCGCCGTAAGGGCGACACGTCTGAAAACCTCATCGAGATTCTTGAGCGCCGCCTGGATGCGGTGATCTACCGGATGAAATTTGCGGTGACCCCGTTTGCTGCCCGCCAGTTTGTCAGCCATGGTCATGTGACCGTGAATGGCCAGAAGGTGAACATCCCGTCGTTCCTGGTGAAGGATGGCGATGAGATCGAAGTGCGCGAAAAATCCAAGCAGATTGCTGTGGTTTTAGACGCCGCCCAGAGCGCTGAGCGTGATATTCCGGAATATATGGAAGTTGATCACCGCGCCATGAAGGGCAAGTTCTTGCGCGCGCCGAAGCTGGCCGATGTGCCTTACCCGGTGCAGATGGACCCCAACCTGGTGGTGGAATTCTACTCCCGTTAATAAATGTCACCTGCCCGGAATGGGGCAGTTACAATTACGGCGCATAATCAATCTTCCAAATAGGAGGTTGTTATGCGCCGTTTTATTTTATTGCCTTTCCTCGCCACTCTTGCGGTCCCGGGTCTCGCCTTGGCTCAGGCAGCACCGAACCCGCCTCCGGCAATGCAAGCTCCCGGCACGCCACCCGGCCCCCCAGTTCAAGGGGAGCATGGCCATTTGGCGATGGAGCAGAAAATGCACAACCGGTTTAACGCCGCCAACATCACCCATGATGGTCATCTGACACTGGCGCAGGCAACGGCTGCCGGGTTGAAGCCGGTGGTAAAGCATTTTGCCGAAATCGACACCGCCAAGCGTGGCTATGTGACATTTAACCAAGTGCAAGCCTGGCACATGGATGAGATGGCCAAACGGCTTGAGAAGAAGGCGGCTGAGTTGCGGGCGGCCGGCTAGCGCGATGTTATAATGTGAGATTTGTCCTTTAGTTGGCCAGATGCTGCGCCGTTTTGCCGGGCGCTGGTTTCGGGGGGTGCGCGGGGTCGCCCACCACGAACATCTGATGCGCAATGTCGCCCAAGGTTGGTTCAGCGGCGGGCGCGCCGGTTGATGAACCGGCGGTGCCGGCCGGAACGCCAAGCGCGGTGGCAGCGGAGGTGGGCAGAACATTCGACATAACTGAGTTCTGGCCAAATAAATGCACCACAACACCCGATGGCGGCGGATTTGGTTGCGGGCCCGCCAGTGCTGCGCCGCCGAGCCCTGTGCTAAACAAAAATCCGGCCAGTAGGGGTTTAAGGTTCAAATTTGGTCTCCTTGCATAGTATTCTATAAGCCGCTTGGTGGCTCTGGTAAAATCAGTACCAGGATAAGCTCGCGGTGCGCCTGAAAACCCGCTATGAGATAGCATAATGAACGTACTCACACACCGTCCAGGCCGTTTATCGATCGAGGTTGTGTTCGATTTCGTTTGTCCATGGTGCTACCTGGGCATTCAGAGGTTGGCGTTTTTGCTGGCCAGGCGACCGGATTTATCGGTTGATCTGATGTGGCGGCCGTTTTTGCTTAACCCTGATATGCCACGGCAGGGGATGTCGCGGACCGATTATATGGTGCGCAAGTTCGGTGCTGAGGACCGTGCCAAACGGCTGTATGCCTCGATCACTGAGATTGCCGCTGCCGAGGGCATTGTGTTCAATTTTGGCAATATCCGGCGCACCCCCAGCAGCGTGGATGCACATCGGCTGGTGCGTCATATTGCTCCACTGGGGGTCGCCACTTCATTGGTGCATTTTATCTTCCGAGCGCATTTCATTGAAGGTTTGGATATTGGTAACACTGATATCCTGGTAGCGATTGCCGCAGCCCAGGGACTCGACCCTTATGCAATTCGGGCATTTTTGACGTCTGGTGAGGGAATTGAATTTGTGCATGCCGAGAATTTGCATGCACACCGCCTGGGCATCAACGGGGTGCCGTGCTTCCTGATCGATGGCGATCAGGCGATTGCTGGGGCCCAGGAGCCGGAGGTTCTGGAACGGCTGATCGATCTTGCCGCTTGTACCCCACGACCTTAACGGGACTTCTGACTTATCCGTGAGGCTAACCTTCAATATAGTGGTTGGCGCACTACATTAACGAGTGCTAATAAATTCTATCTCTCACGATTAAGGACAGGGTGGCATGAAAATATCTATCGGCGGGGTTGTGGCCGTAATCCCTATGATTTTGTTGGGAGAGATTCCGGCGGCCCAAGCCACGGACCCGTTGAATGACCCGGCAACTATTGTAACGTTGCAGACCGAGAACGATGCCTATTCACTACCCGGCACTGATCGTTACTACACTAATGGATTTAGCCTGGGATATGTCTCCCCCACCGGCGCAGTGCCGTCACCAGTCGCTGCGCTTGGCCATACCGTGTTTGGCGATGGCGCGCAGCGATTGGAAATTGACCTGCACCAGGAGATTTATACGCCTGTTAATACCCAGGCTCTGAATCCGAATCCGCAAGACCGCCCTTACGCCGGACATTTGTCACTGAATGGTGCGATTATTCAGGATACCCGTGATACCCGTAGCGTATTGCAGGCCAGCATCGGGGTCGTTGGTCCTGCAGCACTTGGGCAACCGGTGCAAAATGATTTTCATTTTTTGATAGGCAACACCAGTTCCAAAGGCTGGAGTTACCAGCTTCGTAATGAACCAACCCTGGATATCATGGCGAGCCGCACGTGGCGCTATGATCTGGCGAACTTCGATCAAGGGGCCCTGACACTACAGATGCTCTCGCAGGCATCCGCACAGGTCGGTAATACCGAGATTTATGGGCAGGTAGGCAGCATCGTTCGGCTTGGCTCGGGGCTGGACTCAGATTTTGGCCCTTCGGTCATCGGGCCAGTAATGAGTGGCACCGAGGCCTACACGCCGACCCAGCCATTTGTTTGGTACGTGTTCGGTGGAGTTTCTGGCAGGTTGGTAGCGCATGATTTGCTGGTGCAGGGTAACGATTTTCAGTCCAGCCGGCATGTAGGGCTGGTACCGGCGCAGGGCGATGCGGAAGTGGGTTTGGCGATGATCCTGTATGGATTGCGGATTTCCGCCACGGAGATTTTTACCACGCCGGAATTCCACGGCGCTGCGCCAGCGTTTCAGTATGGATCGATCACCATCTCGGCGCGGTTTTAAGCTAGCCCGCCCTGCTTACCGCGTTATAACCCGTAATGCGGTTGCGGCGCGGGTGCTCGGCATGGCAGTGTAAGGCATGGATAGACGGGTATTTTTAACGACAGGTATTGCGGCTTCAATGCTGCCGATGGCGGCACGGGCCGGTGATTTTGCCAGTTATTTGGCGGGTTTGCAGGCCAGGGCGGCGGCGGCGGGCATTCCACAGGATGTGATTGCCCAAACCACAGCAACATTGGTGCCTAATGCGGATGTGTTGCGGCTGGACAAGCATCAGCCGGAATTCACCGAAACCTGGGAGACCTATAGCTCGCATGTGCTGAACCAGACGCGGGTGGCGGCTGGACGTGCGAAATCCGCCGAGGCAGCGAATTTGTTGGCGGCGGTGACCAGCCGGTTTGGCGTGGCCTCCGGCGTGTTGCTGGGCATTTGGGGGATTGAGACCAATTACGGCAAAACCCAGGGCGATTTTGGCGTAATCGACGCGCTGGTGACGCTGGCTTGGGACCGCGAGAGTTCATATTTCGCCGGCGAGGCGATTGCCGCCATGAAGATCATTGCGCGCGGGCAGGCACCCGCCGATAGGCTGATCGGCTCCTATGCCGGGGCGATGGGACAGCCGCAATTCATGCCGAGCGTGTATTTATCGACCGCCGTGGCGTTTTCAGGCGATGGCCGCCCGGATATTTGGTCGAGCGATGCCGATACTTTGGCATCAATGGCGAACTACCTGGCGAAAGACGGCTGGCGGCCGGATGAGCCTTCGAGTGAATCGGTATTGGTGCCGCCAAATATCAACCCGGCGATGACTGGCCGGCAGAATCAACGCACCATTGGGTATTGGACCAGCCGGGGGGTGCAACGTCTGCCGGGGGCGCCAGTGATGAGCAATGCAACGCCGGCGGCGTTGCTGATGCCCGATGGCGCTGGCGGACAAGCGTTTTTAGTGTTCCGGAATTTTAGTGTGATTCGCCGTTATAACCCGTCGGATTTTTACGCATTGGCGGTGGGAGCCCTTGGTCGCATGGCGTTGTCATGACGCTGAACCGAATGATGGTGGGTTTATTTGTGGCGCTATCGGGGTGCGTGCATCAACGGGCCGCGCCACCACTGGGGCCGCCGAAATTTGTGGTGGGCGATGGTTATCAGTCGCAGGAGGAATGGCGCTACCCGCGGGCGTTTGCCAACTATGACGTAACTGGTCTGGCGACTGTCATTACCGCTCATGCTGCGCCGTACACCGCCAATAATGAGACCTATGACCCCGATGCGCTGGCCGCCGCCAGCCCGGTGCTGCAACTGCCGGCCATTGTGACTGTGACCAACCTCGAAAATGGTGAGAGCATGGATGTACGGGTGAATGAGCGCGGGCCGGATGATCCGGGGCGGGTGCTGGCAGTTACACCCAAGGTGGCCAGCCTGCTGGGGTTTCCAAGCAGCGGGCCGGTGGAGGTTGAGGTGGTGCTGAACAGCCAGCAGACCGCCGCACTGGACGCCACACTAGGGCAAGGGCCGAAGATGACCGCCGCGCCGGAAGCGGGGATTGTCGCGCAGAGTTTGGGACCGCCGGGAGCAGCGGGGGGCGGCGTTACGCAAAACCTGACACCGCAGGATACTGCCACCGCCGCCACTGACCCTGGGCAATTGTCCGGGCGGGTCACGGTGGGGAACCCGGAGCCGGGGCCGCTGTTTGTGCAGATACCTGGGTTTGGCCGTGCTTATGATGCACACCGGGTGATGAACCAGCTCGGCGGCCTGCCAGCCCGGACGGTGCCGGTGTTTGGTGGCGATCGAACCCTGTATGCAGTGCGCATCGGGCCTTATGAGAACGTCTCGGACGCTGACGCCGCGCTGCAGCAGGTGTTGCAGGATGGGGTGGCGGGGCCTGAAATCATCGTCCGTTGAGCGGTGTTTTTATCACGTTTGAAGGCGGCGAAGGGGCGGGTAAGTCCACGGTAGCGCGGCGGCTGGCGGCGGCGTTGCAGGCGAGCAGCCGCGAGGTGGTGCTGACACGCGAACCGGGTGGCACGCCAGGGGCCGAGGCGGTGCGGGGGTTGCTGTTGGACCCGGTGACGCAGTTAACGCCGCTGGCCGACACGCTGCTGCATTTTGCCGCCAGGGTTGACCATGTTGCCCGCGTGATCAACCCGGCGCTGGCGCGGGGGGCGGTGGTGATTTGTGACCGGTTTTATGATTCCACCATGGCATATCAGGGCTATGGGCTGGGCGTTGATAGAGCGGCGATCAGCGCGTTGATCGGGCTTATGGGATTAACGCCTGACTTAACATTTGTTCTTGAAGTGTCTGAATTTACAGCAAAACGACGCCTAGTATCGCGCGGTAGCGTGGCTGACCGCTATGAGCTGATGGGGGCGGAGGTGATGGCGCGGATTGCCGCCGGGTTTCATGCCATTGCGGTGGCGGAGCCTGAGCGCTGCGTGCTGGTGGATGCCAACGCAGAGGCTGATGCGGTGTTTGCAGACGTGGCGGCACTGGTTGCGAAACGGCTGGGGTTGTGACGACGCCGCGCGAAAATCCGGCGTTTATTGGTCATCCAGCGGCGGTAGCGGCGTTGCATAGCGCCGCGATGTCGGGTCGATTGCATCATGCCTGGCTGATTGGCGGGCAGGTGGGCGTTGGTAAGGCCACCTTGGCGTACCGTTTTGCCCGCTGGCTGCTGGCCGGGGAAAGCAGCGCTGATTTGTCGGTGCCGGTCAGCCACCCTACCTTCAAACGGTTGGCGGCCAATACCCATTCGGATTTGCTGACCATCGAACGGCGCTTCGATGAGAAGCGCAAGAAGATGCAGAGCGAGATTGTGGTCGATACCGTGCTGGAGGTGGGGAAATTTCTGCGCCTGACGCCGGGTGAGGGTGGCTGGCGGGTAGTGATTGTGGATGGCGCCGAGGAAATGAACCGCAACGCCGCCAACGCGCTGCTGAAATTGCTGGAGGAGCCGCCGCAACGGGCCATTTTGCTGCTGGTGTCTCACGCGCCAGGGCGCTTGCTGCCGACCATCCGCAGCCGATGCCGGACGCTGAATTTAGGCCCGCTGGCGGAGCGCGATGTGGTCTCACTGCTGCATGAGCAGGCACCGGAGTTGAGCAGCGTGGATACAGCCCGGGTGGCGCGATTGAGTGAAGGCAGCATCGGCACCGCGCTGACATTGGCCGCCGAGGACGGCGTGGCGATGGCCGGGCTGGTCGATGAGGCGCTGGCCGCCCCTTTGGCCCCCGCGCGGGCGCAAGCCGTGGCGGATGCGGTGGCGCGCAGCGAGGATGGCTATGAGGTTTTTATGAATTTGCTGCGCACCGGCCTCGCCAGCACCACGCGGCAAGCGGCGCGGGCCAGCCAGCCAGGCCTCGGGCGGGCGGTAGATTTATGGGAGGGATTTGGCAAGCTCGAACGGGACGTGCAAAACCTCAATTTAGATAAGCGTGCCGCGATCATCGTAGCACTAAGCCAACTGCACGGATCATGAGCAAGCCATTTTACATCACCACCCCGATTTATTACGTCAACGGCGCGCCGCATCTGGGCCATGCCTATACCTCTACCGCCGCTGACGTGCTGGCGCGGTTTAAGCGGCTGGATGGCTATGACGTGTTTTTCCTCACCGGCACCGACGAGCACGGCCAGAAGGTGGAGTCCGCAGCACGGGCGGCTGGCGTTGACCCGCAGACATTCACCGACAATGTGGCGGCTGATTTTGCCGATATGGCGAAACGCATGAACATCTCAAACGATGATTTTATCCGCACCACCGAGGCTCGGCATAAACGCTCGTGCCAAGCGATATGGCAAAAACTGGTGGAGGCCGGGGCGATTTATCTGGGCGCATATGAGGGCTGGTACGCGGTGCGCGATGAAGCGTTTTATGACGAGGACGAAACCATTGTGAAACCGGATGGCACGCGCGTTGCCATCGCCTCGGGTGCGGCGGTGGAGTGGGTGGTTGAGCCTTCGTATTTTTTTAAACTCAGTGCGTTTCAGGATCGTCTGTTAGCGCATTATGAGGCGCATCCGGACTTCATTGCGCCCACCGCCAAGCGTAATGAAATTCTCTCGTTCGTGAAGGGCGGGCTAAATGATCTCTCGGTCAGCCGCACCAGCTTCTCCTGGGGCATTCCGGTACCGGGGGATGAAGCGCATGTGATGTATGTGTGGCTCGATGCGCTGGTGAATTACATCACAGCCTGCGGCTACCCAGATGAAAACGCTGAGCGCTTCCAGAAATACTGGCCGGCCAATGTGCAACTGGTCGGCAAGGAGATTATCCGGTTTCATGCTGTGTATTGGCCAGCCTTCCTCATGGCGGCGGGGCTGCCGCTGCCGAAAAAGGTGTTTTCGCACGGCTGGTGGACGGTTGAGGGCGAAAAGATGAGCAAGTCGCTCGGCAACTTTATCGACGTGCGGCCACTGGTGGATGAGTTTGGGCTGGATGCCGTGCGGTTTTTCCTGCTGCGCGAAGTGCCGTTTGGCGGCGATGGGGATTTTTCGCGCAAGTCGCTGATCATGCGGCTGAATGTGGAACTTGCGAATGATTTGGGGAATTTGGCCCAGCGCACGCTCTCGTTCATTGCCAAAAACGCCGGCGGTGTGGTGCAGCCACGCGGGACGCTGACCGAAGCCGACCATACAATTCTGGCCACCGCCGATGCGTTGCCCGATAAGGTGCGCGACGCACTGGACCGGCTGGCGTTCCATGAGGCGCTGGAGGATGTGTGGAAGCTGATCCGCAATGCCAATGCCTACATTGACCATCAGGCCCCCTGGGCGCTGAAAAAGACCGATACAGAGCGGATGAACACGGTGTTACGGGTGCTGCTGGAGGCGATCCGCACGGTGGGGATTTTGCTGCAAGCCTTTATGCCGGATAGCATGGCGATACTGCTGGACCAGCTTGGCGTGGTGCCGGACGCGCGGCGGATTGCGGCTTTGGAAACTCCGATGATGGATGGTGCGGCCTTGCCGCCGCCCGCCGGCATCTTCCCACGTTACATTGAAAAAACGGTATAAAATACTGATGTTGATAGATTCGCACTGCCATTTAGATTATTACACCGAGGTTGAACGGCCCGAAATCATCGCCCGCGCCAAGGCTGCCGGGGTGAGCGAGATGGTCACCATCGGGGTAACGCTCAGCCAATCCCGGCAGGCGATTGCTATGGCGGAGGCTGACCCGAATGTGTGGTGCTGTATTGGGGTGCACCCCAACCATGCGGCGGATGAACTGCCGGTGGCATCGCCTGAAACCATCGCGGAGATGACCAAGCACCCGAAGGTGATCGGGATTGGGGAATCCGGCCTGGATTACTTTTACGACAAGGCGCCGAAGGAGACGCAACACGAGAATTTCCGCGCCCATATTCGCGCCGCGCAGATCACCGGCCTGCCACTCGCCATTCATGCCCGCGATGCCGATGATGACATTGCGCGAATTTTGGCCGAGGAACGGGCAGGGGGCGGGGATTTTGCCTTTTTGCTGCATTGCTTTTCCTCGACCCGGGCGCTGGCGGAAGCGGCGATCGAGATGGGTGGGTATATCTCGTTCTCGGGGATTTTGACGTTTCCGAAGTCACAGGAAATCCGCGACATTGCGGCGATGGTGCCGCTGGAGCGGCTGCTGGTGGAAACCGATTCACCGTATCTGGCGCCGGTGCCGTTCCGCGGTAAGCGAAACGAGCCTGGCCACACGCAATACACCGCCAAGGTGCTCGCTGAGGTGAAGGGCATGGCGCCGGAGGCGATGGCGGCGCTGACCACCACCAACTTCCGCAAGCTCTATACCAAGGCGCGGCTTGAGCACGCTTAAGGTTACGCTGCTGGGAGTCGGCGGCTCCGCCGGCATGCCGCAGATTGGTGGCGCGGATGGGGCAGGTGACTGGGGCGCCGTGGACCCCGCTGAGCCACGCAACCGCCGCACCCGGCCCAGCATTGTCATTGAAAGCCCCGCGGGCCAGCGGTTGTTGGTGGACACCGGGCCGGATTTGCGGCTGCAACTGACCGGTTGCAGCGTGCCGGAGGTGCATGCGGTGATTTATACGCACGCCCATGCCGACCATATCGCCGGGCTGGACGAGATCCGCATTCTCAACCGGCTGCTGGGTGGGCCGATGCCGACCTACGCCACTGAAGATGTGTTTGCCGACCTTGAGAAGCGTTTTGACTATGCCTTCAAACCCTGGAACGGCAGCGGATTTTACCGGCCGGTACTGAGCACGCACACCATCGAGGCCGGGCAAATGGTGGAGATTTTGGGATTGCCGGTGCGGTTGATCGGCCAGGACCACGGCTACATCACCACGCTGGGGCTGCGGGTGGGCGGCTTTGCCTATTGCACCGACGTGGTGCGGTTGGACGAGACCGCGCATGCAGCTCTGCAAGGGGTGGAGGTGCTGGTGGTGGACTGTTTCACCAACGGCCCGCCGCACCCAACGCATGCGAATTTGGAGCAGGTTTTAGGCTGGGTGGAAATACTGCGGCCCAAGCGGACCATTTTGACGCATATGGGGCCGACAATGGATTATCGGTCGCTACTCAGTGAACTGCCGGAGGGAGTGGAGCCGGGGTTTGATGGAATGGTGATCGAACTCTAACGCGCTACTATAGGTTTAGTTTCCATAATATTGATTCTGCGATTATTGGATGTTTAGGGAGGTACCCATCTTCGCGGGCATGACGGGATAAATCAAGCCTCTAACCCTGCCGGACTTCCACCGTCAGGTGGGACAGCGCTTTGAAGCGGGATAGTTTAGCGCGGTAATAGTCGGGGCCGTGCGTTGTGCCGGTGGCAATGCTGACGATGGCGCCGAGGTGGCCGGGGCCGAGGCGCCAGAGGTGGAGGTCGGATAGGTCGTCCCCTTCCCCTTCGATGGTCTGGCGAATTTTGGCTTCCATGTCAGCATCGGGGGTCATATCCAGCAGGATGGCGCCGGTGTCGCGGATCAGGCCGAACGCCCAGCTTGCGATGACCAGCGCACCGACGATGCCGGCCAGCGGGTCCATCCAGAGCCAGCCGAACAGTTTGGCCAATGTAAGCCCCAGGATGACCAGCACCGAGACAGCGGCGTCGGCCATCACGTGCACCACGGCGGCGCGCATGTTGTTATCGCGGCCAGCTTTGGCGGTGGCATGCTCATGTTCCTCAAACACAACCGGATGAACCTCCCCGGCGACCATCACCTGGGCGGTGAAGGCGTGCGGTTCGGGGATTTCATCGAGGGATTCCAAATAATCCGCCTGCGCGACCATCGAGAATAATTGCCGCGTACCGTCCGGGCGAGTGGTTTCGATGCTGGCGGCGGCAGGCAGCGGGCCGGTGGCGGCACTAAGGCGGAAGCGCGGCGGCACAGCATCCTCGAACACCTGAAGCGCCAAACTGCCGCTGGCGGTTGTGATTGTTTGCAACTCATCATGGTCGTGTTCGTGGTGATGACCATGACCGTGGCTGTGACCATGATGATGCCCGCCGCCGCTGAGCAGCCAGGCGGAAACAACATTCACCCCAAGGCCAAGAAACGCGATGGGAATTGCTTCAGCGAAGTGAATGGGCACCGGCGAGAAAATCCGGCTGATGGCTTCATAGCCGATCAGCAACGAGATCATCGCCAGGATGATGGCGCTGGTGAAACCGGCGAGGTCGCCCAGCTTGCCCGTACCAAAGGAAAATCTCGGGTCGTTAGCGTGCTTGCGGGCAAATGTGTAGGCCAGTGCTGCCAATAATAGCGCCCCGGCATGGGTGCTCATGTGCATGCCGTCGGCCACCAGCGCGATTGAGCCGAACCAGATGCCGCCGACGATTTCCAGCACCATCATGGCGCCGCACAACCAGATCACGGTCCAGGTGCGGCTGGCGTTCTCGTCGTGGCCTTCGCCGAGGAAAACGTGGGTATGCTGGCTCATTGGCGGCTCATTTCAGATAGGTGCGGACCACTTCGAGCAGTTGCTCGGTGGCGTCCTGGTTCAATGCGGTGGGGTGTTTTTCTGGGTCGACCAGATGGTTGCGCACATGGTCCTCAATGATCTCGCCCATCAGCCCGGTCATGGCGCCGCGGGCGCCGGCGATGAGGTGAAGCACCTGCTCGCACCCGGCTTCGCCCTCCAGCGCGCGTTCAATGGCCTCAACCTGGCCTTTGATGCGCCTGACCCGCGCCAGCAGCTTTTGTTTTTCATGAACCGTATGAACCATGACGCTTTATAGCATAGGGGGGATACCTATACAAGCCTCTTGTATCGCGCCACCAAATCCACCAGCTTTGGGTAAAATCAACAGGAGAATTGCGCATGACCAAACAAGCCCGCTTTGAGATGTTCGCGTTCTGGCGGACCTCCGCCACCTACCGGGCGCGGGTGGCGTTTAACCTGAAAGGGGTGAAGGCCGACGAGCGTTTTGTGAATATGGAAGCGGGGGAAAACCGCAGCGCAGCGTTTTTGGAAATCAACCCGCTGGGGGCAATTCCGGCGGTGATCGACCGTGAAGCGAAGAAGCCGACGCCACCGATCACGCAGTCATTGGCGATACTGGAGTTTCTCGATGAACTCTACCCTGCCCCGCCGCTGCTGCCGAAGGATTTGCATGAGCGCGCCAGGGTGCGGTCATTGGCGTCGATGCTGGTGGCCGACACCCACCCGCTGATCACACCGCGGGTGATAAAGTACCTCACCAATGTTGCGAAGTTTACGCCTGAGCAGATTCATGCCTGGCGGGCCAACTGGTTCAGCACCGGCCTGCAGGCGTTTGAGCAGCGGTTGGCCACTGAAGCCGAGACCGGGGTGTTCTGCCATGGCGATCGCATCACCATCGCGGATATTTGCCTCGCCAGCATCAAAGTGGTGATGCCGATCTTCAAGGTTGAGGTGCCGAACACCCCAATCATCGACCGGATTTTCGCGGCCTGTCAGGGCCACGAGGCATTCGCGATGGCCGCACCGCACCGTCAAGCGGGGGCGCCCGCATAAAACGAAGGCGGGTGCGCCTGTATAGCGGCTAATTGTTGATTTTGATCAGAACCCGGCGGCTGTATTGCGACATGTCGCCCAGCGTGCCGGTTTGGCCAATGCCGTACGCCGTGATGCGGGTTTTATCGACGCCATCGGCGGCAAGTTGATCTGACACATGTTTCGCACGCGCCCGCGATAGTGCCTCGTTATCCGATGTGTCGCCGGTATTGTCGGCGGCACCTGCCACGATGATTTTGGCGTTGGGCTCCTCGGCGGCCACCTTGGCGGCGGTAGCGATGGTGGTCAGGGCTGCCGGGTCCAGCGCCGATGAGAGCGGCTGAAAGAACACCGGGGTCGCGGGGGTGGTGGGCAGCGGCGGGTTGCCAAACGGCAGAAGGGCGCAGCCGGTAACCCCACATAACGCTGCCAAAGCCAAAATTTTACGCATCATACTCCCGATCAATCTTCAGAGTGGCATGTTGTCATGCAGGCTAACTATTTCAATATACATAACTTTTATCGTGAGGCTTCCCAGCGCGGGGAGGTTTGTGGTCTAACCATGTTTTAATGACAAACCGCCACCTTCTGGGCATTCAGGGTCTCAACCCGCCCGCCATAACGTCGCTGCTCGATCTGGCGGAAAATTACGTTTTATTGAACCGGTCCGGCAAAACCCAGCGCGATTTATTGCGCGGACGCACGTTGATTAACCTGTTTTTTGAAGACTCCACCCGCACCCGCACCAGTTTCGAATTGGCCGGCAAGCGGCTGGGCGCGGATGTGATCAATATGTCGGTCTCGACCTCCTCGGTGACCAAGGGCGAGACGCTGCTGGATACCGCTGCCACGCTGAACGCCATGAACTGCGATTTGCTGGTGGTACGGCATAACCAGTCCGGTGCGCCAGCACTTTTGGCGCACAAGGTGGAAGCCTCGGTGATCAATGCGGGCGATGGCACACATGAGCACCCAACCCAGGCGCTGCTGGATGCGCTGACGATAAGGCGTAACAAAGGCCGTTTAGATGGGCTGACGATCGCGATTTGCGGGGATATTGCGCACTCGCGGGTGGCGCGCTCAAACATGCTGTTGCTGGCGATGATGGGGAATTTTGTGCGGGTTGTTGGGCCCCCTACCCTGATGCCGGCGGAAATAGGCTCGCTGGGCGTGACAGTTTGCAACGACATGGCCGAAGGGCTGGCCGGAGCCGACATTGTGATGGCGCTGCGGCTGCAGAAAGAGCGGATGAATAAAGGGCTGATCCCGAGCGAACGGGAGTTTTTCGCCTTCTACGGGCTGAATGCCGAGAAGCTCGCCTATGCCAAGCCGGATGCGCTGGTGATGCATCCGGGGCCGATGAATCGCGGTGTCGAGATCGATAGCGCGGTGGCCGATGATGCGGTGCGCTCGGTGATCAAGGAGCAGGTGGAAATGGGGGTCGCGGTACGGATGGCGGTGCTCGATACACTGGCGCGGGGGAGCTTATGATCACCCTGATCCGCAAGGTGCGGCTGGCGGCACCGGATGGGCTGGTGGCCGGCGAATTGCTGATTAAGGATGGCAAGATTGCTGATTTTGGCCCCTCGCTGGGCAACCCGGACGGGGCTGAGATCATCGAGGCGGACGGTGCGATTTTATGCCCTGGGCTGGTGGATATGCGGGCCTCGCTGGGGGAACCTGGCTATGAGTACCGCGAGACCATCGCCTCGGCGGCACAGGCCGCGGCGGCGGGCGGGATTACCAGCATCGCGGTGCTGCCGGACACCAAACCCGCCATCGACGACCCGGCTCTGGTGCGGTTTATCCGGGCGCGGGGCGAGGAAATCGGCACGGTTTCGCTGATTCCCTACGCCGCTGCCACGCGCGGTTGCAAAGGCGAGGAGCTGGCGGAGTATGGCCTGCTGAAGGCTGAGGGCGCGGTGGCGTTCACTGATGGCCGCAAGGCGGTGGCCTCGATACGTCTGATGCGCAATGCCCTTTCCTATGCCAGCGGCTTTGGGGCGCGGATTGTGCAACATCCGGAAGACCCCGAACTGGCGGCAGGCGGGGCGGCAACCTCGGGGGCGCGGGCAACCATTATGGGATTGCCCGGCATCCCGGCGGCGGCGGAAGCGATCATGGTGGCGCGCGATATTCGCCTGGCTGAACTCACCGGCGGGGCAGTGCATTTTGCTCACATCACCACCGCCGAGGCCTGTGTGCTCATTCGCCAGGCCAAGGATAGGGGGCTTAAAGTTACCTGCGATACGGCCCCGCCGTATTTTGATTTGAATGAGACCGCGATTGGCGATTTCCGCACTTACGCGAAATTCTCGCCGCCGCTGCGGGCGGAGTCCGACCGGTTGGGAATTCTGGCGGCGCTGGCGGATGGCACCATTGATGCGATTGCCTCAGACCATCAACCGCGCGACGCGGATGATAAGCGCCTGCCCTTTGCCGAGGCGTCGTCGGGCGGCGCAGGGCTGGCAACCTTGCTGGCGGTAACATTGGCGCAGGTGCAGGCAGGGACACTCAGTATGATGCAGGCGTTGGCATTGTTGACCGAGAAACCCGCGAAATGGCTCGGGCTGGATGCCGGGGTGCTGCGTAAAGGTGCTGCGGCAGATTTATGCCTGTTTCACCCGGAGCGTTCGTGGCTGGTAGAAGCCGGTAAATTGCCAGGCAAGGCGCAAAACACGCCGTTTGATGGCCGGGCGCTGGAGGGCCGGGTGCTGGGCACCTGGAAGGCCGGACGGCGGGTGTTCGGATGACAATTCTGATACTTTGTTTGCTGGGGTATCTTTTAGGATCAATACCTTTTGGTCTTATTCTAACACGAAAGGCGGGTTTGGGGGACATTCGAACCATTGGTTCGGGCAATATAGGTGCCACCAATGTGCTGCGGACCGGCAATAAAAAGCTGGCGGCGGCGACGTTATTTCTGGATGGATTCAAGGGCTATCTGGCGGTGTTGATTGCCGGGCAGTTTGGCGATTTTGCCCCCTACGGCGTGGGGCTGGCGGTGTTGCTGGGGCATTTGTTTCCAATTTGGCTGGGTTTCAAAGGCGGCAAGGGCGTGGCCACTGGCCTTGGCGTATTGCTGGCGGGGTCTTTTCCGGTTGGCCTGATTGCTTGCGCCACCTGGCTGGGGACAGCGTTCCTGATGCGTACCTCCTCGACCGCAGCGCTGATGGCGTTTGCGGTAGCGCCTTTTGCTTCAGTGGTTCTGGGGCATTTCAGGCTGGCGGCGCTGGCGATGCTGATCGCCGGTTTGGTGTTCTGGAAACATAGCGCCAATATCGCCCGGTTGCGGGCCGGAACAGAACCAAAAATCGGCCAAAAAACTTGAATGACTTGCTTGATCGGCTGCGGCTGATCCGGACAGAGGGTGTTGGCCCCCTCACCTACCGGCGGCTGATGGCGCGGTTTGGTGGCGTGGCGCAGGCGCTGGCCGTATTACCCGAATTGGCGCGGGCGGGTGGCCGGGCGGCGACGAAAATTCCCAGCCGTGGCGATGTTGAGCGCGAACTGACGCAACTGAGCAAAATCGGCGGCAGGTTCATTTTTGTCGATACGCCGGAATATCCGGAATTTTTGGCCGATATGGCCGATGCGCCGCCGGTTTTGGCGGTACTGGGCGATATTAAATTGCTCTCAACCCGCTGCGTGGGCGTGGTAGGGGCGCGCAATGCCTCGGCCAACGGCATGCGGACGGCCGAGCAACTGGCGATGGATTTGGCGCAACAGAAGCTAACCGTGGTCTCCGGTCTGGCACGGGGCATCGATGCGGCGGCTCATAAGGGGGCGATGGCCACCGGACGCACCATTGCCGCGATCGCCGGCGGCATTGATATCCCCTACCCGCCGGAAAATGAAAAACTGCAGGCGCAGATTGCGGAAAATGGCTGCGTGGTGGCCGAAGCGCCGTTTGGAACCGCCCCGATGGCGAAGCATTTTCCCAAACGCAACCGGGTAATTGCCGGGTTGTCTTTGGGACTGGTGGTGATCGAAGCCGCGGTAAGATCAGGCTCGTTGATTACGGCGCGGATGGCCAATGAAGCCGGGCGGGAGATATTTGCCGTACCCGGTTCGCCGCTGGACCCGCGCTGCAAAGGCTCGAACGATTTAATCCGGCAAGGGGCGCATTTGACCGAGACCGCCGCCGATGTGCTGGCCAATCTGCCGGACCATCCGGCCCGCCAGGGCCTGGCGCGAGACCCGCTGTTTGTGCATGCCCGGAGCGGATTTGCCGAAAAGCCGACGCTCTGGGAGGCCGCCAGCGAGGCTGAAATGACCTTAGGGAGGCGAAAAATCCCGGATTTGGTGGGTTCTGACCCGGTAATGGTTGACGAGATAGCCCGGCGCTGCCAGTTGTCCACAGCCGCCACAATGGCGGTCCTCCTTGAACTAGAGATTGCAGGCAGGGTTGAAATGCTGGTTGGTAACCGGGTGGCGCGTGTCGCTACTGAATGAATAGGATGGTCGTTTGACTGATATCGTCGTCGTCGAATCGCCTTCCAAGGCCAAGACAATCAACAAATATTTGGGCGACAAGTACACCGTGCTGGCGTCGTTTGGCCATGTGCGCGATTTGCCGCCGAAGGATGGCTCGGTCCGTCCGGATGATGATTTCGCAATGTCCTGGGAAGCCGATGAGCGCGGCCAGAAGCACATGGCCGCCATCGCCAAGGCCGTTAAGGGGGCCAAAACCCTGTATCTGGCAACTGACCCTGACCGCGAGGGTGAGGCCATTTCCTGGCATGTGCGGGCGATGCTGGAGGATAAAAACGCTCTGAAGGGCGTGAATGTTCTGCGCGTTACCTTCAACGAAATTACCAAAACCGCCGTGAAGGCCGCGATGGCGGCACCGCGCGAGTTAGATCAGCCGCTGATCGAAGCCTATTTGGCCCGCCGGGCGCTGGATTATCTGGTGGGGTTCACCCTCTCGCCGGTGCTATGGCGCAAATTGCCGGGCAGCAAGAGCGCCGGGCGGGTACAATCGGTATCGTTGCGGCTGATTTGCGAGCGTGAAGCCGAGATCGAGGTTTTTAAGGCGCGGGAATATTGGACGGTTGAGGGTGGATTTGCCACGCCGAGCGGGGCACCATTTGCGGCCAAGCTGACGCATTATCAGGGCAAAAAGCTTGACCAGTTTGACTTAAATAATGAAGCCAAGGCACTGGCGGCCAAGGCGGCGGTGCAGGCCGGCGCGTTTGAAGTTTCCGCTGTTGAGAAAAAACGCAGCAAGCGCAATCCGCCGCCACCATTTATCACATCCACCTTGCAGCAGGAAGCCAGCCGCAAGCTGGGGTTCTCATCGCAGCAGACCATGCGCACCGCCCAGCAGCTTTACGAGGGTGTGGAAATTGGTGGCGAAACGGTGGGGTTGATCACCTATATGCGGACCGACGGCGTGCAGTTGGCCAAGGAAGCCGTGCTGGCGATGCGCGAACAGATAAAATCGGAGTTTGGGCCGGATTATCTGCCGGGCGCACCGCGCGAATATATCTCGAAGTCGAAAAATGCCCAGGAAGCGCATGAGGCGATCCGGCCAACCGATATTACATTGGTGCCGGCGCGGGTTGCCAAAATGCTCTCGAATGATCAGGCGCGGCTGTATGAGCTGATTTATAAGCGGGCTTTGGCCTGCCAGATGCAGTCGGCTGAACTGGATCAGACGGCTGTGGATTTGAACGATAGCAAGGGACAGATTTTACGGGCCACCGGCTCGGTGCTGGCGTTCGATGGGTTTTTGAAACTCTATCATGAAGACCAGGATGATGCGTCGGATGATGACGATGCGCGGATTTTGCCGCCGATCAACAAGGGTGATGCCGCGAAGACCAACAAGGTAGAGGCCACCCAGCATTTCACCCAGCCGCCGCCGCGCTATTCGGAAGCCTCGCTGGTGAAGAAGATGGAAGAGCTTGGCATTGGCCGGCCTTCAACCTATGCCTCGATTTTGACAGTGTTGCGAGACCGTAACTACGTACGGCTTGAAGCGCGGCGGTTTATTCCGGAAGATCGCGGCCGGTTGGTGACAGCGTTTCTGGTGAGTTTTTTCACCCGCTATGTGGATACCGGGTTTACCGCCGCCCTTGAAGAACAGCTGGATGACATTGCCGAGGGCAAGGCCAACTGGCGCGAAGTGCTGCGCAAATTCTGGACGGATTTCTCGGCGGCGATTGCCGAGACCAAGGATTTGAAAATCTCCGACGTGATCGATGCGTTGGATGCTGATTTGGGGCCGCATTTTTTCCCCTCGCGCGAAGATGGCTCGGACCCGCGCTCCTGCCCCGCCTGCGGCACCGGGCGGATTGGGCTGCGGCTGGGCAAGTTTGGCAGCTTTATTGGCTGCTCAAATTACCCGGCCTGCCAATATACTCGCAAACTGGCGATTGATGGCGGTGATAACCCCGATGATTCGCTCAAAGATGGCATGCGGGTGTTGGGCAAGCACCCAGAGACTGAACAGGATATCACCCTCAAGCGCGGGCCTTATGGGTTGTATGTGCAACTCGGCGAAGCTGACCCCAACGATAAAAAATCCAAACCGAAGCGCTCGTCATTAACCAAGGGTATGGATGCGGATGCGCTGACCTTGGAAGACGCGCTGGGGCTGCTCTCACTGCCGCGGCTGGTGGGGATTCACCCTGAAGCCAAGGAACCGATTGAGGCAGGCGTGGGACGGTTTGGGCCGTTTGTGAAAATGGGCGCGATCTATGCCTCGCTCGACCGCGATGACGACGTGCTGCACATCGGGCTGAACCGGGCGATGGATTTGATCGGCAAGAAGCAGGATTCCATCCGCAGCCTGGGCGCGCACCCCAAGGATGGCGAGCCGGTGGTGGCCCGCAAGGGGCGGTTTGGCCCGTATGCGCAGTGGGGCAAGATGGTGGCGAATTTGCCGCGCGGCGCCGAGTTGGCGGATTTTACGCTCGATGAGGCGGTGGCGTTGTTAGCTGAGAAGGGCAAAGTGCTGGTGCCGAAGGGCAAAAAGGGGGCGGTGAAGAAGGCCGCGCCAAAGCTGAAAGCCGCCGCGCTGGTGAAGGAGCCTAAGGCAAAAGCCAAAGCAGCACCGAAGGCGAAGGCGGCTGTGAAGGCTAAGCCAAAACCAAAGGCCAAGGCTGTGGCCAAACCGAAAGCTAAGGCCAAACCCTGATCCTGGCGTCATGACCAATATGGGGCAAAGAATATGAGCACCATAACAGCCACTGTTGTTGCGGTATTTGCCACGCCTCACGCCGGCCATTTCCGCACCGAGCGTGTTGAAGCTCTCAACCTGGACCTGCAAGGAATTCCCGGCGACCGGCATTATGGTTTCACGCGCGCTGCCGGGGCGCGGGAGAAATGGTATCCGTCTGGAATGGCAATGCGCAGTGGCCGGCAGCTAACAATTGTTTCGGTTGAGGACCTCGCGTTGATCGCCCGGACAATGGAGTTGCATGATATGAAGCCGGAATGGATTGGCGCCAATATTCTTATCCAAGGCGTGCCGGACTTTACCAATATCCCTTGGGGCACGCGGCTGTTTTTTGAAAACGGTGCAACGCTGGTGAACGAAGGCGACAACGCCCCTTGCCGGTTTGCGGGGCGCGAAGTGGCGGCGCATTATCCGGGGCAGGCTGATCTCGATTTGTTGTTCGTGAAATCCGCCAAAAACCGCCGGGGGATTGTTGCCTCAGTCGAACAAGCGGGTAGCATTCGGCCTGGGCCGGTGCGTTTGAGAATACCGAACAATAAAAATTGGAGTGGAGGAAATTTGATATGAGCAATATTCCCATCACGTTGCTGACGGCTGGTGTGCTTGGCCTGCTATATGTGGCGCTGTCGGCGCGGGTGGTGATGGCGCGCGCCAAGACCAATATCAGCTTAGGCGACGATGCCGATGGACGAATTCTGCTGGGAGAAGAAGCCAAAGCCCCGAGATTACAGATTGCAGTACGATGCCACGCCAATTTCGCTGAATATGTGCCGCTAGCGCTGATTCTGCTGGGCGGCATCGAGGCAGCGGGGGCGGCGCATTGGATGGTGACATTACAGGCGGTGCTGCTGGTGGTGGCCAGGGTGGCGCATCCGGTGGGCATGAGCCGTCCTGCCCCCAACCCATTCCGGTTTGGTGGTGTCGTGCTGACCTGGGTGGTGATGGGGTGGGCCAGCGTCGCGGCGCTGTTGATCGCTCTATAACCCTTTGTCGGTAAGGCTTCGAAGCCCCATACTAGGGGTATGAAGACAGTCCATAAAAAACCCCGTCCAAAGCTGCCCAAAACCGGGACCAAACCGGCGCAAAAGCTGCCGACTCGTGATGCCGTAAAAAGTTTTCTGGCGGAGGCGAAAGGCAAGGTGGGCATGCGCGAGATTGCCCGGGCGTTTGGGGTTGGGCCGGATGATAAAAAGGCGTTGCGGGGGCTGATGAAGTCGCTGGAGGCCGATGGTGGGCTGGACCGGGTGGGACCGAAGCAATTCAGCGAGGCCGGACGGTTGCCTGAAAATGCGGTGGTGGAAGTCACTGGCATCGACCGTGAAGGTGAGGCGCTGGCGCGGCCCGTGGTGTGGGAAGGCCAAGGCCGACCGCCGATTATCTTTATGATGGCCGAAGCCCGCGGGCAGCCGGCGTTGGCACCTGGGGCGCGGGTGCTGGCGCGGCTGCGCCGGGTGGGGCCGGATAAATACGAAGGCC
>VFSW01000171.1_pt1 | contig 87216 bp, 90 predicted proteins | sample 5358111 | NCBI WGS metagenome assembly VFSW01 (sample SAMN11554181, study PRJNA540505) | mine drainage metagenome | isolation source: sediment from site ElyBrook_90M | place: USA: Ely Copper Mine, Vershire, VT | collected 2017
CCATCGGGCCTTCCAGCGTCAATATCGGCCGCAATGACCTCTGCCCCTGCGGCAGCGGCCTGATATTCAAGCGCTGCTGCCTCGGCAAGAACGTTCCGCCGGCCGAAAACCTCTCCGCCGCGTGATTTTTGCCGCCCGCGCGCTCTTCCCTGGCCAACTCAATGCCCAACGTGCGCCCGGACCGCCCGCTTCACCACAGCGGCAGCGAGATCCACGAATTCAGGCAGTGCCACACCGCCGCCACTCCCATCGCCACGGCCGCCACCAACAGCACCAGCATGGCCGCTCCGGGATGTTCCCCCGTCCCGCCGCCGTGCGCTTCCGCCCATGTGTTTCCCTGCATCATACGTTCCTCCCACGTTCCTGGTTCTGGTGCCGCCCTTCCTTGCGCCCCCGCCGGGGCTTGGCCCCTGCCGCCGGAGTAGAAGGCGCCCCGGCCGCGCCCGCAATGCCCCAGGACGAAAGCCTTTCCGCCAGCGCCGGTTCCCCCCGGGCGGCGCGCCGCAAACACTTCCACAGCCGCCGCCCCGGCGTTCCATGCGCCCCGGCGGCGTTCGGGGTCTCCGCCACCGCCGGCGGCATACCCGCCGCTCCCGCCAGCATCAGGCTCATCAGCCAGATCCGCATTTCTTCCTCCACCGGCTTGAGATGCCGCGGCGGCCTGAAAAGTGACAACCCCGTCAGGCATATTCGGACCTCTAACTATACTAATCCCGATTGTCACCATCCCCCGCCCAGGGCATCTATGAAAGGGAACACTCGGAACAAAATGGAAGTCATCGTCAATCACCTCGGAGATGTAAAATTCGAGGCCGCCGCGCGCGGCCACAGTATCGTGTGCGATCAGCCGGCCGGCAACCGCGGCTCCGACGCGGGGGTCACCCCGCCGGAGTTGCTGCTGGCCTCCCTGGGGACCTGCGCCGGTTATTACGCCGCCGAATATCTCCGCACCCGCGGCCAGTCCGCCGGCGGCCTCCAGGTCCGCGTTACCGCCGAAAAGGCGGCCGCCCCCGCTCGCCTGGGATCCTTCCGCATCGGCGTCACCGTTCCCCATCTCGACCCCAGCCACGAGGCCGGCGTCCTGCGTGCCGTCAGGGCTTGCCTGATTCACAACACCCTGCTCCACGCCCCCGCCATCGACATTGCCCTGGAGACCCGCGTTCCCGCTACAATCGAATAGCGGGAGCACTGTTTGGAAAAGGATATCGAGGCTCAACTGGCGCGCGATTTAATGGCCGGCAAGCCGGAGGCATTTGACCGTTTTGTGGAACACTTCCGCACCAAGGTCTTTCAATACAGTTGGCTGATGTGCGGCCACCGCGAGGACGCCGAGGAGGTCTCCCAGGAAACCCTCCTCAGGGTCTTCGAGAGCTTCCACCAGCTTCGCGAGCCCGAACGCGTGCGCTCCTGGGTCCTCCGCATCGCCAAGAATTTCTGCCTTATGAAGCGCCGCCGCAGCCAGTTCGCCCCGGTCCGCGAGCTCTCGCTCGATGAGTTTATCCCCACTCTCGAACACGATGGCGGCGATCTCAAACTCCAGATTGCCGATTGGTCCGGGCTGCCCGACGGCCACCTCCTGCGCGCCGAGTTGCGCGGCGTCCTCGATCGCGCCATCGCCGCCCTGCCCGACACCTACCGCTCCGTCATCCTGCTGCGCGATGTCGAGGAGCTCAGCACCGAGGAAACCGCCAACGTCCTGGACCTCAGCGTGGATGTCGTCAAGACCCGCCTCCACCGCGCCCGCCTCGCCATCCGCCAGGAGTTGGATTCTTATTTGAAAACCAGGGAGGGATCCCCGCATGCCACCGGAAAATGAGGACTGCCGCCAGACCTTCGCTATGCTCTCCGCTTACCTCGACCTGGAATTGCCGCCCGAGGCCTGCCGCGAGATGGAAGCCCACCTCGCCGGCTGCCCGCCTTGCATCGAGTTCGCCGAAAGCCTGCGCAAGACCGTGGCCCTTTGCCGCCAATACCAGACCACCGAAATGCCTGGACCCATCAGCCAGGCCGCCCGCGCCCGCTTGCAGGAAGCCTGGCGCCGCGCCCTCGCCGAACGCCGGAAAGCTTGATCCGCCGCTGCCAAAATGCGGGTACCGCTGACGATACCCGCATACCGGCGTTCGCCGTCTCAAGCGGCGTTGTTTCCGAATCGGTCGTTCGCTGATTCTGTAGGGCTATCTATCACCGTACTGCCAGTCGCCGCCCGATCCCATCCCACGGCCCTGGTAGTTTCGCCCAATTGTCGTGGTAGATCCAAAGCTGATAGCTGCAAGCTGATAGCTGATAGCTTCGGTACAGCCCAATGCACCGCCGAAGTACCACGGCAAGGGTATTCGTTCCGCGCCACGATTTGACTACAATGGCCTCAAGATCCGCTGAAATCGCGATTGCGTCCATGCATCTGCCCACCCTACCCCCGCCCGGAACGGCCGGCGGCATTGCGCCCTACAGCCGCCTCGTTCTGACCATCGGATTCGGCGGGCTGCTCCTGCTCCTCGCCTCCGACGGCGTTGACAATGTCCGCCGCCTGCGCCAGATCCAGCGCAGCAACGACGGCATCCGCGAAAGCTTCCTCGCCCGCACCCGCCTCCTGGAACAGATCCATTCCGACCTCTACCTGTCCGGCACCTATGTCCGCGACTACCTTCTCGAGCCCGAAAGCGCCAACGCCGAAGCCCACCGCGCCAACCTGCTCAAGACCCGCGCCGGCATGCAGGCGGCCCTGCTCGAGTACCGGACCCTGCTCAACGCCGAACAGTCCCCGCCCTTCCTCAGCCTCACCGCCGAGTTGCATGAGTACTGGCGCGTGCTCGAGCCCGTCCTCGCCTGGGACCCCGCCGCCCGCCGCCTGCGCGGCTACGCCTTCCTCCGCGACCAGGTCCTGCCCCGCCGCATGGCCATGCTCGGCATCGCCGACCGCATCGCCGCCATCAACCGCGCGCAACTGGATGCCGGCAAGCGGGACGTCATCGCCATGTTCGCCCAGGCCCGCCGCCGCTCCATCGTCACCATCGGCCTCACCATCGCCATAGGCCTGCTCCTGGCCGTCTTCAGCGTGCGCAAGATCGTCCGCCTCGAGCTCGAAGCCGCCCGCCGCCACCAGGAGACCGCCACCGCCCGCGCCGAGCTCAAGCAGCTCTCCGCCAGGCTCGTGGCCACCCAGGAGAACGATCGCCGCGCCCTCTCCCGCGAGCTCCATGACCAGGTCGGCCAGGCCCTCACCGGCGTGCGCCTCCAGTTGGCCAATCTGTCCGCCTGTATCCGCGTCCCCGATCTCCCGGGCGCCGAGCTCAAGGTCCGGGAGATCAAAGACCTGGTCGAGGATTCCGTCGGCGTCGTCCGCAACATGGCCTTGCTCCTGCGGCCTTCCATGCTCGACGATCTCGGCCTGGTCCCCGCCCTCCGCTGGCAGGCCCGCGAAGTTTCCAAACGCACCGGCCTGCGCGTCAACGTCGCCGCCGAAGGCGTCTCCGAGGACCTCCCCGAAGACCACAAGACCTGCATCTACCGCATCGTTCAGGAATCCCTCCACAACTGCGTCCAGCACGCCCAGGCCACCACCGTGCGCGTCACCGTCCGCCAGGAACTCGAACGCATCCGCCTCGGCATTCAGGACGACGGCCGCGGATTTCCCCCGGAACTCGATCGCGGCCTCGGCCTCCTCGGCATGCAGGAGCGCGCCAGCCATCTGGGCGGCACTTTCTCCGTCGAGACCCGCCCCGGCCACGGCACCGCCATCGCCGTGGTGCTGCCCACCGCCGCGGCCGCCGCCTCCGGCCACCCGGCCGCCTCATGAACTCCATTCGCATCGTGCTGGCCGACGACCACCGCGTCGTCCGCCGCGGGCTCTGTCTCCTGCTCGAAAACCAGCCCGGCTTCCAGGTCGTCGCCGAAGCCTCCGATGGCCGTGAGGCCGTCGCCCTGGTCGAAACCCATGCCCCGGATATCGTGGTCCTGGATGTCGCCATGCCCCTGCTCAACGGCATCGAAGCCGCCCGCCAGATCTCCTCCAAAACCCCCCAGACCGGCATCGTCTTCCTCAGCATGCACTCCGACGAGGCCTATGTCCTGAAGGCCCTCAAGTCCGGCGGCAAGGCCTACCTGCTCAAGGATTCCGCCGAGTATGACCTCATCAACGCTATCCACGCCGTCCACGAAGGCAAGGCCTTCTTCAGTCCCGCCATCAACAAAATGCTGGTCGAAGAGTACATGCGTCAGATGCGCGATCGCGAAGTCGAGGATAGCTACGATCTGCTCACCGCCCGCGAGCGCGAAACCCTCCAACTCTTCGCCGAAGGCAAGAGCGCCAAGGAGGTCGCTGCCATGCTCAATCTCAGCCTCTATACCGTCGAGACCCACCGCGGCAATATCTTCCAGAAACTCAACCTGCACAGCACCGCCGAGCTGATCCTCTATGCCGTGCGCAAGGGAGTTATCAGCTAAATGCCCGCCGCTGCCCGGCCCCGCGCCCGTTACGTCACGGTCTCCTCCGCCGTCCAGCGCCAGGGCTGGTCCGGCGTGATCTTCGGCATCCTCCTGGCGGCCGTCTGTGTCGCCCTCCAGAAGCTCCTCTATCCCTTCGTCGCGCCCGATTCCTACCAGTTGCTGCTGAGCGCCGTGGCCATCGGCGTCATGTACGCCGGTGTCCGCGCCGGCCTCGCCGCCCTCCTCGTCGCCGCCGTCTGCAAGTGGTTCCTCTTCCTGCCGCCGGTCCGCTCCTTTACCCAGGGCGATCTCAAAACCCTGGTCCGCTTTTCCCTCTTCCTCGCTCTCGGCCTCCTCATCTGCTGGCTGGGACAAAAACTGCACGCCTCCGACCGCCGCCTTAAGCTGCTCGGCGGCATGCTCCCGATCTGCGCCTGGTGCAAAAAGGTCCGCGTCGATCCGGACCACTGGCAGCAGTTGGAGGCCTATATCCACGATCACTCCGAGGCCGATTTCACCCACACCCTCTGCCCCGCGTGCGCGCGCCAACTGGGCCACTGATCCCGCGTGACCGAAGTCACTGCGCCGCCCGCCTCCGCCGGTTACCTTGTTAACGGATACCGTTATGGCCGCGACCCTGCTGGCGCACCCTCCCAAGACCGCCGGGAAGCTTCGAAAAAGGCGCGGCCCCGATCGCTCCCAGCGCCTGCGCCACGCCGTCCAACTGGCCTTCCTGGCCCTGAATCTGTGGATCGGCGCGCAGTTCGTCCTCTTCGTTCACTACTACGAATCGGGCGGCCACGGCCTCCGCGTCGCGCGGCCCGCCGGCGTCGAGGGCTGGCTGCCCATCGCCTCCCTCATGAACCTCAAGGTCTGGCTGGCCACCGGCCGCGTCCCCCGCGTCCATCCCGCCGGCATGTTCCTGATCCTCGCCTTCCTGGCCATCTCCTGGCTGCTGCGCAAGACCTTCTGCGGCTGGCTGTGCCCCGTCGGCGCCCTTTCCGAATACCTCTGGCGCCTCGGCCGCCGCGCCTTCCGCCGCAACTGGCGCCTCCCGCGCGCCCTGGATATCCCGCTGCGCGGCCTGAAGTATCTCTTGTTGGGTTTGTTCCTCTACGCCGTTGCCGCCATGTCCGTGCCCGCCATTCAGGCTTTCCTCGAAGGTCCCTACGGTCTGGTGTCCGACGTGAAGATGCTGGATTTCTTCCGCTTCATGGGCGTGGCCGGCGCCTTCGTGATGGCGCTGCTGGTGCTCCTCTCGGTCTTCGTGCGGAATCTCTGGTGCCGCTATCTCTGCCCTTACGGCGCGCTCATGGGCCTCGCCGCGCTGGCCGGCCCCCTGCGCATCCGCCGCGACGCCGCGCTCTGCATCGATTGCGCCAGGTGCGCCAGGGCCTGCCCGGCTCTGCTCCCCGTGGATAAGCTGGTGGCCATCCGCTCGGCCGAGTGCACCGGCTGCCTCGAGTGCGTGGCCGTGTGCCCGGCCGAAGGCGCACTCGGCATGTGCGCGCCCCGCCGCCGCGCCGTCCCCGCGTGGATGATGGCCTCCGCCGCCGCCCTGCTCTTCGTGGGCATCTGCGGCTGGGCCCGCTGGGCGGGTTACTGGCACACCCCCCTGCCCGAGCACGTCTACTTCGATCTCATCCCCCACGCCCGGGAGTTCAGCCACCCGTAGCCTGAGCTAACCGCCGGCGATCGCCCCCACCACCAGGAACGGCGCCGCCCCCGGGGCCACCGCGGCCGGCAGCGCGCTGTCCGGCGGTTCGTGGGAGAGATCCTCGCCGCAGGCGAAGAACCGCACGAACGCCCGCCGCTGTTGCGTGGTCTGGTCGCGCAGCGTGCCCCGCAGCATCGGATAGCGCGCCTCCAGCGCGTCCAGCACCGAGCGCTGCGTCACCGCGCCCGCCACCTCCAGTTCCACCTCGCCGGCCGCCCCCGAAAGCGTCCGCAGGTGCGCCGGCAGCGCCACCCGGATCATGGCAGTGTCTGGACTTCCACCGACAGCACCGCCGGCAGGTCCCGCATGATCGGCGCCCAGTTGTCGCCGGCGTCCGCCGACGCGTACACCTGCCCGCCCGTGGTTCCGAAGTACACCCCGCACGAATCCAGCGAGTCCACAGCCATGGCGTCGCGCAGCACGTTGACGTAGCAATCCCGCTGCGGCAGGCCCTGGCTCAACGCCTCCCACTCGTTGCCGCCCGTGCGGCTGCGGTACACCCGCAGCTTGCCGTCCGGCACGAAGTGCTCCGAGTCGCTCTTGATGGGCGCCACGTAGATGGTCTCCGGCTCGTGCGCGTGAACGTCGATCGCAAAGCCGAAATCCGTCGGCAGGTTCCCGCTTACCTCCCGCCACGAATCGCCCGCGTCGTCGCTGCGCATCACGTCCCAGTGCTTCTGCATGAACAGCACCCCCGGCCGCGACGGATGCATGGCCACGTGATGTACGCAGTGGCCCACTTCGGCTTCCGGGTCGGGGATGTACTGGGAGCGCAGCCCGCGGTTGATCGGCTTCCACGTCACGCCGCCATCGTCGGTGCGGAAGGCGCCCGCCGCCGAGATGGCGATGAAGATGCGCCCCGGATTGGCCGGATCCAGGATGATGGTGTGCAGGCACAGCCCCCCCGCTCCCGGCTGCCAGCGCGGCCCCGAACCGTGGCCCCGCAGCCCGGCCAGTTCCTGCCATGTCGCGCCGCCGTCCGTCGAGCGGAATAGTGCCGCGTCTTCCACGCCCGCGTACACCGTATCCGGATCCGTCAGCGACGGCTCCAGGTGCCACACCCGCTTGAACTCCCAGGGGTGCGCCGTGCCGTCGTACCATTGGTGCGTGCCCGGCACGCCGTCGTATGCGAACTTGTTCCCCACCGGCGCCCAGGTCCGGCCGCCATCGTCGGAGCGCTGGATCAACTGCCCGAACCAGCCGCTCGACTGCGATGCGTAGATCCGGTTCGCGTCCGCAGGCGATCCCTTCATGTGGTACATCTCCCAGCCCGCGAAGTGCGGCCCGCTGATGTCCCACTTCTCCCTCTTGCCGTCCGCCGACAGCACGAACGCTCCCTTCCTTGTCCCGACCAGTACGCGTACGCCGCTCATTCCCTTCCTCCTTGTGCAGGTTGTTCGTTATATCGTAGCGCAGTACAATCGGCCCATGGCTACCCAAAACTACTCCAATCACGTCCGCATCGTGCCGGGTTATCACTACCTCCTGGCGGGCATCCTGTTCTTTACCCTGATCGGGTCGCTGGTCAACCTCTATAAGTCGTGGGGAGATCACGAGCGCTTCTACAGCGCCGCCTTGATCGTGGTCCTGACGTTCTGCTCCGGCATGCTCGCGTACTACGCGCGCACCTTTGCCCTCAAGGCCCAGGACCGCGCCATCCGCGCGGAAGAGAACCTCCGCCACTTCGCCCTGACCGGCAAGCTGCTCGATGCGCGCCTGGCCATCGGACAGATCATCGCCCTGCGCTTCGCCCCGGACGGCGAGTTCGTCGCTCTGGCCCAAAAGGCCGCCGACGGCAACCTGCCTGCCGCCGCCATCAAGCGCGCCATCGGGAACTGGAAACCGGATGACCACCGGGCCTGACGAACCGCGTCCCCGCGTCTGCGCGCCGCATTTTCCCCTTGCCCTTCCCCCCGATTCTTAGGACACTGGGATCTTGGAGGCTGGATTGGAGAGAATCGCCAGAAAAGGCTCCCTCGTCATGGAGCCCGCCGAACGCTGGACCGCGCAACACGCCAGCGAGTTGTACGACGTTGCCAGTTGGGGCAAGGGCTATTTCTCGGTGGACGCCAACGGCCACCTGTGCGTCCATCCGGACAAAGAACCGCTGCGCTCCATCGACCTCAAACAACTCGTGGATACCCTGGTCTTGCGCGGCATCTCGCTGCCCGTCCTGATCCGCTTCGCCGGCATCCTCCAGCACCGCCTCGGCGAGTTGCACGGCGCCTTCCAGACCGCCATCGCCGAGCACCGCTACCAGGGCGAATACTGCTGCGTCTACCCCATCAAGGTGAACCAGCAGCGCCAGGTCGTCGAAGAAGTGCTGGAGTTCGGCCGCCCCTTCAAGTTCGGGCTGGAGGCCGGCTCGAAGCCCGAATTGCTGGCCGTCATGGCCATGGCCGGCAATGAAACCCCCATCGTCTGCAATGGTTTCAAAGACAACGAGTACATCGAGATGGCCATGCTCGCGCACAAGATGGGCCGCCACATCACTCCGGTGGTCGAGAAGTATACCGAGCTCCATCTGATCCTGCGCTACTCCGAACTGGTGGGCGTGCGGCCCCGCATCGGCCTGCGCGTCAAGCTGGCCAGCCGCGGCTCCGGGCGCTGGCGCTCGTCGGGCGGCTATCGCTCCAAGTTCGGCCTGTCGGCCAGCGAGGCGGTGCGCGCCCTGCAGGAACTGAAAGACGCCGGCATGGCCGATTGCCTCAACCTGCTCCACTTCCACCTCGGCAGCCAGATCACCAACATCCGCCAGATCAAGGCCGCCGTCAACGAGGCCGCGCGCGTCTATACCGAACTGGCCCGCGCCGGGGCCGGCCTGCGGTACCTGGACGTCGGAGGCGGACTGGGCGTCGACTACGACGGTTCCCAGACCGACTTCGAATCCAGCGTCAACTACACGCTCCAGGAGTATGCCAACGACATCGTCTATCACATTCAGAGCGTGTGCGACGAAGCCGGCGTCCCGCACCCCGGCATCGTCACCGAAAGCGGCCGCGCCGTGGCCGCCTATCACAGCGTCCTGGTCTTCAACGTCTTGGGCGTCTCGGGCATGGGCGAATCCGACGTCCCGGCCGAAGTCCCCGCCGACGCCGAACAGCCCCTCATCGACCTCCAGGAAACCAATCGCTCGCTCACTACCAAGAACCTCCTGGAAAGCTATCACGACGCCCAGCAGGCCCTCGACCAGGCCCTCAACCTCTTCAGCCTCGGCTATCTTTCCCTCGAACAGCGCTGCCAGTGCGAGAACCTGTATTGGGCCATCAGCCGCCGCATTCAGGCCCTGGCCAGCTCCCTCGACTATTTCCCCGAGGAACTCGAGGGTCTCGACGCCATGCTCTCGGATACCTATTTCTGCAACTTCTCCCTGTTCCAGAGCATGCCGGATAGCTGGGCCATCAAGCAGTTGTTTCCCATCATGCCCATTCACCGCCTGGAGGAAGAGCCCAACCGCCACGCCATCCTGGGCGACATCACCTGCGATTCCGACGGCAAGGTGGACCAGTTCATCGACCGCCGCGACGTCAAGCGCACCCTGCCCCTGCACCCCTTCAACGGCGGCGATTATTACCTGGGCGCGTTTCTGCTGGGCGCTTACCAGGAGATCCTGGGCGACCTGCACAACCTCTTCGGCGACACCAACACCGTGCACGTGCGCCTGGACGAAACCGGCGAGGTCATTCTGGATTCCGTGATCAAGGGCGACACCGTGCGCGAGGTCCTCAACTACGTGCAGTTTTCAGCCGACGCGCTGGTGAGCCGCCTGCGCCGCGACGTGGAGACTGCCCTGCGCGAAGGCCGCCTCGGCTACGAGGAGTCCGGCCGGCTGCTGAAGTTTTACGAAGAGGGCCTGCACGGCTACACTTATTTGGAAGACGTGCACGAACGGTAAGCGGCCTGGGTTACTTTCCGACCGGGCGCTTCGGCGCATCCTCGGGCCATTGAATGGTGGGGCGGCGCTTCTGCATCGCGCAGTCTCTCAAGAACAGGTTGACGAGGTTCTGATAGGGCATTCCCAACTCGCCCGCCATGTTCTTGAAATAGTCCACTGCCGCCGTGTCGAGCCGAATCGTAACCTGACGCTTGAGTTGCCTGGCGTAGGGATTCTTGCGGGATTTGGAAAATCGTACTCTTTTCTCATCTCAGGCTCCAATAGGTCTCCGGATCACGGAATCCGATTGCCGGTGGCAATGACTAACGATCGGACACCTGCCACGAAAACTGTAGCCCAACAGCAGAAACCGATCTTCGTAGTCGGAGTGGTCCGGGTCGTCAATCACGCGGGCGCTATCGCTTCCCCGAATGAGACGCCGTGTTTGGCGACGTTGGCCCGGGCCCTGCGCCGATCCCAGGCAAACACGATACCGCCCACAGCATTATCCTAGCAATTCCGCCGCACGCACCCGCCCGCGCCTGTTGAAGTTTTACGAAGAGGGCCTGCACGGCTACACCTATTTGGAAACGTGCACGAACGGTAAGCGCGGGGACGCGTCTGGCGGAGATCCAACGGCAGAAACCAATCTTCGTAATCAGAGTGGTCCGGGTCGTCAACCAGACGGGTGCTCTCGTCCAGGTGGGCCGCCCGCGTCGCGACGTGCGGACGGCCCTGCGCGAAGGCTGTCTCTAGAGCGCGGTCTGCGACGAGGGCGCGGTATCTTCTTCGTCATCCGGCGGCGGCTCGGTGATGTGATAGTAGTAAGTGACCGCGCCGCAGGCCAACCCCAGCGCCAGGATGATGGAGATCCATCGCAGCGTGCGCGAGTTCCAGGTGCGCTTGCCGTTCACCGCGGCGGTGGTGGCCTTGACCGTCGCATACGAAATGCCCACGCCCAGGAACAGCTTCCAATACCACGCCATCATGTCCAGATGGCCTTGGCCGCCGACCTGGCTCCAGACCGTGTAGGTGGCGATCAGGGCGACCAGAAACTCCATCCCGTAGAAGAGGCGCAGCACCTTACTAGGGTATCCTGAAACGGATGCCCGCGCCGCTGCTCTCGCTGCTGGGCGCCGGCAAGTCGTTCGGCGCCGCGCCCCTGTTTTCCAACATTGGCCTGCATATTGCCGAAGGCGCGCGGCTGGGGTTGATCGGGCCGAACGGCTCCGGCAAATCGACCCTGCTGAAAATCATGGCCGGCGTGCTGGATCCCGACACCGGCACGCGCACCGTGCGCAAGCTGGCGCGCATCGCCTGCGTGCCGCAGGAGCCGGAGTTCCGCGCCGGCGCGACCGTGGGCGGCGTGCTCGAAGAAGCGCTGCCGGCGCAGGGCCTGGACCCGGCGGAACGCGCGGCGGCGCTGGGCGTTGCCTTGGGAAAAGCCGGTTTCTCCGGCGGCGGCGCGGCCGTGGAATCGCTGTCCGGCGGTTGGAAGCGCCGCCTCTCCATCGCCCGCGAGTTAATCCGCAATCCCGATTTGCTGCTGCTCGACGAGCCCACCAACCATCTGGACCTGGAAGGCATTCTGTGGCTCGAAAAGCTGCTCGCCGCCGCGCCGTTTGCCTGCGTGGTGGTGAGCCACGACCGCTATTTCCTGGAAAACGTGGCTACCCAGGTGGCCGAGATCAACCGCGCCTACCCGGACGGCTTGTTCCGCGCGGACGGCGCTTACGCCGATTTTCTGGAGAAGCGCGAGGCCTTTCTGGAGGCGCAATCCGGACGCCAGGCCGCGCTGGCCAACCAGGTGCGGCGCGAGGTGGAGTGGCTGCGGCGCGGCCCCAAGGCCCGCACCGGCAAGTCGCGCGCGCGCACCGCCCGGGCCCACGAGCTGATGGACGAACTGGCCGGCGTCTCCGCGCGCAACCACCAGGAAACCGCGCGCATCGGCTTCACCGCTTCCGGCCGCCAGACCAGAAAGCTGGTCCGCGCCGAGGGGGTTTCCGTGACTTTGGGCGGCCGGCAGTTGTTCCGCGATCTGAGCTTCTCGCTGGCGCCGGGCATGCGCATGGGCCTGGCCGGTCCCAACGGCAGCGGCAAAACTACCCTGCTGCGCCTGCTCCAGGGCGATCTCGAACCCTGCTCCGGAGCCATCGAGCGCGCCGACGGCCTGCGCGTGGTCTACTTCGCGCAGGACCGCGCGCAACTCGACCCCGCTGCGCCGCTGCGGGAAGGCCTGGGCGCGCACGGCGACAGCGTCATGTACCGCAGCCGCGCGCAGCACATCGCGGGTTGGGCCAGGCGCTTCCTGTTCCGCCCGGAGCAGCTCGACACGCCCGTCGGCCGCTTTTCGGGCGGCGAGCGGGCCCGCATCATCATCGCGCGACTGATGCTCGAACCGGCCGACCTGCTGCTGCTCGACGAACCCACCAACGATCTGGACATCCCCACGCTCGAAGTCCTCGAAGAGAGCCTGGCCGATTTTCCCGGCGCGCTGGTGCTGGTCACGCACGATCGCTACATGCTGGATCGCGTATCCACCCTGGTCCTGGGCCTGGATGGCGCAGGCGGCGCGGAGATGTTCGCGGACTACTCGCAGTGGGAGGCGGCCCGCGCCGCCATGCCCGCGCGCCGCGAGCCGGAAGCGCCCCTGTCGCCGCCGCCGGCCTCGCCGGCCCGCAAGAAGCTGTCGTATCTGGACGCCCGCGAGTGGGAGGGCATGGAGCAAAGGATTCTGGAAGCCGAACAGACTCTCGAAGCGGCCCGCGCCGCCTTGCAGGCGCCCGAGGTGGTCTCGAATCATCTTGCCCTCGAAGAACGCTACGCTGCCGTGCAGGCCGCCGAAGCTGAAGTCGAGACGCTCTACGCCCGCTGGGCGGAGTTGGAGAGCAAGCTCCGGGTACCATAGAGGGAACATGCGTCCCCCGATCCTGATGGCGTTTCCCCTGGTGCTCGCCGGCGCCGCCCTGGCGCAGGAATACGACGTGGTGCTGGCCCATGGCCGCGTCATGGACCCGGCGTCCGGCCTGGATGCGGTCCGCTACGTGGGCATTCGCGGCGCCCGGATCGCGGCGCTGTCCGAAACTCCGCTGCTCGGCCGCACCGTGGTGGATGCCGCGGGACTGGTGGTGGCGCCCGGTTTCATCGACCTGCACTCGCACGGGCAAACGCCGGAAAACTACCGCTGCAAGGCCCGCGACGGCGTCACCACGGCGCTCGAAATGGAAGTGGGTGTCTCGCCCGTGGCGCCATGGTACGCGGCCCGCGAAGGCAAGGCCCTGATCAACTTCGGCGCGGCTTCCGGCCACATTCCCGCGCGCATGGCCGTGATGCGCGACAGCGGCGCGCTCCTGCCGCGCGATACGGCCGCCAATCGCGCCGCCACGCCCGAGGAACGCGACCGCATCTACGCCCTGGTCCGCCGCGGCCTGGACGAGGGCGCGCTGGGCATCGGCATGGGCATCGCCTACGTGCCGCTGGCCACCCGCGCCGAGATTCTGGATCTCTTCAGCCTGGCCGCCCGGCGCCGCACCGCCGTCTACGTTCACATGCGGGACGGCGGGCCCGTGGAGCCTGGCGTAATCGGCGCCCTGCAGGAAGTCGTCGCCGATGCGGCCGCCACCGGCGCGTCCCTGCACGTGGTCCACATTACCAGCATGGGCCTGCGCGACACGCCGCTCTGCCTGCAAATGATCCGCGGCGCGCGGGACCGCGGCATGGATGTGACCACTGAAATGTATCCCTATACCGCCGGTATGACCGACATCTCCTCGGCCATCTTCGGCGAAGGCTGGCAGGCGCGCCAGGGCGGCATCGGCTACGGCGACCTGCAATGGGCCCTGACCGGCGAGCGCCTCACCGCCGAATCCTTCGCGCGCTTCCGCAAACTGGGCGGCATGGTGGCCGTGCACTCCATCCCCGAGGAGATCGTGCGGCTGGCGGTCGCCGAACCCATGGTCATGATCGCCAGCGACGGTATCCTGCAAGACGGCAAGGGCCATCCGCGCGCCGCCGGGACCTACGCGCGCGTGCTGGGCCGCTACGTGCGCGAGCAGCACGCCCTCGGCCTGATGGACGCGCTGCGCAAGATGACCGCGCTGCCCGCCGTCCGCCTGGGCCTCGGCGGCAAGGGCCGCATCGCGGTGGGCGCGGATGCGGACATTACCGTCTTCGATCCGGCGCGCGTGATCGACCGGGCCACCTTCGCCGACCCCGCCCTCTACTCGGAAGGCATTCCCTATGTCCTGGTCAACGGCGTCTTCGTGGTCAGGGGCGGAGAACTGGTGGCGGATACCGCGCCGGGACGCCCCGTGCGCCGTTAGCGCCCGCCGCGCTGCGCCGGGGTAGAATCAAAGAAAGCGGACCACGCGGGCGCGTAGCTCAGGCGGATAGAGCATCTGCCTTCTAAGCAGAGGGTCGCCGGTTCGAGTCCGGCCGCGCCTACCAATGTTTTCAATCAGATACGGCGGTTTTCGCTTTAGGCCTGAAACTCGCTGTAGATGATTTTGTAGCTGTTGATTTCCTCAAAGATCAACAGCTTTCATCGCTACAGGGGCACTGCAGTCTTGGTAGCAAACCGCTACCCCCTGAACTTCTTTAGGCCGTTGGCCCCATCGAACCAACTCAGCGCCATGAACGTGTCCCGTTCTCCCGGCGAAGAAGTGAGCTTTTTGGCTAGCCGTCTTACGCCGTGCGCCTCGACCGCGATACCACTGTTCGTGCGGTCAGTTGGCGCAGCACGCCAGTCTGGTTGACTCGCCAGTTAAACAGCGCCCGGCTCACACCAAAATAGTTGGCCCCGCTTTCTACATCCCCTCCGTTCTCCAGCCATCGCAGCGCAGCGATTCTAGGAACAAGCAGGGCAGCCGCTTGCCAGTCCGCCTCTGCCTCAAGGCGCGCGTCCCAGTATCGGCACCCACCGGGTCCCAAGGCGGGCAGGATCGGATGTTCAAGGAATATATGCGAGAGTTCGTGTGCCAACGAGTTTGATCGTCGCCCGGCGGGATGCGCCGGGTTGTAAACGATAATGCGCTTGGTGCCGGCGCAGACCGTCACCGCGGAAAACCGGGCAGTATCGGCTACCAGCCGGGAAACGCTTTTTGGGCGGGCGCCGAGATTCACCATATCCGTCAAGGGGATGACTGGAATACCGAGGCTGTTGCATATCCCCGTGCAGTCCAAACATGCGAACAGGCTAATGCCGGATTCAATACGGATCGTTTCGGCCAGACGTTCGGCTTCCGCCTTAAAGCCGCGATACAATAGGTCCGCCGCCATCTACTTTCGTCCTCCCACGATATGGCGGTAGGCGGTGCTGATGATATCTTCTAGGGCTTCCGCATCTTCATGTCGGATGTTCTTCGCGCTCCGAAGATACGAAGAGATCATCGACATCGGATCACTGTCCTGCTTGTCCGCGGTAGGCTCCAGGAATTGTTCCTGCGACATCCCGAGCCATTGGAGCATCGTCGCGAATGCATCGACATCCGGCTTAAGGCCTTGAGCCATGCGGGTAAACGTCGATGGCGGCACCTGCAGCTGGGCTGCTAGGGATCTCCAGCTCAAGCCCATATTGCCGCGCTTCTGGTCGAGCGCCGCATAGAGCGCTTCCACGTTCACTGTGTTCTCGGGCATATATGTTCGATTATAAGACCAGTGTTTGACAATTGCAAAACCTATGCGCTATCCTAAAGTCGAATGCTGTTCGACTTTTCAAACGGTTGAAAAATAGCGGCGGGAGATGAGGCCCGGCAGGTGCACGTCCTCGCCGGGCGTCCTGGACCCGTAAAGGAAAGCATATGGAAAACAACCACATAGAGTACAAATTGATCGTCAACAAGGAACCGAAAACTTGGCCGGAACGGTACATCACCGGCAGCCAGATTCTTAAATTGGCCGACAGCCCACCAGACTGGATCGTTAACGAGCTTGTTCCCGGCGCGGGAGAGGACCCCGAGATCGAACCGAACCAAAAGGTCGATCTCGACCTGCACGCGGAGCCTGAGGGCGTCAAGCGGTTCGTTACGCGGAAGCCGAAGACGAACCCCGGGCAGGCATGAGCTTCTTACCCGAAGATGACCAGGACTTCCTGAGCGAAAACGGCATAAGGCATCAACTTCTGACGGAGAAGTTGCCTGACGGGACGGATCGCAACGGAGTCCTGCTTCCCGGTTTTGCGTTTACCGGAAACTTGTGGACATCACAGAATGGAGGCATGGTCTCCTGCACTGTTTGTGATCTGCTCATCCTCATCCCAAGTGGGTACGCCACAACCAAGCTCGACAGCTTCTATACACTCCCGCGCCTCAAGTGTGCCAATGGCAACGACCCGCAGGCTGCCAATAGTGAAACGGCTGTGTTTCAGAAAGCGTGGCAGTTCTGGTCGCGTCATCTTGCCGACAGCGAGTGGCGCGTGGGCAAGGATGGCCTGCGAATATACCTAAGCTACATCCGTAGCGAGCTGCGGAGCGCTTCATGACACGCTACACCTTCAGCATGCTCAAAGAGCATTACACGCAGCTCCGTCAGTCACTCTTGCGCGATAGTAATGAGTACGGCGCCCTGATGCTATGTGGGCGTTCTCAACAAATTGACCCTTGGACGGGAGTTGTTGAGGAACGAGCCCTCGTACGCGAAGTCATCGAAGTTCCGCAAGAAGCTTTCGTAGAGAGGACGGCGACCACTATGACTTGGTCAACGACGCCACTCTTCCGATTGGCGAAGCGTGCAATGGCAAAGGACTATGCCCTTTGCATTGCTCATTCGCACCCTGGCGGCGGTCTGTTCTTTTCAAAATCTGATGACGAAGCCGACCGTGAGTCAATCCAAATTGTTTTTGGCCGGATGGACACCGACCGGCCTCAGTTCACACTGGTCATGGATGGGAACGGCGAAATCCTTGTTCGAGCTTACGGCCCGGATCTAAAGGCGTACCCGTTGGAGCTTACGCGCATTATCGGTGACCAACTCGTAATTCGTTATGAAAATCGTGGCAAGGGTTTAGTGCCGTCCGAATTCGACCGGCAGACCAGGGTCTTCGGCGCCCGAACAACTGAGGATTTGCGCCAACTCCGCGTGACAATTGTGGGTTGCGGTGGTACCGGCTCGGCTGTCGCGAGTTTACTCGCTCGAATTGGCGTAACCCGCTTTGGTCTGATCGATATTGACCGGGTAGACATCACGAACTTGAATCGGCTAGCATTCTCTACGCGCGCTGACGCTATCGCTCGACGATACAAAGTGGATGTCGTGGCGGATGCCATAGCCGACATGGGTCTTGCCCAGTCGGTCGTACGCATGAAGCAGTACGTAGACCACCCCGACTGCCACGACCTGCTTCGCTCCAGTGATGTCATTTTCGGCTGCACGGACGATCACTTGGGCCGCAATTTCCTTAACCGCCTTGCCCACTTCTATCTGATACCAGTCATTGACCTCGGTGTACTCATTGATCCCAATGACAAAGGAGGCTATGATAGTTTTGACGGCAGGGTTACCGTCATCCAGCCAGGCTATCCGTGCCAGATCTGCCGGAAGCTAATCAGTTCGCAGATCATGCTTGAAGAGGACATGCGCCGGCACGACCCGCAACGATTCGACCAATATCGCCGGGCTGGCTATATCGAGGGCGGAGATGATCCGAGTCCCGTGGTAGCCACCTTCACCGCCGAGGTTGCCTCAATGTCGGTAAACGAACTCCTACATCGCCTCACAGGCTTCCGCGGCACGGATGGGCACTGCGCCGAGCGCGTCCGCAGATTCGATTGGATCAAAGACAGCGACGTAGTGCCGGGCACCACGCGGAATCCTGAGTGCCCCCTTTGCGGGGTACGGAAATACGACGGGCGCGGGGACATGACACCATTTATGGACCAAAGCTAATGCAACTCCCCTTTAAATTCGTCGAATGGCTCTACAGGCTACCTTTCGGGCGGAGGCCGGATTTCCTCGCCGGCACCGTGACTGAAGGCCCTTTATCAGCAGAACTGCTGCAGGGTTTGGTACTCATCGAAAAACGTGGGGGTTATTTGAAATGGGCACACTTCTCCTGCCCAAAATGCGGGGATCACATCGAGTTGCCGCTCGCCGGGAAGGAACGGTGGTCGGTCTATGTCGATCCACTGTGTCGCCCGAGCTTCGTCCCATCCGTGTGGGAGAGAGCAAGCTGCGGCGCGCACTTTTTCATTAAGAAAGGTAAACTGATCTGGTGCCAGTAAGCGCCAGCCCAGGGTGCAGGTCACCTGAGGCGATCTCCTTAGTAGTTCACCATGTCTGAGCTTTCTGTTGTCGGTCATCAGAAAACGTAGTTTTCTGAGTCTTTGGGCGGCGTAAGAGGCTCCAGGCAGCATCATCCGCGCCAGAAGGCGCGATCATCCGTCAATCATCATCTTCAAAACAATTCAGTGAAAACCTGTATTGTGGCTTGGAAGGCGGCAGGAGAACCCCGCCGTTCGAGCAGCGGGGTTCTGGCCTCGGCAACCTTCATGAGAAGGCCACCATCGAAGCTGGTTTTACCCTGGCATGAACCGTTGCCATTGTCAAAGGCCGCCTGCGTGGGCGGATGGCGGTTCATGGAGAAGTGGTTCTCCGGCAGCGCGTTTGCCGCGGCCCGGGATGCCAGACGGTGTTCTGGATTTGTACCCATTGCGATCGCGGACAATGCTATTGCGGCCCGGCGTGCCGCACCGAAGCCCGGCGCCGGCAGCACCGGGCGGCCAACCGCCGCTATCAGCAGAGTCTGGAAGGCCGGCTCGACCACCGGGATCGGCAGCAGCAGTATCGCGAGCGCCGGTGCCGGGCGCGCGTGACGGATCAATCTTCCCTTTCGGTCATTTCTCCGGCACCATCCGATTGTGGAGATAGGGTCACGACGCCGGTGGCGGTTGTGCTGCGAGTTCCCTCACCGGGGCGACTGGAAAAGCGAGCCGGTCTCTGGCTGTGCTGCTCGATCTGTGGCCGGCCAGGCCACTTCGTCGATCCTTTCCCACACATTCCACGACGAAGGTGAGCTTCGATGATCACCCCCGAAACCCGTGTACAGATTCGCCGCTATTTCTACGCCGAGCATTGGAAGATCGGCACGATCGCACAAGCGCTGAACGTCCACTCCTCGGTTCCCTACGCCGCCTGATTCGCCCGGCAGATGCGCCCCGGCTCTCTCCGATCCGTTCTCTGGCCTATTTCCGACCCGTCATCGACGAACTCCGCGCCCATCCTGCACCGGAAGGTTATCTCGATTACCTCCGCCTCAAACTGCGCCAAGCCGCCGCGGCCCCGCCGGCGGGCGTCCAAAAAACTACGTTCTCTGATGACCGCTAACAAGCTTTCAGAAGATCCAATCATAAACGTCATCCACAATGGGATTAAACGCCCCATTCGCGTGTTACTCGACAATGAGTGCTTCGGCGCTCGCGAGAAGTTTCCATACTTTGCTCGCCAAGAGTGACCCAGCTCCCCGGTACGTTCTAGTACCCGATTCCGGAGCCTGAATCGCGGCGGCGGGAAGTGTACGCGCTTGGGCGGCAATCCTTAATACGTTCTCCGCCACGCTGCACGGGTATGTTCAACCCTGCGCATCTGAGGATGTTACAGGCCCGCCCGCCGGGATGATGTAAATTCACCCCGCACGCCTTCGGCGTGGATAATATCGCCGATCTCGCTTTTGCCCGCTGGCAAATCTCAGCACATCGTGTTCTTGGTGTGGGTCAGTTTAAACGAGCACAAATGGTCTATTCTTGCCTAGCGCCGAAGATGAGTGCTTCCCCGCCGTCGTAACGTTAGTCTACTCGGGAATCGATGCGATGGCTTTCCTGAACATGCCATCGAAGCGGGCTGATGTCACCGGCGACGATTTTGTCCGATGGGCTGAACGGTATATCCATTTTCCCTGCCAAGAGCAGCTCTCCGGGCTCGATCTTTACAGCGCCCGTTGCAGCGTCTTGCATGCGCATGGCATCAAATCCAAACTTAGCCGCCAAGGCAAGTGCAGAATGGTCGGTTATGCCGACCACATGGTACCCGAGGTCTCCTACAGACCAAAGGTGTCAGTTGACTTGGTCATAGTCTCGATACGCGCACTGGCGGAGGCATTCTTCTCTGGTGTGGACAGATTTCTCATCGATCTATTCTCGGACGTGGCCAAGGCGGCGCTGGCTGAGGAACGGCTGAAGTGGATGCATCATACACTACCGTACCAGCCTGGCACTCCGAAGAACCCGCAGAGCACCTAGTTACTACACCGCATCAAAGTGTCGAGGAAACTAGACGAGTGATCGACAGAGGACATAACGGTCGACGCCAATAGTCAGAGCGAACACTTACCGCTGGCGTTGCCTGCGGCGAGGCGGCTTTTTTGCTTCCAAAACCCGGGCCGGTTGAATCGCCTTGATTGGCTCGCTCACGCCAGCAGTGGATATTCCCCTCAGAATATCTGGCGGGTTCTTTCTGTTGGCTTCGGTCCGTACGATTTCCAATATTTCAGCGACCATATCTTCCACTAATCGCTTGGCCGGGGTGCTCTCTGTGCTCGTCGGAAGAGTCGCTAATCTGTTCTCCAGTTTCGGCCACATCGCGCCGAACAATTCATCGAGATCTTGGTCAGGCACTGGATCATCGCTAACCGTCCGATTGATGGTACGGAGCAGCTTAAGCGTGTCATCCGCTATCGGCTTGGTGGCTTGGAACATCCCCAGGGGCGACATCACGTCTTGTGATTCTAGACCGCATAGCAAATAGGTACAGAGGCGCGCTCGATCTTCGATGGTTTTGGACAGGGCACCGGCCTCAAAAAAGATCCACGGGCGCTGGAGATTCTCAGGAGTCAAGCAGATTATCCCTACCTTTATGTCCGCCAGGGCATTGGCAATCTCATTCAGGCCGCGGCTCCCTTTTTCGATATCGGTCTCCGACATCCACGGTCGCGCAGACTGAACGACCCTCGGAATCCACCCGCGCAGGAACTCCGCAACGAGACGACTCCGCTCGCCAGACCAACCGATGAACACGTTGTGTTTCTTATGGTTCACAGTTCTTTTTGCCCGCTCATGCAAAGGCTTAACGGCTAGGCGCAAGTCAGCTGCTTGTTGATATTCGCGTACAAGTATTCAAATGTGACGCTTTGGAAATATGCGTGCTGGTTAGGAGGAGCAATGAAGTTGAGTCGGCCAGATCCATCCCGCCAGACGGGCACTACATTGCCAGCAAGGCCAGCTGCACTAGCACAGGCCTGGAGAGTAGCCACAATACGCTGCTGGTCAACAGGCAGCCGGTGACCCAACTCCGGGTTGACGAAAACGATGATTACGTTCACCCCCTGGATGTTAAGATGAGCAACCTGGAAGCGTTCCACAAAGCGATTGTAGCGCGATACGGGGAGGGCCGGGAAGCGCGCCGCTTCCCATAACCGGCGCGCTCGCCGTACGCCGTTCTCCAATTGCCGCTGAGCAAGCCGTGCGGATCGATAACGTCCCGCACGGAAAACCAGTTGATAGCAGGCGTTTTAATTCTTGGAAACAGACGGTCCTTCGACCAGTGGTTCAGGACGATTGTAGCGCCGGACCCGAACTGGCATTTGGTATGCTGACTGGAAGGATTCCGAATGACGAACTTGGTCCCTTTCGTCAAGGCGCTTGGAAGGCATTGGCTCCCGCTTATGGGCTGCGCGGGCTTCACGTTCCTAGGCATCTACGGCCTCGCCGCAAACAAGACCGGTCTTTGGATGTTTCGGGCCAGTATTGTACTAGGAGCGTTTTTCTTTCTGGCTGCCTCATATCGCGCTTGGGATGAGCAGTTCCGGGAGAGGCACAGACTGGAGTCGCGCATCCGAGGATTCCCGTTGATTCGCGTTGTAGAGCCAGGCCTGTATGCGCAGTGGAAGGAACTGCACATGCAGCACAAAACCATGACCGGCGAGATCGTTAAGGTTGACTCTCGCCGCATCTCCGCGCTGATGCTGAGATTGCAGAATCAACCGGACACTCAAGCACCCGAATCTGTAGCCACAGGTGTCTCCGCGACAATCTTATTTCATGACTCGAACGGGAATCGCCTGTTTTCCATGGATGCGCGATGGGCTGATACTGCTGCACCGTTTGAGCGCGAGCACTATGACGACATTACGGAGATACTAGCAGTCAACTTTCCGATTGGACAGCAAAGGACTTTGGACATCGCCCTAAAGTATCCGGAAGACGCAGAATGTTATGCCATGAACAGTGATAACTACAATGCTCCGGACCTCCGACTTCCTACTCATCGCTTGCCGCCTGGAACAATCATCGGCGACCTTAGAGTTCAAGGGCTAAATATTGACTGTAGCATAAACATCCAATTTACGAACGGCGGTAGCGGTCAACCGCTAGTCGCCCTTAAGTCTGATTACCGCAACAATCTCGTCGTACCACAGTAGACAATCTCTTTGTCAAGTTCTCCTTAGAAACCAGGCGATCCGATGAAGTGTTGCTTCAAGGCTTCAGCGCAGGGGACCGAAAGTTCGATTTGCTCCCCAGTGCGTCTCGCGCCTGGCGCTGGCGGCCGGCGCACCGGGTATCGCAGCCCAGGGCCTTAATGCTCGCTCCACTTCCTTTGGCTGCTTTTTGGCTTGACCTCATCTAGCCAGTCACAGATGCCCTCCCATTCTTTTTCCGTCAGGCGATCTTCTGGCGAACTCGCAAGTCGCTCCTTGGTGCGCACCATCGACGCTGCTTCTCTTGGCAGTTCGAGCAGCATTTCCTTGATGAGAACAATCTTCAATTCCTTGTTCATTCTTTGGCCATGCTCCCTTCGCCAAAAACAGTCTAGCCATGTTTGAGACGACAGGTGAAGCTCGGAAACCTGACAGCCGACCGATAACAACTATTCCCTAGTCACGCTCGCAGAATGCGCCTGAAGAGTTTACCACACGGGCCGGAAGAAAAAAACGATTCACGCTCCAACCATCGTGACGACCGAGCACAAGACAGGAGTTGCACGAGCCTCGAACTTGCCAGTACGCTGCGCCGGCCGCCATCAAGGTCCGAAAAGCCAATTCAGTATGCGGTTAGGCGGCTTCTTCGCACTCGGCACCGTGCGGCTGACGTGAACCCGACGGGTGAAATACTGGTAGCACGTCAGGCAAAATGGGCGATGATTCCAATAGTGAACTCGCCCGCGGAGTTTCCTCTTACATACGGTACAAGACATTGTAATCTCTGCCTTTGCACTAGCGTCTTCTAAAACGGACCGAATGGCCAACTATCTTGCCGTTTCGGTATTTCAGTTTGGAATTGTCCGGCACGCGATGAATCCACGCATAATAGATTTCTCTGGCGTTCGTCCACACGTCCAACAACGAAATCCACTTCGACCGGGGCTTTGTGCGGTTCGTAAAGATGCGCCCGACCAGGGTGTGACGGCGATTTCGGCGGCGTCTCATATCCAGGCCTCCCTTCGCGCTCTTCGCGAACGAGTCAGCCTTGCAAGCTCCTGTTGGAGGCGGCGACTGCGTTCTGTGGCGCACCGTTTGGACCGCCTCGAATGACTTATGCGCTTCCGCAGGTCACGCCCGCGCTGCTGGAGCCGCTTTTGTAACTGGTGAATATGCATGACCATCTCTCCACGACATTGGCCCCGCAGGTCACCCGGCTATCGACACCGTAAAATCACAAGAGTGTGGCCGACCCCGTTGAATTAGGCATCCGCACGGCCTTGATTCCAACTCGGTGGATTCGTTGCTCCGATTGCCTCGTGGCACTGCTCCATAACCGTGACAATCGAAACAGTGCTGATTAATCTCCCCGACACCGGATTGCCATATCGAATCGAATGCGAAGACGCGGTCACCATGGCCGAAAGCTCGGCCGAAAATGTCTTCCCCCCCGAGCGTATAGCTTGGATCTAGTCGCGTTTGAACAAAGTTTCGTTGGCCGAGCATATCAATCCAACGTGCGAATCGATTGTTCTCTGCCCCGCGCCATTTGTGAAGCAGAGCGATCGTTAGGTGTCCGACGATTGCATCTACGACTTGAGCAGCGAATGGTAGTGAACCGCCAGCATTGCCTGTACCAGTTCCTAGTCCCCGGGCCACGTGGTCGTAGCGGCTTGCCGTGATGCAGCGATAGCACGCCTTGGTACGGCCTGGATAGGTGAAGATGATCTCTCCGGCCTTGCCTTCTCGGTACAACGAGGCAAGAACCGTCGGAACGCCGCACACTAGTCCGGCGAGTGCCCCCCGAGCCTGGGCCGGGTGGTAGTCAGTCGTCATCACGAGGATGGTCTTTGGCGTCAGTAACGCCTTCACATCCGCATCAGACATAGCCACGAAGTCGGCTTGAATCGGCAGTATTTCTAGGTCCGGGTTAATCATGAGGCAGTCGCGTGCCAGAGCCTCAACCTTAGGGCGGTTCAGGCGCGCGTCCTCGTACGTGTAGCCTTGGGACGCAACGTTTCTAAGCTCTACCGTATCGGGATCGATGATCTTGATCCGCCGAATTCCCATACGCGCGAACGTCTTGGCTATCGTATGGCCACTTCCGATGCCCACCTGACAAAGATCGCTATCGCTCAAGACGTCCCAATCGACTGCTCCCTTCTGCCGTGAATAGTCTAGACCCTGCATCTGGTCCCCCTTTTACCTAAATCGACCACTTCGCATCGAGCGGTATGTACGCGGAAGTCCTTCCGCAGCATGACGAAGGCGTGCACGATGAAATTCCCTGCCGTCGCGGCGCTCTCGATTATGGGGATGAACAAGCCGCAAAGATCCGCGTTGCTAGCCGCGCGCAGGTTATTTCGCGCAGCCTTAATATCCCCCCAATCGGCGTCGCCCGAGGGCCGCCAGAAACCGGCTGGATGACTATGCGCTAGTCCAACGAAGCGGCGTCCAAACGGTTCATGCGAACGCTCCAATATGCCATTCAGGTAGGATACATCCGGATAGTAGACAGCCCGGGCCGGGTCGCTACCTTTATCAAAGATAAAGTCTTCAATGCAGAACGGGTCAGGCCCAACAAACACGCCACCCCGTTCAGGCGGCAAACTGCCGACTGTCTCGCGAAGCTTCGTATACGCCGCGCCACTCATTCTGACGTATAGCTGGCGTTCATGTACGGCTACAGTTGTGACGTTATTCACTCTGGCTTTCCGTAACCGCATGTTAGTGGAAGCGGCTTCGCCAGTCGATGGAGGCGTAGGCTCAGTACCGCGAATCGTGATAACAATGCCGGGTGCACAAATCTCGATTCGAGTTGACGGAACCAACTCTTCGACAACCTCGTCCAAGCATTCGGAATCCGATCCGGCTGGCGCCGCAAGCGCGGCTGACCCGGCATCGATTCCCGAGATCACGCCGTCAGCCCCGGCGTCGGCCATCCCGATCGCTTCGCGTTCTATGGCTGGCGTATGACCAGCGATATCGAGCCCGCCGTCCGTCGCCGCGGCGCCACAACCGACCTTAGGTTGCATGTCCTCTCCCGCATGCTCTCGCCCGGCCCGGCCCGAGCCGGACCGGACAAGCTGCCGCTATCGAAAACTTCCGGTTCGGATATAGTTCTCCGTACCGTTCGCCCATCGGTGTGCAAGTTCGCGGGCCTCCTCAAGGGTGCTGGGTAAACAACTTGCCTTGATGCAAATGTGCGGCGGAGCCCCGTCCCCCGAAAATAGACGGTGAGTGTCGTGGCTGTTCGTCCGCCTCCCGCTGTAATCGGGCTGCTGCTCGATGTAGACTCGTACCTTTCCATCGTTGGTCACGTCGCGACAGAATCGAAACGTAAAACGTCCATATTGTTCACGCATGAAATGTTCTCTCCTCTATTGCCATTCCTGGAAATCAGGGCGTTGCCGCGATTGCAACGCCCTGACCACCTAGTTCCGCCGCGATCCATGCCATGGGTCGGGTTCAACGCCATGCCATGGGTCGGGTTCAACGCCGTGCCGGGCGTAATTGAGCACCACGGTCCCTTCGCGAGACCGGGCGCCGTTCGTCGACGCGGTAGACTGCATAAGCACCTCCTTCCAACAGATTCGCCGGAAATTCGGCGTCCCCTACCTCACTCGCCAGAATGCCTCTCGGTTAGACAGCGCCGGGGCGTCTCGCTGTGATCCGATTGGCTCATCTATTTTCATGGGGACTGCTTGCACGCTAGGAACCAAAAGCAGAGAAGACCGGAAACCACTCATTCAAAAGACACTTCTGATGCTTAGCGGTGAAAGGGAATTGCAAAGTTGCCAAATCGCACGAGGGGCGACTTTGCAATCCTGCAATTTTGTTATGACGCCCAAAACGGCAACATCGTCACGCCGTTCGAATCCTTTGATCGCGTGACCTAGATCGCTAACATCACTAGACATTCTCCCGAGGTACACCGCCAGCGGCTTTCAATTTCTTGGCGAGGCGTTTCAAATACTCACTGTGCTCGATTTTGTAGTAGACTGTCCGTAAAGGCATTCCCAACGCTACCGCTGCCTTCTTGCGGTTGCCGTCATAACGGCGCAACATAACACTGACCGTCTCCTCCTCAGCACTGGGCATCAGTTCCGGCAATTTACCTTCCGCAAACGCGCGCAACTTACCATAAAGGTCCTCAATGAGAATAGAGCTCCGTCCCTGTGCCAGCGCAACGGCCAAATTGACCGTACTTTCCAGCTCCCGCACATTTCCAGGCCACGGATATTCCAAAAACACGCTCTCGACCTCCTTCGACAACTTCGGAGGAGTTGCCCCACCGAACGATTGCAAGAACTTGTTTGCAATGGCACAGATCTCTTCACGTCGCTCGCGTAACGGAGGAATTTTCAGTTCGATTGTCCGAATCCGGAAAAGGAGATCGTCCCTGAATTGCTTCGTGTCGACGAGTGCATCAAGGTCTTTGCTCGTCGCCGAGATCAGTCGAAAGTCAGCCGAACGCGCCTCTATTGCGCCGACTCTCCAGACCTCCTTATCTTGAATGGCCCGAAGTAGCTTAGCCTGTTGAGGAAGCGGCATGTCGCCAATTTCGTCCAAAAACAGCGTGCCGCCATGGGCCAACTCAAAAAGACCAGCCTTGTCCGCTATGGCGCCGGTAAAGGATCCCTTCATGTGGCCAAACAACTCGCTCTCAAGCAGTGCTTCGGCGATACTGCTGCAATTGCAAGGAATGAATGGTTGGAAACCAGACGCGCTCGCAACTCTCTTTGCGAGATGTTCCTTGCCGACTCCAGATTCGCCAGTCAGCAGGATATTGATATTCTTGCTGTGCGCTATCTTGGAAGCGTTGCTCATTATGGGCGCCATTCCTGGTGAGCCCGGAGTCAGGCCCTCCGGAAGATAAAGATCGATGAATCTTGACGTCGCTGTCTCGATCATCCGCTCAACTTGCGTCGCCAAGTAGTCTGGCGTACTGCTGTCTTCGATCCAATTAAACCAGCTCCGAACGTCTCCCTTCACGCGCGACGCAAACTGATTCACGGCGCTCTGCGTAGATACCCACAGCAATTGAACGCGAGCGAAATCAGAGTCCTTCATCCTTTTCGATTGGAGCCACTCGAATATCTTCAGCCCCCCGTCCTCTGCCCTCGCACTTCGGCCGCGTGGTGGACCCTTGCTATGCATGAATAGGTCTGATACTATGACATCATAGAAGCAACCCTTATCTATTTCCGCAAGAAACTCCTCCACGAATTCAAAAGTCCTGACGTCGATTTCGGTCGGGAGCGTGTGGAAGCGAGTCTCTATGATTCCTTTCCTCTTGCTTGCCGCTGAGGGGAGGTCATCAAGGACTGCTACACGAATGGGTATCCTCTTCATTGTTGCAACACACAGGCCCTGCCGATGGGGAATTCTAGCCGCCATCCGTAGTGATAGGGATCCTCGCCCTCCAGCGGACCGCTCTTAGCGGACCCACGATGGTGGTCCATCACGTATTCAATCGTCTTCGTGCCAATCCCAAACCCGCCCTGCGTGGGCTCGGAAGGTCCGCTATTCAATACTGATACGACAAGGCTTTGTGCCCCTCTCGCCAGACGAAGAAGCACCCGGCGCTCAACTTCGTCTTGCTCATTCATTGCTGCTATGGCGTTCGCTAAAATATCAAGTAAAGCTCGACGAATCAGCGTGCTGTTGCCGCGAATAATGGCTAGAGCAGACGGTCCTGGCAGACTTACTTCACAGATCACCCTTGAATCAAGCCGCACGCAGTCGTTGGCAACTTCGGTCAGTGCGACACCGAGATCGCAGTCTGCATCAGGATCGCGACCATGCACGGACAAAACTTCCTGCCGAAGTTCCTCCAATAAGGGCAGGAGTTCTGTACTATTCGGCGGATCAGTGAAAGAAAGGGCCGCAACGATTTTGTGAACAGTGTGCGACACCGATGCGAGTTGATAGTGTCGAGATCGATACACCTGCGAAAACAGTCCATCCATCTGCGCTAAGACGTAATCTGTTAGAACATCCGGCTGAAAGCTCAAAATAGGCGGAATCAGTCGAAAGGCAGACGCATAGTACGATGCACCGAGGCTAACGTTATTAAAGGTGTCTTTCACAACGTGGTTGTAAAACGGCATCCAGTCCCAGTCGCTATCCTCTTCTAAATTGGTGGTTGGTATTGAAACAGAAACGACGATGGCCCGTACTGTTAAATCGTGCCTCAGCCGGATGGCGCCCGATGCGAAGCTCCTGATAGCAGCTTGCCAACGATCTATCAACGAAAGATTCGCCACCAGCGTATACGTTTCAACCTGTTCCTGCGCAGTCATAGCCTCTGGGAGCTTCAGCGTTAACATCACATCCGCCGTTGCACCGCTTCGTAGGGTAATTGAGGTACTCTCGATGCGGCCGCACAACGGAGAGCTCGAGTCGTTCACAGCATCCCGAACTCTCAGCAGAAAAGCAGTTGTCCACAAGGCTTGGAATTCAGGGACGACGCACGGGTCGCCGACAGACCGATCACAATCGTGCTCCTTAATCGAAATCAGCCTGTCTCGCAGAGATGTACCAGGCTCTCGACCGCGATAAGCCCTTGGGGTAATGTCGAGCAACTGAGTGTCTAGCCGGTCATAAAGATCGGATTGAACTTCGTGCCGGACACTCTCTAGAGTCGCCGCATCGGAGTGCCCGAGAAGGGCGTCTACAGCATCTCGTGCTTTCGCTTGAATTGCCTTCTCCAAGCGGCGCACGATCGCCGTTTTGTTGCAGGCGAGCACCAAGGACCAGAAGGAGTCTTTTGCTACGCGAGCCAGAACGACGGTTACACTTGCTTTGATGAAAGCCGCGAAATCGTCTGGTCCCAATCGAAAATAAGCGTCAACCCAAGCACCCATCAAGAAATCTGCAAATTGCTCGGTACCGCGCTCCAGTTGTTGGAAGACGTCAACCAGCCCCAGCACAGCGGCGACGATCTGGGAATGAAACTGTCCCAGCGCGACTAGCCTTGAAAGGAGGCTTTGCCGTGCAGCATTGAGCCCGGTCCGTAACAGTCTTACAATAGCATTGCGAGCGTACTCGTGTGAAGCCATGGCGACCAGCGCCTCGGCGGCATAGGTATCTCCGGGAAAGCCTATTACTCCGGATAAGATGGGCATGAGCGCCGCGCAGGCCTCGACTACGTCCTCGGTCCTTCCACTATGCTCTGGGTGAGACGTATACCGGGCCCATAGCGCCCTGGCAAGCTCCGTCCGGCTCTTCAGCGGTGCTGAATCGCGCCCTGACGAGAGTATTGCGTACAGCATAAGCACAGAGCGGTCGTGCTGTCCGCCTTTAGAGTACGCTTTCGCGGCCTTGAGCAGAGGACCAAAGCTTTCCTCACCGCCTTCCCTGTAGGAGCGCTCGAATGCTTCTGCGGCGTGCAAATGTCTTCCTTCTGCCATCAAGATATCACCTCGGAGTTGCCATACTTCTCCGTGATTTCTGGGAGAATCGTCGGCCTCATAAGCCGTGATCAAAGTCTGTCTAGCCTGATCGACGTTCCCAACAGCCAAAAGTGCATTGGCTAGAAATGTCAGAAGCAAATCGTCTGCCGTGGTGCCGTCATAGCTTAGAAACCGATCAGCCTCCAAGAGGTCGGGAAAGTCGCTGAGCAGACTTGCCGACGAGCCACTCTCGATGCTCGCGCGGCAAGCGTTTATATAGGCTGCCATTTGGCGAGAATCTTTCAAAATCAAATGGAACCGCGTAGATAAAGCCGTGATCTCTGGGTGTTTGAGTTGGCATCCCAGTTTGAGGAGACGCTCTATGACACTCCCGATCTGGGCACTTTTGCGCGGACCCTTGAGGTGTAGGCGGTAGAGACCTAGCAATGCTCGCCCGCCACGAAGAGATGGCAGAGTGTGCGTGGCATGCTCCAGGATCTCGGCGACAACTTCTGGCCACGAGTACCTCTGAAAACGTGAGAACCAAGTGGACGCAGCTAACATGTGGAAAATACGTTCTTGTTCCGCCTTATCAGGAATCGAGTCGCATATTTCAAATGCTATTTGGATTGCCGACGCCTCTTTCTCTCCTGTCTGTGCGTAGAGGCTCGCCAGTTGAAGATGCAGTCCTATGTTGCGGCTTCGCCGAATGGGTTCCGTGCGAATGTCAAGACCCGGTTCGGCCTGGATCGCAGATCGGACTAACCAGTCCTCGGCGAGGCGCAGGTAGTTTAGATAATCCCCTCGATCTTCGGCAACAGTGTTGCGGGCAAGGACCTGGCAACAAGAACCTATGGACCGACAAATGTCGGACGCGAGTACCGTTTGGTCCGCCGGAAGAACACCGAGCGCGTTCTTGTAGTGTTTGATTGCATCGCATAGCAATTCCTGGGAGTTTCCGCCGTCGAGTTGTCTTAATGCCAGGGCGACACAGATATCCGCAAGAGGCCGCCAGAGATCACATGCTAGATTGCGGACGTTCTGCAGTTCAGACTCACTAAGTGAAAGTGCGCAGCGCCTCGCTTCGTGCAACAGAGCGGTCAACGAGGCAGACCGCTCGTCGCCACCAGGTAAGATCTTGGGGATGTGGACCAAGAGAAGATATTGCTCACGGAGTTCCTGAAAGTACTCTAGCGTGGCCCTTGGGTGAAGCAGGAGAGCGCCTGACAGAGAATACAGGATTTCGTAATAGTCGCTCTTCTCCTCTGGAAGCAGGGGCCGCCGGGTTGTAAGGCGCCATTTCTTAAGCATCGCTCGGCCCGCCGAAGCCCCTTCAAGGGCGATGGGTAAAGAATGCGGTTTTGCCCACTCGCATGGCCAGGTCAACGACGCCGCCACTGCCTTGGCGCGCCCGAGGTCCGGCGATGCTGCCATGAGACACCTTTCAAAGGAGTCGAGCAGCATTGCCGTCGAAGTCAGTTTTTGGAATGCCTCAGTCAGGTCATCTGGTATCTTGGCCTGAAGCCTTTTTAGGAGCTCTGAGCGGTGCGCGGAGGCGAGCAAGAGCTCGAAGATCTGCGTAATCTCACGGCTCTCAGTCGAAGCCTGCTCCAATGCGCGCTTAAGGAAGGTCGCTGTACGGTCGATATTGTCAAGGCCATCGCAGATGCGCGCGGCTGCGACGAGGACATCCGCAGATGCCGATTGAAAAGAACTCGCGATTCTCTCTAGTTCAGCGACTTGCTCCGGCTGGGCGAGAAGAAGGATGCGATGCTGTTCGATCTCGCGAATCCCGTGTGCCGCAGCATCGCGCTGTTGAGCAATCACGTCCGTCGCCATCTTTGCAAAGCCGCCCACTTTGAGGAGGCTTTCCGCGCTCTCGACGGCTTCCAGTAAATCCGCCTTCATCAGCCATTCTCAACCCAGTTTCGCACCTCTGGCCAGAGCTGCTACCCTAACCAGAGTGCATTATAACCTGTCCCAGCCCGCCGTCTAGCGTCCAACGCGAAGAAAAGCACGTCCAAACATCGTCGCCGATTCGTAATAAAGTGCCCATAAGCCATTGATGTACAATGGGTTAGATAGATTTAGCCGCAGGTTAGCGAGGCGATGATTTTTCTCTTGACAAGGCTTTTTACCTTTGCGAAGATTAAACTGACTGAGCTTGCGGTTCGCCAGAAGTTTTCCGAACTGTGTGTTTTTTAGAGCCCCAGGAAAGAGTGAGCGCTGCTAATGCGAAGCTCGGTTGGCTGGACCCGTGTCGAAGGCGACGATTTCTTGCTAACGCCTTCCGTCGCCGTCCATCGTCTAAACGGTTTTGATCTAGAGACAATTTTGCAGAGGTGAAATCCTTCGAAGTCAGGTTTTCACCTCTCCGCAAAAAGTCTAGGGTACTATGGCAACGTCGCCGCCCGATCAGCTCCTCCCAAGTGTCCAAGCGTCGATCCTCCAGGTTGTTCGAGACGCGCCAAGCCGGTCAATCCGGGGGACAGATCTCGCTCAGGCTGTGCGGAGGGACCATCCCGCCTTCCAGCCAATCACATTCAACTGCATGAACTTGCGAGAGTTTATCGATCGCTATGTGCCCGCAGTCGCGCGTGTCGGCAGGGCTGGCATGGACCACGTGTACGGCTTGCGTGAGGGGAATCCCACACCATCGCAGGTCGGCGATCATGGGGAGGTGTTCTCCCCCGACGAGGAGGTGGTGAACGCGGATCTTATCAAGTGGTGGCGAACCTTCGCGAGTCCTAATGGAACGCACCGTCTTCTAGCAAATAGAACTACCGGTGAAAGAATGGCGCTTGGTGCCGGAGTTGAGATGCCCGGCGAACCATGGGTTGTCGTCCCGCCTTGCACGCTGGGATTCTTCGCTGAAGTCGCGAAAGACTTCACCACAAGCCTGAAGGACGATTTTTCACGAAACTTGGTGCAGGGTGTAGTCCAGATGGGGACTGGACTCGATAGTGATTTTTATCAAACTTTGCTAAAACTAGGTTTGCGGGAGCCTTGGAATGCATTCAGAAGACGCAGGATCATCAGCCGTTTTGTGTCGACGCTAAATGAGCTTGGTATTCCTCTTCGTCCCGCGACTTCGGTTGCACCGCCGAAGCCTTCCAGTGTACGCCCGAACACATCAACTCTCGCGCCAGTCGCATCTTCACACTTCGACTCCCTGCTCACTGGAAACCGAGGTCAGCCGCCGGCGATTCATCGCTTGACGCCTGAACTGCGAGAGGCCCGATTGCGGCGTATTGCTATTACGACGGTTTCAAGAATGTCGGTGCGGGATCTGCACGAACTTCACCTGCCTCTCGGCGATGTCCTGGACGCCCTCGACGAAGGGAATCCCGGATCTTGAATGGCGCGCGCAGTAGCCAACCCTCCGGCTACATCGTCGGCACGGCGACGTGAGTGTAGTTAGCAAAGCGTGATTCCTTCCGCTCGTGCCGTCCCTCAGCGAGGCGTGCGTCTTGAAGCTAGTTATCCAACGCATCCTTCTGTGACCGCCAGACCGTCAATTCATGATTCGACAGTAACTTATATTCGTGCCATAATGCTCTTGGCATTATACTAGAGTGGGGTTAGATCCGAACAATAAAGGTCGCGGATCCAGCCCGACTTTCATACATTAACCCAGCACTTCGAATCATCCCTGGCTCCTCTAAAACCTGCGAGAGATGATAATCTACTCTGAGCCGGCCTCGGCAAAGCATTCGGCTCCGTTCAGAAGTGCTGAAGGTCCGTTCAGAGTTATGCACTCTGAATGTGATGAAAGAAGCGCATATGGGATTCGACCCAGAGCGCCCGGCGGAGGGTCGCGAAATTGATAGGATCGTTAACGTTTCAGTGGCCACTCTCAAACGCATAATGGAAATGGTAAAGCAAGCAGAAGGCGATATCCTTTATATGAAGAATCCTGAAGCAGCTCGGCTACAGATGGCACGAGCCTATCACTCCCTTAAGGACATAATCGATAACCTAGACGGTGTATAGCCAGCCGTCGAGGTTGCGGTCATAGGCCTCGCATTCGAGTCCCCTTTGGGGGGACAATGCGGCATGTACTCCATGTCAGAGATTTTCTCTTGTGCGATCACGGCACTCTCGTGTTTTTAACCCAGTTGCACGCCAAGTCTTCCCAGTTGTCGGACGGGATGCCGCCGGGTTCTCAACTGGCGGGCTTGTCTGGATTTTCTTGCGCTCGGATCGCGACCGCAGGATACCGCTTGGCTACGGTATGATTGCGATACCAACTGATCATTTACAAACAGACGCGCTCTGCCCAAGAAAGCCGCAAAGTCTAGAGGAACACCTCCTTCCTTTCCAGATTGGAGAAGCCCAGCGCCCCCCGAGCGATGCTCCGGGGGGTATTGCGTATTGGTTAGATTCTTCCTGATCGGGCCCTTTCCAGCGAACCCCACCGTCCAGCATGACGGGATGGCGAATCGTCGGGTATGAGGAGTGCGGGATTGCGACCACAATATCCTTCCTTCACCTCCGCCAGTCTGTACCCGCATAGACAAGAGGGTATTCGGCATTCATCACGGCTCAGGAGCAGCGAAGTCTTGCGAGGTCCACCGGAGCAATTCAGATGGCGGGCCCTCGCTTGTACAAGCCGGGACAACGGTAGTCGAACCTGCTGTGCCGGGCGTTGCTGCCGTGGCGTGAGCCACACCCGCGCATCGAACCAACCCCTTCAGCAGATAGGGGCGTTTTTCGTTACGCGGAGAGAAGGCGATGTTCTGTTTTAGCCCGATTTGCACTCGCTCCCAGCCGTCCTGGCGAATAAGCCGCAGCCGTGCGGGCAACTCAAGCGGAATCCATTCTTCCCCGCGGCGAGCGGACCCTGAACCAACTGGCCACGCAGTTCCGGGTCCACCCGGTGCAGATTGCGCACTGGAGGCGGGCGGCGCTGGAACATTTGGACGAGGTTTTCATCGACGGGCGGAAGCGGAAGCCGTGCTACGCCGAGGCGGACAGGCGAATGACCGGACCCACCGCCTGCTGCTGCCGAAGCCTCCGCAAGACCACGAGGGCAATAGCTATCTCATCTACTCAATACGCTCCTTTCAACCTGACTACCACTCCACGCTCGCTCGGGACCGGGGGGCAACAGACCCCAGCCGCCAATATCCGGAAGGATGTGATACACTTTTCTGGGGGAACTGCGTGGATAATCCAACGACCGTAGAAGCCATCGACATCCTCGCCGAGGCGATAACGCAGGAGGTCCGCCCCGACGAGATGACGATGATTCGAGACGCCTCGCAACATTCGGAGAGCCCTCAAATGCCGGCGAAAGGCGGCCTGTTAACGTTTGGATCTCCACAGGAGATCACTCTGCTGTTTGACGCGACCAAGATCATCCTGACCACCATACTCCAAGAAGGCGTCAAGTTCCTGGGTGCCGAAATGGTTAAAGGCATCCATGATCGATCGGCTCCGACGTCTCAAGAGAGTACACCGGGGCGATCGCAGGAGTTACTACTGCTTCTTAAGCGTTATGAGCACTCGCTGCGCCAACACGGGTTTGATCGTGAGGAGGCTGTTCGTGCAACGGACTGCTTGAGCCGAACTTTGCTGACACATTCTGAATTGCTAACGGCACTACTGACCGGCTAGGCGATGCGAATAGATGCGCTAGATTCCCGTCCTAGGTTGCACAAGATCTCTACGCGCTCAGATACTTATCTCCTCTTCAGCCTTTACTTGTTGTCACTCGGGCCGTCGGTATTGCAAGCCTCTCAGGATTTCCCAGTTGGCTTGCTCTTTACATTGTTCATTAAACTTACTCTGATACCTCCATTGGTGCTTGCTGTGGCCGGGATCATTCGTCTCGTCAAGCGCTCTAAGTTGCGGGCAAGTCGGGTCCACTGCTTCACTGACACGATTATTGGCAATATGTTAACCGGGGCTGGCCTGTCCCAGCGTCAACTAAAGTCTCTCAAGGCCTATCGTGTTCCTAACCCGCGCCAGTGTGCGGTTCAAATCGTAGGGTTTTTCCGCCCGCAGCTCATTTATACCTCGGGTTTTGAATTATTATGCCGATACGACCCTAAGAATGCAGTCAGCATAGTCGCCCATGAAGCTGCGCACTTAAGAAACCGCGATACTGTTTTGCTCGGCATGTTAAGTGTTGCGGGCTGTGCTGCCCTGTCGAATCAACTCGCTTTTGGCTACTACTCCAGCCCGATGGCATTTGGCGGTTTGCTTCTAGTTGTAGTCTTCTTTGCATACTCGTTCAGGCGTCGCGAGTATATAGCCGACGCCGTAGCTGTAAATGCTTCCGAGAACAGGATAGAATACGTGATCGGACTATTCAAAGGATCTTCGCACCATTCAGGCTTTGGACATCCAACTTCACGGGATCGCATTGCCGCCCTGTATCGCTCAAGTCCAATTCTCTCGACTCGCTGGCAACTAGTAGTAATAGGCTTAGCTTTAATCTTATTCTTTTGGGGTCAAGATCTAGATATTCATGACCGAGCTGCGGGGTTTTTTGTTCAACTGGCGTTCTCAATCGTGCCGGTCATCGTAATCATAAGTGAGTTGGGAAAAGGTCCACGCAGAAAGATTCCTGCATCCAAATGTGACCGTGAGGAACTGCTGGCAAATCAGTTGTCGGTCGCTACTCTATCGGGGAGGTCCGCATGGTGCGCAGGGTTTGCCTCTGAATTTGCCGCACGTGTGCGAAGGTATCAGGCTGAGGGTATGTTCGACAAAGCCGAAGCCTTGGAAAGGGACGGTCGTCCCCTACTGACTCACTGTGGGTGTGCGGCTACCGCAAGGATTCTCATTCGCGATGTATCGGTGGTACAGGAAGACGCTGAGAATCAGTGTGAAGGCCCGAATTGTCTGTCTGCTCGACTTCGTGTTGGCCGGCGGCTTCAGCGATGGTACTCCGCCCTCTACAGGGAATCGCAAGGGATCGTTGATCTCGCGCGGTCGAGATGGCGTGCCGTTACAATTGCGTCTGCTGCGTTGTGCGCGATCTGGTATCTCGCTGTCCTTATGGCGTCCGGGCCTCGGCCGACTCGAAGCTGGGTCAACTTGTTTGGCGGGTTTGGAACCAGCGGTGGCGTTAGAGTGGTAGGGTTCGATAACGAAGATGTAATTCTGACCTCGGCGATGTGGCCGCGAACGGAAGGCCAAAGCGCTTTTTCGCCCTCCCGCAGTCCAGTGAGCCGGCTACGTCTGCCACCTGGAACGGATCTGATAGCGACAAGCGCATCGGTCCGGCGAGCGCGAAAACGTGGTGGGAAAGAATCTTGGAGCTGAGGGAGTCCTCGTCGAGCATAATGACCATCACTCTGTAGAATTCAGGGCCAACTTAGTCAGTCCCGTCATTGGCGTTGGTTTTAGCGGAAATGACAAGTATGCCGCGACCTCGGAGTGGAGCGACTCAGATCAAGCCAGTATCGTGCTCGTATTCCCTCTGAGTGATTTAAATAGACGCTCAGGATGTTCGTTTAAGAACCTTTTTGTGGACGCGATTCGCGTCCAGAATGATGGAGAGTCGTTCACGGTTATTGGCAGAACCCTCGCGCCACGTGACTACACTTCAGACGATTCAGACGAGCCTTCGAGTACAAGTTGGGAACCGAGCACGCGGAGGCGCTCTAGGCTCGTTAATTCAGCAACGTGCAAAGCATTGGGGCGGGCAAGCTTTGAGTCCCTGTATCGAGAATACGATTGGACGCCGGATGGAACGACTATCGCATATGTGCCGCACGGCGATCCAGGAGTGGTACATGTACAGAATCTCGTAAGCGGGATTATCGCACCAGTGAATGTTGATGGCCCGACTCGTGCGTTGGCCTTGTCTCCCGACGGCGAATATCTTTATACAACTATAACCGGAGATCCAACTGCGACGGTCGAGCGCAATTTCGTCAAGATGTATTCCACGCATACGAGGATGCTGTTGGCGTGCGTTCGAATTCGTCGCCGCCCCTTCATGATGGCGACATCTCCCAACGGTGAGTGGCTTTGGCTCAGCTCATGTTCTCAAAATGGAATCAATGATGTGGGTTGTGATGTGAACGTTTGGAACACTGGGGCGTGGCGACACGATTGGCTGCCGTGGAACAAAACAGCTGACTCCCTATTAGGCAAGTTCTTTGCAAGACAGACGGGAATGGAGCGGTACACTGATCGGAAATGAGCCGTGAGTGGATTCGGTTGCCCAGCTTGACGGCCGCAACGAAACGTGTATACTTATCTGACAGTGCAAGATAAAATCTGTTATCTTGCAATTTGCATGCTGATGAACGGCTTTTCCGGCGCTCCGGGAGCCGTTTCTTAATTAGCGCAGAAAGCAGAAATACCATTCAACGGTCCAGGACGCTCGCCGCCCATCCTCGCCGGCTCCGTGACCGGAAACGTAAACAACCAGCTTGCGACAGCAGCCGCCGGAGGGCCTCGAATCGCCACCCGCGCTTTGAACTGCGGGGTATACTGCTGTCGCGTAGCCGTCAATTGGACCCCAGAATTTGGACCACGCAATAAGTTAATTTCGGAGTCGGCGGTCTTAGGAGCGACGATCATCGCGGAGCGTGCCTGTTCAAGCGCCATCAATATTCCGATGGCAAGAGCAGCGTCGTAGCGCTGCGGTCGGCCTCTGTAGGATGTGCCGAAGGCCCACGGTTTAGATCAGGGCAGCGATGACTTCGGCATGCGGAATGGGCCGATGGGTTGCGGTTCCTGGCGGCAGGCGGCCACAACAATACACGAGATTATGACCGCCGGGCATGCAAGAGGTGGATTCCGTCTTGGACATGAGGAGTGACGGATTGCGACCACAATATCCTTCGGCCATCTCCCCCAGGCAGGCCCGCATAGATAAGAGGGAATCGGCCCTGGCATCGTTCTCAGAGACCTGGAAGTGATGTTGTGCCCTCCCAGAGGCTTCGCAAAACCGCAGAGGCGCGATTTGACATCCACACGCTGCGTGTGTATAATTCTAACGAAAGATCATTAACGCGAAATCACGTCTATGAACAAGCGAATCAACGTCATCCTGCCAACTACCACGGTGGCCGTGCTCGACAGAGTCGCCACCAAAGGTAGCCGCAGCGCCCTGATTGATCGCGCCATCCGGCATTACGTCAAGACCCAGAGCCAACAGAACCTCCGGGAGCGGCTGAAACTGGAGGCTCTGACCAATGCCGAACGGGATCTCCAGATGGCCGCGGAGTGGTTTCCTTTGGAAGAGGAAGCATGGCAAGTCGCCCAAGGCCGGAAAAGAAAGAAGTAGTTTTCCCTCGTCGCGGCGAGATTTACCTGGTCGGATTTGATCCGACCCTCGGACACGAGATCCAGAAGACCCGGCCCGCCGTTATCGTCCAGAACGACGTCTCCAACCAGTACAGCCCAATCACCATCGTGGCCGCCATCAGTTCCCAGTTCTCCGATCCGCCGTTCCCCAGGGAAGTCGTGATCGAACCCGCAGACAGCGGTTTGCCCAAACGCTCCGCCGTCATTGTCAACCAGATCCGGTCGGTGGACCGGCTGCGCCTCCAAAAGAAGGTAGGCAGGTTGTCCAGACAGAGCATGGAAAGGGTGGACGAGGCCATTAAGATCAGCTTGGGACTGATCGAATTCTGAGCCACGGAAGGCACGAGCCTCGGCCCCACGAGAATCCGCCAGGTGGCCACAACAATACAGGAGATTGTGACCGCCGGTGTTAGAGGCGGCGGGCGATGGGGCCATTATGGCGGGACCAGTGAGGACCACACCGCCGATACTCGATGACGGTGAAGTGGGGAACCACCTGCTCGCGGAGGCACCACACAGCCGCGCGCGCCCCCTGGTCCGTTTTGCGACAGAATCGTCGGCGCGGGAAAAGGCGAAGCTAACTGGTTACGAATAGAATAAATCACTGCCCGCCGCGAGGCCACAAGCCTTGCGTCTCTAGTCGGCGAAGAAAGATGAAGATTTTTCTTGACTCAAGCGTGCACTTCGAAGATCATAAGAACACCTGCGGCCGCATCGAAGAAAGGCGCGGTTGCCGTAGGGCAACGAAAGTTGCCGCAGGGCAACCAAAACCACAATCCAGGGCCCGGGTGATGCCGTTGAAGTCCATTGCGTAACCACACAGGTGGTCCCTTTCTACCCGCCAAACTGGCCCCCTTTCTCGCCGCCATCGACACGCCGGGCACGACCGAGGTGGATTCCGTCTAGGGCATGAGGAGTGACGGATTGCGACCACAATACCCTTCGACCATCTCCGCCCGTTGACCCCTTATATATAAGCGGAAATAGGGCGGCGAGTCCTGAACTCGACGAGATTTGAGCTGCCATGTCCTCCGGCGATTCCGTCGAACAGGCTGGCCCATTTGACAGAATCCCATAGAATGTTAAACTACGAGTGGGCCTTGCGAGGCTTTCTTAACACGTAGTCCTCAATTTTATGAACACCAAACGGACCCATATCGTCATCCCCCTGCAACTGGTCGCGGAGATCGACACCTTGGTCGGCAAGCGGAGCCGCAGCACCTTCCTGACCCAGGCAGCCGAGAAGGAGTTGATGCGCTTGCGCCAGATCAAAGCATTGGAAGGCGCCGCGGGGGCATGGAAGGACAAAGACCACCCGGAACTCAAGCAGGGAGCCGCCAAGTGGGTGAAAAAGCTGCGCCGCGAATACGACCAGCGTTTTGAAAAAGTAACCGCCCGCTGATCATGGCCACCTTCCTGCTCGATACCAGTGTCATCATTGACGTCCTGAACAATAGGCGTGGCCGCCCGCCTTTTCTGCTGGAACTGGTCAAGACTGGTCATGTTCTGGCCTGTTGCCCCATCAATATCACCGAAGTCTACGCCGGGATGCGTCCCAAGGAAGAAGCCGCCACCGAACAACTGTTTGCCAGCCTGCAGCATTTCCCTATTGCGCCACCGGCTGCCCGCCTGGCTGGCGAGTTTAAGCGCGACTACGCCCGAAAGGGCACCACCCTGAACCTGGGCGACGTGATCATTGCCGCTGTGGCCATCCACTATGAACTGACCCTGCTTACCGACAACGTCAAGGACTTCCCGATGGAAAACTTGTCGCTCCAGCCACTGCCAAATCGCTGATAATATCGCTTCAAGCTATATGGGATACGAAGCCAAGAAAACCGAGCACAGCGGTGCAAAACACGCCGCGGGCACCGCGACGATCCGCCGGGCACGCAATGCACCACCTGCGGATTTGGCTAGGCGAGCCATGCGGGGACCGGCCCGCGCAGGGTGATATAATCAGGCTGTTCAATAGCGGAAACGCAAAACGCCGAGGTGCCGACCGGCAGCGTGTGACTTCTTCAAGAAGAGGGCCATGCCCGTACCTGACAACTACCAAAGTCGACTGAGAAGATTGGCCACATCTGGACGCGGTATAAAATCGCGCTGTTGCGATGTGTACTTTGGCTATTGCTGCTGGCCAATATAGCCGCAGCTCTTTTCCCCAAGACTTTCGATTTTCTTTCCAAGAACCCCAGTTGGGGTCTGGCAATAATTGTGCTAGTAGTTCTCGTACTTTTCGACACAATCGTATCGAGCCCTCCCTTGGCCCAACCCGCTGGCAACCCCGGGGTGGTTCTTACCCATTTTTCGGAACTCCGGGAGCATATCTCCACGGCCTTTCACGCGGACGTCGTCGAGCTGGATATCGCTGCCTATTCCGGCGAGACGTTCTACAACGTCCTGTCCGAATTCTTGGCAGAGGTTTCAGAGGGACGGCTCCGCCCAAGAAGACTGCACGTTAGGCTTCTCGTGCCAGACTGCTCGCAGGTCCTGGCTGTTCCATGCCTGACGGATACCTTAGCAGAAGATGACGCGTACAAGATCTCGATACAGGAGCGCAATAGGCGTTTTGCCGGCGTGTTCCTCAACTACTTCGAACAGATTCGCAGCAGCGGCATTGTGCAGGATGCTCACATGGAGATTCGGCTCCATCGTCTCGCACCTTTGTTTAAGATGATTATGATCAATCATCGGGTAGCATTTTTTGGCCTTTATCCGATTGCGAAAACCGATGTGGCCTTCAGTGGCCGCCTCATTAGTCTGTGGGATTATAGAGGTGAGCGCGTACGCTTGATCGGGCTTCGCACCGAAGGGTCTATTTTAGAGCGCGATTTCTTTTCATGTTTAAAGGACTGGTATGGCGTGGTTTGGAACTATCTTAGCCAACCGTTGGCCCCGACGCCCAACGTGTGAGCTTTACCGTGCTTGTGTGCGATCCAGGATTGCAGTCCACATGAGTCCCAATCCCATAGCGGCCCGGCCCCGTAAAATGATTGACCCCATCAATGGCGTAATCCTTCAAAGACGATGCTTTGTCAAACCCCCAACTTGTGCGTATACTCTGAGCAAGGTTAACTAATTATGAGCCTCACTATGCAGTTAAATGATACTACCTACAGGCCCAAGAGTCCTTCGACAATTTCCTGTGTGCTTTCTGACTTCGACGGAACACTCGTGCAACTGTTCTCGGCTAAGGAACTGAGGTCTCTTACGGAAGGTCTATTCCGGAAGTGTAGCGACCTCCACATAGAAATCGACTTGCCTGACACCGTGGACCCATATGTCCTGTGGAGCGGTGTGCAGCGCGTCGCTGAGGCGCTTGGAGCCCCGAAGGAGGCAGAAAGACTTCTTAGCGAATGCGAAACTACGCTCTCGGAATACGAAGTTCGAGCGGCGCGGAAGGCCGAATTACTGCCGGACGTGGGCGAGACTCTCACGTGGCTTAACGCGCGAAGAGTACCAGTCGGAATAGTCTCATCGAATTCAAGCAGGGCTATCGAGATAGCACTGAAGAGAAATCACGCGGCGGAAACCGTTAAGCTGATCTGCGGGCGAGAGCCGGCCATGGACTATACCAGACTAAAGCCGAACCCGGCGCTCATCCTTCAGTCCCTTGAGATGATCGGCGTAAGCCCGGAGCAGGCCCTGTTCATAGGAGACAGCAGACAAGACATGAAGGCCGCACGTGCCGCTGGCATCCTTTCGTTCGGCGTCGCTACTGGAACGTGCTCCGCAGAAGATCTATTCACTGAAGGCGCCCATGAAGTAATCCCCTCCTTTTCCTTTTTACCAGAGTGCCAGTATATTAAGTTTGGCTAGGTTTTGTTTACATATTGCAGAGGAGTTCTGTAAGTCTGGGTGGCCCGGCGTTGGTTGTCTCACGTTCGCTGGCACGTGCCGCCGCCCGTTCCATCGTTTAGAGGAAAGCAGGCGATGTATCGAACGGCGTTGCCAACTCCGAACCCGGCCTCCGGCGAGAATCCGCCAGGCGGCCACGACAATACAAGAGATTATGGCCGCCGGGCATGTTCGAGGTGGATTTCCTCTTAGGCATGAGGAGTGACGGATTGCGACCACAATATCCTTCCTTCATCTCCGCCGGCCCAGCCCGCATGAACAAGAGAGAATTCGGCCCTCGTCACGGCGCAGCATCGGTGAGGTCTTGTGAGGTCCACCGGCTAGAATTCCGGATCTGCTCCAACCTCCGCCAACAAGGGCCCTCGCTGGCTTGACTGCTGGCACCTGTCTGCTATAATGAAGCTGAAGTAATTAATCAGTTCGACATACAATTATGACCAATGTTGTTTCGGCCTTGACGGCCCGCACCCAATTCGGGCAGATCATCAAACGGGCCACTCAAAAGAACGAGCGCTTCGTGGTCGGCCGCCGCGGCGAGCCGAGCGTGGTGATTATGAGCATGAGGGACTATATGGACACGTTTGCTCCGGCCCCCCAGGAATTACGGGCCATGCAGGCCACGGCCAAACGGACGGGAGCCAACAAGCTCAGTCCTGGCCAGATCAACAAAATTGTGGCGACAGTCCGAAGAGAACAGAAGCCTTCATCAGCTAAGCGCCGTTCCAAATGATCCGCCTGGTTTTGGATACCAATATCCTGGTGTCTGCCAACGTCAACGATAAGGGTCTTGAAGCCCTGGTCGTTTCTTTGGGGTTGAACAAAAAGGCCCAACTGTGTGTGTCCGAGTCGATTCTCAAGGAATATGAGCAGGTTCTTTCGTATCCCCGCCTGAAGTTCGTCCCCCAGGAAGTCGCGCGTTTCCTTGCCCGACTGCGCTCTGCCAGCATCCTGGTCGCTCCCACCCATAGCGTCTCAGCATCTCCTGACGAGCCGGACAACCGCTTTCTGGAGTGCGCGGAAGCTGCTGGCGCCGACTTTCTGGTCACTGGCAACAAACGGCACTTCCCCAAACGCTGGAAGGCCACCGAGGTGGTCAATGCCAGGGAACTCCTTGGCATGATCGGCTCCAGCTTCCTAAAGTAGCCGTTTGAATGCAGAACAAATCGCGATCCATCGAACGCCGTACCCTACGGCAAACTGGCCTCAAGCAGAACCGCCTGGCTTCACAAAATGACAGGAGCGCGTTAATCTGACATCCACACGTAGCGTGTATACACTTCTGGCGAAAGATTATTAACCTGAAATCACGCCTATGAACAAGCGAAATCAACGTCATTCTGCCGACTGCCACGGTGGCCGTCCTCGACAGAGTCGCCACCAAAGGCAGCCGCAGCATCCTGATTGATCGCGCCATCCGGCACTACGTCAAGACCCAGAGTCAGCAGAACCTCCGGCTGCGGCTCAAACAGGAGGCTCTGGCGAATGCCGAGCGGGATCTCCAGATTGCTGCGGAGTGGTTTCCTTTGGAAGAGGAAGCGTGGCAAGTCGCCCGAGGCCGGACAGGAAAGAAATAGCCTTCCCTCGTCGAGGCGAGATTTACCTGGTTGGATTTTGACCCGACTGTCGGACACCAAATCCAGAAGACCAGGCCGGCCGTCGTTATCCAAAACGACGTCTCCAACCAGTACAGCTCGGATTACCATCGCAGCCGCCATCAGTTCCCAGTTCTCGGGTACGCCGTTTCCCAGGGTGGTCGTGATTGAACCTGCGGGTAGCGGTTTGCCCGAACGTTCGCCCATCGTTGTCAATCAGATTCGGTCTGTGGACCGGCTACGCCTACATAAGAAATTGGGAAAGTTGTCCAAACAGAGCATGGCGCGGGTGGACCAGGCCATCAAAATCAGTTTGGGGCTTATTGAATTCTGATCCATAGGATTGACTCTCTCAAGGCAAGACACATGGGTCGAAAAACAGGATCGTCAGCTTCGACAGGTTGTGGACGCCATCGTACGATTTTGATGGAGAGGTCACGCGGGTGGCAGCTTAGCGGCGCTTTCGGGGATATTCTCCCAGCGGCCACAATAATACGAAAGAGAGCCTGTCCTCCGCTCCGGCGGCAATGGTATCAGGCACCGAATGTTGTTCTGGCCACCAGCGTGTCGAGAACCGGATTCACTCTTGGGTATGGGGGGTGACGGGTTGCGACCACAATATTTCTTCCTTCACTTGCGCCAGCGCTGCCAGCATGCGTAAGAGAATCCATGTCGGCAGCGGTTTTCCACAGGCTGCTAGTTTGACGGATTCCGGCAGCGCTGTACACTTCACTTTAGATGCTTCCACAACAACCATTCTTGCCTGACCCTAAGCGCGCCCAGATAGAACGATACCTGGGAGGTTTTCTTGTCGTGCTTGGGGTAATTCTAGGCAAGCTCACTCCCTACAATGTCCCATACCTCGGACTGGCAATAGTGCTCATGCTTGTCGGGTTTGGATTTTTCAGCGTTGCCGACGCTCGTCTGTATGGCTCCCCTGAACCGATCTTATCTGCAAGATCTGGCACATATCTGTTTGTGTGGCTCATAGTTACCGTCCGATCTTTGTTTCGACGCTCGCCACCAAACAAATGAAAGGCTGCTTCACCGCAAGTTGTCGAGCAGCATATCACTCCTGGGTGTGTTAAGATATGCAGTGATCCCTCCTAATTGGATAGTTGTTACTACCTGACTAGGCGGTTGACCAAGATGAAACACGATGTCACTTTCCGTTAGGCCATCCACCGCAGGCTTCCATACCACATACCGTATCTGGTGGTCATTCAAGACCTTCTCTCCATATAGTGTGTTATTTTGTGGATCGCTCAAGCAGCTTGCGGAACCACCATTTATGATCGGATACACTACGCTACACGCATCGCCGGCGGTTGGTATTCCAAGGTCGACATTAGCACACTGGAGCAAGGCATAACCAGATGCTACACTATGGAACATGGTGTCTACTACGCCCGAAGCTACCACACCAAATGCACACTCGAAGGCGTCGGCGATTGGCGAGCCCTGATTGCCAAAGCTAACGTTTATTCCAGTAATCGAATTCACGTTAAGGCCGAACGGGATAATCAGCACTAAGTCGCCACCACTGCTGGTATCACCAGTGGCGTTTCCGCCAGAAGGGACGCGCAGTGTTAACGTTGAGCCGCTACCCTCTGCCGCCACCGTTACTAAAAACAAATTATGGTTGAAACCCATTGTATTGCCAAACAAGTTCGTGTTGTCAACAACTGCAAACGCATGATAGGTGTGCGATCTGCCATTGCTGTCCGTATAGCTGTAGTGTGTGGGGTTACCCGGAACGTCTCCCAGGAAATCGGTAGTCGTCGCTTGTGTGGCGTCGAACAGCGTTAAAGCGCCATTTCCTGCTCCCGTGGGAGCTACCACTAGTTGCACGCTGGCAGTTTGTTTCATACCACCGCCACTCGCCGTGATAGTCAGTTGACTGCTTCCAACTTGAGTACCTGCCGTGGTGCCGACAACCAGTGACGTGGTGCCACCAGAGGAACTGATGATAGAGGACGAGAACGAGGCCGATGTGCCCTGTTGAAGGTTTGATACTGTGAAGTTCGACACCGGGCCAGTAAAGCTGCCTGTAAACTGCGCGGAGATCACAAACACGGCCAGCCCGCCCGGGCTGATCGTCGTGGTTATCGGGGTCGCCGACAAGGAGAACCCACCGCCTCCTCCTGTGCCCCCACAAGAACTTCCGGCGGGGGGAAACTGTCTTGGGGAACCTGGCAAATCCTGCGTCGTTCCGGAATAGTAAGCATGGACGAGGTGAGACTGCCCATCCTCATACAGTTGCAGGTTATAGAGGTTCCAGGCATGGTTGCCCACATCCGATCGGTAGTCGCCGGCTTGGACTGTGGCCGCGCCATAGCCGGATACGGAGATGTCCACCCCCACCGTACCATTAGGATTATTGTTGTCCAAAGCCCAACCGTCGAAGTGCGAGCAATCGGTTGCGATCGGATCGAATGAGCCGTCATATGAAGGGCCGCGAGGCTCGATGGGCGTGATCCCTGATCCAATAGTGAACGGCGTTTGGCCTAACTGTCTGCCATTAATGTAAATCTGTGCGGTCCACTGCCCAGCAGAGAGGAACTGTGATATCGGAAGCCCGTCGGTAAAGCACCAGTTGCCACCGCTGGGCAGAGGACTCCACGTGGTAGTCGCAATCGAGATGTTGGAGGAGTTAACCCACTGAGCCACGGCTTGATCACCTGCGTTCAGACCAGGCACGAAGAAATATAGATATATCGTGTCGGTGATTGCGAAGGATGATACGGCTGGTGGTGGGGTACAGCCCGATTGGCTGGGCTGGACGTTGCTAACGACGAGGTTCTGAAGGGTCTGCGTAGTGGCAGCCGGAGGAAAACAAACGGCCGGCAGAACCAGCAGAAGACTTTTCATTGCGGTGCGCGACAACATGTTTAAACAGCTCCTTTCCCTGAACTTGGATGTGGAAGACAGCGACCTGCGATGTTGCAGAAGCCTTCCGTATCCCTCTGGCAGAAATGGTAATATGGATCGTTTTAGCCAGTCGGCCAATGATCGGCCAAACATTATTAACGCTTGGGATAGGACAGTGCCACCAGAAGATCCTTACATGTTTGGGCCATACAGACTGGACCTTGAGCGATGTCGCGTCCTCCGGGATGGGCAACCCGTACGATGGTGGAGTTCCAGGCAATTTGAACTCCTCAAAATGCTGATTGAAGCCAATGGTGAGGTCGTCAGTTATGACACGTTGGCCACGACCGTTTGGGCAGGAACGGACGTTCAACCGCACACAATTAATGAAACTGCCCACAATCTGAGCCGGAACCTTGTTGAATACGGCGACTGCATTCAGAACCAGTTTGGCATCGGCTTTTGTTTTCGGCGCCCTCCCACCGCACCATCGGGGCCTGGCGCGGTAGATCTGGACCTTGATAGCCAGACCTTGTATAGCGTCGGAGTAGAAGACTGGAATCGTAGGACCGAGAGTTCGCTTCAGAGAGCCGTGGCAAACTCTAGGCTGCTTTTGGCACGCCGACCTGATTTTGTGCCGGCGTTGGTGATGCTAGCCGACTGTTTAAGTTTGCTCGCGCATGCTGGCTTTCCCGTGCTAAGACCGACGGAGGTTTTGCCTGAGGTTCGATCCGTCGTTGCCAAGGCCTTGAAACTAGCGCGGGGGCCGGAAGCCAAATCTGAGGCATACGCGGCCTTGGGCAAGCTGCAGTTGTTGTTTGAATGGCAGTGGCGGTCCGCTGAGAGCAATTTCAAGAAGGCTCTGCGGCTCAACCCCCGAAACGGGGCTGCCTACCACGGCCTTGCCCACGTATTTCTCATAACCTACAGATGGAAGCGTGCCCTGCGCGCGATCAGTCAAGCGCGTCATATCGACACGCGTTCCCCGATGATTCACGGTACGGAAGGATGGCTGCTGTACTTCATGGGTCGAACTGAAGAAGCGGTCGTGAAATGTCGCCAAACTGCCACTCTGCACCCGGAATTTCCCGCCGGCTATGTAATGTTGGCGCTGGCGTGTGAGGCCGAAGGACTAAAGAGAGAAGCCTCCGCTGCCTTCCGCAGGTCGCATGAGCTGCAGCCCTCGCCTGTACCTCTGGCCGGATTGGGCCACCTTTATGGGCTATCGGGCCAAACTGTCGCTGCCCAGCGAACGTTGAAGGGCTTGGCCTTACTCGCCGAACAGAGAGTGGTCGTCAGCCCCTATTTTTACGCGTTGGTTTATGTTGGCCTACAGGACAACAGCCGAGCCCTGCATTGCCTTGAGCAGGCGCATGACGATCATTTTGACTGGCTGATGCATTTGGCCGTTGACCCAAGGTGGAGGTGCCTGTATGGTTTTCGTCGGTTTAAGGAATTGTTGAAACGAATGGGGCTGTATGAGTTTTGGCAAAATGCTCAGTGACGCTTAATACGGTCTGGTCCTTGCAGTATGCTTTATCTCAGTCTTCATGAATTGGCACGAATACCGGCCTCTGTATACACAGGTTGTGGAGCCGAAACACAAGCACCCATTCCAGAAAGGCACTAGAAGCCACGACGACCAGGTGGTTGGGCGGCAGACCAGTGGCCGCCGCCGGGATACATTCTGCAGTGAAGCCAGCATGATGCAGTTGCTTGATGGCAGTTGCCGCCGCCGCTTCAGGGTCAGCTACCACTACGGACATGCCGTTACCGGTAAGCTGCGCCAAGTCGGCCGGCCCGCGGTCGAGCAGATGAATGACGGTTGTATTGTCCCAAAACAGTATCTGGTCCGTAGGCCCGTTACGAAAGCGAAAGCGCGGCGCCATACCGACCTGCCGCAGAACGTCAACCACCGTTCTTTGAGCCATCCGGTCCGGGACTCCAAACAGCCTGTGACCGCGGTCTGGAAACGGAAAAGGGTTCCTAACGACGATGGCAGTTGCGAGTACTGCCCACAACAGCGTGATTATCCACAAAATCAACATCCCCGAAGTATATACCATCATAAACCTACACCTATCCTCCGCGCTCTCTTCGGGCCACCATCGCCATTCTGCTGGAGACCGGCGCGGACAGTCGCAAAGGTCAGGACCTTCTCGGCCGCCGGCATTTCACACCACCGAATTAGCCTAGAACTTGATGAATTCTGAGTCTCTAGTCCATGAAGTCGACCCTGGGCAAGACACATGGGTCGAGCAGTGCGTCTGGTTTCTGCATTTTTAGAATCACGCCCACGAATGGCTCGTGTCTGCCTCCTTGTGCCAAGATGGTTGAGGGGAAAAGGAACCATCGAAATGGCTACAGGTAAACTCACGAAGACAATCATAGAAGCCGCAATCTGCGGCTTTGAAGCACAGAAGAAAAGTATTGACGCCCAGATTGCAGAATTCCGGGCCTTGATGACCGGGGCTTCCGGATCGTCTTCAAATCAGGAAGGGCAGCAGAAAAGAAAACGGCGGAAGCTCAGCCCCGAAGCTATTAAGCGAATGAGGGAAGGCCAACAGCGTAGATGGGCTAGGGTGAGAGGTGAGTCACTATCCGCGAAGGAGACGCCTCGCAAGACATCCAAACTAAAGCGCAAACTCTCTGCGGCTGGCCGCAAGGCGATCAGCGCCGCGATGAAGAAGCGCTGGGCTGCCAAGAAGGCTGTCGCTGCGTAGTCTTACAGTCGCAACACGGTGAACCGGTCTCCCCGGCGCCGAGCACATTTGAAGTGACGTCTGTCGCGGTCATCCGCTCTGGCGGGCATGTTATCAGACACTCAAATCTGTTGTGCCCACCGGGCAGGTTTGGGGTGGATTCCCTCTTAGGCATGAGGACTGACGGATTGCGACCACAATGTCCTTCGACCATCTCCACCCGTTGACCCCTCATAAATAAGCGGAAATCAGGAGGGCAAGTCCTGTGCTCGCCCAGATTTGAGTCGTTGTGTCCTCCGGCGATTCTGTCGAACGGACTGTCCCAGTTGACACAATCCCATAGGATGTTAAACTGCAAGTGGGCCTTACGAGACTCTCTCAACACGTAACCCTTAATTTTATGAACACCAAACGAACCCATATCGTCATCCCGCAGCAACTGGTCGCGGAGATCGACACCTTGGTCGGCAAACGGAGCCGCAGCACCTTCCTCACCCAGGCGGCCGAGAAGGAGTTAATGCGCCTGCGCCAGATCAGAGCATTGGAAGACGTCGCCGGCGCATGGAAGGACAAAGACCACCCGGAGCTCAAGCAGGGAGCCGCCAAGTGGGTGAAAAAGCTGCGCCGCGAATACGACCAGCGTTTTGAAAAAGTAACCGCCCGCTAACCATGGCCACCCTCCTGCTCGACACGAGCGTCATCATTGACGCCCTCAACAATAGGCGTGGCCGCCCGGCTTTTCTGCTGGAGCTGGTCAAGGCAGGTCATGTTCTGGCCTGTTGCCCCATCAATATCACCGAAGTCTATGCCGGCATGCGGCCCAAGGAAGAAACCGCCACCGAAGAACTCTTTGCCAGCCTGCAACACTTTCCCATCGCGCCACCGGCTGCCCGCCTGGCTGGCGAGCTTAAGCGCGACTACGCCCGCAAAGGCATCACGCTGAACCTGGGCGACGTGATCATTGCCGCTGTGGCCATCCACTATGGGCTGACCTTGCTCACGGATAACGTTAAGGACTTCCCGATGAAGGACCTAGCGCTCCATCCATTGCCGAATCCTTCATAAGATACATGCTTGTCAAAGGAGAAAGCATACACCTTGGTAAGGTACTGTGAAGAATATATCCGTTACCGGGTAGGTGTTCCTTCTTCGAGGAAATATCACCCCGCGGCGAGATAGTCAAAGCCGGGGTTAGACAAGAAAGATCCGCCAGGGGAAGTGGCCAGGCCAAGCCACGTTGGTTTCCACAACCGGGCTGGGAGTTGACAATCAAGGCCATTCCTTTACACTTAGCCTTAAGATTCACGATCATTAGCTTACGCCAACGTTATGAAGCGACTTTTACTAACGGGCGTCCTGGCCGGAGCCTTCGGCCTTCTGGCCGCAGGTTGCGCCACACCTCCAGTGCAAGGCCCTCGAACGCTTTCGCACTTCGAGCCAACCGAAGTGCAGTCCGCAAGGCCCAGCACAACATCTTCCAACTTGCAGTCCAATGATAGCCTCCCTAGCACCTCGTCGGGGTGGACGACTTTCGTGAATTCCGAAGACGCCTACACTATTCAATACCCCACCGATCTTGGTTCGGTGAATGCCGACTACGGTCCCTTTACTAGGCGCACAATACTTACCTGGCACAATTTTCAGGGCTATTACCTACAAATCTACTTTATAGACCCTCACGGCGTCGACTTAACTCACTGGCTGGCGAAGAACGCAACGCTCGGCCCACATGTGACGCGCATCTCCGTCAACGGCCTCGACGGAATCATCGAGGCGCCGGGGTTAGTGTTTCTCCAGAGCCAAGATCCGATGCCAATTATCTACGAACTCGATTTCGAGTGTTCTTCGGGTGCGCAGCCGACATGCGAGCCGCCATCGTTTTGGCGTGACATGATAAACTCCTTCCGCACCTTGACTCCCGATGTGCTCTGACGTCACTCTTGTCCAAAACAGGTTCCTGCACTCTGAAATGGGGAGGAGCGCCCTCCTATAATTGACGTTGGCGAGCGATTCCTTGCCGGGAGACCTCGCCAGACGCTGCCCACAGGAGGGCAATCCAATCTTACAAGTCGCAAGCTTGTTCAATCAACTGCTCCAGCACTTCTCGCGGACGGAGTTTGCCGCGCTGGTGAAGAAGCACGCCGCCGAGCGTGATGCCAAGGGCTTTACCTGTTGGACGCAGTTCGTTTCGATGCTGTTCTGTCAACTGGGACGTGCCGACTCCCTACGCGAAATCTGCAACGGTCTGGCGTGTTGTCTCGGGCGACTGGTCCATCTGGGGATCGCCAAAGCGCCTTGCCGCTCCACCCTGTCCTATGCCAACGAACACCCTACCCGCTGCGCTGTTCGAAGAACTGTTCTGGGCCGCTTCGGCCCGGTTCCGCGACCAGCAGATGCTCGGCGGCAAAAAGCACAAGTTCCGCTTCAAGAACAAACTTCTTTCTCTGGACTCAACCACCATCTCGTTATGCCTGACGATGTTTCCGTGGGCCAGGTTCCGCCGCGCCAAGGGCGGCGTCAAAGCTCATGTCCTGCTCGACCACGATGATTACCTGCCCGCCTACGTGTTGCTGACAGATGCGAAACGGAGCGACGTGAAGGTGGCCGATTCCTTCCGCCTGAACCCTGGCTCGATAGTGGCTATCGACCGCGGCTATATCGACTACGCCTTGTTCGCCCGCTGGAGTATGGCCGGGGTCTTCTTCGTCACCCGTCTGAAGAACAACGCCGCCTTCGAGGCGGTCGAGGAATGCCAACTCCCGGCGAACCGCTACATTCTTGCCGATCAACTCATTCGCCTCACCGGCCCCCAAGCCGACTACCCGGAACTGCTGCGCCGTGTCGCCGTCTGGGATTCCGAGAATGAGCGCGAGATTGTCCTGCTCACCAATCTGCTGGAATTCGGCGCCACCACCATCGCCGCGATCTACAAAGAGCGCTGGAAAATTGAACTGTTTTTCAAGGCGCTCAAGCAGAACCTGACCGTCAAGACCTTTGTCGGCACCAGCGAGAACGCACTCCGCATTCAGATTTGGACAGCCTTGATTGCCCTGCTCCTGCTGAAATGGCTGCATCACCTCTCCAAGGCCGGCTGGTCTCTGTGCAATCTGGTTTCGATGCTGCGGCTGAACCTGTTTACCTACCGCGATCTGACCAAGTGGCTGGCCGATCCCATGGAGACGCCGCCGCTGGTCCCCGCGGCGGAACAACTTACTCTGGCGCTGGTGTGATTTGGACAGGCTGTGGCACTTTAAACCCGAGACCTCCACCTGAAGCAGCCGATTATGAGGTTGTAAGCCGTCTGTTTTCAGCGGGCCTTGCTACAGGTCTGTCCTGTCTTGGACAGCAGTGCTCTGACGTACCAAAAGAAATGATATTCTTCCATGCCTTGTCAGTATTAAAACGCTAATACCCATCGCTGTTATAATTCCGCCAAAGCCAAGTGTTGATTACGCCCGAATGCGATGGTGAATATGGATCACATTGTGCCGCATTCGGGCACGAACTGGACTGCCATCCATAGGGGTCTAGCGGAATCGGCGTGGCGGTAAGCGAGGGCATCTGGTCTACTTCGAAATGCAAATGAAATCCGACTCCACCCCAGAGCCCTTGGGAAAAGTCGCCAACGTACGCGATAGGCTGTGATGCGGGCCGGCTGACGCTCACCCATTTACCTTCCTTTGGGCAAGTCGGACACGCCGTCGGGTCTGGACAGGTGGCACTGGGGTTTTTGGTGGTGGGCGGTGACTTACAATACAGGATGTTCCCCGTACCATCTGTCGCGATGTACGATGCCAAATGCAAATAGAATACTATGTAACCCGTGTGGCTTCCCGTCACGGCTGGGCAGCCATTAGGGGGCTCAGCGCTGTACGGAATAATCGATAGTACGTGATAGTTTGCTTGGTTGACACTCGAACCACCGGATGCCGATAGCTTGTATGTAATGCAGCCACTTATGGCTGGATAGACTGGTGTCAATGCTGGAAATGGATAGTCGTAGCCTGGATGGCCGGTATAATACAGGAATAGATTGGATGCGGTCTTAGGACCCGATTTAGACGAACTACACAGTACTGTGCTGCTCGGCGACTTCCCGCCCGTATAGTAGTTGCCATTGACTGTGAAGGGTAGTCCGCTTGATTGTTGATAACCCCAACTGTGTTGAATGGGGCTACGAAGCTGCGTGGAGGTGCATGCACCGACTTCGCCAAGATAATCCTCTATGCTTCGGCTCGAACCGTAAGGCGTGGTTTGCTTGTGATCAAACACTGCGGAGATGTTGACAGTGTTGGGTGTGCATGTGCCGCCCTTGCACTGGGATACGCTATATCGAACCGGGAAGGTGAGGCCTTCGTTCTGGGTGACGGTCGTGATCCCTTGAGGTGCAAAGCCATTAGCGAAAGGAGAACCTGAGATCGGCGTGAGACCTCCAGCAACGGGGTCGATGGCATAGCCGGAAACGTTCCAAGATAAGGGACTTGTATTGACTACATATAGGAATTGCCCAGTGGGGTCGAGAGCAGTCCATTGTGGTGTGGCTCCTGCTGAAAACGGCGCGCCGGGCATTGCGGACAACGCGCCGGTTGTAGTGTTAATTGTATAGCCGTAGAGGCCATCTGCCGGTGTCAAAGCTCCCACAGCGGTGTAGAGAAATCGTCCTGTAGGATCGATTTCTAATCCGGAGACCATATTAAATGTAGTCCCTGCAAGCGAAGTCAGAGCTCCCGTGCTCTGGTCGATGCTGTAGCCGGTTCCTTGAGCCACACCTGACCCCCCGCAACAGCCGCCTGTATAAACGAACAAGCCGTTGGGATGCACTGCCGCCCTATTGCCGCCCGGATACGGTGAACCGGACACGGGCGTCAACACGCCGGTGGTGGCGCTAATTGTAAACACAAATAGCAGGCCATTGGAGTTACCGACGAACAAAAAGCGCCCGGCGGGGTCGAAGGTGGCCACAGCGGACCCCGACGCGGTCAAAAATGGAGACTGGGATATCACGGACAAACTGCCGTCTTTCGCATTGACGTTGAAAGCGGAAATATTTCCCGAATCAATATTAGTGACGTACACAAACTTGCCCGTTGGATGCACAGCCACCGATTGCGGAATGCCTCCAACGAGGTACGGGGAGCCCTGAGCCGGTGTCAGAGCGCCGCTTATGGGGTCAATGCTAAACGCGGACACCATTCCCGCGGCAGACTCCGTCACGTAAAGGAATCGGCCCAGGGGGTCGGCTGTAACCCAGACCGGACAACTGCCGTTCGACTGGCCAGCGCAGGCTGGGTCGGCGAAAGGAGAACCCGCGGCCGGGTACGGAATTCCCCCATAGACGGTGTAGGCGGAAATGCTACCACCGCCAGCGTTGGCAACGTATGCCAAGGCATCTGGAGCCGGAGTGAAAGCGTCAGGCCCCGTCCTTGTGGCGGACTGAATAACTGTCGACGTCTGACCAGCGATTCTGCCCGCGAAGCTCACCAGGACAATCAGAACCAGGCCGCGCGTTTGGATCATAAGGCTCTCCTTTATGCTCACTAGGGCGCAACATTGCCGGGCCGGCGTGCCGACCCTTCTCGTCAGCAGTGAAGACTCGACCGCCTTTATTATAACCCCCGGAGTCGAGAGGTGACACTGAGTATTGGATCAATTATGGGCAGGGTGTGGACCCCACGCAGCGGAAGTGGCCCGCGCGGGCAAGTTTTTTGCATCGACCGCAACAAGCCAAAAAGAGTGTTTGGAGGGCTTGGCCAGGAGCGGCTGAGAGTCGCCGCCGGAAGGCCATGCTCTCGCAAACGAACACGATAGCCCACCGTCATGGCCAAGCGCACGTCCTTGTAGTGGCTGTTGCGAATGCCGATTCGAAAACTGACAGCCGTGCATGCCGGTGTCGAGGTCTAAAACCCCGAACAGCTTCATGCCGTCCTTGGAGACGGCGTACTCGTCTTTGACCACTTTGACCACTCCGATGGCCGAAAGGCCATGGCTTCGGTCAGGGCAGCGATGAGCTGGGGTGTGGAAACGGGCCGATGGGCTGCGTTCCTAGCGGCAGGCGTCCACAATAATTGAAGAGATTATGACCGCCGGGCATGTCGGAGGTGGATTCCCTCTTGGGTATGAGGAGTGCCGGATTGCGACCACGATTTCCTCCAAAGTGTCAACGCCGGTTGAAAATTCCCCAATTCGCCGGTTGAAAATTCCCCAGCCCCCGCGAGGTGGTGCTGGTAGACACCACCTTGCGTAAGCCCGTCGGTCCTGGCATCCAGACCGCTCATAGGCTCCGCTCCACTGTAACGCTCCGACGATGGGGAGCACTAGGTTCAGCTCCCCAGATCGGCAGAGCTGCCGCACCGGAGCTCTCCAGCAGCCGGCGGATCTCCGTCCCATTCAGTTGATCTGGCTGCCGGCCGGCCGGAACTTCCACGATGCGCAGCGCAATCCGGCCGTCCAGTTGGGCGGCTATCCGGCGGCTGGCCCGACGACCCGTTTCGTCGCCGTCCATCATCAGCACCAACTCCCCGAAGTGATCCAGTAACAACTTCTGCTGGGTCTCCGAAAGCACCGATCCCATCAACGCCACCACCTCCGAGAAACCGGCTTGATGTAGGTGCATGCAATCGAAGAATCCTTCCACCACCACTACCTGCCGGGTGCCGCCCTGTAGAGCGCGGTGCAAGTTGAACAGCTCCAGCGATTTCCGAAGGCCCGGCGGAAATCTGTAGCGCGGCTCCGTCTGCCCGATCGCCCGGCCCGCATAAGCCACCAACTGGCCCTGACGGTTATGGATCGGGATCGCCACCCGCCCCTGCATCAAGCCGGTGGCGGAATAGAAGCCAACCTGGAAATACTCGGCAGTCTGACGCTCGATCCCGCGTTGCTGCAGGTACGAGTGCCGGCTGTCCAGCGGGCAAAGCACGAAGCGCAACGGAGCATTCTGTGTTCCAGCGGAGATGGAAAGAGGGGAAGCCGACCCTCCTTCATTTTTCTTGAAACCAGTGCCTTCCAACCCCCGCCCCATGCGCCCGCCTGCCCCAAATCTGATCCGCAGCCGCCGCGCCGCTTCCGCCAGCGAGCAGTGCTCCATGACCGCCACGAAGTCCAGTACATTACCGCCCGCCTGTCCTCCCCGCGCCGCCACACACGATTGCGAGTGACAGATCCACACGTTCTTGTGCGTGTTGACGATGAAACTCTCCCCGCTTTCCCACGAGCTATGCTGCGGTAACGGACAGCGGCCCCGCAGATGTGCCCCGACTCTTGCGCGCAATTTCATGCCGTATCCATCCAGCAGCCTTTCTATCGCCACCGCCTCCTTCGCCGCTCGAAAGTCGATCCACTCTCCTCTGGGGTCCATATCTATGCGCCCGCCTTTCTCCGGCCGCTGGGCGCCTCCGCCGCAGACATGGCTGGCGTGGGTAGGGTCGTCTCCTGCCTCTGCTGATCGGTGCGCGGCAGCAGCCCAGCCCGCCGCCGCTCCTTCAGCCGATAACTCTCTCCGCGGATGTTGACCGTCGTCGAATGGTGCAAGAGCCTATCCAGGATTGCGGTGGCAATGATCGGATCGCCGAAGATCGAACCCCAATCGCCGTAGCTCTTGTTACTAGTCAGGATGATACTGCCCCGCTCATAACGGGCACTGACTAATTGGAAGAAGATCGTGGCCCCCAGATCGTCCAGGGGCAGGTAACCCATTTCATCAATCACCAGTACCTTGGGTGCGATATAGACGCGCAAGCGCCGGTCCAGCCGCCCCTCGCGATAGGCTCGCCCCAGGTCCGCCACCATATCGTGCGCCGTGATGAAGTATGCGCCGAAGCCAGCCTGGATGGCCGCTTCCGCCAGCGCCACGCTCAAGTGCGTCTTACCCACTCCGGGCGGCCCTAGAAAAACGACGTTGCTGGTTTCATGCACGAAACGTAACGAACGCAATTCTCGAATCTGCTTCTCGTCGATGGAGGGCTGAAACTCGAAGTCGAATTGCTCGAAGGTCTTCACGAACGGCAGATGCGCCAGTTGCAGGCGCGCCCGCAGATACCGCGTCCGGCGCGCATCCACCTCGCAACTCAGTGTCTCCTCCAGGAACTCCGCGTAGCTGGGCTCCTTCTTCGCGGCCTGTTCCAGTAAACCCTCCAGCCGGGCCTCCACCGCTTTCAGCCCCAACGTGCTCAGCGCGCTTTGCAACTGCTCGATCGGTGTCACTGCGCACCTCCCACCGCCAGGCTCTCGTAGGCGGCCAGGGGGCGGGCCTCCACTACTGGCGCCATCTCCCGCAGGTGAATCAGAATCTTGCCGCCCTGCCCCTCTCCTCCTACCGGAATGCCTGCGTGATGCACTGGCTGGGTGATCACCTGGTGCTGCCGCACAGCCCGTGCATGCACCGCGATGCGCTCGCCGCCGTACTGCACCTCCACCTGTCCGCTTTGCTCCCGCACCCACACTTCCTTGCCCACGTACTGCCATGGCACCGAGTACCGGCTGGCTTGCCAACTCACATACGCGTCCCGCGCCACTTTCCGCAGTGCATCGTCACTGTAGGGATACGGCCGCCGGCCGTTCACGGGCGGCATGGCAAACTGGTCCCCGTCCCAGCGCACCAGCACCTGCTCGTAGGTGGTCCCGTGCACTCGCCGGTTGGCCACCGTTTCCACCCACTGCCGCAGCGCCGTATTGAAGTCCATCAGGCACCCTGGCTCCCGCCCCTGCAGCCCACATACGAAATTCCGCCGCACATACTTCACGCCCGATTCGATCTTCCCTTTGGTCTGCGCCCGATAGGGCCGGCACAGTCGCGGCTTAAATCCCCAGTACCGCGCAAAGTCCAGAAACACCGGATGCCAGATGATTTCCCCGCGCTCGTCCTGGCCCAGCCACACCGTCCGCATGCGGTCGTACAGGATCTCTTCCGGCACCCCGCCCCATTCCTGGAAAGCGCCTTCGTGCATGCGCAGCAGCGTTCCCAGTTTCTGGTCCAACGCCGCTTGCGCCCACATCCGCCGGCTGTAGCCCAGGGTGATCGTGAAACCCCAGATGTGGTGCGCGGCGTCGGCCATCTCCAGGTCACCCAGGTGTCCCCAATCCACCTGTGCTTGTTTGCCTGGCGGCGTCTCGAAGCGGCGCACCGCCGCGGCGCACGCGGCGGTCCGCTGGGGATGCAACCAGTCCTTCAGGATCGTGTACCCGCCGCCATAGCCGTGTTGGCGGATTTCCCGTAGCAGCACCTGCGCGTTCCACACGCCCGCTTTCAGGCGGTCCGCCAGAAAGGGCTTGTGGGGATCCAACTTGCTGGGCTCCGCCACTCTCGGACCGTAGTCCGGCACCCCTTCCGGATTCAACAGGTATTTGCGCACCGTCTTGCGGTCGTAGCGCGTCAGTTCGCTGATCGCAGACACGCTCAGGCCCATCTGCTTCATTTGTTCCACTTCGTGCACGTCTTTTCCCCGTAACACTTCACCGCACCTCCTCCGGATAGAGTCAATGCGGGTATACACCACCTCGCGGGGGCTGGGGAATTTTCAACCGGCACTTTGGGGATTATTGCACCGGCGGTGACAAAAGAGAGGCCCGGCTACCGCTCCGGCGGCCATGGTATCAGGACACTCCGATCTGTTGTGGCCGCCAGCCTGTTGAGGACGGGATTCCGTCTTGGGTATCAGGTATGGCGGATTGCGACCACAATATCCTATTATTATGGTCGCAGTACGCCATACCTCATAGCCAAGACGGAATCCGTACTCAGAGAAGCTGGTGGCCACAACAGATTGAGCGCCCCGATAACGTGGCCGCCGGAGTGGTAGCCGGGCCTCTCTTTGGCTATCCTTGTGGTCGTATTCCGCCCCTGAACTTCGCTCAATAACGGCACAATTCGCGGGCGGCCCTCTGACCTTCCGCCACTGTGGCGGGATGACAGAGGGCCTACCCAGGGCAACCGGGTTCCTCCCCACACTGCCTTACACGACCCAGTATAGTCTGGTAAGGGAAGTTAGGGATTGCCCAGTTGATCTGAGTCGGCTCGAAGTCGCCGTTGTCCCAGGAGCAACGGTAGGTATCGGTCGCGGCTTTCTTCACCCAAAAGCGGCGAAAATCCCAGAATTTGACCGCTAGAGGCCCGCGCCTGAGTTCCCCCCATCGGCGCAGAAATCTTTCGGACGGCACCAGGAAGCCTCCGCAATCCCAGGAATCCGGGGTGGTCATGCCCGGTGGCAGCGCATATGGTGATGTATCGAAAATCGACGGCTCGTCTGGGTGCTTTGGACCGTAGACGACGAGACGCTCGTCGGTTTCGTTGGTGCATTGGCCCCACCAGCGGCCACGGAGAATTCGGCATGGCGGACGAACCAGTTCGCCGTAGTCGAGTTCGAACAGGTTCATCTCTTGTGGCCGGCACTTCATGTTGGGTTCTCGGTGACTGAATACCGATCATAACCCTACGGTCTGGCAGTGCCACCGACCGGCACCTCGGTTCGGACGTCGAATTTCGGTATGGGCTGTTCGGCAGCGAGAGGAATCTTCCCTAGAATTGTGGCGGTGTCGCCGCAGAACACTATCCGGTCGATGATGGTCCTGAGAAATTCTCGCCACTGATCTTCCGTGAAGCCAGCAAGGTTGCGAGCAGCCTCGCCGCAGTAATCCTTGACCTCGGCCTCGATCCGTTCCGGCGAAGCTAAACTCGTCGGTTGCATTTCAAGCCGCTGAGCCTCCACAACCGCTCGCCGAGACCTTAGCTTCTGTAGCTGTTGGCCAAGTTGGGCTGGTGAAATAATCTCCGTTCGGTAGGCTTCCAGTATCCTCTCCTCCTCCGCGTCGATAATCCCGATCTCTTGTTCGATCTCGGCGGCAAGCCGGTCGAGGCGAGCCTTGTCGGACGCTGCTGCTGCGTCCAGTTCGCGGAGAGGTCCCAGAATCATGTCCGGCTTAAGGATGACCCTTCGGACGGCTTCTTTGACGGCCTGACTGAGCGCTTCCTCGCGTATGGTGCAGACAGCCTTGCAGCGTGCGATACACCGGTAGTAGAACTTCCCGTGGCCGGGTTCGCCGACATAGGGACGGCCGCAACCACCGCACCGCACCAGCCCCTTGAGGAGGTATGCGTGTTTCTCGTTTCTCGGCGAGAGCGCGAGATTCTGAGCCAGCCGTTGCTGGACTCGTTCCCACCGGTCGCGCGGGACCATCCGCAACGCTTCCGGCAATTCAAGCGGCAGCCACTCGCTCCTCGGGCGGAGCCGCACGCTGCATTTGGCCCGTCTGCGATACCGAGTCCCGGTGCCGGGATTCCTAGGCTCGCAGCTTTGGAACTTGTTGTAGTACCAAACTCCGGTGTACATTTCGTTTTTCAATATCCGCAACACGCTCGATTTTGCCCAACCTGCCCCTGCCTTCTTCGGACTGATCTTAAGATCGTCTAGTCGGTGCGTCACGCGCCGGGCGGAAAACCCTCCTTGGTCCACCCACGCGAACATCTGTCGGACTACAGAAGCTTCCTCCGGAATGATTTCCAGCAGGCCTTCCTTGCCGCCAGCACGGTCCTTGGGAATGTACCGATATCCATAAGCGGTGTTCGATCCCAAATATTGTTTCCGAACCTCGACCTTATGCCGCCTCCCGCGGCGGGTCCGGTCGGATATCAACTCCCGCTCAAACTCGGCAAAACTGCCCAAAATATTCACCATCAGGTTCGAGGTCGGGCTGGTATCGGTGGGCAGCTTGCGAAAGATCACCTTGATGCCCTGCCGCTCCAGGTCGCGTTTGATCACTCCCAAATGGGCCACGTCCCGTGCAAGCCGGTCCACATCGTTGATCAACACCGCCTCAAACACACCCTTCTGCGCATCATCGCGCAGGCGGTCGAGCTCGGGTCGTTCCATGATCCCGCCGCTCCAGCCCTCATCCTTGTAGACGCCGGTGATCGGCCAGCCCTTGTCTCTTGCAAAACGCTCGACTTCAGACACCTGGGAATCAATGGTTTGGCCTTCCCGCTGCTCATCGGTGGACACTCGGGCGTAAATGGCGAGCCGCAGAGCGGCTTGGGCAATTTCCGGCATATTGGAGAGGGGTATTAAGGTTTAGAGGGCCGTTGTCCACACATTAGCGTCTTGTCCGGCTTTGTCAAATCCGCATCGGTGGATAACGGAACCCGACGGCCAAACAGCATTGCGACGGCCTTGAGTAGGGCGTGCGGGTCGGGGTTGGGCACGGTTTCCCAAATGACCCCAGGTTTGATTTCTTCGGGCTGTCTTGGCATAAGGATGTGAGCATATGGGATTCCGGCGAACTTGAAAAGACGGGAAAACTTGGCACTCTTGCCATGGCGGCAATGGAGCCACCGTTTCCCGTCTTTACTTTATCTCCTGACAGCGCCATCATCTGCCCCATGTTATTCAAGCTCGGTGTGTTTTTTGAATTTGTGGCAGAAATTGTACGAACTCTCCTTGTGGGTGAGTCTGTTGAACGTGCCCGCAGCCTGCGCATGCCGCGCCGACTGCGCGGAATGAGACAGGTTCGCCGCCACGTTCACCGTCAATGCCGACGGCGACTTTTTGACAAGTTATCCACACCAGACTAGCCTTGTGTGGTCTATCTGCCAAATTTTCCCTACTTTGCAGACACCGACGAATTGCTACAGTGACTCTACTTAAACCTAACAAGCAAGTCACTATGCAACGAAACAAACAGCAACATCAAAACAGGCTCGATCATTTTCGAAGGAGGATGGGCTTTACCGCCGCGCACGTCGCCCGCCTGCTGGGGCAGAAGGACAGCTCCGCCGTGTCGGACTACGAGCGCGGCGTAAACACGCCGTCACTGGTTAACGCTTTGCGCCTTGGCATCATTCTGCGCGTGCCGGTTGAGTTCTTGTTTCCGGCCCTTTACGACGGGCTGCGAAATGAGATCCGGGGGGAGGAGGAGCGGTTGGCCGCGCCTGAGCAGCAAACGCTATTTTGAACTGGCTTTTTTATCATTAGCAAAATACCATGACTAACATTCTCGATCAGGTAGCCAGGAGTTCCTCCTCTGCCCGGTACAGCCAGTTTGAGCCGCGCGACCAGCAGGAGTACTTCGCTTTGCGCCTGGCCCAGAAGCTCGACGACGCGGTCGCGGCTCGCCACTATACGGAACTCTTGGATCATTACTCCCAGGCTCAACTCTTAACAGCCTACCGCCGCGCCAAGACTGCCGGTTCCCATGCTGATCCCGCCCGCAGCTTTCATGCTGAGCTTAAGCGGCTGGAGGGCCGAGCAGGCGACGATCTACCAATGCGGCGTTTGGCCGCGATCCGCATTGAGCGCAGGGCGGTTGCTATAGCCATCCTGGATGGCGAGCATTTGGCAGTGCCTCCGCAGGTCCGGCAACTCTCTTCCAGTAGCGACAAGGCCCTTAACAGCGCCGCCTCGTTTATCAGCCGCATGCGCGAAAAATACCCACTGGGCAGGGCGGCCCTCGAAACCCTACCTTGCGAGACCGAGGTTCTCCGGGGCGATTTGATGGACATCGTCTCTTGCGTCCTAATTGAGCAGGACGTCAGCATATGGAAGGTAGCGAAGCCAGACGTGTTGGCATCGTTCGGACATCCCTGCCCTCGCTTCCGCAATCAAGTCCGCAAAGTCATATCCTCGATCTGGCCCGGCGTCAACGGCAGCTTCGGATCTCCTCTTATGAAGGACGCTCTGGCCCTCGGCCTGTACTGCCAGGTCGAATACCTTTTTAATTTCTAACCGACAATTTCATGGTTGGTCCCCTCGCCTACATCGGCGGCAAGAATCGTCTTGCCGCCAAGATCATCGCGCTCCTGCCCGAGCACACCGCCTACGTGGAACCCTTTGCCGGTGGCGCCCAGGTGTTTTTCCACAAGCGCCCCTCCGAGGTTGAAGTGCTCAATGACCTGGATGGGGACATTGTCAACCTCCTGCGGGTCTGCCAGTGGCACCATGAAGAACTGGTCCGGTATTTGAAATTCACCGTGGCCAGCCGCTCCTGGTTTGATCTGCTCGCCAAAACTGACCCAACCACGCTGACCGATATTCAGCGCGCCGGCCGATTTTTCTACCTCCAGAAGAACTGCTTCGGCGGCCTGGTGGTCAAGCAGCATTACCACTATGCCGTGGTGCAGGCCCCCAATTTCAACCCGCAGCGTTTGCCCGCTGTGATTGCCAAAACCCACGAGCGTCTCCAGCGCGTGCAGATCGAGTCCCTACCCTACCAGCAGATCTTGGAACGGTACGACCGCCCCACCACCTGCTTTTATATGGATCCGCCGTACTGGAGGCGAAAACTTTACCGCTACAATTTCACCGACGAGGACTTCGAGCAGCTCGAACAAAGCCTGCACAAAATCCGCGGCCGGTTTCTGCTTTCCCTGGATGATCATCCCGAGGTCCGAAAGCTGTTTAGCGCCTGGCGGATTACTCCCATCCAGATCGTGTACACGGCGCAGCGCCGCCCCAAGCAGCGGTATGGCGAGGTGCTCATCAGCAACTATGAGCTTCCCGCGCAAAAAACAGAGGTGCCAGTGACACAGCGCCGTGGTGCCATAACGCCGCGCACGGCGTCCTAAAGATCCTTTATCTGCACTCCTTCATGAAAGATTGTGAATTCAATGGCTTGCCACAATCCGGTCTTGCGCCAAATCGCATCTATCGCGGCGACTGCCTTGAGGGGATGAGGCTGCTCCCTGCCCGCAGCGTGGATATGATTCTCTCCGACCCGCCTTACGGCGTCACCGCCAATGCCTGGGACTCGGTCATCAACATGGACAGGCTGTGGAGCGAATACAAGCGGATCATCAAGCCCAAAGGTGCTATTGTTCTGACCGCCCGGTGTCCCTTCGACAAGGTACTCGGTATGAGCAACCTCCCGTGGCTTCGGTACGAATGGATCTGGGAGAAGTCGCGGGCCACGGGCTTTTTGGATGCCAAGCGCATGCCACTGCGGGCGCACGAGAACATCCTGGTGTTTTGCGACCGCTCGGCGCCCTACCATCCGCAGTTTGAAAAGGGCAAGCCGTACAAGAGCACTCGCCGCGCCCGCTACGACGCCAACACCGGCAAACACCTCCGCGCTGCCGTCTCCGAGAATCCCGGCTTCCGCTATCCCCGCAGCGTTCTGCATGTGCCGTCCGAGTCCAACACCGTACACCACACCCAAAAGCCACTGGCACTGTTTGAATATCTGATCAAAACTTACACCAAGCCCGGCGAGTTGGTGCTTGACAGTTGCATGGGGTCGGGCACCACGGCCATCGCCTGCCTCAATACCGCTCGTAATTTTATCGGCTTTGAACTCGATCCTCAGTGCTTCGCGGCTGCCCAGCATCGCCTGCGGACCCATCAGTGTTCCCAGCGGTCCGGCGACGGCTATTGCGCCACACGGTAGAGCGAGAATAAAGATGACGGCGCGATTTTAGTCGAGTACGCGCCTGATGAACACAGAGGCATGCTCAAAGCGGACACCTCCGGAACCAGTGACCTCACACCAGATCTGCTGGAACTGCGCTTCATCATTGATTGGCTCATGAGCGTGGGCGTCTCCTCGCCCAGGCTGGCGGGCTTGTTTAAGACCAGCCCGGAAAACATCAGGCGGCTGAAATACTTCGCCGCGCGACAATTGGAGCCATCGCTCATCACGTTCGTACCGGATTTGGAAATGGTGCCCTCGACTGCCATGCATGGCGGCGTCGGCATCCGCTCCCACAGAGAAATCCTGCGCCGGTCGGAAAAACCCAGTTCGACATTCGCTTGGCTGGAGGAGCAAGTCGAGGCGCGATTTGAATCCCACAGACAGCAATACCGCTTTCTCGACGGAGCCAGAAGCCTGCTGCAGCTTAAGCAAAAACTCGGACACATGTCAGAGGCGCGCCGGATCGCTGTTGCCGGAGTCTTAGAGCAGAAAATCTCCTGGTTCCTGGTCCACAGCGGATTTACCCGTTCCGCGATCAGCCATGCCAGCTTGTCCTTGTGGCTGCTGCAGACCGCTTACTACCGCCTTGGCCGCAGAGACGACGTGCGAGAGTTCATCAAATCCGCGCTGATCGCTTCCCAGGGCAACCTGCTGGCCGGACGCCCCACGGCTTCTCTGCCCATCCTTGATATGATCCGTGACGCCGCGCAAACCATTGACGCCCCGCTGGGATCGGATTATTACCGCCAACGCGGCGTGGTGTTGTTCCAGCTTGGCAACCGGTATGATGACGAAACCAAGAAAAGCTTTGAGCAGTCAGAGCAGCAAATGAGGTGCCTTGGTGAAGCTGGCAGCCAGGCTCAGGCGCTCATGACCGGGACCCGACACTCCAACCTGCTTGGTAAGCCCAATTGGGATGGGGCACTGAAGGTCTTAGAGATTGTCCAAACCACATTCTCCGGAGACAGCCTGGAGGCGTCCATGACCCGGCATTGGGCCGCGGCCTGCGGCTTCCTCACCGATGACAACAAAGTCCGGCAGCGGGCCAGGGAACTGTGCGAGGACAACCTGGCAACTGCAGCGCGCTTCGGGCATCAAGCCACAATTTCAAAACTTCTCTCCATGACGCCCGAGCTGGGCTTGCCAAAGGGTCTTCAGGCCGTTTGGGTCCGCAAGAGCCTGTACCAAAATGCCTTCCGGCTCAAGTAGTTAGCAAAACCGTTACGAATTCCCGCCCGGATGCTAGTTCCCTAAATCTTTTACATCGCCGAGGCTAAGGACTGTTAGGCACAGCCCTTATGCCACTGGATGATTTGGAAAACTTTAGATTCAAAACCTGCCGGGACCTGTACGGCGGCGTGCGGCCGATCAGCACCGGACGACGCAACGGCAGGCCCGCGATTTTCTTCGCCCCGGACATAGCCGAACCAACCGCCCCTCCAGGCCCCGCGCCGGATCTTCGGGAGCAGGAACGGCTATACGTCAACCTGACGCCGATAGAGCGACAGACATGGCGCAAGATCCTTAGCGCCCAATCCATCGCCAGCATCGCCAGCGAAGAAGGCGTTTCCCGCGCAGCCATCTACGCCCGGATCGAGGGCAACGGCAAGGGCCAGGGAGGCATGATCGCCAAGAATTTCTGGGTGCTTCTCTGGTGGCTCATGCGAAGGCGTGCTGATCACCAAACCAAGATGTAATAGTTATGAACTCATTCTTCGAACAACTTTTTGCCTACGCGTGGAACCGGATGGTTGCAAAGCCAGCCCATCCTACCAATCTCAACTCTTTGAGCTTGGGTTCACTGGTGATCGACGGAAAGCCAACCGCCACACGGATGATCATCCCGTACGCCAAACGGGCTGAGCACATGGCGATTCTGGGCCGGACCGGTACGGGGAAAAGTTCACTGCTACGCTACCTGGCTTCGCAAGATATTAACTGCGGCCGCGGCTTTGTTTTTTTCGATCTTCATGGCGACGCGACTCCGGTGCTCCTTCAGCTTCTCGCTCGGCAGGAGCAGGTCACACGGGCCGATCTGAGCACCAAGGTAATCGTCATTGAGCCTGCCGACCCTGAAGTTTCAGTTGGCCTCAACGTGCTTGAAGCCGCAGGTAGCCAGCACAGCTTCGTCCAGATCGCGGAATTCGCCCAGCTTCTTAAGCAGCGCTGGCATCTGGATTCCTTCGGCGCCCGCACCGAGGAGCTGCTTAGAAACAGTTTGCTGCTGCTGGCTGAGAACCGGATGACCCTTCTGGAACTGCCGCCTCTCTTGACCGATGAAGCCTTCCGGGCGCGCTGCCTAAGGGCGGCCACCAATTCTGAAGCGCGCGATTACTTCGCGGCCCGCTACAACCCCGCTAGCGAAGGGATGCAGAACATGTTCCGGGATGCCGTGCTGAACAAGGTCTCGGCATTCACGGCCGATCCGCATTTCCGGCACATCCTCGGCCAGCAGCGCTCCACCTTCTCTTTGATCGATGCCATCGACAGGGGCTACTGGATAATCCTCAACCTCGACAAAGGTCAGCTCGGCGAGCACGCCGCTACCTTGGGCAGCCTGCTTCTCACCAAGTTAAAGAACGCCCTATTCGCCCGGCGACGGCGGCAGCTTTTCACGCTCTACTGCGATGAGATCCAAAACCTCGTCGCTTTTGACGGCGCGATAGACACCCTGCTTTCGGAAGCCCGGAAATTCGGCATCGGCGTCATCTCGGCTAACCAGTTTTTGGACCAGTACCCGCCGCAGATCCGCGCCGCCATCATGGCCATCGGCACGCACCTCCTGTTTCAGCTTTCCAGCGCCGACGCCGAAAAGATGGCAGCAGCCTTAGATGGCGGCAGACACCTGGCGGAAATCCTCAAGAACCTGCCGCAGCGCCACTTGGTGGTTAAGACCGGCGAGTACCGCTATAGCCACGTTGTCGTACCCCCGTTCGAACCAGCCGACACGGATTACCGGGACCTGCTTGCGCGTTGCCGCGCTCGCTGGGCCAGGCGCCGGGTGGATGTCGAGCGGGAGATCAGGAGTCGCATCCGCCCGGACCAACAACAGCAGACTCGGGAGGCCCTCCATGACTGGCAATAAACGAACGGCGCTGGTGCTGCAACCGCGCGACCTCAGGCTCATGGAGGCGCTCGAAACCATGCGGGTGATTGACCGCCAGCAGGCCAAAGTAGTCGCGGGCTTTAACTCCACCACCCGCACCAACGCCAGGCTACTCGGGCTGGCGCGCGCAGGATTCCTCAAGCGTGCCTTTATCGGCAGCCGTCAGGCCGTTTACTGGCTGGCAAGCAAGCCGCTGCGGGACCCGAGTCATAAAAGCAGAGACGATGCCGCCGAACCCGCTGCGCTGTTCCTCAGGCATCAGATGGAAATCAATCGCGCGCATTTGTTGGTGCAGTACAGCAGTATCCCGATATCCGGCTGGTGGTTTGTCCGCTGGCAAAGCTTTCAAAGGCCGTTGTCAGCTTCCGTTCCACTGATCCCGGACGGATATTTCGAGGTCGGCTCGGCCCAGGGATATCGCCCGGCGTTTGTCGAGATCGACCTGGGCACCGAGGCCGTCGCCATTGTGGCCAGGAAGGCCAGCCTCTACCTGCAACTGGCGACCTCCGGCGAATTCGCACAGCTTTTTGGCCGCAGCCAATTCCGGGTGCTGGTCATTACCACGTCAGACCAGCGCCTAAGAAACCTGCGCGCGGCCATTTCAAAACTTACGGACAAGATTTTCTGGTTTGCGACTCTGCCGGTACTTGCGCCGGAAACCTTTTGGTCCGCGGCCTGGCTGCGGCCGACCGGCGACAACTTTCAATCACTCTTGTGAGATTTCATCTATGCGATATTGCCACAATTGCCACAAGACAACCACCGGTGATGCGCTGTTCTGCCACTTCTGCGGCTCCACCTACGATGCCAAACTCTGCCCGGCCCGGCACATCAATCCCCGCTGGGCCATCGTCTGCTCCCAGTGCGGCTCACGCGATCTCAGCACGCCCGCCCCGGCGATCCCGATCTGGCTCAAGCCTGTGCTGCTGGCGCTGTCGCTTTTGCCCGGCGTCGGCCTGGCGGTGATGCTGGTGTTTGTCGTTGTTGGTATCTTTCATGCAATTCTGACCAACCAAGCTATTCAAGCTCAACTTATAGTCTTGTTACTTATTCTCGCTCTGCTGTGGTGGCTGTACTTACAGCTTCCTCACTTCATTCAAAGCATGTTCCGATCCCTATGGCACAAACCAAAAAAAGACAGGCATACCCATTGACACTCACGGCGAAAACCCGGAGGGCCGAAGTCTTGATTCTACGGACTTTATCCGCCAAAACCCCGGTCAACTCCTCGGGCAATTTGCCCGCCCGGTTGCCCGGAGGGTTGCCCGAGGCGTTGCCCGCGCCACGTCGGGGCTTTCGGGCTGTCCCAAGGCAAAGCCGCCTAAGCCTTCCTCCGGCGCAACGTGGGCCAAACGTGGGCCAACCGGCGGCTCTTTACGGGCCGCTGGGACCGCCCATGGATATTCGCGTGGCCGCCGCCGTGATCGGCTGCTCGCCCTGGACCGTAAGGCAGAAGCTCATCCCAATGGGCTTACCGTGCTTCCGGTCCGGGGCCAGCGGCAAACTGATCTTCTATCTGGGTCAAGTCGTCCGCTGGATCGAAGCCAAACAAAAGGAGGACTGACAACCAAGTGAGCCTGTTTAAACGCGGCAACGTCTGGTGGTCGTACTTTTTCGTCGACGGTGTCCGGCACCAGCAGTCCACTGAGACTGCTAATAAAAAGCAGGCCGAGACCATCGAACAAAAGCTAAAAGAGGAAGTCACGGCCCGGCGCTTTGGCCTAGTCCAAGCCGACCCGCACATGAAATTCGGCGAGGTGGCGGCCAAGTTTATCGCCAGCGGCATTGCCAAAAAGCACCACCTGTACCACTTACGATTTCTGCTGCCGTTCTTCGCGGACGTCCCCGTGCTGCGGCTCACCAAGCCCATGGCCGAGGAGTTCCGGCGGAAGCGCAAGGCAGAACCGATCATCCGGCCAATCAAGGATGCCACGGTCAACCGCGACTTAAGCGTCCTGCGCCATATCCTGTACTGGGCCGTTGACGAGCGACTGCTGGAGGTCAATCCTCTGGCCCGGCTCAAGATGGCCCGCGAGCGACGTACCCGGCGCCCGGTGCTCAGCCCGGCCGAAGAGCAATTGCTCCTTAAGGCCTCACCGCCGCACCTCTACGCCATGACCATGGCCGCCCTGGATACCGGCATGCGGCGGGGCGAGATTACCAACCAGCTCTGGGAGGACATTGATTTGTCCTTGCGCGTGCTGTTCGTCACTCGCTCAAAGACTCCCGAAGGCGAGTCCCGCGAGATTCCGCTGACAGCCCGGCTGTTTCGGTGGATCTCGGAGAACCGGCAGGGCCAGGGCCCCGTGTTCGGCTACAACGGCGAGCAAGTCCAATTCGTGAAGCGCTCGTGGAGAACCGCACTGAAACATGCGGGCATCCGCCACGTCCGTTTTCACGATCTCCGGCATACCTTCAACACCCGCCTGATGGAGGCCGGCGTCCTGCAAGAAATTCGCATGGCGCTGATGGGCCATTCAGCAGGCAGCAGAGTGCACGCAACGTACACCCACATCGAGCTTCCGGCCAAGCGCGAAGCCATCCGGAAACTCGAGGCCTGGGTAAACCAGCAACAGCAGCAAATCCAATAAGAGGAGAAAGACGATGCCAGTACCGAAAGGGAGCGATCCCAAACAGAGCGATGTCAAAGCGCCCCCGGCTCCCAAGCCGGAGCGCAAGGTGTGGAAGAAGAAGACGCCCGTTGAGGTGGTCTTGGAACAAGCCGACAAGCTCAAGGCCGAGATTGCCGAGATGGAAGAGGAGCTGAAGGCCAAGCGGCGGCAACTGCAGAAGTTCGAAGAAGCCAAGAAGCTGTTCGAAGGGATGTAGGCATGTCGCTGCTGGACGATCAGCTCAGGGGTCGCCTGCCGCCGCTGTATGCGCAGGAGGCCGAGCCCGAACCGATGGTTTACGCCAAGTTCTACCTGCCCGGGCACCCAGCTTGGGCCTGGTACGTATTTGAAGGACAACCCGAAGGGCAGGACTATGTGTTCTTCGGGTTCGTCTCGGGACGGGAAAGCGAGTTCGCCCAATTCCGCCTGTCCGATCTGGAGGCCATGCGCAGCCTGATCGGGCAGGAGGTGCGGCGCGACTTGACCTTCCAAGAAGGAAAGCTCACTGATGTTGTCCCCGCGCCCGAAGACTAAAAGGCGCACACTTAGAGACCAAGTTACCCACTTGGTCTCTTTCTTTTGGGAAACTACTTACACCCTTCCGCTTTACTTATATATAGAGGGAGCGGGTAAGTGGCTTCCTGACAAATCTAACCTAAAAAACAAGGAGACAGCTTATCATGAAACATCTGTCAGTAGTGGTGGCCGGCAGCGGCCAGATTCGCGACGTGCAGATCCAGCCCGGTACTACGGCCGGGGACATTCTCCATCAACTCAACCTTCCAGATTACCTGCTGAGCAAGGGGCCGAACGAACCGTTCTTCGCCGCCGCCGAGTCGGTCTACGACAAGGTCAAGGACGGCGAAAAGATTTTTGCTTCCACCAAAGCCGAGGTCGGCGCACGGGTATGCGCGTAACGGACCTCGGCAACCGGCCTGCCCCCGACTCCCTGCGCCAGCTATTTGCGCGGGTCATGCGGGGGCACGGCCCCGCAATTCCGGTTCAGCGCCGCCAGATTCCCTACTGGCAGGAGCGGGGCTGGACTCTCAAAGGGCGTACCTATACCGGCAGCTACCGAACACCCTACGGTGCGTTCTATGGACAAATCGAAGAGCACCGCGGCGGGCACATTGACTTTCTCTTGTACAACCCCTCGGACGAAATCCGGCACCACAGCCATTGGGTCTGCTTTCAGCACCGGGGCAACGATTGGTACATGGTCCACATGGCCAAACTGCCCAGAGACGTCAGCTCGGGAGTACTTACCATCGAACGATTGATAACGGAGGCTTACGAACAACAATGAGCAATACCCACCTGGAGGAAAAGCGCGCAGCCCTGGTTGACCGCCGCGAGAACCTGATCGCGCGATTTGGCAAAGCGGCGCGCGGCCGCAAGAGCCTGGTCCGCCTGTTCACCGACATCCATAAGACCAACGATTTTCTGGAAAGCCTGGACAAGATCGCCGCCGAAGCGGCCGAGGCAAAGTCAGGCCCGCGCCGGTACGCGGTCAGCTCGCTGTTTCTGCATGAAAGCTTTAGAAAGCTCACCGCCGACCAGGACGAGCAGTTCTTCTTTATCACCGGCTCGGAAGTGGAAGGCGTGCTGGTGCTGGACCAGTGGGCTGAGTTCGCCCACCAAAAGCGCACCATGATGGGCGTCACCGCCGATACCCGCTCGACCCACGGCCTGCTGATTAAGCTTGAGCAGTTCCGGCACCGGCTGCTCGGCCATTTCCACAGCCACCCCGGCAACGGCGCTGAGGCCACCCAGCCGTCGGGCACGGACACCGGCTTCCAAAAGCGCCTGGAGAGCGCCGGCCATGTGGCGGTCATGGCCATTTTCAGCCGCGACGGCTTCGTGCGCTTCATTCGGCTGGACAAGAACTGTGAAATCGAGATCTACGGGGAAGGAGTGAAAAACCATGCGCCCGGCATTTATCAGCTCACGAATATCAGTTAGATACACTGGCAAGCCTGTCCCTGGTGCCGAGGACCGGCAAAAGAAGATCGCGGGTTTTGACCAAGCCGTCTTTTCCAAATCCAGCGGACTGTGCTTCGGCGCCGGCGGCCTGACTTCGCACATCGCCCCGGCCCTGGTGCGCAAGGGCATGGGCAAGGTCACCTTGCTGGACGGCGACGTGGTAGAGGAGAGCAACCTAAACCGGCAGCGCTTCTATCCAAAGGACCTCGGCAAGTTCAAAGCTGTGGCACTGGCCGAGAACCTCAGAGGAGAATGCATAGCCGCAACCGAAATCCGCGGCCTTGCCTTCCGGTTTGAGGAGGCCCTGGACCGCCGCATCGAGCTGCCTTGCGATGTCGCTGTCTGCGGCGTGGACAACAATCCGGCCAGAGTGTTAGCCAGCCGCTACTTCCGCACCATCGGGGTCCCCGTGGTTTTCGCAGGCGTCAGCAGCGACGGCGATCACGGCTACGTGTTCGTCCAAGACAAGAAAGGTCCCTGCATCGCCTGCATGTACCCGGACATGATTAACGACGACCGTTATCCGTGTCCGGGCACCCCGGCCATCACCGACATTCTGCAGGCGGTCGGTGCCCTGGCCGTCTACGCGATCGACACACTGCTGATGAGCCGTCCGAGGACTTGGAACTACCGGCGGATCAGCCTTTCGGATGGTGCGTTGGATGGCGCGGCGCAGGTAGCGGTTCGGGACGGCTGCGGCATGTTTGCGGATGGCGGGCACAATTGAAGCCCTAGGTGTTTCGTTGGCATGACTCGGATTCAAGGGAGGAATGGCAATGGCAAAGTGGAAAAAAAGAGAATCGTTAGGCCGCGCGCTCGCCCGGGAAGGCGGCAGCGTAGCCAAAGGAGTCGGCAAGGAGTTGCTTTCTATCGCGACTTTGGGCTTGTTCAGGACCAAGCGCAACCCCAAGAAACCGATGTCCGGCCGCAGATGACGTGGCGAACATCCACGCGGGTGAAACCAAAGCAGATCTCGATGAGAATTGAGCAGATCCAAATCGGCTTCCGTTACCGCAAGGACCTGGGGGACCTCCGCTCCCTGGTTGACAGCATTGCCGAGGTCGGCTTGCTGCATCCGGTGGTGGTCACGCCCGATGGCCGCCTGATCGCCGGTCAGCGGCGGCTGGAGGCTTGCCGGCTGCTGGGGTGGACGGATATCCCGGTGACGGTGGTCGATCTCTACCAAGCTGCCCGAGGCGAAGCTCATGAAAACTTCGTGCGCAAAGATCTGCTGCCAAGCGAGATCGTAGCGCTCAAGCGGGCCCTTGAACCGCTGGAGCGCAAGGTAGCCCGGCAGCGCCAGGGCAGCCGAGCGGACCTTTGTCATCCCGCCACATTGGCGGAAAGACAGGGGGACGCCCGCGACAAGGTTGCTCGCTCTCTGGGCGTGGGCCGCACTACAATTGAAAAGGCGGAAGCCGTGGTCGATGCCGCCGAGGAGGCTCCTGATGACTATGCCTATCTCGTTGAGCAAATGGACCGTAGCGGTAAAGTGGCCGGCGCCTATCGCAGGCTGACCGTTCTTAGACAGGCCAAGGACCTGGAGGCCGCACCGCCAACGCTGCCCACCGGACCGTTTCAGGTTATCGTCGCCGATCCGCCCTGGCAGTACGACACCGGTGCCAGCCTGCCGTATCCCACCATGCCAATTGATGAAATCAAGGCCATGCCCATCCGCCAAATCGCCGACGAGAACGCCACGCTTTGGCTGTGGACCACCAACGCCCATCTGCCGGTTGCCTTTGAGGTGGTCGCGGCCTGGGGCTTTGAATACAAGACGCTGCTGACATGGGTCAAGGACCGCATGGGCACGGGCGAATGGCTCAGGGGCCAAACCGAGCATTGCCTGCTTGGGGCCCGCGGCAAGCCCGTTTTTCTGCACGGCAACCACACGACCGCTCTTGAAGCCGTTCGCCGCGAGCATTCCCGGAAGCCGGAAGAATTCTATTCGTTGGTGAAGGCGACGTGCCCTGGCAGCAAGCTTGAGCTGTTCGCGCGGGAGCAAAGGGCTGGCTGGATAGGTTTTGGCGACCAAGCTGGCCTGTTCAATGGTACCGACGCGACAGAATAAACGGTTTGCCACTTTGCTTATTGGCCAAAGCCCTCAGATCGGATCGAGAATGTCGATAGCCCCAAGAATCCGCTGCCTTTAGCAAATCCCAAACTGTTGCGTAATCCTCCTGAAATCCGTACAATTCAAGAGCAAGATCAGTAATCAAAAGTACGCGAGCACGAGCAAAATGCGTATGAACGCACCAAGCCCCGAAAATTCGGAGTGGCTGACCCGCAAACAGCTCATTGATGGCCGACTCAAGGCAGCCGGTTGGGCTGTCGTGCCTTTTAGGGCGGGCAAGGCGATCACGGCCTATGAAAAATGTGCGGTCGAGGAATTTCAGACTGCCAATGGTCCGGCCGACTACGCACTGTGCCTGGGCGGGCAGGTCGTGGGCGTTGTGGAAGCAAAGAAGCTCACCTTGGGTCCCCAAAACGTCCTCTCCCAAGCCGAACGCTATTCCAAGGGCATCGACCAGCCAGCTATGGCTGCGGGCGAATTTGGCGTGCCCTTTCTTTATTCCACCAACGGCGAGGTGATCTGGCATCACGATGTCCGTCACCAGCTAAACCGCTCCCGACGGATTGAAGGATTCCATACGCCGGATTCATTAGCCGAACGGCTCCAACGCGACTTTCAGGCGGCCACCGAGCGGGTTTTGGCCTTGCCCAACACCGCCGAAAAAGTCCGGCCGTACCAGCGCGAAGCCAACGATGCTATTGAGCGCGCTTTGGCGAACCGCAAGCGCCAGATGCTCGTTGCCATGGCCACCGGCACGGGCAAAACCTTTACCCTGGTCAATGAGATCTACCGGCTGATGAAAGCCGGGGTAGCACGCCGGATTCTGTTTCTGGTGGACCGCCGGGCGCTGGCCGCACAAGCCGTTCGCGCTTTCTCTTCGTTCGAGGCCGAGGCCGGACTGAAATTTGATAAGGTTTACGACGTGTTCAGCCAGCGTTTTCAACGGGAGGACTTTGGCGAGGAAGAGAAGTTCGACCCCAAGGTTCTGCCTTCATCCTACTTGCTGGCGCCAAAGCCGGGAAACGCCTTCGTTTACGTCTCGACGATCCAGCGCATGACTATCAATCTCTTTGGCAGGGAGGCAATCTGGGGCGGCGGTGATGAGGATATTGACGAAGACGCACAGAAGATTGGCGATATCCCGATTCATGCCTTTGATTTAATTATTGCCGACGAATGCCACCGTGGCTATACCGCATCCGAAGCCGCGGTCTGGCGCAAAACCCTGGATCACTTCGACGCGGTTAAGATCGGCCTGACCGCCACGCCGGCAGCTCATACAACCGCCTATTTCAAGGACATTATTTACCGTTACGAGTACGAGCGCGCGGTACGCGAGGGCTTCCTGGTCGACTATGACATTGTTAAGGTAAACTCCAACGTACGGATGCATGGAATGTTCCTCAGAGAAGGCGAGCAGGTGGCCGTAATCAATCCGCAGAGCGGTGCTCAGATCATGGATCGCCTGGAAGACGAACGCCAGTTCGATAGCAGCCAGGTCGAACGGGACATTACCTCCCCGGACTCCAATCGCAAGATCCTTGAAGAAATCAAAACGTATGCCCTGGAACACGAGCAGCGCTACGCCCGCTTTCCCAAGATCCTGATCTTTGCGGCCAACGATCTGCCACACACCTCCCATGCTGACCAACTCGTGGATACCGCCCGCGACGTGTTTGGTCGGGGTGATTCCTTTGTTCAGAAGATCACCGGAAGCCCGACCGTGGACCGGCCCCTGCAGAGAATCCGCGAGTTTCGTAACCGGCCCAATCCGGCGATTGTGGTGTCCGTGGACATGCTGACTACCGGCGTGGACATACCGGATTTGGAATTCATCGTTTTTTTGCGCCCGGTGAAATCGCGCATCCTTTTTGAGCAGATGCTTGGCCGCGGAACACGCCGGGGCGAGAAGTATACCGACAAATCGCACTTTACGGTCTTTGACTGCTTTGACGGCACGCTATTTGACTACTTTAGGCAGGCCATGGCGATGACAGAGGACCAGCCTGCGCCGCCCACCCGCAGCATCACCGAGATCATTGAACATATTTGGCAGAACCGCGACCGCGATTACAACGTCCGCTGCCTGGTCAAGCGCCTCCAGCGGATTGATAAGGAGATGTCCGGCGAAGCCCGCGAGGATTTTGCGGCCTTCATTCCAGCAGGCGATCTCGCAGCATTTGCTAAAGGGCTGCCCCAAGTGCTCCGGAACGACTTTAGCGGCAACATGGCGTTGCTGCGCAACCCGAATTTCCAAAACCAGCTCGTCGGCTACAAGAGAAAAGAGCGGGTGTTTTTGGTCAGCTACGAGACGCAGGATGAGGTCTCCTCCTCCTGGCTAGTCCGAGGCGCTGATGGCAAGGAGTATAAGCCGGAAGACTATCTGGTCGCTTTCACGGAATACGTTAAGGTTCACGAAAACGACATTGATGGCATCGGAGTTTTGCTGAGCCGGCCGCAGGAGTGGGGCCCTGAAACCTTGGGCGAGTTGCGGGACAAATTAAAGACTGCGCCGCAGCGTTTTACCGTGGAGAATCTGCAAAAGGCCCACGAAGTCCACTACCGCAAGGCCCTGGTGGACATAATTTCGATGGTGAAGCATGCCGCCGATCAGCAGAGTCCATTGCTCAATGCCGCCGAACGGGTGGACCAGGCCCTTACCAAGATCACCAGCGGCCGTGCATTCACGCCGGAGCAACAGCAATGGCTGGAACGCATCCGCAACCACCTTCAGGAGAACCTGTCCATCGACAAGGACGACTTTGAAAGCCAACCAGCCTTTACACACTACGGCGGATGGGGTAGGGTATCTGTAGTGTTTCAGGGCCAATTGCCACAACTAATTCAAGACTTCAATCGAGCAATAGCAGCATGAGTGACATCGTCCAAAAACTCTGGGGATTTTGCCATACCCTGCGCCACGACGGGGTGGACTATGGCGACTACATCGAGCAGCTCACCTACCTGCTGTTCTTGAAAATGGCTGATGAGCGGAGCGTCGAGATTCCCAAAGGCTACGACTGGGCCACTCTCAAAGACCTCTCGGGCACTGAGCTCTTGGATCATTATAACGAAACCCTCCGCAAGCTCCGCGACGCAGGCGGCCTGCTCGGCGACATTTTCACCCAGGCCACCTCGCGCTTCAACAATCCTGTGAATCTCCGGCGCCTAATTGACATGATTGATGAGGAGCAATGGTCCGCGCTTGATGTGGATGTGAAGGGCGCGGCCTTCGAAGGGTTGCTGGAGAAAGCCGCCAGCGAGGGTAAGAAGGGCGCTGGACAGTATTTCACGCCACGTCCCTTGATCCAATCCATCTGTCGGGTAATGAAACCAGACACCAGAGGCAAGCCTGATTTCACAATCTGCGATCCAGCCTGCGGCACGGGTGGCTTTCTGGTCGCCGCCTACGAGTGGCTTATATCACCCCAGGTCAGCAAGGGCGTGTTTGAGCGTGCCGAAGCCAAGCGCATCCGCGCTCGCACCTACTATGGTCAGGACCTTGTTCCGCGTCCCCGGCGCTTGGCCCTCATGAATCTTTACCTGCATGGAGTGGAGCCGCACATCTATTTGGGCGATAGCATCTACGAGCCGGACAGGGGAGAGCGGTACGACCTGGTTCTCACGAATCCACCGTTTGGCACGAAAGGCGCTAACCAGGCCCCAGACCGAGACGACTTCACCATCGAAACCAGTAACAAGCAACTCAACTTTCTACAGCACGTCATGAACATACTTAAACCTGGCGGTCGAGCTGCGGTAGTGCTACCTGACAATTGCCTCTTTGAAGACAAGGCCGGCGAAGTGTTCGAGATCCTCATGCAAGACTGCGCCCTGCATACAGTCCTCCGACTGCCCCGAGGGACATTCACGCCATACAGTCAGGGCGTGAAGGCCAACGTTATCTTTTTTCAAAAAGGGCGGCCAACGGAAGAGGTTTGGATTTTTGATGGCCGCTCGAACGTTCCTGGTATCACAAAGCAGGACAGGCCGCTTACTACGGCACACTTTGCCGAATTTGAGGTCAGCTACGGAAATGATCCAAACGGCTCAGGCAAGCGCAAGGACAAAGGTGAGGAAGGCAGGTTCCGGCGGTTTACACTCGCAGCCATCAAAGAACGGAACTACAAACTTGATATCACTTGGCTCAAGGACGAATCCCTTGAGGACAGCGATGGCTTGCCAGCTCCCCAGGATTTGGCCGCAGAGGCCATCACAGAATTCGAGGCCGTTGTAGACGATCTCAAGGATATCATCTGGCTGCTCGAAAGAGAGGAGGCGGTTTCCAAATGAACGACGGACTACCTCCAGGGTGGACTGAAGCAGAACTTGGAACGGTACTTCAGTTGGTGAACGGCTTTCCCTTCAAGCCAGCCCAGTGGAGCAAGACCGGGTTGCCGATTATCCGCATTCAGAATCTCAACAATCCTGATGCTCCATTCAACTATCACGACGGTTCGTTGCCTGAGAGGTTTCGGATTAGGAAGGGCGACCTGTTGTTTGCCTGGTCAGGGACCCCTGGAACATCATTTGGTGCACACATCTGGAATGGAGGCGACGCATGGCTTAACCAACATATCTTTCGGGTGGCATTCGATTCCAGGCTGTTTAGCAAACCATTCCTCAGGTATGCCATCGACCAGAATCTGGACGATTATATCGCTCAGGCCCATGGCGCGGCGGGCTTAGCTCACATCACGAAGGGCATGTTTGAGAGTGCCCTGCTTAGAATTGCTCCACTTCCTGAACAAAGGCGGATCGTCGCGAAAGTGGCGAAGCTGTTCGACAGGGTGGACGCATGCCAGAGCAGGCTAGAAAAGGTTTTGGGTATACTTAGGCGGTTTCGCCAATCCGTCTTGGCCGCTGCTTGCTCCGGAGAGCTAACACGGGATTTGCGAAGTGACAGAGGAGGCGTCACTCTCGTGTCTTCACACTCGGCTAATTCGAACGCAACAGTCGAGGTCGAGCAGACCATTGACACCCCAGGGTACTGGCGCTGGGTACCGCTTCAAGCACTGTGCGATCCGCAGCGTACGATTTGTTATGGTGTCATTAAGTTGGGGCCAGAGCAGTCGGATGGAGTCCCATGTTTACGCACAAGTGATGTAAAGGCACTGCGGATAGACACGGCCAATGTCAAGCGAATCGCACCCGATATTTCTGACGACTACAGAAGGACACTACTTCGCGGCGGGGAGATCTTGGTTAATGTGCGCGGGACACTTGGTGGCGTTGCGGTTGTGCCGCCGGAGATGAAACTCTGGAACATCTCGAGAGAGATCGCAGTTGTGCCGGCCGTGAATGTCGTGCCAGAGTTCCTAGCCTTTTGGATTGCCTCGTTTCCTAGCCAACAGTGGCTTGCTGGAGTCGCGAAGGGAGTCGCTTACACAGGTATAAATATCGAGGATTTGAAAGTTCTCCCTGTTGCATTACCATCGAAGGACGAACAACAGGAGATCGTGCGGCGAGTGGAGGCGCTTTTCAGCTTAGCAGACCGGATCGACGCCCGCTACAACAAGGCGAGATCGCTAATGGATAAGATCAATCAGTCCATTATGACCCAGGCCTTTCGCGGTGAACTTGTCGAACAAGATCCGAACGACGAACCCGCGTCCGTCTTGCTGGAACGGATCAAAGGGGCGCACCCAGTGCTACCGACGAGACGCTGGAAACAAAGAGCATCGCCGAAGGGTGCAACACGTGCGCAGAGACACGAACAAACAACCGTATGAAAGCGACGATGCGAAGTTACTTTTCCGACTTCTTTGGTGTCAGGAAGACGGATCTAAACAGGTACGGGGCCTTTGACATCTCCTTGCTCGCCGACCTTCCCCTGTTCGTCGATCCCTTCTTGTTGTTCAACAGCAAGAAACTGAAGTATCGGGGACTGCACGACCGGATCATCGAATATCTGCGTTTCTTGAAGGATAAATCTGCATCCGGCCATGATCTTGATGCGGCACTTTTGGGTGCCTGGTACATGTTTCCGGAAGTGGAGCAGAACTGGCTGGGCTTTTCCGTTAAGGGGAACCGGGGGCACGGTTTAGGGAGGAAATTCGCGGGAGCGCTCCATACGAACCTTGGAAGAATCTTTGGTTCGTTCGGTGGGGAGAACGTTACCCGCGGCAGCCATCTGGAGAAGCTTTGCCTTATCCGCGAAGGCGTGGGTCGGGACAACATCAGCGACTTTACGAATAACCTCATCCAAGAGTACCTGCTGGAGTACACGCAGACTTTCGCCTTGCGACACATCGATCCGGCGCTCCGCCGGAAGGTCGCCGTGCGCAAGGTTCGTTTTAATTACGACTCGGAGACGTGGGAGAGTGCAAGTTTCGACCTCCCTTGGTACCTTAACGACTATGTCCTACTAACGCCCAAGGACATGCTCACTAAGGACGATACCTGGATTAACAAGACCGACCTGATCGACCATTTTGAAGACATTCCCGACGCAATTCCGAACGCACAACTGCGGAGTCTGATCAGCAACTACTTTCGCAAGATGCTGCCGCGGTCGCCTAAACGCAAAGACGAGCGTGAGGCCGCATTCCGCACGATCCAGCATTTTCCCGAGCTCGTTGATTTCTATATCAAACGCAAGGAAGATACCGGCGACCAGGCCGAGAGTATCGCCAACGAGCGTGTGGCCTTTTCGCAGAAGCTTTACCTGGAACAGTTCCGCGAGCTGACGGAACTTCTTCGACGTCAGACTCAATTCTACGCAACGGCCGGGAACAGCTACGATGACGCCTACCAGCGGGTGCTATTCTTCAAAGACGTGGTCGAGAACAAGGGTGGCCACCGCATCTTTTATGTTGACGGAGAGCCTTTGGAGCGCGAGGAGGACCTGCACATCCTCTACCGCATGACTTGGTTTGCGACCACTTCCGATGTGACTCGCGAGGCCAATGACGGCCGGGGGCCGGCGGATTTCAAGATATCCAAAGGTTCCGAGGATAAGACGCTCGTTGAATTTAAGCTTGCTAAGAACTCGCAGTTGGAGCGCAACCTCGCAAACCAGACAGCCATCTACGAGAAGGCTAGCGATGCCAAGGCGAGTATCAAAGTTGTCGTTTATTTCAGCGCGGCCGAACGGAAGCGTGTCGAAGGCATCCTCAAGAGGCTAAATTTGGCAGGTGACAAGAACGTGATCCTGGTGGACGCCCGGAAGGATAATAAGCCGCCGGGATCGAAGGCCTGATAAGATTGATGCCAGAAGGCTAATCTCCACTGTAGATGATTTTGTAGCCGCTGGGAGCCTCCGGCTTCAACAGGGCTCAACAAGCCTCAACACGCCGCGCGTATCTCATTGAAAGCTAAACACCTGAAAATAAGGCACTTGGGAAACATTGCATCCAGCGTCTTCTAACATGTGGATCTCCGGTAAATACCCTATGCCATTTGCCCCGTGTTTTCAATAGCTTACAAAAATCGACTGTTGAAGCCTGTTGAACCTGGAGGACACCTTGTCTACAGTTTTCGCTACAAATTTCCGGCAGGCACCGCCGGAAGGCCTGCAAAACGGGCGTTTCGAGTATGCCGACGCTCTGTAATTGCGGCAGAGGGTCGGCTGGGCAGAGCAGCCAAAATGTTACGATCTGTATGGAGACATACGAATGCCAAATCTGACTGCAACACCCGTCCGCAAGCGCGGCACCGTGCCTCTCGCGCCCGTGGCCAGAACCGGCACTGAGTGCGTTGACTTCCTGATTGTAACGGCATTAAAGACTGAGTACGACGCTGTGCTAAAGCTGCTCGATGCCGATCCCTCTGACGGGCAGGACACTATTGCGACAATTCCGCGACAATATGCGCCCCGTGCCTTCTACCGCATCAACGTCATCCGCACCGGGCAAAATAATACAAAAGCGCGCGCTGCCGTGCAGGAAGCACTTCGACGGGTCCGGGCGCGAGCCGTGATCCTGACTGGAATAGCGGCAGGGTTCCCTGAATCGGGTGTGCGATACGGTGACCTGCTAATCCCGCACTGGGTGATTCCGTACGAACATGGCCGAGACTCTGGTCTACGATCGGTTTCTACTAAAAGAGGGAACCTGCAGACGACTTTCGAATTTCGTGACGATCCTGTTCCAGTCTCCGAGACGTTGTGGAAAGCAGCACAAAAACTTAGCTTTGACGACTCGCATCCATGGCAAGCCAGGATGTCCGAGAAACGGCCCGATCAGTTGCCTGATGAGCCGCCGCAAAGTGATGACTCAGCCATCCATATTGAACATAGATACAAGATCGCAAGCGGTGATAAACTGCTCGCGGGATCCCGCGTTCCGATACGGGGAACATTACTAAAACGGTATCGTAAGACGATTTTAGGCGCTGAGATGGAAGGGTTCGGCTGTATTACCGCGTCACGTGATGAGGAACGGCCTTTCTTGCTGGTCAAGGCTGTTCAAGACTACGGTCTAGATGACAAGAATAACCAGAAACGGAAGCGACGCTGGCGTAAGTATGCTGCCACTCTTGCGGCGGCGTTCGTAGTAACCCTCATCGAGAGATTCGTCTTTCGAGAGGATGAACTCAGCGTGGCTGCAACTAGCTGCATCACGCCGTTGGAATCATGGCATGACCCAAGGGTCGACTTACTGATTAGCTCGGCGAAGGAATCCATCGAGGTAGTGGATTCATATTTTGACGAAGCAACATACCTGGCCCCATTAGTCGGCCGGGCGCTATCGAAAGCAAAGGGTCCTCTTGCGGTCACTGTCCGCATGGTTGATCCGATCGTGCCATTTGGCCCCCAGCGCTATCTGGAACGGCTAGAATACACGGAAAGATCTGGCAAGACATGGGAGGAGTTCAGCAGACAATACCAGGAAGATTTTCAGACCTACTGCACAGCCATACGTGCCGGTTTCAACAATAATAGGCAACTACGGGATGCTCTTAGAAATGGACATCTTGTTTTGGAGATCTACAAATATCGCACGATGCCACAAATTCGCTTGATAGTGGTTGACAAGAGCAATGTTGTCTTTGGTTGGTACCCTTTGGCTGATACCAATCCAAACTTCCCCTGCTTTATGCTTTTGTCGTCCTCGCCAGTCAGCATTGATCAAGCAGTAGTTGAGCGGATAACAGTTCAGCTCGCGGAGATTCATCGGGAGAGCTCTAAACTGACGGATTAGAGTCACCAGGATGCCGGTATCAACCCGACAATTCGCTTTCCTAAACAATCAGGCACATCCGGTTGGAGGTCTCATGCTCAAGAGCCTGTGTGCGGCGGGACTTGTTCCTCGGTTGATTGTTGAAGAACAGTCGCCCTTCGCAGCGCGAAAGGCGGATGCGTACCTACGGTGCTTAAGCATAGATGAAGTGCCAGAGCCGACTGCAGCAATCGCTACTCGTCTAGACGTTCCGGTCGTCACGGTAGACAACCTGAATTCGACCGAGTGCCTGCGCAATCTGAGCAAATTCCGGCTCACAATGGCCGTCCTTGGTAACACGCGCATTATTAAACAACAGACGCTGGAACTGCTTACTAATGGCTGTATCAATGTACACCCTGGGCTGCTGCCTCGCATTCGGGGCGCGTTCCCACAGTGTTGGTCAATCATCCAGGATGAGCCGGTCGGATGTAGTTGCCATTTAGTGGACGTTGGTGTTGATACGGGCCCCATTTTAGCCCGTAAGTCTGTAGTGGTCTTTGAAGGCGATACACTCGAAGAAATTGTTGCTCGGACGATGTATGCCAGTGCGAAGATCTTGTCGGAAACCCTGTTGGACTTCGAGCGGATGTCAGCAAGAGCGGTTGTTCAAGCATCCGAGGACGGCACGACTTTTCATTGGCCTCCTCCCGAAACTATAGCTCTTGCCCGCGAGAAGCTACGTTCGGGTCTGTATCGTTATTTGGCGCCACGCACCTCGCGTACGTAGTTGGCAATCTACGACACACGAATGGCGCGACCAGGCCAACAGCTACTAGGTAATTAGTAGAGATTGTAGATGATTTTGTAGCTGTTCAAAGCCTTCTGCTTCAATAGAGCTCAACAAGCCTCAAGAAGCCGCGCGTATCTCATTGAAACGTAACTGACAGAAAAGAAGGCACTCGTCAAATATTACACCCACCGCCTTCTAACATGTGGATCTCCGGTAAATACCCTACGCCATTTGCCCTGTGTTTTCAATAGTGTACAAAAATAGGCTATTGAAGCTTGCTGAACCTTGAGCACACCTCGTCTACAGTTTTCGCTACAATTTCCGGCGGGCAGCCATCGGAAGGCCTGCAAAACGGGCGTTTCGAGTTTGCCGACCCTCTGCAATTGCGGCAGAGGGTCGCCTGCAAAATCGTTCATTATGCGGCCGACGAGCCATGGCCGCGCGGCGCCCCGGTAGTGTCAATACATCGGGCGGAAGTCGAAGCGTATCGTCGACGCTGCACGGGCAAGATACCATAGGATGCCTCGGTGATTCGAGGCGGTCGACTGAGTGACCCCTACAAGGGATACCTCGACGACGGACGCTCTAAGCGACAACACAGAAAGGATAATAGGGACCTGTTCGTGGTTTCCTGATCTGGGGGTTCTGCCGCGTTTCACTTAAGCGCTTCACGCGCGGCTCCGTTGCATTGTGTGCGCTCACAACCGATAAGGTATCGAACTGGCGGGACGTATCCACCGTAGAATTCTCTGCCCAATTCTTACAGGATTCCAGTAGGCTATATGAGTAGAAGCCGCCTCTCTTGTCATCGTCACCGGCCTTTTCGTCAGTGTCGCAAGCATACATAGTCACCAGATCACTTGCACACTCCTGAATCCGTTTGTCGTAATACCGCCGACAATCTTCAGGGTGAAAACGCGATGCTGCTTTCGCTAACATCTCTCTCAGTGCTATTACCTCGGGCACACCCAAATGTTTCTCCCGGCAGCAGTCAATAATAAATGTCTGCCTAGTTGCTGCAAGCCGCAGCTCAGCTGAGTCGATTTCCTGTCCCTTGCGCAGTTTGAGTACCGTGGAATCCAGGATCGTAGAATGATAGCCGTGACCAGTAAACACAATCAATACGTAATCAAAGGCGGGCAAAACCTTCACTTTCAGGCGAAGCTCGGCAACTGATGGACGACTCATCGCGACAATCTCCGAGCCCCACCAGGAACCGCCGATAGCACTTAGGAGGAATGATCGATAGTTCTCAACATCTTTTAGAACACCCCTACAATAGTTCTCTGCACCTGTCTCGCCAGGATTTGAAATAATCAGCGCTTGTCGGTTCATTGCGTGCCCCCCTTCTTTAACTGACCTTTATCTGAACTACCCTCAATCTTGGCGATGAGAGATGGCGCCCACCGTTCACTGGCGCCGCTGGCCATGGCGGCAAGGAGCATCGCGAGGTTCGTCTGTCCTGAATCCTTGAGTACCGATAATATCAAGCCGCTCCTGATCGAACCCGCGACCAACAGTCCAGAAAGGCATCCCGCGAATACTCTAGATGTGGCCTCCAACACGTGCAACTTCCTCGGTGCCTCACTGGTAGGGAAACTGTGTCCCATCCGAAAAATCATAGACAGGACAGCCCCAAGAGAGCCTGCGACCCCAGCGAGAACTAGAAAGTAGACCAACTCGCCCCATACCAGGGTAAGCCAACCTCGAAGTGCCCACAGCTCCAATCCCGAAAGTGCGCCGAGGAGGCCTAGTACGCAAGCCGTAACCAATTGCCAATATCTGGATGCCTCAACATTGCGGTCCGCGATGTATGAACGAGCATTGTCAAGTATGGTATTGGCAGTTTCATAATCATGGTCAAGCGACCGTGCGACCCCCTCACCAACCATCCTTTTAAAGTTGGGAATTCCGGCTTTTTAGTGGCTGTAAAGACTTGCGAGAGGGCGTGAGGGGGGCGGCGTTCAGGCGTAACGCGCAAGCAGATGCCTGCGGCAGCAAGGAAGTTTGATCTCCCCCTTTCCCGTTTCCCCCTCCGGGGG